>Ga0222423_1001402_pt1 | contig 10971 bp, 11 predicted proteins | sample 3A0metagenome_FD_182472 | JGI IMG/M metagenome (GOLD analysis project Ga0222423, IMG submission 182472) | Enriched microbial communities from leaf-cutter ant dump, University of Wisconsin, Madison, United States - 3A0 (version 2) | ecosystem: Environmental > Terrestrial > Nest > Insects nest >...
CCGTACAGTCCCGACCTGAACCCGATCGAGCAAGTCTTCTCGAAACTCAAACACCTCCTGAGAAAGGCGGCCGAACGAACCAGGGAAAACGTCTGGAAAAAAATCGGCAAACTCATAGACCTCTTTCCTCCAAACGAATGCGCAAACTACTTCAGGAACTCAGGATATGCTTCAATATAAAATCATAACGCTCTAGCGTCTTTTTTTCATTGACCCCAACAGGCCGCGCACCAGTTCCCGCCCCAGCGTCACCCCGACCGTGCGCACCACCGATACGGCCACAGAGGTCACGGCCTTTTCCGTGGCTGTGGGTTTGCGTACCACAGCCTTTTCGACTCTGACGGTTTTCGTAGCTTTAATTTCGACCTCGGCTTCGGCAGCGGCTTTTGTGCGGGCACTGAGGATTTCAAAGGCGGATTCGCGATCACGCACCTGATCATACATACCGGACACCGGCGATTTCTGAATGACGGTGGCGCGTTCGGTGTCGTTCAAAGGCCCCATGCGTGAGGCAGGCGGGCGGATTTTCGTCTGGGCGGTCATGGACGGGGCCGCTTTTTCATCCAGAAGCGACACCAGTGCCTCCCCGACCCCCAGGCCCTGAATGGCGGCGACCGTCTCAAAGGCCGGATTGGGCCGGAAGGAATTGGCGGCGGCTTTCAGGCCTTTTTGCTCGCTCGGGGTATAGGCGCGCAGGGCGTGCTGGATGCGGTTACCCAGTTGCGCCAGCACTGAATCCGGCACATCGGCAGGGTTCTGGGTAACGAAATAGACCCCGACGCCTTTCGAGCGGATCAGGCGCACCACCTGTTCGATCTTTTCCAGCAGGGCTTTGGGGGCTTCGTTGAACAACAGGTGCGCCTCATCGAAGAAGAACACCAGACGCGGCTTGTCGGGGTCACCGACCTCGGGCAGTTGTTCAAACAGTTCCGACAACAGCCACAGAAGGAAGGTCGAATAGAGGCGCGGACTGCCGATCAGCCTGTCGGCGGCGAGGATATTGACATAGCCCTTGCCGGCAATATCGGTGCGCATCAGGTCAATCAGATTCAGCGCCGGTTCGCCGAAGAAACTTTCGCCGCCCTGTGCCTCAAGCGTCAGTATCTGCCGCTGAATAGCCCCGATCGAGGCGGCGGATACCTGACCATAGGTCTGACTGATCTCTTTGGCATTATCGGCCACATGGGTCAGCATGGCCCTCAGGTCTTTCAGATCGAGCAGCAGCAGGCCTTCCTTGTCGGCGACATGAAAAACGATGTTCAGCACGCCTTCCTGCACCTCATTGAGCTGAAACAGGCGCGCCAGCAATAATGGCCCCATTTCCGAGACGGTGGTGCGGATCGGGTGGCCCTTCTGACCGAAAATGTCCCAGAACACCGTCGGAGCCGCCGCCCCTTTCAGGTCGATGCCCATGCTTTCGGCGCGCGCCGTCAGTTTTTCGTTCAGCGTGGCCTCGGCGGCAATGCCGGACAGGTCGCCTTTGATATCGGCGGCAAACACCGGCACACCGGCATCGGAAAAGGCCTGCGCCAGAACCTGAAGGGTGATGGTCTTGCCCGTCCCCGTCGCACCGGCGACAATGCCGTGGCGGTTGGCGCGGTTGAGTAAAAGAGACTGGGGGGCGTCGGAAAACCCGACCAGAATAGCGTCAGTCATATGCCTGTTCCTCAACCTTAAACCATAACCCACTCATATCGCTGCTTTCGTGAGGTGTGAAGCCGGAAACAGCGGTACTCAGCGCCTGTTTTGCGTCAGCAGGGGCACACAAATGACTCACACAACTGTGATACGCCGGACAGTAGAGTTATTCAGGGCTTGTGCTACTCTCATCAGGCACAGGCGCTGTCTCTCTCAGATGCCTAGACGGTTTTCTCATGATCCTTGTCGGACATCAGAAAACCTGATTACATGCAGATGTTCCTTTCCCCCATATCGAACATCTGTAACAGAGCCGCCCGCCTGTACTCAGGCGGGCGGTTTTGGTTTTATTGAGGCAGGCTTTTACGACGCAGACAGGTTTTGCAGCGCAGGCAGGCCAGCCGGTGACAAAATATGCGCAGGAGGCAGGTCCTTGTCCTTACGTAAGTTCCTGATCGTGGCCGACGACAGTGCCCAGTTCGATGCGGCGCTGAAATTTGCGTCGGGTCGTGCGAAAAATACCGGCGGTGTGGTGACCCTGTTGCGGGTGCTGGAACCGTCCGACTTTGGCCAGTGGGTCGGTGTGCGCGACGAAATCGAGCGTGAGGAACGCGCCGAGGCCGAAAGTCTGATGACCGAGCTGGCCAATCTGGCGGCGGCGCGCTCAGGCCGGCCCGCTGAAATCATCATCAAGACCGGCAGTCTGAAAGAAGCGGTGCGCGATGTTATCGATCATGACCCCGACATCAAGATCATCGTGCTGGCGGCCTCGCATCATAATCGCGATATCGGGCCACTGGCGGCGCTTCTGGTGCGGGAGGGCATGGTCAGCCTCAGGGGCAAGCGTACCGTGCCGGTGACGGTGGTGCCGGGTGATCTGAGTGAGGCAGAAATCATGGATCTGGTTTAACAGACAGGGCTTGTTTTTGCGGGGATTTAAGCCCATGTGTGGCCCATAAGCGAAAGACGGACGTGCCATGTTTATTCAAACCGAAGCCACCCCCAATCCCGATGTCCTCAAGTTCCTGCCGGGGCGTGACGTGCTGGGACAGGGATCGCTGGAATTTCGTAGTGAGACCGAGGCGGAAAAATCGCCTCTGGCCCATGCCCTGTTTCGTATTGACGGTGTGGCCGGTGTCTATTTCGGCGCGGACTTCCTGACGGTTAAACGTGACCCTGAGGCCGGTCTTATCTGGGCGCAGATCAAGGCCCCGATACTGGCGGCGATCATGGATTTCTATGTGTCGGGCAAGCCTTTGCTGGTCAATGCCGCCGATGCGCCGGTGGAACGTGAATATGAGGGTGAGGTCGCCCAGATCGTTGCCGAGATCAAGGATCTGCTCGATACCCGCGTGCGTCCGGCGGTGGCGCAGGATGGCGGGGACATCGAATTCGAGCATTTCGACATCGATACCGGCACCCTGTTTCTGCATATGCGCGGCGCCTGTTCGGGCTGTCCGTCATCTTCGGCCACCCTGCGTCAGGGGGTCGAATCCCTGATGCGCCACTATGTGCCTGAGGTTCAGGCCATCGAGCAGGTGCTTTAAGCCGCATGAGCGAGTCCTATGTGCTGGTGCTGGATACGGCGATGCACGCCTGTTCGGTCGGGCTGTTTGGCCGCAAGAATGGGGTGATCCGGTCGCTGTTTGCCCTGTCCGATCCCATGACGCGCGGGCATCAGGAACGCATCGGGCCGCTGGTGGCCGAAGCGTTTGCAAAAGGCGGTATCGCGCCGCAACAACTTACGGCCATTGGGGTGACTCTGGGGCCGGGTTCCTTTACCGGCTTGCGGGTCGGGCTGGCCTTTGCCAAGGGGATGGCCTCGGGCCTCTCCGTGTCCCTGTGCGGTTTTTCCACTCTGGAAACCCTTGCCGCAGCGGCCCCCTTCAGCGGTCAGCGGCGTCTGGCGGCCCATGAGGCCGGTCGCGGGCAGGTCTATGTACAATATAGCGGGGCAGATGATCGGGCCGATGCGCCTCAGGCCCTGCGGCTTGATGAGATTGACAGCCTGCGGGATTATGACCCTGAAATGATTATTGGCTCCGGTGCGCGGCATCTGGCAGCCCGGTTCCCTGAGGCGCAGATCATAGACGAAGCCCTGCCTGACCTGAGGGCAATGGCCGCCCTGTGCTTTGAACGGCCTGACGCCTATGCCGATCTCAGCCCGCTCTATATGCGTGAGGCCGATGCCAAGGTGTCGGACAAGGCCGTCATCCGCTTCGATTTCTAGGGGGCAGGCATGAATGTCATTCGCCCGCTGACCGAAATATCGCCGCGACTGGCGCAGATTCATGCCTCTGCCTTTGACTGGGGCTGGAGCGAGGCGGATTTCCTCGACCTGATGCAACGGCCCTTTCATCATATTCTGGGCCTGTACAGGGACGATGACCTGCTCAGTTTCGTGGTCTATAGTCATGTCGTCGGTGAGGCGGAAATCCTGACCCTGGCCACCGATGCCCGTTATCGCCGTCAGGGTCTGGCCTGTGCGTTGATGCAGCAGCTCATCGCGCACCTGAAGGCAGAAAACGGCGAAAGCCTGTTCCTTGAGGTGGCGGTGGACAATCCGGCGGCCTTGCAGCTTTATGCCCGACTGGGCTTTTGTCAGTCGGACGTGCGCAAAGCCTATTATAACCGCCGTTCCGGCCCGCCTGTGGATGGGTATATCCTGCGGCTTTGCTTTAAAAATGCTTGACCTGACAGGGCGGACGGCGACAATGTGCCGCCCCTGCCGGATAAGCGACACTTCACTACAGGAGACAGACTATGGATCGGATTGAACAGCAGTGTATCGAAAAAGGTATGCGCATGACCGATCAGCGCCGCGTGGTGGCGCGCGTCCTGTCTCAGGCGACCGACCATCCCGATGTTGAAGAACTGTACCGTCGCGCTGCCGCTGTCGATCCCAATATCTCGCTGGCGACCGTCTATCGCACCGTGCGCCTGTTTGAAGAGGCCGGTGTGGTCGAACGCCACGATTTCGGCGATGGCCGCTCACGCTATGAGCAGGCGGGTGACGACCACCACGATCACCTGATCAATATCAAGACCGGTCAGGTGATTGAATTTTTCGATCAGGAAATCGAAACCCTAAAGGAAGCGCTGGCCACCAAGCTCGGTTTCAAGCTGGTGGGCCACAAACTTGAGCTTTATGGGGTGCCGCTTGAGGACGACAAATAAAAACGGCCGTCTCTAAGAGACGGTTTCAAAAAGGTCGTTTTCTGGCCTGCAAAGACGCATCTTCTGCGCTTCCGATGCTCACGTACCTAATGTACGCTGCGCTTCGGTTCTCGAAGAAACGCCTTTTCGCCACAGACTCCAACCTTTTGAAACAGTCTCTAAGGCTGATAGACAAACCCCTCCACGTTTTCGGTTACCACCGGCGGCTGGAGGGTTTTTTGTACATGAATGTCCGCCAGACTGACATTCTTTACCGGCGCTTCGGCCTCGGCAGTGATGCGGCAGACAAAGGCTGCTTCATCGACGGTGATATGGCTCAGGTGCAGGCCCTCGATCGGGGTGAGTTTGCGCACATAGGTCGGCATCAGGTCGCGCCACTGATACAGGACGTCGGTTTCCACGCTCAGGACACCACCGGCAATCTTCGTTGCGCTGATGTTCGAGACATGGATGTTTTTGACATAGCCGCCGCGCCGTTCATTGGTCTTGACATATAACAGGTTGTTAATTGGCACAGCGTGACCGTCGGCCCCCTTGCCATCACCGACAAAGTGGCAATTATCGACAAAGACGTTTTCCACGCCGCCGGACAGTTCGCTGCCTATGGCCATGAGCTGATGGCCGTTGAGGATACGGCAATTGCGCATGACGATATTTTTCGACGGCGTATTCAGCCGCCAGGCATCCATGTCGCGGCCCGACTTGACGGAAATAGCGTCATCACCCTGATCGAAGACACAATCCTCGATCAGCACGTTCTGGCTCATTTCGGGATCGACCCCGTCATTATTGTGCCCGTGTGCGCGTATCCGGATACGGCGGATGACAATATCGCGTGACAGATAGGGATGCAGCACCCAGAAGGGGCTGTCCTCAATGGAAATATCCTCGACCAGCACATGACGGCAGCGGTTGAACTGAATAAACTGCGGCCGCAGATGGGCTTCGCCGGTGGTCATGTCGCGTTCGGTAGCCGGTACGCCCCTATAGGCCAGATTATACAGCTCGACCAGGGCATCCATATGTGCCTTGGGGCGGGCATACCAGATTTTCCACACATCCAGCTTAGCCTTCAGACGACCTTCACCGGTCAAGGCGATGTGTTCACAATCATAGGCATAGATGAGGGGCGAATAGTTCATACATTCGATCCCCTCCCAGGTCGTATGCACCACCGGCAGATAGTCGGCAGGGTTTTCCGAAAACAGCAGGGTCGCGCCCTTTGAGACATGCAGGCAGACATGGCTTCTGAAATGGATCCTGCCTGTCGGCCAGACGCCTTCGGGAATGACGACGATACCGGAACCGGCGGCATGGGCGGCGTCTATGGCGGCGGCAATGGCGGCGGTTGTGCGGGCCTGATCGGCCTGTGACGCGCCGAAATCGGTAATGACAAAGCGCGGGGCATCAGTGAAATCGGGCACGGCAATGGGCGGCATGTCGAAGGGGGCCTCAACCGCCACCTGAGTCAGCCGGTTTTGGGCGCGCGGCAGGCTGGCGCAGGCGCTGGTGACCAGCGGGGCCATAAGACCGGCATATAACAGATGACGGCGCGAAAGCGGGGCAGGGGACATGTGGCATTTCCTGTTTAGCCGTATTATGCGGCAAATTATCGTATAAATACGCCGCAAAGACAAACAAACTTATGACGCGACGGCGCATTACAGTCCAATTTCCGGCTGTCCTCTTGAAAAAATATGTCTGAAACCTCATAAGGCGCTTATGAGCGAAACCGTCAAATCCGAGCCGCTGAAAAAGCTGCATATCAAAACCTATGGCTGTCAGATGAACGTCTATGACAGCGAGCGCATGGTCGATATCCTGCGCCCGCTGGGCTATGAGGTATCCGGTGAGGCGGACGGGGCCGATCTGGTGCTGCTCAATACCTGCCATATCCGCGAAAAGGCCGCCGAAAAGGTCTATTCGGAAATCGGCCGCCTCAAGGAGCTGCGTGAGGAAAAGACCGCGCGCGGCGAAGGGCGGATGACCATTGCTGTGGCCGGATGTGTGGCACAGGCCGAAGGGGCGGAGATCATGAACCGTGCGCCGGCGGTCGATCTGGTGGTTGGGCCTCAGGCCTATCATCAGTTGCCGGAGCTGATTGCCCGCTCGACCCGCGCCAGAGGCGAACGCCTGTCGGCGGATTTTGCCCCCGAAGACAAGTTCGACAGCCTGAGTACCGAACGCCATGTCACCGGCCCGACGGCCTTTCTGACGGTGCAGGAAGGCTGTGACAAGTTCTGCACCTTTTGCGTCGTACCCTATACGCGCGGGGCGGAATGGTCGCGGCCTGTGGCCTCGATCATTGCCGAAGCCCGCTCATTGGCCGAAAAGGGCGTGCGCGAAGTCACGCTTCTGGGCCAGAACGTCAATGCGTTCAACGGGGTGGACGAACAGGGGACGGAATCGAGCCTGCCGCGTCTGATGGAGGCCCTGAGCGCCATCGACGGCCTCGACCGTATCCGCTACACCACCAGTCACCCCAATGACATGACTGATGCGCTTATCCGCGCCCATGCCGATAACCCCAAGATCATGCCCTATCTGCATCTGCCGGTGCAGTCCGGTTCCGACAGGATTTTGCGCGCCATGAACCGCAAGCACGGGCGTCAGGCCTATATCGACCTGATTGCCCGCATCAGGGCGGCCAATCCGCGTCTGGCCCTGTCAGGGGATTTCATTGTTGGCTTCCCCGGTGAGACGGACAAGGATTTCGAGGACACCATGGATCTGATCCGTCAGGTGAAATACGCCTCGGCCTTTTCGTTCAAATATTCCAGGCGTCCGGGAACGCCCGCCGCCGCCCTGCCCGGTCAGGTCGATGAGGCCGTGGCCGATGCCCGTCTCAGCGCGCTTCAGGCCCTGATCACCGAACAGCAGCAGGCCTTCAAGGCCGAACTGGTCGGTCAGACCATCGATGTTCTGTTTGAAAAGCGCGGGCGCTATAACCGTCAGGCCATTGGCCGGTCGCCCTGGCTGCAATCGGTATTTGCCGAGGATGCCGATCACCTGATCGGTCAGATCGTGCCGGTGAAGATCGTCGGTCTGGGGAACAATTCCCTGATCGGCGAACTGGTCAGTGTGCCTGCGTGAGTCCGGCCTCGGAGGCATTTCTCGAACTGGAAGACGGGGCGGTCTTTGCCCTGTCCGGCCCCGCGCAACGCTATCTGGCCCTGATCGAAGGGGCCTATCATGTGCTGATCGAAACCCCCGGCGGCGGGTTTTCCATCAATGGCAAGACGCGCGACCGGCAAAAGGCGCAGGCAGTGCTTGAGGCGCTGAACGAACTGCACGGCGAAGGGGTGGAGATTTCCGAAGCCGATGTGCGTACCCTGATCAGCAACCCGACCGGTGAATCGCCGAAATGGGCCGATCATCACGGCGGCTCGCATGTGGTGGTCATGGGCCGCAAGGGGGCGGTGGCGCCGAAAACTGCCGGTCAGGCCAGCTATTACCAGCAACTTCTGCGTCATGACCTGACCTTTGGTCTGGGGCCAGCCGGATCGGGCAAGACCTTTCTGGCGGTGGCCTATGGGGCCTCGCTTCTGCTCAAGGGGCAGGTTGACCGGCTGGTGATCACGCGCCCCGCCGTCGAGGCTGGTGAAAAGCTCGGTTTCCTGCCCGGTGACCTGAACGAAAAGGTCGATCCCTATCTGATGCCGATCTGGCAGGCGCTCGATGATATATTGGGGGCCGAGGCCCTGCGCCGTCGCCGCGACCGTAACGAGATCGAGGTCGCGCCTCTGGCCTATATGCGCGGGCGCACCCTGTCCAATGCCTATGTCATTGTCGATGAGGCCCAAAACACCACCCGCCAGCAGATGAAGATGGTGCTGACCCGTCTGGGCGAAGGCTCGAAAATGGTCGTCACCGGTGACCCGTCTCAGGTCGATCTGCCGCGTCAGGCGGATTCCGGCCTGATCCACGCGACGCGCCTGCTCAATGGCGTCAAGGGCGTCGGCATTTCCTACCTGACGGCGGACGATGTGGTGCGCCACGAACTTGTGGCCCGTATTGTGCGCGCCTATGACAGCGAAAAATCATGACGACGGATGTAACCCCGCTTATCGATATCGAGCTTGACCACGAGGACTGGCTGGAGGCCCTGCCCGACGCGGCGGCCTGTATCCGGACAGCCATAGAAGCGACCTTTGCCCATCTGGGGGTGAAGGAACAACTCGATATTGTCGTGCTGCTGGCCGATGATGCGGAACTGAAAAGCCTCAATAAAGAATTTCGTCAGAAAAACGCCCCGACCAATGTGCTGTCCTTTCCGGCTCCTGAGATGATGCACCCGCATCTGGGGGATATGGCGCTGGGGTTTGAAACCTGCGTGCGCGAGGCGGCAGAACAGGGTAAGACCCTGAAAGCGCACCTGATGCATTTAACTGTACATGGCGCTTTGCATCTTCTGGGCTATGATCACATTACAGAGGCCGAAGCCGAGGATATGGAAAGCCTCGAACGGACGATTTTACTGGGTCTGGATATAGCCGACCCCTATGCATACGGGACGACAGACTAAACATGCCGGAGCCTGACAGTAGCGACGTAAATCCGCCCGCTGAACGCAAGGGACAGCGTACCCTGTTCAATCTGTTTGGTCTGTTCGGACAAACAGACGATGAGTCTGAAACCGTAACCGAAGACGCCTCCAATGAGCTGATTACCCATGCCCGCGCCTTTCAGAACCTGAAAGTCGCCGATGTCATGACTCCGCGCGCCGATATTGTCGCCGTGGAACTGTCGGCCACCCTGGCCGATGTCATCCGGCTCTGTGTCGAAAGCGGCCATTCACGCCTGCCGATCTATCAGGAAACCCTCGATGACCCGGTAGGGGTGCTGCATATCAAGGACACGCTGAAACTTCTGCATCCCGATCAGGGGATTACACCGGCCTGGGATGAGCAGGTGGTCGGACGTCTGCGCCGTGATCTGATCTATGTCCCCGCGTCGATGGCCGCGTCGGGCCTGTTGCTCAAAATGCAGAACCAGCGCTCGCACATGGCGGTGGTGATCGATGAATTTGGCGGCACCGAAGGACTGGTGACGCTTGAGGATCTGCTGGAGGCCGTGGTCGGTGATATTGTCGATGAATATGACAACGAAGACCCTGACGAACTGACCGATCTGGGCGGGGGCATATATGAGATCGGCGGGCGGGTCGAGCTTGAGACGATCGAGCATCGTCTGGGGTTGAAACTGTCCCTGTCCGAAGGCGAGGATGAGGTCGATACCATTGGCGGGCTGGTGGCGACACTGGCCGGTCGGGTGCCGCAGGAAGGCGAGGTCATTGCCTATCCGGCAGGAAGAATCGATCTGGAGGTCATCGAGGCCGATGCCCGCCTCATCAGGCGGGTGCGTCTGTTGCCGCATGCCCCCGACAGGGACGCGAACCCTGTGTCAGTGGATGGATAGGGTCTTTATGCAGAACCGGTTTGAACGGGTGCAGGCATGGGGCTGTCGATGGGCTCGGCGCTTTGGCGGCCCGAAACGCTATGCGGCTCTGGCGGGCGCGCTGATTGCACTGGCCCAGCCGCCATTCGGTTTCCTGCCCGGTTTGCTGGGCTATGCAGGCTTGTTATGGCTGCTTGACGGTGATCCGGGGCCGAAGCCCTTGCGGCGGGCCTTTGCCCTTGGCTGGTGGGCGGGCTTTGTCTATTTCCTGATCAGTTGCTTCTGGGTGGCGGAAGCCTTTCTGGTCGATAGTCGTACCTATGGCTGGATGGCCCCCTTTGCCGTAACGCTTCTGCCGTCGGGCATTGCCCTGTTCTGGGGGGCGGCCTTTGTTTTATACCGGCGCTTTGCACCGGCGGGCGGGTTGCGCTGGCTGTTTTTTGCCGGTCTGTTCTGTGCCTTTGAAACCCTGCGCGGTACGCTTCTGACCGGTTTTCCGTGGAATCCGGCGGGGGCGACCTGGGCATCGGGGTCGGCCATGTCGCAGATCGTGTCGCTTACCGGCATATACGGCCTGAGCCTGATCACGGTGACGGCCTTTGCCAGTCCCGCCGTCAGCCGTCTGAAAGGGCGGGGCGTCTGGCCGGTGGCGGTATCGGCCCTGATGCTGATGGCGGTGTACGGGTTCGGTGTCTATCGTCTGAACACGGTGCCGGTCAGGTCAGGAGATACCCTGATCCGTATCGTCCAGCCCGATGT
>Ga0222423_1001403_pt1 | contig 10970 bp, 4 predicted proteins | sample 3A0metagenome_FD_182472 | JGI IMG/M metagenome (GOLD analysis project Ga0222423, IMG submission 182472) | Enriched microbial communities from leaf-cutter ant dump, University of Wisconsin, Madison, United States - 3A0 (version 2) | ecosystem: Environmental > Terrestrial > Nest > Insects nest >...
GCTGGGCTTCGAGCAGCAGGGCGAACGTGGTGTCCTTTTCCGGGTGGATCGCGTCGATCCGGTCCATGAGCACGGCGAGCGTTGCGGGCATGAGGCAGGTGTTCCAGCGTGGATGGGGGCGGCAACAGCATAACGGGCGCGGTCGATGCAAAAGCGTGCGCGGCAGCGTCACTTTGCGCCGATCCGTGTAAACGCGATGCACGTCGCAGCCGGGGCGTGCAAGCGATATTAACCTCGCCGTGCAGGGTTGCGGCCGCGGGCAGCAACTCTTTCGTTATCGAGCACTTGGCGCATGAACTTGACAGGTTTGCCAAGCTTGTTGGATAACGGCGAATCGGATCTGTGCAACGCTTTGCCGTCAGTTTGGGCGGGGCTTGACGCAGGCACGTCAATTGCATGTTGGAGCGGATGCGCCGGACGCGTCCGGCACGATCCCGAAGACGGGCGGCGAGCGGCAAGGGGGGCAGGTGGACGACACGAAAGAGGCTGGGCTGGCCGGCGTCAAGGTCATGGTCATCGATGATTCGAAGACCATCCGCCGCACGGCCGAGACCTTGCTGCGCAAGGAAGGGTGCGAAGTCGTCACTGCGGTGGACGGATTCGAGGCTTTGGCCAAGATTTCCGACCAGCGGCCGCAGATCATCTTCGTCGACATCATGATGCCGCGCCTGGATGGCTACCAGACCTGTGCGCTCATCAAGAACAACCAGTTGTTCAAGCAGACCCCGGTGATCATGCTGTCCTCCAAGGACGGCTTGTTCGACAAGGCGCGTGGACGCATCGTCGGTTCGGAGCAGTACCTGACCAAGCCGTTCACGCGCGAAGAACTTCTCGGCGCGATCCGGCGCTATGTCGAGAAGGCCTGACCAGGGACAGCCATTCGATCGAGGGGAGCAGATGGCGGCCATGCAGACATGGGGAAGCGCAGGCTTTCCGGCAGTGACTCTTTCACGCGGTGAAGCTGGCTGCGCGCGCCGCGCGGCGAGGTGGCCATGAGCGCCCGCGACGCATTCGTCACACCTTATGAAATCCTCGCTGCCTACGAGCAGCGCAGCCTTGCGCATGTCGCGGGCGCGCCCGAGCAGATCGAGGCGGCCGGCCTGTGGCGCGGCATCGGCTTCCGCGTCGGCGATCGCCATTTCGTGAGCAGCATCGCCGAGGTCAATGAAATCCTCACGCCGCCCGCCCTGACCGGCGTGCCCGGCGCCAAGGCGTGGCTGCTCGGCATCGCCAACGTGCGCGGCAACCTCGTCCCGGTGGTCGACCTGCGCGATTTCATCCTCGGCACGCGCAGCCAGCTCGCCGACAGTTCGCGCGTGCTGGTGGTGCGCCAGGTGGGTGGCAGCGTCGGCCTGCTCGTCGACGAAGTCGTCGGCCAGCGCAGTTTCAGCGAGGAGCAGATTGCCGCGGCGGCAGGCGAGGGCGACGAGCATTTCGCGAGTTTCGTCGGCGAAAACGTGCAGCTCGGCGACGTCCAGTGGGGTTTGTTCAGCATGTCTGCGCTCGTGCGCAGCAACCAGTTCCAGCAGGCAGCGGCATGACCGCTTTTGCGGCGCCGCGCCGCCGGCAAGCAGTGACAGGGGGTGAAGCGTGAGTACAACGATGAGTGCGACAGGGGCCGATCGCGGACGCGCCAATACGGTGTTGTTCGTCCTGCTCGGATTGTTGTTCGCGGTCGCGATCGCGGAGTTCGCCTTCCTCTTCTTCAAGAACGCGCAGGACAGGCAGGCGATCAACTACACCACGCAGATCCAGGTGTCGTCGCAGCAGCTGGCCAAGTACGCGTCGGAAGCGGCGAGCGGCAACGAATCGGCCTTCAAGGAGCTGGAAAGCACCAGCAAGAACATCGATGTCTACGTCGATGCGCTCAACAAGGGCGAGAAGAAGGCGACCGGCATGCCCAGCTACGCCGGCGAAACCAGCGTCGCGCCGGCATTGGCCGCGCTGACCAAGTCGTGGGGCATGCTGCGCGCCGACGCCAAGAGCATCCTCGACAACAAGAACGTCATCCTGGGCGCCAACAGCAGCGGCAAGGACTTCACCGACAAGCTCTCCGCGCTCAACTCGCGCATGAGCGAGGTCGTCAACATCCTCACCGACCGCAACGCCAGCGCCTCGCAGGTCTACATCGCCTCGCGCCAGATGCAGCTCGCCGACCGCATGGGCGGTCGCGTCACTCGCATCCTCGCCGGCGGCGCCGACACCCAGGCCTCCGCCGACGGCCTGTCGCGCGACTCGCGGCTCTACCAGACGGTCGTCACCGGCCTGCTCAACGGCGCACCGGAGCTGAGCATCAAGCCGCTCGACAACGCCGCCGCCAAGCAGATCGTCGAAGACGTCGCCCAGCAGTGGACGGCCGTCAACGAACCGGTCCAGACCATCCTCGATTCGGCGACCAACCTGCAGACCGCCAAGGATGCCGCCGACAAGTCGTTCATCGACTCGCAGGACGTGCTGCTCGGCGCCTCGCGCGTGTCGCAGCTGGTCGATGGCCTGTCCAGCAAGCGCCCGCTCGCCAACCCGCTGATCGGCGCCGCCGCCGCGGCCGCGGCGATGCTGTTGCTGCTGTTCCTCGGCCTCAACCTGTTCCGCGAACAGCGCCGCCGCCTGCAGGCCACCAACGAACTCAACCAGCGCAACCAGGACGCGATTCTGCGCCTGCTCGACGAAATGGGATCGCTCGCCGAGGGCGACCTCACCGTGAAGGCGACTGTCACCGAGGACATCACCGGCGCGATCGCCGACTCGGTCAACTTCGCCGTGGAAGCGTTGCGCAGCCTGGTGACCACCATCAACGAGACCGCCGTGCAGGTGTCGACGGCCGCGCAGGAAACGCAGTCCACCGCGATGAGCCTGGCCGACGCCGCGCAGCACCAGGCGCGCCAGATCAGCTCCGCCTCGGTCGCGATCAACGACATGGCGAACTCGATCGACACCGTGTCGAAGAACTCCGCCGAGAGCGCGGACGTGGCGCAACGCTCGGTGAAGATCGCCGCCAACGGCGCGCAGGTCGTGCGCCAGACCATCGAAGGCATGGACTCGATCCGCGACCAGATCCAGGAAACGTCCAAGCGAATCAAGCGCCTCGGCGAGTCCTCGCAGGAAATCGGCTCGATCGTCGAACTCATCAACGACATTGCCGAGCAGACCAACATCCTCGCCCTCAACGCGGCCATCCAGGCGGCATCGGCGGGTGAGGCGGGCCGCGGCTTCGCGGTCGTCGCCGACGAAGTGCAGCGCCTCGCCGAACGCGCATCGGGCGCGACCAAGCGAATCGAAACGCTGGTGCAGACGATTCAGTCCGATACCAACGAGGCGGTCAGCTCGATGGAGCAGACGACCTCCGAAGTGGTTTCCGGCGCACGCCGCGCCGAAGACGCCGGCCAGGCGCTGGGCGAAATCGAAAACGTGTCCAACAGCCTCGCTTCGCTGATTCAGGGCATCTCCACCTCGGCGCGCCAGCAGTCGGCCGCGGCGACCAACATTTCCTCGACGATGAACGTCATTCAGGAGATCACTTCGCAGACCTCGGTTGGTGCCAGCCAGACCGCCGAGTCGATCGGCAACCTCGCCCAGCTCGCGGCGAACCTGCGTCGCTCCGTCGCCGACTTCAAGCTGCCAGGCTGACCGTCGCGATGATCAGGCGCCATCCGCCCCTCCGCACCACTGCCACGCGCCGGGAAGGCGTGTCGGCGACGCACGCGTCGCCGTCGAGGTCGATCGCATGAAACTCTACGACGATGGCGCCTTCACCGCGCTGAGCTGGGTCAAGCCGGCGCTCGATGCCACGCTCGCGCAGGCGCGCGAGGCGCTCGAACGCCATGTCGAGGAGCCCGACCAGCCCGGGCTGTTGCGCGAATGCGCGCAGAACCTGCATCAGGTGCAGGGCACCTTGCGCATGGTCGAGCTGTACGGCGCGGCGATGGTCGTCGAGAACATGGAGCGCATCGCCGATGCGCTCGTCGCCGACAGCGTGCGCCAGCGCGACGAAGCCTATTCCGTGCTCATGCGCGGCATGGTGCAGCTGCCCGACTATCTGGAACGCCTGCAGAGCGGCCACAAGGACATCCCGATCGTCCTGCTGCCGCTGCTCAACGACCTGCGCGCGGTGCTGGGCGAGAACCTGCTCAGCGAGTCGGCGCTGTTCACGCCGGACCTTGCTGCCGCGCTGCCCGACTCCGCGGCCGGCGCCGCCGCGGCCCTGCCGCAGGCCGAACTGCGCACGCAGACCCTGCGCCTTCGCCTGGCCTTCCAGGCGGCGCTGCTCAAGTGGTTCCGCAACGAAGGTTCGCCCGAGTACCTGCAGCGCATCGTCGAAGTGCTCGACCGCCTGCGCGCGCTGTCGCATGGCGCCGATCCGCGGCGCCTGTGGTGGACGGCCGCAGGCGTGGCCCAATGCGTCGCTGCCGGAGGTCTGGAGGCGGGCGTTTCGGTCAAGCTCCTGCTCGGCCGCGTCGACCGCGAGATCCACCGTTTCGCCGAAGGCGGTGACGGCGCGTTCGCGGCCAAGCCGCCGCGCGAACTGGTCAAGAACCTGCTTTATTACATCGCGCAGTCCGATGCCTCGACGGTCGCGTCCACGCGCGTGGAAGACATCCGTTCGGTCTACCGCCTCGACGCGTTGCTGCCGACGCAGGCCGAGCTGCAGCACGCGCAAGGCTCGATGACGGGCCGCAACCGCACGCTGCTCGACACCGTCTCCAGCGCGATCAAGGACGACCTGCTGCGCGTCAAGGAAGCGCTCGACATCTTCCTGCGCGGCCAGGGCGCCGATCCGCACGAACTCGAAGCGCAGGCCGAGATGCTCAACCGCGTCGGCGACACGCTCGGCATGCTGGGCTTGGGCGTGCCGCGCCGCGTCGTTGGCGAACAGCGCGAAGTCCTCGAGAACATGGCGCGCTTGCAGCGCCCGGTCGACGAGGGTGCGCTGCTCGACGTTGCCGGCGCGCTGCTCTACGTCGAAGCCTCGCTCGACGACCACATCGAACGCATCGGCGAAGCGCCGGCCGAGGAAGAAGCCGCCGAAACCGCGCTGCCCAAGGCCGAAGGCCGCCGCGTGCTCGACGCGCTCATGCGCGAGGCGAGCATCAACCTGCAGCAGGCCAAGCAGGACATCGTCGCCTTCGTCGAATCGCCGTGGGACCACGCCCGCGTCGAACGCATCCCCGAGCTGCTCGAACAGATCGCCGGCGCGCTGCGCATGCTCGACCTGCCCGAAGCCGGCGACCTCGTCACCGCCGTCGTGCGTTTCGTGCAGATCGAACTGCTCGCGCACCGCCGCGTGCCGACGACCGAGCAGATGGACAAGCTCGCCGACGCGCTCGCCGCGATCGAGTACTACCTCGAAGCCACGCGCGAGCACCGCCGCGGTCGCGAGGCGATCCTCGACGTCGCCCGCGACAGCCTGCAATCGCTCGGCTATTGGCCGCTGTCGGTGGTCGAGGCGCGTGCCGCACAGACGAGCAATTTCGTCGCCATCCCGCCAGCCGCGCTCACCTCGCAGGCGCCCGCAGCGATGCCGCCGGCCGCCGTGCACGCGGATCAGGTGCCGACCCCCGAGCCGGTGCAGCCCGCCGCCGCGGCGCCCGTCGTCGAGGAGGCGTCGGCGCAGATTCCCGTCGTCGATGTGCTGCCCGGTTCCGACCTGGGCGATCTCGTCGTTGGCGAGACCCATGCCCACGACGCCGAGCCGCAGGACGTTTCCGGCATGCGCCTGGCCCAGACCGACGCCGACGCCGAGGAGCCGGTCGTCGCCGCGGATGACGGCGACTGGATCGAAATCGAAGAGGAAATCGAGGAACCGGTCGAAGCGACGGTCGAACACCTGCCGGCCGGCTTCACCGCCAAGGCCGGCGACGAAATCGACGATGACATCCGCGAGATCTTCCTCGAAGAGGTCGCCGAGGAAATCGGCAACCTGCAGCAGCAGCTGCCGCAATGGAAGGCCGACACGGCCAACCTCGACCAGCTCGTGCCGATCCGCCGTTCCTTCCACACGCTCAAGGGCTCGGGCCGCCTTGTTGGCGCCGCCACGCTCGGCGAGTTCAGCTGGAAGGTCGAAAACATGCTCAACCGCGTGCTCGACCGCACGATCGCGCCGAACGGCGCCGTCGTCGATCTGGTCGAGCAGGCGCTCGCCTCCGTGCAGGACCTGCTCAGCGCGTTGCGCGGCGAGAACGTCGACGCTTTCCGCGTCCACGCGATCATGGACACCGCCGACCGCCTTGCCGCCGGCGAGGACGTGCGCGTGCCGCAGCGCCCCGACACCTCGGGCCAGACCGTGCGCCGCACCGTTCGTCGGCGCGTGCCTGCGCCGAAGCCGGCCACGCCGCCGGTCGTCGAGCGCCACGACCTCGACGTCAGCGCCGCGTTCGGCGAGTCGGTCTCGCAGAACATCCAGGCCGGCCCGCTGCCGAACATCGACCCGGTCCTGTTCGACATCCTGCAGGCCGAAGTCGCCACCCACGTCGGCGTGATCGACGACTACCTCGCCGAAACCGACCCTCGCGAAGCGCAGGTCAGCGAACCCCTGTTGCGCGCCGTGCACACGTTCCACGGCGCGGTGGCGATGGTCGACATCCCGGCCATCGACAACGTGCTCGCGCCGCTGGAAACCTACGTCAAGCGGCTGCGCGCCTCCCACGTGGCGGTGTCGCCGCAGGGCCTGGACGCGCTGCGTGACACATCCGCGCTGTCGCGCGAGGTGATGCGTCGCCTCGCCGCCGGTGAAGCGCCGCTGCCCGATTCGAGCGAGCTCGCGTCGCGCATTGCCGCGCTGCGCGATGCCGTGCCGGAGCCGGAAGTCGCACTGCCCTGGTACACCGACGGCGTCGACCTCGGCGCTGCCGGCATTGCCGACGAGGCCGTGCCGGAGCCTGCCCACGAGCTGTCCTTCGAGGATCTGCCCAAAGCGGCCGCGTTCGAAAGCGACGTGCCGGCCGCCGCCGCGGTCGACACGGCCGACGAATTCGCCGGACTCGACGACATCCGTCTCGAAGACATCAGTTTCGGTGATTTCGGCGACGTGCCGACTGCCGAGGCGCTGCCGTCGTTCGAAGAGCCGCTGGCCGAAGCCGGGACGCCCGCCGAGCCGGCGAGCCTCGCCGACACGTCCGCCGACGACATCACCTCGGCCCTGCACGAACATCACGTCTGGAGCGAAACGCACGTTCACGAAGCGGCTGCGTTCGATGCCGAAGCCGCTCAGGTCGAGCCGGTGTCTCGGGAACCGGCGCAGGTCGACGAACCGCCGCACGCGGAAGAGCCCGCGCAGGCGTGGCACGAAGAACCCGCCGTCGAGGTGCCGGCCGTCGATGCGGCCGCGTTCGAGGCGCCGCACGAAGCACCGCTCGCCGCCGAAATGCAGCCCGAGCCGGTCGCGACTCCGACCTTGCCGGTCGAACTTGTCGGCCCGCCCGCCGAGCCGCTCACCGACGATCCGCAGCCGGAAGGCGCGCTTGCCGCCGGCGACGTCGATGACGACCTGCTCGACGTGTTCGTCGCCGAGGGCGAGGACATCCTCGACCACTCCGACGGCGTCGTCGCGCAGCTGCGTGCGCGTCCGTACGAGCAGGACCTGATCTCGTCGCTGCAGCGCGACCTGCATACGCTCAAGGGCGGCGCACGCATGGCCGGCCTGGCGCCGGTCGGCGATCTCACCCACGCGATGGAGTCGCTCGTCGACGCGCTCGGTGACGGCCGCGTCGCCATCAACCGCGCCTCGGTGGAAACGCTCGAACGCGGCTTCGACCGCCTGCACGTGCTGGTCAAGCGCGTCGCCCAGCGGCGTGCGATCGCGATGCCCACGAATGCGATCGAGCGTTTCTATGCGCTCGTGCCGGGCATCGACCGTCCTGCGGCGGCAGCCCCGCTGCACGAGCCCACGCACGAAGTGGCGGCGCCCGCGGCCGACGTTGCGCCAGCGGCCGCTCCGGCGGCGCCCGCGCGCCCCGCGCCGCGCCACCTCACCGCGATGGATCGCGAGGAAACCCCGCACGCACCGCAGGAAATGATCCGCGTGCGTTCGGACCTGCTCGACGCGCTGGTCAACAACGCGGGCGAAGTCTCGATCTACCGCTCGCGCCTCGAACAGCAGGTGGCCAGTTTCCGCGGCAACCTCGTCGAGCTCGACCAGACCGTCAACCGTTTGCGCGAGCAGCTGCGCAAGCTCGAAATCGAAACCGAGGCGCAGATCATCGCGCGCTACCAGCGCGAGCAGCACGATACCGACACCACGTTCGATCCGCTCGAACTCGACCGCTTCTCGCAGCTGCAGCAGCTGTCGCGCGCACTCGGCGAGTCGGTCTCGGATCTGGTCTCGATCCAGAACCTGCTCGACGAACAGACACGCCAGTCCGAAACGCTGCTGTTGCAGCAGTCGCGCGTGAGTTCGGAGTTGCAGGAAGGCCTCATGCGCACGCGCATGGTGCCGTTCGAATCGATGGTGCCCAACCTGCGCCGCACGCTGCGCCAGGCCGCGCAGGAACTGGGCAAGCAGGCCCAGCTCAAGGTCGAGGGCGCGCACGGCGAAATGGATCGCAACCTGCTCGAACGCATGAAGGCGCCGTTCGAGCACATGCTGCGCAACGCACTCGCGCACGGCATCGAAACGCCGGCGCAGCGCGAACTCGACGGCAAGCCGGGCGAGGGCACGGTCAACATCGCGGTCAGTCGCGAGGCGACGGAAGTCGTGCTGCGCGTGACCGACGACGGCCGCGGCATGGACCGCGAGGCGATCCGCCGCAAGGCGATCGATCGCGGCCTGCTCGCCGCCGACGCGCAGCTGTCCGACCGCGACCTCTACGGCTTCATCCTCGAAACCGGCTTCTCGACCGCCGAGCAGGTCACCCAGCTCGCGGGCCGCGGCGTCGGCATGGACGTCGTCAACAACGAGATCAAGCAGCTCGGCGGCTCGCTCGCGATCGACTCCACGCGCGGCAAGGGCACGCAGTTCACGATCCGCCTGCCGTTCACCCTGGCAGTCACGCAGGCGATCCTGATCAAGCTCGGCGACCACCAGTACGCGATTCCGATGTCGTCGGTGCAGGGCGTCGCGCGCATCGCGCAGGACGACCTCGAAAGGCGCCTTGCTTCCGGCGACGCGCGCCATCTGTATGCCGGCGAGGACTACGCGATCTACGAACTGTCGCACCTGCTCGGCCTGCCGCGCGTGCACGTGGCCGACGACGAGATGCAGGTGCCGCTGCTGATGACGCGCACCGGCGACCAGCGCGCGGCGATCCGCATCGACGGCGTCGTCGGCTCGCGCGAAATCGTGGTCAAGTCGGTCGGCCCGCAGCTCAGCTCGATCCCCGGCATCTTCGGCGCGACGATCATGGGTGACGGCTCGGTCGTCATCATTCTCGACCTCGCGCCGCTGGTGCGCCGCCTCGCCGCGCTGCGCGCGCGCATCGCCGAAGGCGGCGAGCAGGAGGTGCCCGCGTTCATGGCGCCGGTCGCGCCGCAGGTCGTCGAGGAGCGCGGCAAGCCGCTGGTCATGGTCGTCGACGACTCGATCACCATGCGCAAGGTCACCACGCGCGTGCTCGAACGCGCCGACTACGAGGTCGCCACCGCGAAGGACGGCCTCGACGCAGTCGAAAAGCTCCAGGACACCACCCCGGACCTGCTCCTGCTCGACATCGAAATGCCGCGCATGGACGGTTACGAACTGGCGACCTACATGCGCAACGACGCGCGCCTGCGCCGCATCCCGATCATCATGATCACCTCGCGTACCGGCGAAAAGCATCGCCAGCGCGCACTGGAAATCGGCGTCGAACGCTACCTCGGCAAGCCCTACCAGGAAGACGACCTGCTGCGCCAGGTACAGGAAGTATTGAAGCGTGAACGTGCCTGACCACACCGCCGTTTCCGTCGCGCTGCTCAGCGACAAGCCCACGCGCAACGAACACTTGCGCGCGGCGCTCGACGCGCTCGGTGCGGCCGTCGCCTACGAAAGCGTCGCCGACACCTTCGACCGCGGCGCGCTGGAGCGCTCCGGTGCATCCGTGGTCATCGTCAACCTCGACGACGGCGACAACAGCGAATTCGACGCGGTCTACGACCTGCTCGACGACGATCGCTATCGCGTGCTCATCAATGACGGCGGCGTGAGCAGCGCGTTGTCGGGCTGGGACCAGGCGCGCTGGATGCGTCATCTCGGCGCCAAGATCTTCGGCAATGCCGATATCCACCCGCCGCGCCCGGCCGATGCGCAACCGGTGCCGCAGGAATTCCCGCTGGATGGCCCGCTGGTCGCGCCCGACGTGGTGCACGGCGCGATCGTGCCGGACGCGGGTGATTTTTCCATCGATACCACTGCCGCCATCGACGCCGCCGGAGTCATCGACGCCGCGCCGGAGCCGATGCACGACGTCGGGGCTGCCGACGCCGCTCCGCTCGTCGATTTCGATTTCGACGCGCCGCTGGTCGCTCCCGCCTTCGAGGAAGCCGACAGCGCTGCCGTGGACGCCACCGAGGTCGTCATCGAACTCGTCGGCATCGACGAGCCCGATGACGCCGAACTGGCCAGCGGCGATTGGTCGCTGACCGACGACGAATTGATCGCCGCGCCGCCGCCGCCGGTTCCGGGCCCCGAATTCGAGGCCGTGGCCGAGCCGGAACCCGAGTCCGAGCCGGCCGATCTCGGCTTGGGCGACTTCGACCTCGATCTGGATTTTGACGCGCCGCCGCCGCCGGTCGAGCTGGAAGCGCCCGGCGACGTGCTGCAATCGGCTTCTTCGCCCGCCGACTGGTCGATCGACGAGCTGCTCGACGACGTGCTCGCGCCGCCGCCCGTGCAGGCCGACGAGGAGGTCGTCGTCGACAAGGTGAGCGCGGCCGAATACCTCGCTCCGGAAACCGAAGGCGCCGCGCCGCCGCCGGTGCCGAGCAGCGGCTTCACGCTGGAGCTGGTGCCACTGGAGGAGGTGGTCGCGCCGGTCGCGATCGAAAAGGCCTCGCACGAG
>Ga0222423_1001404_pt1 | contig 10963 bp, 10 predicted proteins | sample 3A0metagenome_FD_182472 | JGI IMG/M metagenome (GOLD analysis project Ga0222423, IMG submission 182472) | Enriched microbial communities from leaf-cutter ant dump, University of Wisconsin, Madison, United States - 3A0 (version 2) | ecosystem: Environmental > Terrestrial > Nest > Insects nest >...
CCTTTGACAAAAAACAGCATCGCTTTTAGCAAAAAACAGCATCACCTTTGCCAAAAAACCACAACCCTCTTTGGCCGAAGTAGGTAGTCTAACAATCCGCATTCTGAAAAGTAAAAACCGTAATTTTACCCGAAAATATTTTTTGATGAATAAGCATTTTTTCCGGGTCGCCATTCTTGTATGTGTTACCCTCAGTAGTTGTATGAATATACGTATAAAAGAGCATGAAGAATGGAAGACCGTTTTTGATGAATACGGCGTAGAAGGTTGTTTTGAAATGTACGACAACAATAAAGAGATCGCGCATTATTATAATAAAGAGCGCTGCGCCACCCGTTTTACTCCGGCTTCTACTTTTAAAATTCTGAATTCCCTGATTGGCCTCGAAACGGGTGTAGCCGACAATGATCAGTTTGTAATAAAATGGGATGGCATACAGCGTTGGAACGAAAACTGGAATCAGGATCTGACTATGGCGCAGGCGTTTAAATACAGCGCCGTGCCTTACTATCAGCAGTTAGCACGGCTTATCGGTGCGGAAAAAATGCACTATTATATTGATACGATTAAATATGGCAATATGATGACCGGCGGAGCAATAGACAGCTTTTGGCTGAATGATACCCTTCAGGTGTCGGCTGATGAACAAGTGGGTTTTCTTAAACGGCTATACTTTGCAGAACTTCCCGGGTTCAGCGAGCGGTCACAAAGAATTGTACAACATTTGATGCTACAGGAAGAAAAACCGCAATACCGCTTATTCTATAAAACAGGATGGGGGAAAGTTCCCGGCAAACCGGATGTTATTTGGATCGTAGGTGCGGTAGAGTCTATTCATCAGTTGAAAAATGTGGAAACTCAAAAGATAGACAATATTCCCCACCCGTATTTTTTTGCTATGAATTTTTCCATTACAGACACTACTAAAGACTGGGGAAAAATAAGAATGGATATGCTCAATAAATTACTGGCTACACAGAGTTTGTCTTTTCAGTAAAAAAACAACGAATAGCTCTTTGTTCAAGATGATGGTCTCGTATGATATTTTACCCTTCGGGTGGGATGATGTGCGTTGTTCCGAAATCTCCGAACCATACCGGCAACAGAAAATTCTGCGACAATAGCCTAAATGGTATGTGTAAGAAAATTTTTTAAGGAATGTTTTTGAATCTGAGAAAATGTTATTACATTTACTACCCGAAAATGTTGTTGAGTAGTTGAAAGCCAAATTTGTCAACCAGTCAAAAGATGAATCATTAGGGCTTACGCATCAAAAATATTAGCACAGTTAAAAAATATTGATTTGTTATGATGAAAACGGGCTCCTGAAAGGGAGCCTTTTCTTTTTTTGTTATTTACTTTTTCCTCTTTTATAAAAAGATATTGTGCCATTTGCCTTGAAATTCAAACCGGATATTTTTCAGATAAATTCAGATCCTGACTTTTTATAACGGAGCATTAAACAATATAGGCTTTACCTTTGTCTATACCTTGATACCCCTTTAAATAAATTAAAATGAAAAAAGCATCCTTGTTATTGCTCTCCGCATGTACTTATTTTTCTTTTCCTGCACTGGCTCAAAATGAAATTGATGCATTACGCTATGGTCAATTGTCCGGTGGTGCTACAGCTTTATCCTTAGGCTTGGGCGGCTCCGGCGGCGCTATGGGCGGCGATTTTTCAGCACTGGCACTCAACCCCGCCGGGCTGGGCGTTTACAGAAGCTCGGAATTTACTTTTACGCCCACACTGCGTTTTAACAAAGCAAACTCCACTTATCTGAATAATACCTCCTCTGATGACCGCACTAAGTTGAATGTTGGAAATTTCGGATTGGTATTTACCAATGCAGCTACCGGAAAAAAGTATAAAAACAGAAAATGGAAATCTTTTTCTATAGGCTTGGGCTATAACCGTCTGGCCGATTTTCATCAGCAGGTGCAGTATTCGGGATATAATAATCAAAGTTCTATTGCCGAAATATTCTCAGCCAGCGCACAAACTTACGGCGTGGGCGTAAATGTAGCTCCACCTTGGGGATTTTTAGCCTATGAGGGCTATTTGTTAGACGATAATTTTTATTCCATTGTGCCTTATCAGGACGGATTGATGCAAAGTAAATCCTACGAAACTAAAGGTGGAGTGGGAGAATACAGCCTGAGTTTTGGAGGAAATTATCAGGAAAAAATCCTCTTGGGGCTCAGCATCGGCTTCCAGGATTTTAATTTCGAACGCTACCAACGCTACTCCGAAGATGATGTATCCGGTAATAATAACAATAACTTTTCTTATCTTGATTATTACGAAAATACCGTCACACGGGGAATGGGTGTGAATGTGAAATTGGGTGCAGTATATGTGGTCAATGATATGCTGCGTTTGGGGCTTGCCTTTCATACGCCCACATGGTCCGGCATGAATGATACCAGTGTGTATAGCTTACAGTCCAATACCGAAAATTATAAATCAGATATTGGCGAACCCAATTCCAATCCGGAAACCTATGCAGATCCGCAAGCTATTTATCAATTCAAATACGGACTGAATACGCCTTGGCGTGGTATCCTGAGTGCAACGGCTCTGCTGGGACATTACGGTATGATCAATGCCGATTATGAAGTAGTGGGATATAATGCTATGCGTTACCACATGCGCGATTATCGGGACTATGCCGCCGCAGTGAATGAAGCCATACGGCAGACTTATACCCTGGGGCATGTAGCCCGCATCGGTGTGGAAGGACGGCTCAACCGGTTTATGGGCAGACTGGGTTTTGCGTATCATTCCAGCCCTTTTAAAGATGCGGCAACCTTCGGAGGCAGTCAGGTAGATATGAGTATAGGTGCAGGCCTGCGCTTCGGCAGCTTCTTTATAGATGCCGGCTATATGCACAGCATATACAAAGTTGCAGAATACGCCTATCCGGCTTTGGTTTCCGGAATACCTACCGGTATTGCAGACCTGAAATTCGGTAATAATATCGTTGCACTTACGGTTGGAATTAAGATGTAGTGATGATCCTGCTGAATTTTTTTCAAGTAGTGAAGGTGAAAACATTAAGATGTTGCATCGTTCAATAGCTCCGATATATTCTTAGCATATTTTCTTATTGTTGAAATATTAAAAAAAGTATTTTCCCATGCAGCAACCCGAAAAATCCTGTACCTGGCCCGGCGATGATCCTTTGATGATTGCCTATCATGATACCGAATGGGGAACACCCCTCCACGATGATCGTAAACTGTTTGAATTTTTAGTGCTGGATGCTTTTCAAGCCGGACTGAGTTGGAAAACGGTATTGCATAAAAGAAAACATTTTGAAAAAGCATTCGACAAATTCGATCCCCACAAAATAGCATTGTATAAAGAACCTAAAGTACAAAGCCTGATGCAGGATGCCGGTATTATCCGCAACCAGTTGAAAATTCGAGGAACCATTATCAATGCGCAGCAATTTTTAGCTATACAAAAAGAATTTGGCAGCTTCGATCGTTATATCTGGCAATTCACCGATTACAAAACCATTAATCATGCCCGAAAAGATACCACGCAGATTCCGGCTTCCAGCCCCGAATCAGATGCGATGAGCCGCGACCTCCGTAAACGCGGATTTAAGTTTGTGGGTACTACCATTTGTTATGCTTTTATGCAGGCTGCGGGTATGGTAAATGATCATCTGCTGACTTGTCCGCGACATCAATCCTGTGGAAAAATACCCTGATGGCATCTTTATGCGAATCATGCCGTAATGCTTATATCAAATGCTGAGGGGCGTTAATTTATTGTTACTTCAAGCCCTTTGGCTTCGGCTGTTTTTATAATAAAACGTATCATTGCACTCTATGTCTTTAAAAAGCATATATATACTTTTGCTGGCTTGTTGTTTTGCCGGATGTGGTAATTTCAGTCAGGATAAATCTAAAGAAAGCGCTACTGTCGGTCATATTACCGTTGCCATTGACGAAAGTCTGCAGCCGGTTATGGAGCAGCAATTAAAAGTCTGGGATTCTTCATTTCCTGATGGCCACATTACCCCGCGATACCTGCCCGAGGCAGAATGTATTCGCTTGTTGATGGAGGATAGTGTAAAACTGATTATTACCGCACGGGATCTGAGCATCGCGGAAAAAGATTACCGGAAAGCCCATAAGCAATACACCCATTCATTGTCTGTTGCCGCAGATGCCATTGCTATCATTGTTAATCCGGAAGCTCAGGATGATAAAATGACCTTGGGGATGTTGAAGGAAATATTATTGGGGAAATTTCCCAGAAAATATACCGTCGTATTCGATAATCCGCAATCCAGCTTAGTGCGCTATATGGCGGATTCCCTGCTGCAAACCGATTCCATCCCGAATGCATACACCTTGCAAAACAGTAAAGCTGTAGTGGAATATGTGGCCGCACATCCCGAAGCGCTCGGCATTGTAGGGCTGAACTATATTTATGATCCGGAAGATTTGTCGGGTGCAGGGCGTTTTTATAAAGATATTAAAGTGGTAGCCATGCGCGATGATTCCACGTATAAATTTTATCAGCCTTATCAGTATGCTATTGCATTAAAACAATATCCGCTCAGCAGAGATATTTACTTTATTACCTCCGAAAGCTATAGCAATGCTTTAGCTTCGGGATTTGCTAATTTTCTTACGAGAGAACAAGCTCAGTTAATCTTTAAAAAATCATGGATGGTGCCTTTACGGGTTCAGTTAGAAATCAGGGATATGGAAATTACCCGATAAGGTATCTCATAACGGTGTCTTTTGAGGAATATCCAAGCCCCATGATCTTTCATGAAAATCAACAACGGAACAGTCACATTTTTTTATATTATCAATTATTATTTAAACACGAGTAACAATGAAAAAAATTTTTGTCCTGTTTGCATTAGTCGCATGTAGCTTTACGATGTATGCTCAATCGCTACAGGAAGGTATTAAACTGATTCGGTATGAGCGCTATGGATCTGCAAAAAATATACTGCAAAATCAGTCAGGAGATGAAGCTACTTATTACTTAGGACTTGCAGAATTAGGTTTGGGCAATACTGCCGCTGCCCGTGAGCAATTCAATAAAATCTCCGGCAGCTATCTGGGTATGGCGGGGCTTGCCAGAGTGCTTTTTGCTGAAGGAAATAAGGTAGAGGCTATGAAAATGCTGCAAAATATTGTGGACGGTACCCGAAGGAAAGAATGGGAAAAATATAAGATGGCTGCGGATGCTATTGCCTATTCTAAAGGCGGCCCCATCAATACCGCTATCGAATGGTATAAAAAAGCACTGGAAATTGAGCCCGATGCCGCTACTTATCTTTCTTTGGGAGACGCTTATCTGACCCAACAAACCGGCGGAGGAGAAGCGATGAATAATTACGAAGCTGCATTATCCAAAACTAATGATAAGTCTTTAGTATATTCCCGCATCGGTGCCTTATGGTATCAGGCTCGCATGTATGAAAATGCATTGGAAAATTATGATCTTGCTAAAAATGCCGATCCCGAAAACCCTATTCCTTACCGCGATTTGGCAAATGCCTATTATCGTATTGGAAAATATACTTTAGCTAAAGAAAATATCGAAAAATATCTGTCGCTCTCCGATAAAAGCATAGATGATCAAATCACTTACGCTAATTTATTATTCCTGTCAAAGGACTATTCGAATGCACTCAGCAAAATGAAAGGATTAATCGCCGAAGGACATGAGCAACCGTATATGTACCGCATATTGGGCTACAGTAATTATGAACTGAAAAACTATGCAGATGCTTATAAAGATATGCAGACTTTCTTTGGTAAAATTGCTGCTGATGATATCATTCCGGATGACTATATTTATATGGGAAAAATTCTGACGGCTTTGGCCAACAGCGATACTACAAAAGCTATGGTATATACCGATTCCGCAAATTATTATATGGAAAAAGGAATAACTTCGGATACCGCAGAAGACAAAACAAAGCTTTACCGGAATATTGCCGAAGATTTCAAAGATGCTAAAAACTATCAGCAGGCAGGCGTTTGGTACGGAAAATTAGTACAAAACACCTCAAACTATACCGCAGAAGATTATTTTTATTGGGGCGTATATACTTATTACAGTAAAAAATACCCGGAAGCAGCCAAAATCTTCAGCGATATGGCTCAGCAATATCCTGAAGAGCCTTCGCCGGTGTACTGGCAGGGTCGCTCCGCTGCCGCTCAAGATGTTGAAGCTAAAACCGGAGGCGCCGCAACTTTTTATGAAAAATGGCTCGGCATGGAGCAGGAAGGCGTTACCAAAAATAATGCCGACCTGATGCAGGCTTATCAATATCTGGCTATTTATTATTACAATCAAAATAATAAAGCCGAAGCAATCAAATATGCGGATAAAATTCTTAGCCTTGAACCGGGTAACGAAACCGCTTCACAGATTAAGGAAGTTATGTCAAAGTCAAAATAAAACCCATAGCCGGTTTTGATCAACTTGAAGGGGTTTAAACTTTTTCATTTCCACCATCACCCGGAGTGTATCTTTTGGCACGCCAAAAATATCCGCAGCACGACAGATATTGTCAATGACGATATGGTATAGCGGTAAAATAAGTTTAAAAAAACTCCTTTTCTTAAAAACAGCCGCTCGCTACTCTAAAGTATAGGGCGGCTGTTTTATCACATCATGCAGATGCTCCTAATGGTTGTTCAGCGTATGGTTGGGTAAAATGTTTCGGGAAAAATGCTATCGTACTTCAGGCTTCTTCTGAATATATTTTTTCCCATCTCCTGCAATTGTGCACATCTTTATTATTTTTACAAATCAGACTAAAAGATTATGCAAAGAGTTGTTATTACGGGAATGGGAATTTATTCTTCCTTAGGTATAAATAAGGCATTGGTAAGTCAGGCACTGTTTGAAGGTCGCTCCGGCATACAGTTTATACCGGAACGAAAAGCGATGGGCTATCGCTCTGCACTTTCGGGTACGGTGCCCCGGCCTGATCTTAAAAAAGTATTGGACAGACGATCCCGGATCATGATGCCGGAACAAGCGGAATATGCTTATATGGCTACCGTAGAAGCTTTACACGAAGCAGGCATAGATATAGACTTTCTGGAAAAATATGAAACCGGTATTATTTACGGTAACGACAGCAGCGCTGCACCGGTAATTGAAAGTTATAACCTGCTAATGGAAAAAAAAGATACGATGCTGTTAGGCTCCGGATCGGTGTTTCAGGTACTCAACTCTACCGTTACCATGAATTTGGCTACAATATTCAAACTGCGCGGAATTAATTTTTCGGTAAGTGCGGCCTGTGCCAGTGGTTCTCATGCGCTGGGATTGGGTTATCTGTTGATCAAAAGTGGTCTTCAGGAAAGAGTTATTTGTGGAGGTGCGCAGGAACTTAGCCAATTATCTATGTTTAATTTCGATGCATTGGGCACCTTCTCCATACGGGAAGAAGATCCGACCAAAGCCTCACGTCCTTTCGATCGCGACCGCGATGGACTGGTGCCGGGTGGAGGAGCAGCATCCCTTATATTAGAAAGCTACGAGTCCGCGAAAGCACGAGGAGCAACTATTTTGGCAGAAATCATCGGTTATGGATTTTCTTCCAATGCCGGTCATATTTCCAATCCCAGCATAGACGGTCAGGTTCATTCTATTCATCGCGCTTTGAAAGATGCCGGCATACAAGCTGCGGAAGTGGGCTATGTGAATGCCCATGCTACCTCTACTCCCGTTGGTGATAGCAGCGAAGCAGAAGCAATCTTTGCCGTCTTTGGTGGTAAAACGCCCGTTAGTTCCACCAAATCCATGACGGGACATGAATGTTGGATGGCGGGCGCCAGCGAGGTGGTGTATGCTACCCTGATGATGCAACATGGATTTATTGCTCCTAATATCAATTTTGAAAACCCGGATGAACACACGGCTAAGATTAATATTGTGGCAGCCACACAACAACAGGATTTTGACATCTTCCTTTCTAATTCATTCGGCTTTGGCGGCACCAATTCTTCCTTAGTTTTGAGGAAATGGAAGGCCTAAATCTCCGCTATCCGGAGAAGAACCAATGTGCAGGTTTGAAACTTGTTGCTGCCGTGATGTGTTTTGATCCACCACAGCTATTTTCCCGTTACGTGTTTACACTTGCAGCGATCCGCCGATATCCAGCAGTATCAGCTCTTTCCCTTTCTCTCTGAATTTATTTTGAGCTGCTTCATGATCAATTTCAATGAGTGCGGCAGTATCAAAATGCGTACCCAGCACACGATTGCAGGCTACAAAATCAGAAGCGATAATTGCTTCACTCACATCCATAGTAAAATTGCCGCCTACCGGAAATACCGCCAAATCTATTTGATGAAACATAGGAATGAGTTTCATGTCCATTGTCAGCGCAGTATCTCCGGATATATATACGGTTTTGGATGCCCCTTTCAGCACAAAACCCACCGGATTTCCACCGTAGGTGCCATCAGGAAAAGAAGAAGAATGAATAGCCGGAACTACTTTCAATGTCCCGAATTCAAATTCCCGGCTGCCACCGGGATTCATGGGATGGCCGCTAAACCCTTTCTGTTCGTAATAAGTAACAATTTCGTGATTGGCAATGAGCGCTGCATTTGTTCGTTTTGCCAAAGCTTCTACATCCTGAATGTGGTCGAAGTGTGCATGTGTAAGCAGGATGTAATCTGCTTTTAACGTGTTAATGTCTATCTGCGATGCTTTAGGATTGCCGCTGATAAAGGGATCTACAAGCAGATGAAAACCATTGATAACAATGCCCAAGGAGGCATGTCCGTAATACGTTATCTCCATAATATTGTTGTTGCGTTTATTTAGCTGTTTAGCCAAAGATAGGATGCTCTATTCAAAAATGCAAAGGAAATACAGCAATGACATCACATTTTCCGACGATAAATAATTGTTGCAGGATGTAGCGATCATTGAAATAAATGGACAGCGGCATTTGCCTTTTCCTTAATCTCCGACACTTTCCTTTTATCTTAAAAATATTCCTGCGGAATGCTGATATTTTGATATCTTGCACTTACAAACCGAATATGATGGTATAAATATCACGCTGCGGCAGAAAAACAGAGATGCCATTATGCGAACTCCGTCTGACCATTCTAAACACAATAAATATTTTCTGATGAAAAAACGGTCATTATTAGCATTGATTTTTGCCGGAATGGCTGTAGCTGTGGTTTTTGCGCAGCAAACCGGAAAAAAAGTCGTTTACTCCGGATCCAGTTTTATGGGAGACCACCAAACACAAAGTGGAAAGGTTTCCAAAGAACAATTTGATGCACTCATTGCCCTGCCTTTGTATGCAAAAGACAGTAATGGTATCGAATATCAGGTGAGTGATTTCTCGTTTACTTATGCCGAACGGGCACTTTATCAGGATTCTACCGGCGTACCTATGGTTACTACCGATTATTATTCTACAACATGCCCCGGTGGCAAGCTCGCTGAGGACTGGATAAAAAATATTCAGGAGCGTTCCAAACCGGGCGATACCGCTTTCTTTGATCATATCACAACCATTGACTCGGCTAAAGGCAAACCGAGAATGTTTGTTACCTCAGCTATTCAGTTAGTGATTTCCCAATAAAAATTTTTAGGAGGAAATACAGAAAAGAGTATTATTCGCTGAACATTTTTTACGCAAATTGCTGTAGAAAATATAGCGCCGGTATGAGGCAATCGCATACCGGCGCTATGTGTTCTGACTTGTTTCTTTTAGTGCGGTGGAATTTCAACCTTAACCCATCTTCCTCAATCTCCTTTCCATCTATAAATAAAAAGCCACCGCTTCGGTTAATCCGAAACGGTGGCTTTTTTCTTACTGTTATTTAGAGATAAATATCCCTCTATAACAGTCCTTACTTTTTATTCACTCTGATGGTTTGCGTAGTGCTATCATCCTGGAATTTCAGCATGTACATACCCTGTGGCAGATGCTCCATAGAGAAGGTTGCCATGCCATTGCTTTCAATAATTGTACGGCTCAACTCACGACCCGATACGTCAAACAGTATTAAGTTGCCCGTACCGTTAACTACGCCGCGGGCTCTTACGGTAAGTTCATCTTTAACAGGATTCGGATAAGCTTCGATATCTAGACCCTTGATGCTTACTGTTGCGCTTACTACTTTGCTGTAGAAGCGGCTGCCGTCATTGTTCAGCACTTCCACGCGGTAGTAGTTAACACCTTGGAGCGGGCTGGCATCTACAAAGCTGTAACGACTGCCGGAAATGCCTTTCGCATCTGCTTTGCCTACTACTTCAAAATGCTTGCCTTCGGCACTCCGTTCAATTACAAAACGATCACCACGAGCTTCTTCCGTAGTACTCCAGTCCACACGGTTGGTAGCACCTAAATTCACCGCATTTACATCGGTCAGTTTAGTCGGAAGTGGTGTGCTGCTCGCATTAGTATGTGCAAAGAAGCCGGAGAAACTGCTTGTCGTAAAGGTGATTTCCCAAACTCCGCCGTTATGTACAATGCTGGCAGGAACAATTATCTCTGAGCCGGTAGTATCATAACCTTCAGGACCGCTACCCGGAATACTGCTGTGATATGCCGTAATCCGGAGATTTTCTCCGTTAGTACCGATAGCAGGATACATGGGATTACCTAAGCCATTTACGGTAGTGTTGTAGGCATTGATTTCCGCATCGGTAAAGTATATGGTTACTGTGCCGCCTAAGTTGTTTGCGGCAATCAACTCGTAGAAGCGTCCGATGTAAGGCTCAATACCGTTGTACATTTGTGTACCTCCGGATACCGTTACTATAGCCGTTACACTACCTAAGCTGTCGGAAGAGTGGATGGTAGCAATCAGTTCGCAGGTGCTGTTACTGTAGTTTACTTCTGCTCCGGAACCTTGTGTGCCGGTTTCTGTTGCACTTGAAGATGCTATCGTGCCTCCGCTTATACCATCGGACAAAGTAACCGAT
>Ga0222423_1001408_pt1 | contig 10950 bp, 8 predicted proteins | sample 3A0metagenome_FD_182472 | JGI IMG/M metagenome (GOLD analysis project Ga0222423, IMG submission 182472) | Enriched microbial communities from leaf-cutter ant dump, University of Wisconsin, Madison, United States - 3A0 (version 2) | ecosystem: Environmental > Terrestrial > Nest > Insects nest >...
TTTGATTGCCGTATTCGATGTTTTACTGAGCGCCAGCCGCGCAAACTGAACTTCGGCCATGCCGCCAACCGCCGCGGCGGTAGCAAATTGCGCATCATCTTCATTTACAGCAATACCGCCGGTTACCATCGGCATAGTTGTGGTGTCTTTTGCCATATTCAAACTATCCGCGCTCTCTTTCGAATCTTTTACGTTATTGCAACTTGTATAGCTAAAAAGTAAAACCGGGAGCCCAAATAGCAGGATTTGTTTTTTCATTTTCATCGTCTGTATTTTTTAATAAACTATTCTACGTTAATAAGATATTTTGTGCAGAAAAAACAACATCCTGGGTGGAAAAGTTTTTCCGCCATCCAGAATGGGTATTTTTACGTTAGCACAAGTATAAATACGCGTTTAGAATATACGGGCCACGATAACTATGAGCAATTAGGCGTTTAGCGATGTAAGGGCAAATGGATTTCGGCTAACATACACCGGGCGCTGCCGCCGCCGTTTTTTTCGATGGTGTATAAGGGCACATAAACGATACGGCAATGTGCCGATAATGCGGCGACCTGATCGGGACGAAGCGACAGGTAAGCCTGTTCCGACATCACTAATAATTTTTCGCCATCGACATTTTGCACCTCCAACATATTGCCTGCAAAGTGGTTCATCTGCATAAAATCAATAGAAATTACAGGTTTCTGCTTGTCGGTTAATGATTTTATCAGCATTTCCTGTTCTGCTTTATCGGGGATAGATTCCAGACAAACCACCGAGAAATGCGAAGCGACACACATCATCACATTGGTATGATAAATCGGAAAACCCTGCGCATCTTGGGCATGAAATAAAACCGCGCGATAGCCTGTCCGGCTGCAAAATTCATTAAGCACACCGGCATCGGTGCGTTGTGACAAACAGGCATAGGCTATTTTGGCTTCGCGATCCAGTACCATGCTGCCCGTTCCTTCTAAGTATTGTTCCCGATTTTCAAAAGCACTCAGATCGATTGTTTTCTGAACGCTAAATTGATTTTTTATCGAATCGATGATATCGTTCCGGCGTTCTGCCCGGCGATTTTCGGAGAACATGGGGTAAAGCACGATCTGACCATCCTGATGAAACGAAATCCAGTTATTTGGAAAAATAGAATCAGGCGTTTCGGGTTGGAGCGTGTCATCTATTACGCGGACATCCACACCCTCCGCGCGAAGCCGGTCTACGAAGCCGTCAAATTCTTGTAGGGCCTGTTCCTGTACATTGGTTTGCACGGAGGCTTGTTGAAATTTATTATTATCGGCCGTCTGCGTATTGTATTTGAAATCGACCGGCCGGATCATGAGCAAATGGGAAGTACTTTGCATGGTTCAGAATGTAAAAATTAATTTAGGGGATCGCGCAGGAGCGGGAAACTCATACAATGGAAACCGCCACGCGCACGTGATAACTCAGCCGAGGGCATTAGCACTAAAGTGTCGGTGAGGGTGTCTGCATGAACATCTCCCTTTTCTAATTGGGCAATCAATTCGGCTACATTTATCACTGAAAATCCCTTTTCTTTGAAGGCTTCTACCGTTTTATCGTTCCGGTCGTAAGCCAGCACGACGCCCTCTTTAAGAGCCAGCAAGTTGCAGGAATCCGTCCATTGTTCGCGGGCATCGAAAGGAAATTCGCCATTACCGCTATAAATAAATTGCACAGGAGCAGTACTTTTCAGGTCATTGCGGCTGATATCTTCAAAAAGCGCCTCCATACTTTTAAAGTGACGGGGTTCGCGTTTATCTTTAAAAAATTGAATAATCTCCGTTTGCTCGAGCGGTTCGGGTGTCACCAAAAAATCAATAGGCGTTTTGAGTTTGTTTTCAGCGACGCTCGCAATAGAATGCAATAATACCCATACATTCCGTTTTACTTGAGTAAATACCGTATCTAAGTGCATAAAATCGCGCTTATTAGGGATACGTACCACTGTGACCTTGTTTACTACATCATTATCGAACAGCAGCTTCATTGCCTCATGAGCGCCATAGGCCGAGGTACGTTCGCTGCAACCAATTAATACATGGTCGGGGCTAATCATCATAACGTCGCCGCCTTCAAGCGTGGTTCTGTTCTCCAGTTCCTCACCCGGACGCAGAAAATGATGTTCAGAATCGGGTATTTCGAGTACCTGATTATGGTAGCCTGAAAAATAAGGATGGTTAAAGAAAATATAACGTGTAAGCAGGCTCTCGCGGACTCTTGCTTTTTTTGCAGGTTTATTCAGCAGAATATGACCGTTAATTGTAGTGCCTAAATCACGGGTAAAAATAAGATTCGGAACCGGTGAAAAGATCATACGTCCATCAGGAAGCGATCCGGAAATCAAGGTTTTCGCTAAATCTTTTGAGGGCATATCGATCAATTGGAGTTGGAGTTTATACGTGCAACCTTCTATGGCACATACCGATGCTGCCAGCTTTTTGCGTACCGTACTGTCTTCCAGAATGTCGGATAGTAATTGCTGAAGTTCAACGACCTGTTCTGAACGGTGAAAACCTGCACTCGATGGTTTAAAAAATTGTCTGTTTCCGGTTTCTGCGTCAATCGTCTCCAGATTACCGCTGATCTTTCCCGGGTCAAGGAAATACATAAGGAGTTTCACATAATAGTCGTATTCTTTTTTGCGGATGGTATCGAGGTGTACAATGTCTTCAAAAAGCCAATCCTGCGCCTTAGATGGTACTACTTTTCCCAATCCACTGTCGGGGCTGTGAATAAGTACCTTGCGTAGGCGGCCAATTTCTGTGCTTACATGAATAGGGAAGCTTGTCGTGCTAAAAGTTGTCGTCGTTTCGCTCATAATATGAAATATGTGGTTCCCACAAAGCTAACAGATTTTATGGTATTCTTTCCATCTCATGAGTCAAAATCGACGGGAATGCTTACTTTTGCAGTATGGATTTTATTATTGCGCATACGCTGAAAGCGATTAAAGTACTTTACGGAGAGGAAATTACCGAGAATTTGCTCACTTTGCAGGAAACGAGGAAAGAATTTGAAGGACAGGTGACTCTGGTGGTATTTCCGCTGACCCGCTTTTCGAAAAAATCGCCGGAAGAAACAGGGAAAGACATCGGTGCTTACCTTTGTGCGCATACAGCTGATGTTATTGCGTTTAACGTAGTAAAGGGCTTCCTTAATCTTTCGATTGCGGATGCATATTGGATCGACTTGTTCAAAAAATCCCTTCTCGCGGATACTTTTTTGCGGCCCGTAGCGAATGGCAAAAGCGTCATGGTCGAATATTCCTCACCGAATACGAATAAGCCTTTGCACCTTGGGCATGTACGGAATAATCTTTTAGGTTATTCGGTGGCCGAATTATTAGCTGCTGATGGATACGAAGTCATTAAAGTTAATCTGGTGAACGACAGAGGAATTCATATTTGTAAATCCATGTTAGCCTGGCAAAAATGGGGGAATGGCGAAACACCCGATAGTTCTGGTATAAAAGGCGACCATCTGGTGGGGAAATATTATGTTATTTTTGATAAGGAATATAAAAAGGAAATTGACGCACTGAAAGCAGAAGGCCAGACCGAAGAAGATGCAAAAAAAAATGCCCCGCTTATATTAGAGGCACAACAAATGCTGCGGCAGTGGGAAGCAGGCGACGAAGCTGTTATTGCACTCTGGAAAAAAATGAATGGCTGGGTATATGCCGGTTTCGATACGACCTATCGCAATTTAGGTGTTGATTTCGATAAATATTATTATGAAAGCAATACTTATTTATTGGGAAAAGATACGGTAGAGGAGGGTTTAAAAAAAGGTGTCTTTTTTGAAAAAGAAGACGGCTCGGTCTGGATTGATTTAACCGCCGATGGCTTAGACCAAAAATTGGTACGCCGCTCGGACGGGACATCGGTATATATAACACAGGATTTGGGCACAGCGGAGATGAAATATGATGATTTTCATGCCGATCAGTCTATTTATGTTGTTGGAAATGAGCAAGACTATCACTTTAAAGTCTTGTTTTTAATCTTAGAAAAACTGGGTAAAGACTGGGCAAAAGGGCTGCATCATTTATCTTATGGTATGGTCGATTTGCCCAGTGGCAAAATGAAAAGCCGGGAAGGTACCGTAGTGGATGCTGACGATCTGATTGCCGAAATGATTGAAACAGCGAAACAGAAGACGGAATTATTAGGTAAGGTGAACGATTTTCCGGAAGGGGAGCGCAAAGCGTTATATCAGAATATTGGTTTGGGAGCCCTGAAGTATTTTCTCTTAAAAGTAGAACCCAAGAAACGGCTGTTATTTGATCCTTCCGAGTCGATCGATTTTCAGGGAAACACAGGGCCTTTTATTCAATATACGCATGCGCGGATTAAGTCTTTGCTGGCCAAAGCCGCTTATGAACGTAACAACGATGCAGCGGCCTGTGCGCTGAGTGATATTGAACGCGAAATGATTATGCTCTTAGCGAAATACCGCGAGGAGCGGAGCAATGCGGCCAAAAATTACAGCCCCGCTTTATTAGCCAATTATCTGTACGATCTGGCCAAGCTGTTTAATAAGTTTTACCATGAAGTACCTGCGCTTATTAAAGAAAGCGATCTGGCCTTGCGGCAGCAGCGTCTTCATTTGTGTAGCCTGACGGCCGATGTGCTGAAAAATGGTATGTGCTTATTGGGCATTACCGTACCGGAGCGGATGTAAAAAAAGCCTGATGACGTTTTCGTCATCAGGCTGAAATAAACGCCTACTATAAATTCTTTATAGAATTATCTCGAAGGTCCCCGCCATTGATAATCTTTTGGCGGTTGGGCATCTAATAAGTTCTGTACAAAATAATCCCAGCGCCGACGCATCATATAAGGTGAGAATTGCCCATAGCCATGTGCGCTATTAGGGAAAATCACCAAATCAAAGGATTTATTCGCTTTAATCAGTGCCTCAACTACTAACAGGGTATTATATGGTGGTACGTTATTATCCATCATACCGTGTGCCAACATTAATTTACCTTTCAGATTTTTAGCATAATTCTGATTGGCTTGTGCTTCATAATCTGAGTTTTCGACTAAGCCATTATAACGTTCGCCCCAATCATCTTCGTAGTTGCGGTTTTCGTGGTTACCCGATTCGGCAATACCTACTTTAAAGAAATCCGGATAGCGGAACATCGCGGCTGCGGTAGCAAAACCACCACCAGAATGTCCCCAAATGCCTACTTTGTTCGTATCGATTGGGAATCGTGTCGATAATTGCCGGATGGCAGCAATCTGATCGGGCAACGTGTTTTCGGCCATGTTACCGTAGCTCATATCATGATAGCTTTTAGAACGGAAAGGGTTGCTCGTACCCTCAATCATAACCACAATAAAGCCTAGTTCGGCTAATGCCTGATTATCGCCACGCGAAGCAGAGAATGACCAGCTTCCTACGCTACCACCCTGTGGTCCAGGATAAATATAATCAATAACCGGATACTTTTTCTGTGGATCCATATTGGTTGGTGTAAATACCAAGCCATAAATATCGGTTTTACCATCACCTGCTTTTACGGAAACGACCGAAGGTGCTTTCCATCCTGTAGCTTGTAAGCGCGAAACATCGGTTTTCTCGAGCGAGCTTACTAATTTTCCTGCCATGCTGCGATAGCTAAACGTGCTTGGTACGTCCGGTTGCGAATAAGTATCCACAAAATAATTTCCCGAAGGGGAGAACGTAATATTGTGATTGCCGGTTTCGGGCGTTAGGCAAACCAGATTTTTACCATCAAAGCCAATTTTATATAGATATTGGAAATACGGATTACCTGGTTCACGGCCGCAACCCATAAAAATGAGCTGACGATTTTTCTCGTCAACTTTTAATAATCTGGTAACCAGCCAGTCGCCTTTAGTGATTTGATTTTTTAATTGACCGGTGGTGGCGTCATATAAATACATATGTCCCCAGTTATCGCGCTCCGAATACCATAAAATTTCCTTTGATTTAGGTAAATAACGCCAGTTGATAGCGCCCCGTCCCGATTCAAACTGCGTTTTGACAGTTTCTTCAAATACCTCGCGCACTGCGCCGGTTGTGGTATTGGCAATACGGAATTTTTCTTGTTTATGATCGCGGGACGTAGAAAGGAAGGCTACTTCAGAGCCATCTTCATTCCAGTCGATATCGTCAAGGGTGCCGCTACTGGCAATATCATCGCTCATTGTAGCCCGGTGCGGATCCGGTGCAATTTGCACATTCACCACGCTGCCTTTTTCAACATCAATAATTACCCGGCGAATGGTCGGAATCTCTTTATCGCCGGGAAGTGCATATTTCCAAGCCTTTAAGGTAGGTGATCCTACATTTGTGGTTACCAGGTACATATCTTTTGACATGCGCTGGTCTTGTTGAAAAGTAATTAATTTTTTTGAGTCGGGCGACCAACGAACTATTGCTCTGTCGCTCGATTTCCAGGCGGCATTATCGGTGGCGTAGCCATAATCTTTAACACCGTCAAAAGTAAGCTGTTTGCGCTCATTAGTACCAAGGTCATGCACCCAAAGATTATAATCTTTGATATAAACGCCTTTTTTGCCATCAGGCGATAAGGTTTCTGGTGCTTCGCCCTGCTGTCCGCGACCCATGCCTGCCATGCCGCGTCCGCTACGCATCTGCATAGTGCGTCCTGGCGTTGCCGGAGCATCGTCGGGGCTAATCGCGTAAGTTTTTAAATTGGCTTTCCAATTTTTGCCTTCTACGGTAAACGACACGCTCTGCATATCGTCCGAGAAACCGATCGTATTAAAAGGCAATTTGTTAGCAGAATAACTGCCTCCGGTGATGGCATTGAGTGCTGTAGCCAGTTTTTGGTGATCAAAAGCAGGAACTTTTCCCTTTTTTGCAGGATCAACCAAAACAAATTCGTTGCCTGCCGCTGTGCTGCGCATGTACCAGAAACGATCGGCGGCTAACCATGCCGGTCGCAAACTTCCGTTGTCGATAAACGAATCGGTGTTATACGACATGAATTTTTCTGCCCGTTCGTAATCCTGATCGGTAAACACACGGCCTTGCTGAGCCGAGGCGCTTGCCATTAGGCCAAGCCCCGCTGCTAAGAGTAGGTATTTTTTCTTCATTACGTTAAAAATAAATTTGACGTAAATTAGAATTTTTTTTTAGCTAATTCTGAAATCGGATATAAATGTTACCAAAAACAGCTTCAATATTATTCAAAAGCGGCTTCAACAATCTGAGTATAAAAATCGCTGAGCGATAAGCCCATCGCTCTCACCTGTTGCGGAATAAAGCTCGTTGCCGTTTGCCCGGGAATAGTATTAATTTCGATAAAGTAAAAATTGCCGCTATCCTTTTCAAGAAAATAGTCGATACGCACCAGGCCACGGCAGTCTAATTTTTCGTAAACAGCCTTGACCACGCGCGCTACGCGCGCGCTCTCTGCATCACTCATTCTGCCCGGCGTAATTTCTTCTGTTGCTCCCGGCGTGTATTTTGCTTCGAAATCGAAGAACTCGTTGGCCGGGATCACTTCTGTCGCCGGAAGGACGGTGATGTTGCCACCGCTCTTAAAAACCCCCACCGAAAATTCCCGGCCTTCCACAAACTCTTCCACTAAAATTTGATCGTCTTCTTCAAAAGCCTTGTCTAAAGCTGCTTTCAGCGCATCGGGCTGTTTCACTTTCGACATACCGATGCTACTGCCGCCATTATTGGGTTTCACAAAATAGGGAAGCTTCAAATTCGTTGTCACTTTCAAGAGCGCATCTTCTTGTGCAATCCCGCTGTCGTGCGAGGCATAAAGTTGTACGGAACGCGCTACGTGCAATTCGGGAATATCCCGAACAATCGCCTTAGTATAGCCCTTATTCATGGTTACAGCAGAGGTTAGGGCATTGCAGGTGGTATATGGAATACCCAGCATATCAAAATAACCTTGCAATTTTCCGTCTTCGCCAGGCGAGCCGTGAATCACAATAAATGCCAGATCAAACTTAATTTTCCGCCCGCTTATATGGAGTGAAAAATCATTTTTATCTACCGGAATTTTTACTGAATCGGCCGGCTCATAAAACCAGCCACTTTCATTGACCATAATTTTATACACCTCGTAGCGCTCGGTGTCCAGATGTTGTATTATTGTGGCTGCACTTTTTACCGATACCACCCATTCGCCAGTGGTACCGCCGGTTAGCAAGGCGATTATTTTCTTCATGAATTTATGCTGAATTGAACACCAAAAATATTAAATTTGAACGATTATATCGACTAAAGAAGAAAAATGAGCAACTTTTTTGCCTATCTACGTACCCGATCCTTCCGGAATAACCTTATCGCTGCCATTGGCACATTTATTGTACTCCTTTGTATAGCTTTTTTCAGTCTGCGCTATTATACTAAACATGGTGAAGGACTTGATGTGCCCGATGTGCGGGGGCTGAGCATTACGGAAGCTATTAATAAGCTGGAGAGCTTAAATTTACGATACGAGATCGATTCGATTTATGTGATGGATAAACCGCCGGGGGTAGTTACGGATCAGGATCCGGATCCGGCTACATTTGTAAAAGATAACCGTACCATTTATTTAACGATTAATGCCACTAAAGCGCCGCCCGTTCAATTTCCGGATATTGAATTTAAATCCTTGCGCGAGGCGCAGGCTATTTTAGAGAGCTACCGGCTTAAAGTGGGCGATACGAGCTACCGTCCCGACGTGAGTTACAATGTGGTATTGGAGGCACAATTTGCCGGACATATTATTAAAACCGGCGAATCGATACCGAGCGGATCCTCCATCCGTTTAATACTGGGCGATGGACGGGGCAACGAAGAAGTCGATCTTCCCGACTTAATTGGACTCACCATAGACGAAGCCCGCTTTTCGTTAAGGGGCTCGATGCTGAGCTTGGGTACGATCCAATCAGACGGACTCATTACCGATACGGCCAATGCGGTCATTATTTCGCAGTTCCCATTACCTGCCGATAGTGTGAGCAAAGTAAGGATCGGTTCTGCGGTTAATATCACCATCAGTAATAAAAAGCGTTAATCAGAAAAACATGACGAAGAAGAAAAAAGAAGAAAGCAAACGCTTTAGCGTATGGCGGATCCTGATCCTTGTGCTTGCCCTTGCCGGGGGATGGTGGGCTTTGAACATGTATCGTACCTATTTTATGCCAAATATTGCCGCTGGAGGCAGTTATCTCTATATCCGGACGGATGGAAATTATACCGCTCTTCTTGATAGCTTGGAGAAGCATTCGCTGCTGAAAAATATGGATGCTTTTAAACGCGCAGCGGCAAAAATGAACTTGGAAAAAAGTCTTAAACCAGGCCGTTATCGTCTTAATGCAGATATGAATAACCGTACTTTAATCAATAAAATCAAGTCGGGGAATCAGGATGCCGTCCAATTGAAAATTCAGAATCTGCGAAAAAAGGGGAACTTCGCGGCTTATCTGGCTAAAAATATGGAAGCTGATTCGGCGGCCTTTATGCAAGTGCTCGACTCAGCGGCGCTATTGGAGAAATATGGCTTTAACAAAGAAAACAGTTATACCATGTTTATCCCGAATACCTATGAGGTATACTGGAATTCTACGCCTTTAGCCTTTTTTGAGAAGATGCAAAAGGCCTTCGATACGTTTTGGACAGCAAACCGTAAACAGCAGGCCGCGGCGCAACAATTAAATCCCATACAGGCCACCATTTTAGCTTCGATTGTAGATGCTGAGGCACTTTATGATAAAGAAATGCCCATTATTGCGGGGCTGTATCTCAATCGTTTGCACCGGGGTATATTATTGCAGGCCGATCCAACGGTTATTTTTGCTAATAATGATTTTACCGTAAAACGAGTAACGGCTGCGTTGTTAGGCGTTAATTCGCCGTATAACACCTATAAAAATAAGGGCTTGCCTCCCGGGCCTATTATGATGCCGAGTATTCATGCGATTGAGGCGGTATTAAACCCCGATAAAAATAATTATCTCTATATGTGTGCCAAAGAAGATTTCTCAGGCTATCATAATTTTGCGGCAACCGTAAGCGAACACGAACTTAACGCAAAAAAATATCGCGAAGCATTAAACAAACGTAAGATTTATCGCTAATGTTTATTTACGACAGTAAAGTAAGGGTACGTTATATTGAGACCGATCAGATGGGTATTGTACATCATGCTAATTATGCCCAGTATTATGAATTGGCGCGAACGGAGTGTTTCGAAGCCTGTTCTGGAATGAGTTATGAGCAGATGGAAGCGGAGGGGGTAATGCTGCCAATACTCGACTTGCAGGCGCGCTATTTAAAACCGGCCTATTATAATCAGGTCTTGACCATTCGTTCCATTGTCCGGGAGCTGCCGACTGTACGCTTACACGTGGAATACGAAATCTATAATGAGGCGCAGGAACTAATTAACCAAGGAAAGACCACTTTGGTTTTTGTAAACAAAGCGACCCGTCGTCCTTGTGCACCACCGGAGAGTTTCATGAAAAACGTACGGCAGTATTTTAAAGAAAAATGAGTTGGCTACACCGGCACTTACTCCGATTCAGGCTTTATAGTCTGTTTATTGCATGGACAAAAGTTTGTGTACTGCCGGGTTTTAGCCCTTTACCCATTTATACGGTCGCTACTTTTTTTTTCCGCGAAATAGGAAAGGAGGCTTTGGTCAATAAGGCGTCTTCATTGGCCTATAATTTTATGTTAGCGCTTTTTCCGGCAATTATCTTTCTTTTTACGTTAATTCCTTATATTCCAAAGCGAATTGGCTTTCAGGATAAGTTGATGTCATTGCTGGCGCTGGTATTACCCCATAATGCCTTTCTGGCCTTCGAAAACACGATTAACGAAATTGTGAACATTCAGAATGGAAATTTATTATCTATTGGTTTTGTGCTCTCTTTATTTTTCTCCACTAATGGGGTGCATAAACTGATGATCGCTTTCAATAAA
>Ga0222423_1001410_pt1 | contig 10923 bp, 12 predicted proteins | sample 3A0metagenome_FD_182472 | JGI IMG/M metagenome (GOLD analysis project Ga0222423, IMG submission 182472) | Enriched microbial communities from leaf-cutter ant dump, University of Wisconsin, Madison, United States - 3A0 (version 2) | ecosystem: Environmental > Terrestrial > Nest > Insects nest >...
CGCCAATTTCGTGATGGGCCTGTTCGGCCATCCCATCGGCTTCATCGGCGCCAGCAGCGGCGTCGGCATCGCATTCAGCGCCGTCGTCGTCGTGATCGCGGCGCTCAACCTCATCCTCGATTTCGATCTGATCGAATCCGGCGTCCGCGCCGGCGCACCCAAGTACATGGAGTGGTACGGCGCGTTCGCGCTCGTCGTCACCCTGGTCTGGCTGTACCTGGAACTGCTGCGCCTGCTGTCGAAGTTGCAGTCGAGGAATTGAGCGCTCGCGATGTTCGCAGGGTGCAGCATCGGCAATGACCGGCTGCGCCCTGCCCGCCGTGCGCAAAGTCCGCAATCCGTAGGTTGGGGCGAGCGCAGCGAACCCCAATGCCGTGCCATGCGATCTCGAAGAGATGCGCCTGTTCTCACCGTGGCTCATCGGAGAATCGGGCGGGCCGCGGGATTGATGATTCGCATGGATGTTGGGGTTCGCTGCGCTTACCCCAACCTACGCGCTGCTCATCCACCGCGCGGCGGGATGATCGGGAACGGCATGATCTTCTCGCCGCTGCCGGCTTCGCGGATGCTCAATGTGCCGCGGCGCGAGACTTCCTCGATGCGCACGATGGCGTGCATCGGTACATGCAACATCGTGGTGTCCTTGAACTCCTCGCGCAGGCGTTCTTCGGTCGGGTCGATGACGCGGCCTTCGGCTGGCGTATCGAAGACGAGGTCGCCGACCTCGGTGAAGCCCCACAGCGCGCTCGACGCGACGTGTCGAGCATGCAATTCGATGCTGCGGCCGTGGGAGAGGAAGGTGACTTTGTAGAGTTTGGTTTTTCGCATGGGCGCGAGTGTGCCGCGCCGGGTGTGCGAGTGCGAGCGCTCAATGCCGCAGCCGCCGCGCGATCGCCGGGCGCGAAAGCAGCGCCAGCGCGATGCCGATGAGGAAGCCGGCGATGTGCGTCCACCACGCGACCGCGCCGAAGGCGGGGCCGACGTAGGTGAACAGCAATTGCAGCGCGGCCCAGAAGCCGATCAGCAGCATCGCCGGGATGCGCACGAATTCGAGGAACACGCCCAGCGGCAGGACCAGTCCGAGTCGCGCGCGCGGGAACAGCGCGAGATAGGCACCCACCACCGTCGACACCGCGCCGCTCGATCCGATGATCGGCGCGCTGGTGCCGGGCAGCATCCACGCGCCGACGAGGTTGGCGAGCGCGCCGCCGACGACGAACAGCAGCAGGAAGCGCGCCGAGCCGAGTGCGCGTTCGGCGGAGACGCCGAACACGATGAGGAAGAGCAGGTTGCCGGTCAGGTGCAGCCAGTCGGCGTGGATGAAGATCGCGGTGACCAGGCGCGCCGCGCGCAGTTCCAGGACTTGCTGCAGCCACGGCGCGTTGCTGTCGAACAGCGTGGTCGGCACCGTGCCCCAGCGCGCGATCGTGGCTGCGCGATCGACGGCGGGCAGGGTGGCCAGCCAGAGGAAGACCACGACGCAGGCGGCGACGATGAACAGCGTCGCCCACGGCGGACCTGCGCGGCGTCGGCTGGGCAGGTGGACGAACATGCGGCTGGCCTCAGCGGCTGTCGCGCGGGAAGGTGAAATCCTGCCCCTTGAATTCGAGCACCATGCCGTCGGCGGTGATGTGCTTGAGCTTGACGCCGTCGGCGATGTCGTCGCCCTCGACGTGGCGCTCGCCCTTGACCACGACGAAGCGGTCGTCCGGCGTGTCGGCGTAGACGTGCATGGTCAGGTCGATCTCGGGCAGGTCCTTGCGCGTGGCGTAGGGCAGTTCCCAGACCGAGGGCAACGCGGGTTGCGCAGGCTTCTGCGCGACCGGCTTTTGCGCCGCGGGTGCGGCAGCTGCCGGCGTCGGCGTCGTGGCCGCAGGCGCGGCGGCGGGCTTGGCTGGCGCGGTGTTCGATGCCGTTTTCGGTGCCTGTTCGGCCGGCGAAGCCGGTCCGGGCGGCGCGGGCCGGTCGTGCGGCTTGCCGACGCCGCTGCTCATGGCGCTGCTTGCGGCGGTCGGAACCGGCGGCGGCGTGACCGAGCCGGGGCGATCCTGCGCGCGTGGCACGGGCAGGACCGGCGGCGCGACGGTCGCGGTCTTGGGATCGGCGGCGTGAGGGGAGCGCACCGGCGTCACACGCGGCGGCAGCGCGGCCGGTGTGGCGGGCCGCTGCGCGGGCTTTGCCGTGGCTGGCGCGGCTGCGGGGGCGTGGTCGCGCGCGGGCGGCGCGGCTGTGGGGGCGCTGGCGACTTTCGTGTCGGCCGGCGCGCTGTCGGGCTTGTCGCGCAGCAGGTACCAGCCCGCACCGAGCGCGATGGCAATGGCCACCGCGAGCACGGGCAGCGCGCTGCGCCGGCGCCGTGCGACGACGATGGGCGTGCCGAGGTTCGGCGCTTCGCCAATGCGGCGCTGCTGCTCGGATTTCTTCAGGGCTTCGAGGATCAACGACATGAAAGGTCCAGATCGAAACGGTATCAGTCCATCGTGCGCGACAGATGCGGGCCGGCGTCGTCGAGCGCGGACAGCGCGAACAACGTTTCCGGGCCGATGATGCCATCGGCGCGGATGCCGTAGGCCTGCTGCAGCTTTTCGACGCGCGCCTGCATGGCGGCGTCGAAGGTTGCGCCGGGCGTGGCGCCGTCGCCGCCGTCGAAGGTCTTCAGGCGGTCGAGCGCCCAGGCCACGCCGGGGCCGCCCGCGCCGAGATCGAGCCGCGCGGGCATGTCCGCCGGCACGCGCCAGAGCACGGTGAAGTCGCCATTCCACAGTTGGGCAACGGCGGCGCGCGCAAGTTCAAGACGCTGGCCGGCGAGGTCCAGGCGCACGCGCTCCTTGCCGATGCCCTGCACGATCGCGTGCGTCTCGTGCGGCGCCTTGCCGAACAGCAGGATCAGCGGACGGTCGAAGCGCGCGAGCTGGTCGAGCGAGGCGCGGCCGCGCAGGCAGGCCAGCCCCGGCGCGACGATGGCCGGACAGCGCGCGGCTTCGCGCACGGAGACGTCGTCCGCATTGACCTGCCAACGCGCGAGCAACTGCGTGAAGGCGATCAGCGCGGTGTCGGGCGAGGCGGCGAGTGCGGCGCGCAGGCGTTCGGTATCGGCGTCGGCGTCGGCCGGCAGCGAAACTTCGGCCGGTTTGTCGACGACGAAGTTCGACGGCGGCGCGCGATGCTGCCAGGCCCAGGTGCCGGCCGCGCCGGCGAGGGCGAGCACGACCAGCGCGGCCCAGCGGCCGTATCGATGCAGCCAGTAGCGCGCGTGGCCGGGCAGTGTTTCGTCGGCGGCGCGGTCGACCAGGCGCTCGCCGAGGCTGTCCTGCTCGCGCGCGAAGCCGGCCATGAGCGCACGGTCGGCGATGATGTTGATGAGCCGCGGCACGCCGCCCGAGCGCCGGTACAGCGCCTTCAGGCCGAGCCGCGAAAACGGGTTCTTCGAGCTGCCGGCGACCGCGATGCGATGGCGCACGTAGGCTTCGGTTTCCGGTGCGTCGAGCGGGGTCAGGTGGTAGCGCGCGGTGATGCGCTGGGCGAGCTGGCGCAGTTCGGGCTTTTCGAGCAGCTCGCGCAGTTCGGGCTGGCCGAGCAGGATGATCTGCAGCAGCTTTTGCGTCGGCGTTTCGAGGTTGGTGAGCAGGCGCACCTGTTCGAGCGATTCGGTCGACAGGTTCTGCGCCTCGTCGACGATGAGCACCACGCGCAGGCCTTGCGCGTAGGCGTCGAGCAGGAAGGTGTTGAGCGTGTCGGTCAGCGCCTTGAGGCTGCCGCGCTTGCCGTCGATGTCGAGCTTGAGTTCCTCGCAGACCGCCTCGACGAGCTCGACCGGCGACAGCTTGGGGTTGAGCACGAGCGCGACGCGCGTGTTCTCGGGCAGCTGTTCGAGCAGCAGGCGGCACAGCGTGGTCTTGCCGGTGCCGACCTCGCCGGTGAGTTGCACGAAGCCGCCGCTGCCGCCCTTGCCGATGCCGTACAGCAGGTGCGCGAGCGCGTCCCGGTGGCGGTCCGAGAGGAAGACATAGCGCGGATCGGGCGTGATCGAGAACGGCGCCTCGCGCAGCCCGTAGTACTCCAGATACATGCGGCCATGTTAGCAGGCGGCATCGCCGCTTCGGATCGCTCGGACCGAGCCGGCTGCGCATTCGCGCGTCCGGCCTGCAACGCGCCGCGCAGGCCGCACGACCGCAGATCGGCCGGCAGGGCGCTCAGTCCGTGCGCCGCACCCGGCTGGCGCGGCGTTTGGACGGCGCTTCCTCGCCGGAAAACAGCGCGATCGCGGTGCGCGCGACCTGGCCGGTGTCGTAATAGGCATAGCCGGCGACGCCGAGCGCGCCGATCACCGGCAGCCAGCGCGCGATGCCGCGGCCGGCGAGGCGTTTGGAGACGTTCACGCCGATCTTCGCTGCGATCTTGTCCAGCGCGCGCAGCGGCACGTCCTGGATGAGCAGGCGCGCGCCGACCTGCGCGGTGACGTCGCGCAGGGCCTGCGCCGCGGCGTGGCGGAACAGGCAATACAGCATGTGCGAGCGCGTCAGCTCCGCGCTGACGCCGAACGCGCCGGCGATGTCGGCGACCATCTGGCGCTGGATGCGCCAGATCGCGACGAGTTCGGGAAGGATGGTCAGCCAGCCGACCGGGCCGGGTGGCAGTGCGAGCGTACCGGCGGCAAGCGCGGCCTTGTTGGCGGCGGCCGCGGCGATCGCGCGTGCGCGCTCGTGCGGGCCCGATGCCTTGTGTTCGCCGGTTTCCGGAATGCGGCCGGCGATGTCGAGGATCGTGCGCGTGAGGCGATCGGCGAGCGAGTGGCCGTCGTCGCCTTCGACGCGGCGGGCGGGAACGTGGCGGGTCATGGCGCGGCCTGTGGCATGGCAGGCCAAGGATTGTTGCGGCCGCGACCTGTATGCGCGTCGACTCCGCTGTGAACAATGGCGTCGCGCAGGCTCAACGCCTTGCGTATTTCCAGTTGCGGGGCTTGCCTTCGGCCAGCCACTCCAGCGTGGTCGCGATGCGCGTCGCACGGGTTGCCTCGCGCTTGGCTTCCCCAATCCATTCGATGTACTCGCGGCGCTGGCTCGGGCTGAACGCCTCGAACGTGGCGCGGGCCTTGGCGTGCTTCTTCGGCGCGAGCGCGGCGGCGAAGTCGGCCGGGATGGCGGCTTCCGGCCTGGGCGCGCGCTTCGTGCGCGTCGCCGCGGGCACGCCGGCGTCGTTGAGCGCCATGGCCTTCCTCAGGCAAGCGGCGATGGTCTTCTTGGGCGGCAGGTCGGAAAGTTTTTCGATGCGGCCGAACTGGCCCATTGCATCGTCCGCCGCGTCCGCGCCGACGACCTGCTTCCACTTCCAGAAGCCGAACGCGCAATGCTGCTTGAACGCGGCCATGTGGCAGAACATGCCGCCGCGATACAGGAAGAACGGCGCGCCCCACTTGATCGATTCCTCGACCAGCGGGCAGGTCGCGTGCACGAGTTCGCGCAGATGTTCGAGGATCGGCTGCGCGAATGGCGCGGCCGCGGCGATATAGGCGTCGACGCGGGCGTCGCGCGTGCCCATGCGGCTCAGTGCGAGCCGAGCACGACGATGGTCTTGCCGCTGACCGAGATCATGCCCTGTTCTTCCAGCTGCTTGAGGACGCGGCCGACCATTTCGCGCGAGCAGCCGACGATGCGGCTGATTTCCTGGCGCGAGATGCGGATCTGCTTGCCGCTCGGATGGGTCATCGCGTCCGGCTCCTCGATGAGGTCGAGCAGGGTCTTGGCGACGCGGCCGGTCACGTCCATGAAGGCGAGGCGGCTGACCTTGCGCGAGGTGTGCAGCAGGCGGTTGGTGAGCTGCGAGCCGATCGCGAACAGCACCTTCGGGCATTCCTCGCGCAGCGGACCCTCGAACAGCGCGAACATGCGCTCGTAGCTGATCTCGGCCAGTTCGCAGGGCGTGCGCGTGCGCACCATGACCTCGCGGCGCGGCGTCTCCACGAACAGGCCCATCTCGCCGATGAACTCGCCGCGGTTGAGATAGGCGAGGATCAGCTCATTGCCTTCCTCGTCTTCCGAGGAGACCGTCAGCGAGCCATCGATGACGTAATAAAGGATGTTGGCCGAATCCCCCGGCCGGATGATCGCAGTCTTGCTGGCGTAGCGGCGGCGATGGCAGGCGCCAAGGAAGCGCTCCATGGCCGCGCGATCGGGCACCAGCATGGGCGGCGCCTGCACGCGATTGACCTCGCGCTGCAAGTTGTAACGAAAGTCGGCGATCTTGCCTTGTGATTCCACACGCACCTCTTCCCCGCAGGGGCCGTTGCGGAACACACGGGAAAACCGTGCCTTGCGAGCCCGCGCAGGCCGAATGTTCCATAGTATTGCAAATTGTAAACAGGGTCGCAGGACGGTTGGGCGGGAATGCGCTGGCCGCCTGCGGTTTCATCGCAGGGACGCATGGCCCATAATCCGCCGCCCCCGGGCCGGGCGCCCGATCCGTTTGCCGTTCCCGAGGTATCCGTCGTGGTCAAGCCGATTCCCCGCCTGCAGCTGCAGGGCTTCAACAACCTCACCAAGGCGCTCAGCTTCAACATCTACGACATCTGCTACGCGGTGTCGGAAGACCAGCGCCAGCGCTACATCGAATACATCGACGAGCAGTACGACGCCGACCGCCTGACGCAGATCCTCACCGACGTGGCCGAGATCATCGGCGCGAACATCCTCAACATCGCGCGCCAGGATTACGACCCGCAGGGCGCTTCGGTGACGATCCTGATTTCCGAACATCCCATCGTCGACAAGCTCGGCAGGGACATGATTTCCGACGCGGTCGTCGCGCACCTGGACAAGAGCCACATCACGGTGCACACGTATCCGGAAACGCACCCGCACAACGGCATCGCCACGTTCCGCGCCGACATCGACGTGGCCACCTGCGGCGTCATCTCGCCGCTGAAGGCGTTGAACTACCTGATCGACAGCTTCGAGTCCGACATCGTGACGATGGACTACCGCGTGCGCGGCTTCACCCGCGACGTGAAGGGCCGCAAGCATTACATCGACCACAAGATCAACTCGATCCAGGACTATCTGGCCAAGCACATCCGCCAGAAGTACGAGATGTTCGACGTCAACGTCTATCAGGAAAACATCTTCCACACGAAGATGCACGTGAAGGACTTCGACCTCGACACCTACCTGTTCGAGGCCACCGCCGACGATCTCTCGTTCAAGGAGCGCCAGCGCATCGAGCAGCTGCTCAAGCGCGAGATCGAGGAACTGTTCCACGGGCGCAACCTGGCCTGACGGCCGGGAATGCGGATCAGGGAATGGGGAATGGCAAAAGCCGGCCACGAGGCCGTTTTTGCTCCTGACGATTCCCCATCTCCATTGCCGATTGCCGCCGCTTGTGGGCGTGGCTCACAAGCGGTACGCCACCGCCTTCATCACGTTCGACGCCAGTCGCATCAGCGAAGGCAGGGGCCGCGGCAATGATGCCGCGCCGGCCGCGCGCGCGTTGTCGGCATGTCGCGCCTCGTCGGCCTGCATGCGGCGCACGATGGCACGGCTGCGTTCGTCGCCCTCGGGCAGCGTTTGCAGATGCTCGCCCAGATGGGCCTCGACCTGGCGTTCGGTCTCGACCACGAAGCCGAGGCTGAGACGGTCGCCGATCAGCCCCGCGCCCGCGCCGATCGCCCACGCGCCCGCGTACCACAGCGGATTGAGCAGGCTCGGCCGGCTGCCGAGCTCGTCGAGCCGCTGGCCGCACCAGCCGAGGTGATCGGTTTCTTCCGTGGCCGCTTCGAGCAGGTGCGCGCGCAATGTCGCATCGCGCGCGACCGCGGCCTGGCCGAAGTACAGCGCCTGCGCGCAAACCTCGCCGACGTGGTTGATGCGCATGAGTCCTGTCGCGTGGCGGCGCTCGGTTTCGTCGAACGCGGGATCGGCGATGTGGCCCGCGGGCGATGCCTCGCGCACCGCCGGCGTGGCGACGAAAACGGTATCGAGTGCGCGCTCGGTTTCGATGAGCAGGCGGTCCAGCGGCGAAAGCGTGCGTGAGGTCATGGTGAGACATTGTCCAGTTGCCGCGCGAGCAGCGCCAGCGGGTGCATGACTTCCACCGGCGACGCGCTTGCGCGCAGGCCGTTGCCGAGATGGATGCGGCAGCCGATGTTGGTGGTCAGCAGCAGGTCGGGCTGCAGCGCGCCGGCCTGGGCGAGTTTCTCGTCGCGCAGCGCATCGGCGATGCCGGGGTGTTCGATGAAGTAGCTGCCGGCGGCGCCGCAGCAGCGTGGCTGCTGCGGCAGGTCGACGAGGGTCAGGCCCGGAATGCGCGCGAGCGCGGCGCGGATCTTGTCGATGCCGCCGACCACGTTCGCCTGCGTGCAAGGCAAGTGCAGCGCGGCGCGACGCTCCAGCGCGCGAAAGCGCAGCGAGGGCCACTGCGCGTCGTCGACGAGGAAGGCCAGTGCGTCGGCGACGCGCATGTCCCGCGGCCGCACCTGATGGCGCAAGTCGCCGTGGCAACCGCTGGCGCAGGTGAGCACGACGTCGGCGTCGCAGCTTTCCAGCGTCTGCCGCGTTTCGGAGGCGCAGCGTTCGGCGCCGGCGATGTCGCCCGCGTGGCGCGGCAGCGCGCCGCAGCACTCGCCGGCGGCGGTTTCGACCACGTCGTGGCCGAGCGCTTCGAGCAGGCAGCGCGCGGCTTGCAGGCTGTCGCGGTCGTGGACGCTGGCGACGCAGCCGCGAAACAGCGCGACGCGGCCGCGATTCGTCGTCGCCGCGGGCAGGACTGGCAAGTCCAGCGGCTTGGGCGCGGTGGGCTGGACCTGCGCAAGGCGCCGCAGCGATGACCCGCGCGGAAACAGGCGCGCCAGCCGCGGCAACCAGAGCGAGGCCCGCGTCAACGCGGCCAGCTGCGCCGCGCGCGTGAGCAGGTGCGGATCGTGCAGCGCGCGGCGCCAGCGCGAGGGCGTCTGGACCTGCGCCAGCTGCGCGCGCGTGCCGACGAGGATCTCCTCGTAACGCACCTGCGAGGGGCACACGGCCTGGCAGGACAGGCAGCCCAGACAGTGGTCGAGGTGCGCGAGCGTGGTCGGCTCCGCGCCGATCGTTCCCTTGAGCAGGCCTGCGGCCAGCGCGATGCGTCCGCGCGGCGATTCGGCCTCGTTGCCGGCCAGGCGATAGGTCGGGCAGTGCGGCAGGCACAAGCCGCACATGACGCAGGCGTCGATCAGTTCGCGCAGCGGCTTGGCGTCGGGCGAATCGGGGAGGTGAGCGGACACGCCAATCATGCTATCATTGTCGGCTCACAGCGAGAGACGTCTTGTTGCCAAGCGGCAAAGCTTCGGCTATTCTCCCGCGCCCTCGATTCGACGCGCCCCGATTGCAGTGGCGCTCAGCCAGAGTATTACGGATATGAACACGATCAGCGCCAAGGCAGAAGGCGTCAAACGCGATTGGTACGTGGTCGACGCCACGGACAAGACGCTCGGCCGCCTGTGCGCCGAACTGGCCCACCGTTTGCGCGGCAAGCACAAGACGATCTATACCCCGCATGTCGACACCGGCGATTACCTCGTCGTCGTCAACGCGGAGAAGATCGCTGTCACCGGCAACAAGCTGGAAGACAAGAACTACCACCGCTTCACCGGTTACGTCGGCAACCTCAAGACGACCTCTCTCAAGGACATGCTCGCGCGTCATCCCGAGCGCGTCATCGAGATCGGCGTGAAGGGCATGCTGCCGAAGAACCCGCTCGGCCGCGCCATGTACCGCAAGCTCAAGGTCTACGCGGGTCCGAACCATCCGCACACGGCGCAGCAGCCGCAGACGCTCGAAATCAAGGCATAAGGCGAGTCCCTCGCAAGAGCCCGCACATCCGTGTGCGGACTTTTCAACAAAAGCAGACAACAACATGGCAATCACGCAGAACTACGGCACCGGCCGTCGCAAGTCCTCCGCAGCACGCGTGTTCCTGCGCAAGGGCAGCGGCGCGATCACCGTCAACGGCAAGGCCCTCGACGATTTCTTCGGCCGCGAGACCTCGCGCATGATCGTGCGCCAGCCGCTCGAACTGACCGAGAATCAGGACAAGTTCGACGTGCTCGTCACGGTCGAGGGCGGCGGCATGACCGGCCAGGCCGGCGCGATTCGCCTCGGCATCGCCCGCGCGCTCGTCGAATACGACGAAACGCTCAAGTCGCCGCTGCGCAAGGCCGGCTTCATGACGCGTGACGCGCGCGAAGTCGAGCGCAAGAAGGTCGGCCTGCACAAGGCACGCCGCGCCACGCAGTACTCCAAGCGCTGATCCAGCGCCGCGAACGCCCGCCTGGCGGGCGTTTCGCACACGGTTCTTGGGGGATCGTCTAACGGTAGGACAACGGACTCTGACTCCGTTTATCTAGGTTCGAATCCTAGTCCCCCAGCCAACACGAACAAGGGCTTAGCGGAAACGCTGGGCCCTTTTTCTTTGCCCCGGGGATGCTTGCGGGGACAAGTCGAAACCGGTCGCGGTGCAAGGCGCGGCGCGGGCGCGGGCGGTGTCAGGCCACGCTCTCGGCGCTGTAGCGCGCGAGCAGGCCGCTGCGCACGGCGCCGCGATAGACGCGCACGAAGACGAAGTACGCGATCGCGATCTGCAGCACGGCGAGGCCGCCGCCCCACAGCAGCATCCGTGTCTCGAAGGCGTGGCCCGCGACGAGGGCGCGCAATCCTTCGAACACGTAAGACGGTGGCAGCAGGCGGGCGAGCCAGCGCATCCACTCGGGCAGCACCGAGAGCGGGTAGAACACCGCCGCGAACGGCGACAGCAGGGCCGGAATCGGCCAGACCAACCACTCCGATGCGGGCCCCAGGCGCAGCACCATCGCGCTGGCGAGGACGCCGAGCGCGATGCCGAACAGGAACAACACGATCACGAACGGCACGAACATCGCGCCGTAGGCGAAGAAGGAAA
>Ga0222423_1001411_pt1 | contig 10920 bp, 7 predicted proteins | sample 3A0metagenome_FD_182472 | JGI IMG/M metagenome (GOLD analysis project Ga0222423, IMG submission 182472) | Enriched microbial communities from leaf-cutter ant dump, University of Wisconsin, Madison, United States - 3A0 (version 2) | ecosystem: Environmental > Terrestrial > Nest > Insects nest >...
AGCTCATCATGTCCATCACGCCCGCCACGCGGTACTGGTCGCGCCACCACGGGCCGTCCTTCACGTAGCGCTTGCCCGACAGGCGGATCAGCACCTCGTACACGCTCCAGCCGAACCACCAGCCGATGATGGCGCCCGACGACAGCGTGCCCAGGGCGGCCGTCACCCAGGCCACGGTGGCGGCCACGGCGAGCGAGAAGCCTGCGATCTGCAAGGCGCGGCGCGTCTTCCAGCCCTCGCGGCTCCAGGGCCAGAGGTGGTCCACCACTTCCGCCCAGATCCAGCGCAGGCCGCGCGCGGCGCCCGGGGCGCGCGGGTGCGCGGGGGGCGTGGGCATGCGCGGATCAGGCCCGTTCTTGGCTTTGGCCGCGATCTGGTCTTCCACGGTGGCGGGGTGGATGGGGATGAAGTAGCCGTTCTTGCCGATGGGCGTGATCTCCAGCCCGTCGCGCTCGCGGCGCTTGCGCTCCTTGGCCAGGGGCGGGCAGCCCTTGGTGTCGGTGTAGAGGATCATGCAGTCCAGGCAGTGCAGGCACTCGCGGTGGTCGATGCGGCCGTCGGCGTCAATGGCCTGGGCGCCGCAGCCCACGGCGCAGGCCTTGCAGCTGTTGCAGTCCTGCTTGCGCTTGAGGCCGAACCAGCGGAACGTGCTGGGCATGGCCAGCGACGCGCCCAGCGGGCAGATGTACTTGCAGTAGGGCCGCTCGATGAAGATGGACACGCCCAGGATGGCCGCCACGAACAGGCCGTAGGGCCAGGCGCGGTTCATCACGCCGACGAGGAAGGTGGTCTTGAACGGCTCCACCTCGGCCAGCTTCTCGGCCAGGCCCATGGAGAACATGGACACCGTGAGCAGTCCGAAGAACACCGCGTACTTGACCCACTTGAGCCGGTCGTGCCACTTCTGCGGCAGCTGTGTCTGGAAGCGCTTCAGGCCGATGTGCTCCGCGATCTTGTAGATGCCCTCCTGCAGCGAGCCGAACGGGCACATCCAGCCGCAGAACAGCCCGCGCCCGAACAGGAACACGGTGACGATGATGAAGATCCAGAACAGGAACACGAACGGGTCGGACAGGAACAGCGACCACGTCCACTGGAACAGCAGCGAGTGGAACCAGGTCAGCACCTGCGTGATGGACGGCTGGGCCATGTACCCAAAGCCGATCCAGAAGATGCTGATGGCCCAGAACGTGTACTTGAAGCCGTTGACCGGCCACTTGTTCTTGTGCGTGGACAGGCGCGTGAGCTTCTCGCGCAAGGCGTAGACCACGCCCACGAGCACCAGCAGTGCCGCGAACAGGCCGATGGGTAGGGCCTGCGACTTCCAGATGCGCACCCAGGGCGCGGCGGGTTCCTCGACCTTGGGACGGCCGCCTTCCAGCACGCTGGCGGGCAGCCAGTATTTGGACTCGAACACCGCGAAGCTGCGGTGGCCCGTGGCCTGGTCCACGCGGTTGCCCAGGAAGGCCAGCTTCCACGGGTAGGCGGCCGAGAATGCGGGCGAGCGGATGGTGAAGATGCTGGACTCGGTGTAGCGCGGCGCGCCCGCCGCCTCCAGGCCGTAGAGGTTGACGGCGTCCAGGTCGCGGAAGGTGAACGAGTCCGCGCCCTGCTTGACCTGCACGCGGTCGTAGATGCCGCCGCGCACGAAGCCCGAGCCCTTGAACGACTCGGCCCCGGCGGTCTTGATGATGAACAGGGCACTCTCGCCGTCCTTCAGGCGCGAGCGCAGGCTGTCGAAACCGTTCTTGCCCAGCAGGCTCTGGCCGATGCCGGGGTGGTTCAGGTCGCCGAACCACAGCTCGATGAAGGGCTCGGGCCCGCGCGGCAGGCCCACTTGCTCGGGCAAGACGCGCAGGCGCTGCACGGCGCCCATCTGCACGAGCTGCGCCCAGTCGTAGGCCTGGCCGCTGGCGATGAAGCGCGCCGGGTCGCGCACCGTGGGCGCGATGATGCCGGTCTGCCGCGCCACGGCGGCGCCCGAGGCCATCACCACCTGGTTCTGCGCGATGACGGTGACGGTGGCGCCGGAGATGGCATCGACGCCCAGCACGTTCTCGTCCGGGCGCGAGGGGCCGACCTCGATGGTGTCGGTGACGGACTTGCCGATGTACTGGTTGTTGAAATTGATGAGCGCCGACTCGGGGATGCCCAGCAGCAGGATGGGCTCGGAGTGCTTGAGCACCTTCACGCCCACGAAGCGGCCTTGCGTGTCCATGCCGATCAGCGTGACCACAGGCTTGCCCGAGTAGGCGGGCGTGTCGGTGATGTCGGTGGACAGCATCACGTAGCCCAGCAGCTTGTCGCCCTCGCCATAGGCCTCGACGTAGGGAGGCTGGCCCTTGCGCGGCGAGAAGCGCGTGGCGCCGGGGAATACCTCGGCGCAGGGCAGCAGCGCGCACAGGTCGGGGGCCGTGGCCAGGTTGGCGGGCAGCTCGGCCTCGTAGGCGCCTGCGTGGGCGCGCGGCGTCCACGGCAGGGCCAGCAGCAAGGCCAGGAGGAGGGCGGTGAACCGCGGGCCGAGGGAGATCATGGGACTCTTGTTTTGATAGCTGCCAGCGCTTGTCCAGTAAGCGCTAGAGGCCAATTTGGCTATGAATTAGGGCGTATCCTGCGCAACTGGCGCGCCCGAGGCGAGGGCCACCGCGCAAGGGCCGCCCCGCCGCGCTGGTGGCGTCCCCCTTCCCGGCGAAGCCGAGAGAAGGGGGAAGCGGCGCAGCCGCTCAGGGGGATGCTCCCTTCTATGCTTCCACGATCATGCGTGTCCGCATTTCAAGGTGCAGCGCGTGGCAGAAGTGCGTGCAGTAGCACCAGAACACGCCGGGCTTGTCGGCGACGAAGCTCACCGACTTCGTCTCCAGCGGGTTCACGATGAAGTTCACGTTGTAGTTCGGGATCGCGAAGCCGTGCGTCAGGTCCTCGATCTTGTCCAGGTTGGTCAGGATCAGCGTGACCTCGTCACCCTTCTTGAGCTTGAACTCGCGCAGGCTGAACGCGGGCGCCTGCGAGGTCATCTTCACCGTCACCTTCTTGCCGCTCCTGAACACGCCCGATTCCTTGGGGTCCTTGACGGCCAGCGGGAAGTCGTCGAGCGCATACACCTGCTTGGGCTTGAGCAGGTCGCGCTTGAAGATGATGAAGTCATGCGGCTCGCCGCGCACCGGGTGGTCGGCCATCAGCACCATCTTCTCGCCCGAGATGTCGATGAGCTGTTCATTCTCGGGGTGCAGCGGGCCCACGGGCAGGAAGCGGTCCTTGGAGAACTTGCAGCCCACGGCCAGGTACTTGCCGTCCGCGGCCTTGGTCTCGGACTGGCTGGCGTTGATGTGGCCGGGCTGGTAGTGCACGTCCAGGCGGTCCACCACGTACTTGGCGTTCTTGTCGCCCTTGTGGAAGGCGATGGCCTTGTCCACGTTCCACTTGACCACCTGGCTGTCCAGGAACAGCGTGGTGTAGGCGTTGCCCCGGCCGTCGAAGGCCGTGTGCAGCGGGCCCAGGCCCAGCTCCACCTCGGCGACGATGGCATCGTCGATCTTCTCCAGCTTGCCGTCGAACCAGTCCAGCACCCTGGCCAGCTCGATCACCGTGCCCGTGGGCGAGAGCTTGCCCGCGCAGATGAAGTACTTGCCGTCCGGCGAGGCGTTCACGCCGTGCGGGTTCTTGGGCACGCTCACGTAGGCGGTCAGGGCCGTCTTGGGATCCTTGTTGGCCTCGTGCGTGCCGTCCACCACGGGCACCTTGGAGGCGCCGATGGTCTTGAATTTGCCGGCCTTCACGGCCTCCTCGATGCGCGCCACGTTGAAGAACAGGCAGGCGTCGCGCTCGGCGGACATCATGTCCTCGTACTTGGCGCCCATCTCCACGTTGTACTGGTTGGTGGCGGCCAGCTTGCCGTCATAGGACGTGGCCGTGAGGTCGCAGTTGCCGTCGATCAGCACCTGCCAGCGCACCTCCATGGTCTCCGCGTCCACGCAGGTGAACATGGAGCGGTACTTGGTGGCGTCCTCCGTGCCCGTGTTGGGCAGGGGAATCGAGAACTCGGCGCCGCAGAACACGCGCGTGGTGTAGTTGATGGCCGGGTCCACCGGGTCGGCCTTGTCCGGGAAGATGCCGTGGAAGCCCTGCACGTTGGGCAGCTTGGTGATCTTGTCGCAGACGAAGTAGTCCAGGCGGATGCGCGCCAGGCGGCTGTTGATCTTGTCGTTGATCCAGGCATAGCGGCCGTCGTAGTTGCCGTCCTTGTACGAGGCGTGCGTGTGGTGCGTGTCGGCGACGGTGTATTCCAGGTGGCCGTCGGCCTTGGTGCCCATGACGGCCTTGGACTCGTTGGTCACGCCCCAGCCCACCAGCGCGTCGGGCACGAAGCAGGGGATGCGGTGGATTTCGCGGCCCGAGGGCAGGCCCAGCACGCGCATGTCGCCCGTGTGGCCGCCGCTCCACAGGCCGTAGTAGGTGTCCAGCTCGCCGGGCTTGAGGTGTGCGCTGGCGCCTGCCGCATGGCCCGCCGATGCGCCCGATGCGGGCGCCGCTGGCGCGGCGGGGGTGGCCGCGCCGGGCTTCTCGGTGCAGGCGGCCACGCCGGCCGTCAATCCCACCAGGGCCGCCGTATTGATGAAGCTGCGCCGGCCCATGCCGGTGGCGGGCTGTTGACGGTCTGTTCTGCTCTCGTTCATGGTTTTTTCCTTTTTAGGAGGGGCTGAGTTGAAAGAAAAAGGGGGGCGGAGGTGTGGCGGGCTTGTGTGGCCTGAATAATAGATTCACTTAATATGAATCAATTTGATCTGCGTCAGGCTTTGGAGGGAGCCCCGGACCTACAGTCAATGCACTGCCGGGAGCGGCCTGACGTCAAGGAGGGCCGGTTCGTCCCGATGGTGCTTGACCCACAAAGAACAGGATGTATTCCATGCCCATGCAAAAGAAACTCACGGTGGCCGCTGTCTTGATCGGGGCCCTGCTCCTGGCCGGCTGCGGCGACAAGAAGCCCGCGGATGCGCCCGCCGCCGCGCCTGCGGCCACGGCACCCGCCCCCGCGCCCGCCGCGGCCCCCTCGGCGGACGAGAACGTCGTGGGCAAGGGCGTGTACGGCAAGACCTGCGCCATGTGCCATGCCGCCGGCGTGGCCGGCGCCCCCCGGCCTGGGGACAAGGACGACTGGGGCCCGCGCATCGCCCAGGGCAAGGACACCTTGTACAAGCACGCGCTGGAAGGCTTCACGGGCGCCAAGGGCATGATGCCCGCGCGCGGCGGCGCCTCCACCCTGACCGATGACGAGGTGAAGGCCGCCGTCGATTACATGGCCGCCAAGTCGATGTGACGGAGGGCGCCATGCAGCCGCACAGCCAGCCCCCGGCCAGCCCCGGCCGCCGCCGCATCGCCCTGGCGCTGCCCCTGCTGGGCGGCGTGCCGTGGAGCGGGTGCGCCTTCGCCAAAGCAGCCGGCGGGGCCGAAGCCCGGCGCGGCTCCTGGACCCTGATGGGCACGCGGGTCGATATCGTGGCCGAGGGGCCGGATGCCGCCCTGCTGCGCCATGCCATGGACCAGGCGGTCGCGGAGATGCGCAGGCTGGAGGCCCTGATGAGCCGCTACCAGCCGGGCAGCGCGGTCAGCCGCATCAACCTCGCGGCCGGCATCGTGCCGGTGGCGGTGCCACCCGAGGTGATGGCGGTGCTGCAGAGCGCCCAGCGTGTGAGCGCGCAGAGCCACGGCGCCTTCGACGCGACGGTGGGCGCGCTCAGGTCCTGGGACTTCCGCCCGGGCGAGGGCCAGACCATGCCCGATGCCCGCGCCCTCGCGCGCGAGCAGCGGCTGGTGGATGCGCGGGGCTTGGTGCTGGACGCGCGGGCCGGCACGGCGTTCCTGGCGCGCCAAGGCATGGCGCTGGACCTGGGCGGCATCGCGAAGCTGCCCATCCTGCAGGCCGGCCTGCGCGTGCTGCGCGCCCACGGCGTGGAGAACGCCCTGGTCAACGGCGGCGGCGACGTGCTGGCGCAGGGGCTGTGGCAGGGGCGCGCCTGGCGTGTGGGCCTGCGCGACCCGCGTGCGCCCGAGCGTCTGCTGGGCGCCGTCTCCGTGGCGGGGGCGGGCGTGGTCGCGTCTTCGGGCGACTACGAGCGCTGCTTTTTCCACCAGGGCCAGCGCCAGCACCACGTGCTCAACCCGCGCACGGGGCGGCCTTCGTCCGGCGTGCATGGCGTGAGCCTGGTGGCCCGCGACGTTGATGACGTCAACGGCCTGGGCGCTGCGCTGATGGTGCAGGGCATGCGCGCGGGGCCGCAATGGGCTGGGCGGATGCCGGGTGTCGCGGTCTTGATGGCGGGACAGGACGGGAGCGTCTGGCAGTCCTCCGCCATGGCAGCGGCGTTGCAGCCGGCCTGATTACCCCGGCGCCTGTGCCTGCTCGCAGTGCACTTGCAGCAACTCGCGGTCCGCCAGCGTGGCGCCGAAGCGCACGGCGCTCAGGCAGCCGCCCCACACGCAGCCTGTGTCCAGGCCCAGCAGGTCGCCCCGGTTGAGCCAGCCCAGCGTGGACCAGTGCCCGAAGGCCATCAGCGTGCCCGCGGTGCGCCGCCCCGGTGCGTCGAACCATGCGACAAGGCCGGGCGGCGCGGCGGCGGCGCTTTCGGTGCTGTCGAAGTCCATCACGCCATCGGCCGAGCAGAACCGCAGCCGCGTGAGCGCGTTCACGATCACGCGCAGGCGGTCGGCGCCCGCGAGGCCGTCACTCCAGCGGTCCGGCGTGTTGCCGTACATCGCATGCAGAAAGCCCGGCAGGCCGGGGCCGCGCAGCACGGCCTCCACCTCCTGGGCGTGCGCCAATGTGTCGGCGGCGGTCCAGGCGGGCAGCACGCCGGCATGCACCATCAGCAGCGTTTCGCCGCCGTGTTCGTGGGCGCGGGCCAGGGGCTGCTGGCGCAGCCAGTCCAGCAGGGCATCGCGGTCGGGGGCATCCAGCACGCTGCCCAGCGTGTCGCGGCGCGAGGGCTTGCGCGCGCCCTGGGCGGCGGCCAGCAGGTGCAGGTCGTGGTTGCCGAGCAGGCAGCGCAGGGCGCCGTCATGGGCTCTGCAGCGGCGCAGCACGGCGGCGGAATCGGGGCCCCGGTTGACGAGGTCGCCCAGCAGGTACACGGTGTCGCGGCTGGGCGAGAAAGCGATTTTGTCCAGCAGGCGGCCCAGTGCGGCGTCGCAGCCCTGGATATCGCCAATACAGTAGAGTGCCATGGTGCGTTGTTTCTGATCGGGTGGAGTATGAAAGCAGGCTTTCACGTAGGATAAAACCCACAGCAAAGCGGGCTGCTGGATTAATCCAGTGGGTGTGAATAAAAATTCTTGACAGCATTAAACCCAAGGCGGCGCATTATTCCTATAATTCGCTGGTCTTTCATCCCTTCACCCTCCATCTGACACCATGACCAGCTACAAAGACCTGTTGAAGCAACGCGAAGCCCTTGAGCAACAAATCAGCGAAGCCCGAAAGCGGGAATTGTCGGAGGCCGTGGCGCAGGTCCGTTCGCTGGTGGCCGAGTATGGCCTGACGGCCCAGGATGTTTTCCCCGCAGGCAAGGGGGCTGGCAAGGGCACGCGCAGTTCCACCGCCGGCACCAAGGTCGCCCCCAAGTACCGCAATCCCGCCACCGGCGAAACCTGGACGGGCCGCGGCAAGGCGCCCAAGTGGATTCAAAACGAAAACCGCGAGAAGTTCGCCATTTGAGAAAACGGCCCGTACTTCGTACCGCGCAAAGCCCGCTTCCAGCGGGCTTTTTTTATTGCCGGGCACTTCTTCAGGGCTGCGCGGCGACTGTCTCGCGCAATACCCGGGCGGTGAATTCATCGGCCGGAAAGAACGACTCCACCGCCAGCTCCTGCAGCGTCACGTCCACGGGCGTGCCGAATATCGTGGTGGTGCTGATGAACGACAGCATGCCGTGCACGCTTTCAAAGCAGAACGGCATTACCACGCCCAGCATTTCGCCTGCCAGTACCAGGGAATTCGATGGCGCAGGCTCGGGATATTCGCGCAATTCGGCCTGCAGCGCGATCAGGGCCGGGTCGGCCGTGGCCTGGATCTGCTGGCGCAGGCGCTCGAACAGGTGGGCGCGCCACTGCGCCAGGTTGGCGATGCGCGGCGCCAGCCCTTGCGGATGCAGGCTCAGGCGGAACACGTTGACGGAGGGCGCCGCGAGCAGTTCGGGGCTCACGTGCGCCGACAGCAGGGCCTGCGCGGCGCGGTTGGTGGCCACCACGTTCCAGCAGCGGTCCAGCGCGATGGCGGGGCAGGGCTCGTGGCCGCGCAGTACCAGTTCGACCGCCTGGCGCGCCGCCGCGAGCGCCGGGTCGTCGAGCGCGCGCTGGCGGTACATGGGCGCGTAGCCCGCCGCCACCAGCAGGGCGTTGCGCTCGCGCAGCGGGATGGCCAGGCGGTCGCACAGGCGCAGCACCATGTCGCGGCTGGGGTTGGTGCGCCCGGTCTCCATGAAGCTCACGTGGCGCGTGGAGATGTCCGCCTCGTCGGCCAGCTCCAGCTGGCTCAGGTGCCGCTGCTGGCGCCAGGTGCGCAGGTGGTCGCCGAAGGACTGCGGGCCGGGCGCCGCTGCGCGGTGGGGCAGGGCGCGGCGCGGGGGGCGGTGGGAGGAAGGCTGTGCGGTGCTCATGGCCCGCATCCTAGGCGCAAACGTCGTACGGGCCATTACCTCCCGGGTCATCGACGCGGTGCGCGGCGGCGGGAACGATAGGGCCCCATCTTCAACCGCCCAACCCAAGGAGCCTGCCATGCTGTCGTCCATCCTGTCCCACCCCTCTTTCCTGCGCGCCGTGCTCTGGTTCGATGCGGCTACCGGCGTCCTGCTGGGGGCCCTGCACCTGCTGCTGACGGAGCCGCTGGCCGACTGGCTGGGGCTGCCGGCGGGGCTGCTGCAGGTCTCCGGCGCGATGCTGTTCGGCTACGCGGTGCTGGCCGCCGCCCTGGCGCGCTCGCGGCCCGTGCCGCGCGGATGGCTGTGGGTGCTGATCGCCGGCAACCTGGGCTGGGCGCTGGCCAGCCTGCTGCTGTGGACGGGCTTCGCCGTGCTGCCCACCTTCTGGGGCCAGGCCTACCTGCTGGTGCATGTGGTGTCCGTGGCCCTGCTGGCCGAGCTGCAGTGGTTCGGCGTGCGCCGCCTGCCGGCCCTGGCCGCCGCATAGCCGAAATCAGCTACTGAAAGCATAGCTGCTAGCGCTTGATGGATAAGCGCTGGCGGCTGTTTTTGCTTGAAACCAGCGGGCCGCGCATACCCCCACGATTGCGCCGCCATGCGGGACTGCCAGAATAGGCCTTGTCGCTTTCTCAGGAGTTCGCCATGGCCTCAAAACCTCAGCCAGTCCGATCGTCTTCCCAGCCGGCGCGCCACGCGTTCGCCGGCACGCTCAAGAACTTCAGGACGGCGTCCGGCAAGGAAGGGCAGTTCTATTCGCTGCCCGCCCTGGCCCGGCAGTTCCCCCAGATCCAGCGCCTGCCCGTTTCCATCCGCATCGTGCTCGAATCGGTGCTGCGCAACTGCGACGGCCGCAAGGTGACGGCCGAGCACGTGGAACAGCTGGCGCACTGGCAGCCCAATGCCCCGCGCACCGACGAGATCCCGTTCGTCGTCTCGCGCGTGGTGCTGCAGGACTTCACCGGCGTGCCGCTGCTGGCCGACCTGGCCGCCATGCGCAGCGTGGCTACGAGCCTGGGCAAGAACCCCAAGAAGATCGAGCCGCTGGTGCCGGTGGACCTGGTGGTGGACCACTCCATCATGGTGGACTACTACGGCAAGAAGAACGCGCTGGACCTGAACATGAAGCTCGAATTCCAGCGCAACCGCGAGCGCTACGAGTTCATGAAGTGGGGCATGCAGGCCTTCGACACCTTCGGCGTGGTGCCGCCGGGCTTCGGCATCGTGCACCAGGTCAACCTGGAATACTTGGCGCGCGGCGTGCACAAGACCAAGGGCAATGTGTACTACCCCGACACTCTGGTGGGCACCGACAGCCACACCACCATGATCAACGGCATCGGCGTGGTGGCCTGGGGCGTGGGCGGTATCGAGGCCGAGGCGGCCATGCTGGGCCAGCCCGTGTACTTCCTCACGCCCGACGTGGTGGGCTTCGAACTGACGGGCCAGCTGCGCGAGGGCGTGACGGCCACCGACCTGGTGCTCACGGTGACCGAGATCCTGCGCCAGCACAAGGTGGTGGGCAAGTTCGTGGAATTCTTCGGCGAGGGCACGCGCACGCTGGCGCTGCCCGACCGCGCCACCATCGGCAACATGGCGCCCGAGTACGGGGCCACCATGGGCTTCTTCCCGGTCGACGAGAAGACCATCGATTACTTCCAGGGCACGGGCCGCACCAAGGCCGAGATCGAGGCCTTCGAGGCGTATTTCAAAGCCCAGGGCCTGTTCGGCGTTCCGTTGGCGGGGGAGATCGACTACTCGCAGGTCGTGCGCCTGAACCTGGGCGACGTGACGCCCAGCCTGGCCGGCCCCAAGCGCCCGCAGGACCGCATCGAGCTGGGCCAGGTCAGCCAGCAGTTCACCAGCCTGTTCAGCCTGCCCATTGCGAGCAACGGCTTCAACCGCCCGGCCGAGCTGCTGCACACGCGCCACCACGTGCGCAAGCAGGGGGCGGAATCCGACGCGGTCCCCGCCGAACGGCCCACCCCCGCCGGCGCTCCGCGCTTCCTCGCGGAGATGGAGCAGAACAAGCCCGCGCTCGCCATCACGCAGGACGAGCCCGTGCAGGGCTTCACCGGCAAGGACGTGACCGTGGGCAACGGCGACGTGCTGATCGCCGCCATTACCAGCTGCACCAACACCAGCAACCCCAGCGTGCTGCTGGCGGCGGGGCTGCTGGCCAAGAAGGCGGTGGAGGCGGGGCTCAAGGTCAAGCCGCACATCAAGACCTCGC
>Ga0222423_1001414_pt1 | contig 10909 bp, 9 predicted proteins | sample 3A0metagenome_FD_182472 | JGI IMG/M metagenome (GOLD analysis project Ga0222423, IMG submission 182472) | Enriched microbial communities from leaf-cutter ant dump, University of Wisconsin, Madison, United States - 3A0 (version 2) | ecosystem: Environmental > Terrestrial > Nest > Insects nest >...
GCCCATCTGAGTTTTGACAGTCCGGTCAGCGAAAGCGAATTCCGTGGCCGTCAGGACGATCTGCGCCGCCAGCTTGAACAGGCCGGTTTCCAGCTTGAGGACGGGGCACTGAGCTTCTCGTCACGCGACCGAAATCGCCGCGACCCGTCCGGCCACAGCCCACACCCCTCCACCGCCGATCTGGCTGAAGCCGATCTTGCCGCCGCCGATTTGGCCCCGCCCGCCGCCCTGCCCGCCTATGCGCGTTCCTACCGGCACGCACCGGTGGACGGTCTTTATTCATCCGGACAGCCCCTGTCCCTCAGCCTGCTGGTCTAAGGAGCAAACCTCATGGTTACCGCCGTCGGCAACAGCCCTCCCGCCACGAATACGCCTATGGCCGGTTCGATGACCGGTCTGGCCTCTACCTATGAGACATTTCTGGGGCTTCTGACGGCACAGATCCGCAATCAGGACCCCCTAAGCCCGATGGATTCGACCGAATGGACGAACCAGCTGGTGCAATATACCTCGGTCGAGCAGCAGCTTAAACAGAACGAGCATCTGGCAACACTGGTGGCGCAGGGGGCCAATAACCTCAATGCCGTGGTTGGCTTTATCGGCAAGCACGTCACCGCCGACATTGATGCACAGACCTTCAAGGATCAGCCGCTTGAATGGAAATACGCGCTCGGCACCGCCGCCGACAAGGTTGAGCTGCAAATCACCAACAAGGACGGCACGGTAATCTGGAGCGGCGAAGGCACCGGCAAGGATATGGGTGAAAACACCCTGGTCTGGGACGGCAAGGATACATCAGGCAAGACCGTGCGCGCCGGTGACTATACCTTGCAGGTCACAGCCAAGACCGCAGGCGGCGCCGACATACGCTCTGCCGTCTATATGCGCGGCCGGGTCGATGCCGCCGAATTCATCGACGGACAGTCCGTTCTCAGGATCGGCATGTCCCTCATCCCCCTCAGCTATATCACCGGCGTCGAACAGGCGCAGGAAAGCTAATCCCCACACAATAATAATATCTCTGCGAAGGAGTTTATCTCATGAGTCTGAACGCTTCCATGCAAGCCGGTGTGTCGGGTCTGGCGGCCAATGCCTCCGCCCTGTCGGCGATCTCGAACAATATCGCCAATGTCAATACCACCGCCTACAAGCGCGTGCGTACCGACTTTGCCGCCATCGTCACCTCGGCGACCCAGCAACGCAGCTATGCCGCCGGTGGCGTCGAAGCCACGACACGCCACGCCATTTCCAATATTTCGGGCCTGCAACGCACCAACAGCGACCTCGATCTGGGGATTGACGGACAGGGCTTTTTCGTCACCACCCAGCGGGCCGACGCCACGGCCAATGACCTGCACCTGTTTACTCGTGACGGGTCATTCACCACGGATGAAAACGGTTATCTGCAAAACGCCTCAGGCCTTTATCTGCAAGGCTGGCCTGTCAATGAATTCGGGGTCGTCAACACTTCCTCCTCCGATTTCAGCCAGCTTTCGGCCATCAAGATCAGCGACATCGGCGGCACCGCCGAAGCCAGCAATCTGGCGCACATCAGCGCCAACCTCAATGCCTCGCAGCCTATTTCCGTGGCCGCCAGTGGCGACCCTACGGCCACCCCGCCCATTCCCGCCTATGATCCGGCGACCAAGCCCATGTCCATCTATAACGCCAACAATCCCACTGCTGGCGGGACGAAGCCGGACGTGGAAATCACCATCCCCGTGGCCGACAGCCTTGGGGGCGAACGCAACCTGACCATGTCGCTGATCAAAACCGGTGCCAATACCTGGAAGTATGAAATCTGGTCACCGGACATTGAAAATACAGGCTCCACGCCCGACAACCATCAGATTGCCACCGGTGAGCTGGTGTTCGATGAAAAGGCCGGGCTTGATCTGGCCAACAGCGACATCCCGACTCTGGCCATCGGCGCCTCTGATGACACAACCGCTGGCATCGTCCGCTGGAAAAGTGATCTCGGTGTGGGCCAGCAGACCATCAGTGTGGATTTTCCCGACGGCCCCAATGGCTTTACTCAATATAATGCCTCATCCGTGACCAAAAAGGTCACGACTAACGGTACGGCCTTCGGCATTCTCGATCAGATCACCATTTCGGACACCGGCATGGTGACGGCCATCTTTACCAATGGCTCGACCCGCGACATCGCGCAGGTGGCCCTGTCCACCTTCGTCAATGCCGATGGTCTGGTGCCGGTATCAGGTAACGCCTACCGCGTCTCCACCACCTCAGGCCCCTATGTCCTCAAGGTGCCCGGCGACAGCGGTTCGGGCCTCCTGAGCGTGGCCACCCTCGAAGCCTCAGCCGTTGACCTGTCGCAGGAATTTACCGGCCTGATCACCACCCAGCGCGCCTATTCGGCCTCCTCCAAGATCATCACAACCGCCGATGAGATGTTGCAGGAACTTCTGAATATCAAGCGTTAAGCATTAACAGGAATTAACAATGAATAACAGGCGTTACTTAAAGTAAATGACTTATTAACATACGCAAATACCGCTGTTAGTACTAAATTTACTAAGGCGGTTAAGCGGATGTTAGATTCCTTCCGCTAACTTGCTCATCAATGGTGATGGTAAGAAAGGCGTGAAAAAGTCATGCTTCAAGAAAAACGCCGCGATAGCAAAGGCGATACATACGTGATTGGACCAACAGGGGCAAAACTAACCCTGGCCGACCTGCCGCCCGCGGGCACGGAACGCTGGGTTATCCGTCGCAAGGCCGAGGTTGTGGCCGCTGTGCGCGGGGGGCTTTTGAGCTTTGAGGAAGCGTGCGAACGTTACCGCATCACTTCCGAAGAATTCATTGGCTGGCAAAAAGCGATCGACAGCCACGGCATGGCCGGTCTGCGCACCACCCGCATCCAGCAATACCGTTAATCCGTTCACCGGATAAGACGCCAGAGCGTGTTCCGTTCAAAATGAATCGGAACAACGCTCTGACTTTTTGTTTTAACGCGCTTTTGAATCCGGAAAATGCGTCACACTTTTCGGAAAGCGCTCTAATACATGGCCCCGTTGCTTCTTTTTACGAAGACGGGGCCATTTTCATTACCTTTCCTGATACGATGGCCAAATAAACGGCAAAAATTAACATCCGTTAACACCTCGTTTACGCTTCACTGGGAAATTACTGCCTAGTGGGTTGCGCCGTGCCTGATGAAGCGCGTCCCGTGTATGTGGTTTATGGGGCAAGGCGGACGTGGAGTCGTTTCTCAAACAATTCGGCATAGGCCGTCTGGCGGCCATTGCAGGCGTTGCCATCGGGATTGTTGCCGTACTGGCCGCCGTCATGCTCAATATGGGCGGTAAGCCGCAGGCCCTGCTCTATGCCAATCTCGACCTGAAAGAAGCCTCCGAAATCACCGCTGCGCTCGATCAGGCCGGCATCAAATATCAGGCCAAAGGCGATGGCTCGACCGTGATGGTTGACCGTGAACAGGTGGCCTCGACGCGCCTGATGCTGGCCTCCAAGGGGCTGCCGACGGCCGGATCGGTCGGCTATGAGGTGTTCGACAATGCCCCGGCCCTCGGCCAGACCGAATTTGTCCAGAACATTAACAACAAGCGCGCCCTCGAAGGCGAACTGGCGCGCACCATCACCTCGCTGAAAGGCATCAGTTCGGCGCGCGTGCATCTGGTCATGCCGCGCCGTGAGCTGTTTCAGGAAGAAGCCGCCCAGCCGACCGCCTCGGTGGTGGTTGGCCTGTCCGGTCAGGAACTCAGCGGCGATCAGGTGCGCTCGATCCGCAATCTGGTGGCCGGTGCCGTGCCAAACCTGAAAGCCAGCAATGTCACCCTCGTTGATGACAAGAACCGGCTTCTGGCCGCAGGCGGTGAGGATGATCCCCTTCTGGGCGCGGCGGGCGCGGAAAAGCGCACTGAAATCGAGGAAAATCTGCGCCGTCGCGTCAAGGAAATCGTCGAAGGCGTGGTCGGTACAGGTGCCGCACGCGTAACCGTTACCGCCGAACTGGATACCAACTCCATCACCCGCGAACAGACCCAGTTTGATCCCGACGGGCAGGTAGTACGTTCGACGCGCACGACGGCGGCAACCGATACCTCGACCGAGCCGTCACCCGATGGCCTGGTAACGGCTGAAGCCAATATCCCCGGCAACGTCAATGCCCAGCCCGGTGCCGGCGTCAGCGGTTCCTCGAGCGACCAGACCGACGAACTGACCAATTACGAGATTTCCAACACCCGCACCACCGAAGTCATCATGCCCGGCGGCATCAAAAAGCTGGCTGTGGCCGTGGTGGTTGACGGCGTGCTGACCCCTGCGGCAGACGGCAAGGGCGACCCCGCCTATGCCCCGCGTTCGGCCGAGGACATGCAGCGCCTCGATCAGCTGGTCAAGGCGGCGGTAGGCTTCAGCGCCGATCGCGGCGATACGGTCGAGGTGCTGAATGTGCGCTTCAACCATGATGCCGGTGTCGCCGCAGGCGGCACTCTGGCCAAGGCGGGCATGTTCGATTTCACCAAGGACGACATCATGCGGGCCGTGGAGATGCTGGTGCTGGCACTGGTGGCCCTGCTGACCCTGTTCTTCGTCGCCCGTCCGCTGATGAAATATATCAATCCGGCCAATATGACCGGCACCCCGGCACTGGCCGGGCCTGCCGGTGCGGCTCTGGCAGGTCCCGCCCCCGAAGGGACGGCCATTGCCTATGCCGGTGAGGGCAACCTGCCCGCCGAAAGAGAATCGCGCATCGACATTGCCCGCATCGAAGGACAGGTCAACGCGTCCTCGGTCAAGCGGGTGTCGGAATTTGTCGATCGTCACCCCGAAGAATCGATTTCGATTCTCCGGTCATGGCTGCACGACAGCAATAACTAGGGACCGGTCATGGCGCGTAATAATGTCATCGATGATCCAAAGAAACTGACCGGCCCTGAAAAGGCCGCCGTGGTGATGCTGGCGCTCGGGGAAGATCATACCGAGCTGTGGGCGCAGCTTGATGAGGAAGAGATCAAGGAAGTGTCTCAGGCCATGTCCGGTCTGGGGACGGTGACCTCGTCGGTTGTTGAAGAATTGCTGGTTGAGTTTGTGTCCGGCATGTCATCTTCCGGCACGATCATGGGCAGTTTTGAGCAGACCCAGCGCCTGTTGTCGTCTTTCCTGCCGGCCGATAAGGTCGATGCCCTGATGGAGGAAATCCGCGGCCCCGCCGGTCGCACCATGTGGGACAAGCTCGGCAATGTGAACGAGGCCGTCCTCGCCAACTATCTGAAAAACGAATATCCGCAGACCGTGGCCGTGGTGCTGTCGAAGATCAAGGCCGACCATGCCGCCCGCGTCCTGTCGTCCCTGCCCGAAGACTTCGCCCTTGAATGTGTGCAGCGCATGTTGCGCATGGAGCCGGTACAGCGCGAAATCCTCGACAAGATCGAGCAGACCCTGAGGGTCGAGTTCATGTCGAATCTGGCGCGCACCTCGAAACGTGATTCCCACGAACTGATGGCCGAGATCTTCAACAATTTCGACCGCCAGACCGAAAGCCGCTTTGTTACCGCCCTTGAGGAACGCAACCGCGAATCCGCCGAACGCATCCGCGCCCTGATGTTCGTCTTTGAAGACCTTGGCAAGCTCGATCCGGGCGGGGTGCAGACCCTTCTGCGCGCCGTGGAAAAGGATCAGCTGGCTCTGGCGCTCAAGGGCGCGTCGGACAGCCTGAGGGATATGTTCTTTTCCAATATGTCCGAACGCGCCGCCAAGATCATGCGCGACGATATGGACTCCATGGGGCCGGTGCGTCTCAAGGACGTGGACAATGCCCAGATGACCATGGTTCAGGTGGCCAAGGATCTGGCGGCCAAGGGCGAAATCATGCTGGCCGGTCAGGGAGGCGATGATGAGCTTATTTACTAATCTCCGCCCCTCTCCCCTCCGGAGGGTCGCCCATGACTGACACGCCCAAATACAAGAAGTTCGATTTCGGCACGGTCTATGACGAGGGCGGGCGTATCACCTCTGCCCCGCCGCCGCGCCCGAAAAAGTTTTTCACCGCCGAAGAGGTCGAAGAGGCCCGCCAGCAGGCCTATACGCAGGGTGAGCTGTCCGCCATGGCCGCCGCTCAGGCCGCTCAGGCACAGGCGGTGCAGGCCCTGGCCGATGCGGCGGCACAGGGACTTGAGACCCTGCATAGCGTACTGGCGCAGCATAAGGAACAAGCGGTCGAACTGGCCCTGATAAGCGCGCACAAGATCGCCTCGCATGCCCTCGATCTGTTCCCCGACGCCGCCCTGAAGGCCGCGCTTCAGGCACTGGGGGATGAGCTGGCGGGCAGCCCGCGCCTGATGGTGTCTGTGCGCAACCCCGATCCGGCCCTGCAAAAGGCCGTACGCGAAGCCGCCGCCCGGACCGGTTTCAACGGCGCCATCCAGTTCCGCGACCAGCCCCATGCCCCCGGCGGGGCTTTTGAAATTCAATGGCCCGATGGTCGGGCCGCCTATGATCCGTCACAGGTTTACGAAGCCCTGCGCAACGCCCTGAAAGAGGTGCTGCTGGCCGAGGCCTACCACAAACAGAAGACGACGGGGCAACCCCTCGCAAAAGGAGCCTGATTCATGGCCAGTGATCCGTTTCAGCTAGAGGAATTCGGCGACGATCAGACCCTGCCCGCCACCGGCGACGACGAGGGGGACAAGACCGCCGCCGACCTTGAGCCGGTCTTCGATGTGCCGGTCAATATTTCCGCCGTTCTCGGCCGCAGCTATATGTCGGTGTCGCAGCTTCTGAAACTCGGTCAGGGCAGCGTGCTTGAGCTTGACCGCAAGGTAGGCGAAGCCATCGACATCTATGTCAACAACCGGCTGGTGGCGCGCGGCGAAGTCGTGGTGGTCGATGAGCGCCTTGGGGTGACCATGACCGAAATCATCAAATCCGAAGATAATGTGTAAGGAAAGGAGGCCGTAATCATGAGACTTCTGGTCGTAGGCCGTTTGAGCGGTCAGCTTTCCGCCGCTGTGAAAATCGCCATGGATACCGGTGCCAGGGTGGCGCATGTCGAAACCATAGATCAGGCCACCGAGGCCCTGCGCAAGGGGCAGGGGGCTGATCTGTTGCTGGTCGATTACGAACTGGATATTGCCGCCCTGATTGCCGCCAATGAGCGCGAACGCATCCATGTCCAGATCGTCGCCTGTGGCGTCAATCCCGAACCGCGCAAGGCGGCACTGGCCATCAGCGCCGGAGCCAAGGAATTTATTCCTTTGCCGCCGGATGCCGAACTGATCGCCGCCGTACTGGCCGCCGTTTCTGACGATCAGCGCCCGCTGGTGACCAAGGATCCGGCCATGCAGATGGTGCTGAAACTGGCCGATCAGGTGGCTCCGTCCGACGCCTCGGTGCTGATCACCGGCGAAAGCGGCGTGGGTAAGGAGGTCATTGCCCGTTACCTGCATGAGAAATCAAAGCGCGCGCAAAAGCCGTTCATCTCGGTCAATTGCGCCGCCATTCCCGATAATCTGCTGGAATCGGAGCTGTTCGGTCACGAAAAAGGCGCCTTCACCGGTGCCGCGGCGCGACGTATCGGCAAGTTCGAGGAGGCCGACGGCGGTACGCTGTTGCTCGATGAAATCTCGGAAATGGATGTGCGCCTTCAGGCCAAGCTGCTGCGCGCCCTTCAGGAACGGGTCATTGATCGCGTCGGCGGTTCAAAGCCGGTGCCGGTCAATATCCGCGTACTGGCAACCTCAAACCGCAATCTGGCCGGTGCCGTCAAGGAAGGCAGTTTCCGCGAGGACTTGCTGTACCGCCTAAACGTCATCAATCTGGCCCTGCCCCCCTTGCGGGAACGTCCGGCGGACATTCTGGCCCTGTCGGACTATTTCGCCAAAAAATATTCCGAAGCCAACGCCATTCCGCTGAAACCCATTGCCGCCGAGGCCAAACGCCGCCTTCAGGCCCATGCCTGGCCGGGCAATGTGCGGGAGCTGGAAAACGCCATGCACCGCGCCGTGCTTCTGTCGATGGGCGATGAGATCGATGCCGAAGCCATCCGCCTGCCGGACGGCCAGCCGCTCAATGCCATTGCGCCGATCGGCATGGACTATGTCAACCGGGCATCGATAGCCGCCGAAAGTGCCGCGCGCACCTTTGTCGGCTCTACGGTGGCTCAGGTCGAACAGACCCTGATCCTCGACACCCTGAGCCATTGCCTCGGCAACCGTACCCATGCGGCCAATATTCTCGGCATCTCGATCCGCACCCTGCGCAACAAGCTGAAGGAATATGCCGACGCCGGTATCGACGTGCCCGCTCCGCAGTCAGGCACCCATGTGGCATAAGACCGGACATAACCTCCTCCCCTGCGCAGCGGGGGAGGTGTCGCAGCGAAGTCTGCGACGGAGGGGGCATAGCGGTAGTGGTTTTGCCCCCTCCGTCATGTTCGCTGACGCTCCATGCCACCTCCCCGCGCCTGAGGCGCAGGGAGGAGAGGTGAGCGGGAGGGTGTCCACCAGAGCGTGTTCCGTTCAAATTGAATCGGAACAGCGCTCTGACTTTTTGTTTCAACGCGCTTTTGAATCCGAAAAGTGCGTCACACTTTTCGGAAAGCGCTCTAATGGCTGAAGCGGCGGCAACATCAGGCGTTGCGCCTTTTAAGGCCGGTGAAATCTGGGGCTGGCTGAGACGCACCGAGGTGCTTCTGGCCGTCGGCATCATCCTGACCGTAGTGATGCTGATCGTGCCCCTGCCGTCGTTCCTGCTCGATGTGCTGCTGGCGATTTCCATCAGCGCATCGGTGCTGATCCTGATGACGGCGGTGCTGATCAAAAAGCCGCTGGAATTTTCCGCCTTTCCGACCGTGCTGCTGATCGCCACCCTGTTCCGGCTGGCGCTCAATATGGCCTCGACGCGGCTGGTGCTGACGCACGGTCACGAAGGCACCCACGCCGCCGGTGAAGTGATCAAGGCCTTCGGGCAACTGATCATGCAGGGCAATTTCATCATCGGCGTGATCATTTTCGCCATTCTGGTGCTGGTGAACTTCGTCGTCATCACCAAGGGGTCGGGCCGGATTGCCGAAGTGTCCGCGCGCTTCAGCCTCGATTCCATGCCCGGCAAGCAGATGGCCATCGATGCCGACCTCAGTTCCGGCCTGATCGATCAGGAGGAGGCCAAGCGCCGCCGCAAGGAGGTCGAACAGGAATCGAGCTTCTTCGGGGCGATGGACGGGGCCTCGAAATTCGTGCGCGGCGACGCCATTGCCGGTCTGATCATCACCGCCATCAACATAGTCGGCGGCATACTGATCGGCATACTCAATCATGGTCTGCCCGCCGGTGAAGCGGCAGACGTCTATATGCGCCTGACCATCGGTGACGGTCTGGTGACGCAGATTCCCGCCCTGATCATCTCCATTGCCGCCGGTTTCCTTGTCTCCAAGGCCGGTGTTGATGGCGGCGCCGATAAGGCGCTGGTGACGCAGCTGGCGACCAATCCGGTGGTTCTGGGTATGGTGTCGGCCGCGTCAGGGGTTCTGGGCCTTGTGCCCGGTATGCCGCTGCTGCCGTTTGCCGCCATCGCTCTGGGGGCCGGTTTCATGGCCTGGCGACAGGGGCGCAAACCGCCGCCAGTGGTTGAAGACATCGCGCCGGTGCAGACCGAAGCCGAGGCCGAGGAAGATTCCATCGCCGCCAGTCTGGCCATTGACGAGGTGAAGATCGAGCTGGGTCTGGGCCTTCTGGCCCTGATCAACGACCTTGAGGCCCACCGCCTGACCGATCAGATCAAGGCGCTGCGGCGTACACTGGCGCAGGAATACGGCTTCGTCATGCCCTCGGTGCGTCTGATGGACAATATGCGCCTCAATTCGCAAGGCTACACCATCCGCATCAAGGAAATGGAGGCCGGTGCCGGTGAGGTACGCATCGGGCATCTGATGGCCATGGACCCCGCCGGTCGTCAGGTCGAACTGCCCGGTGAGCATATGAAGGAACCGGCCTTTGGCCTGCCCGCGACATGGATCGACAATGCCCTGCGCGAAGAAGCCACCTTCCTGGGCTATACCATCGTCGATCCGGCCACCGTCATCACCACCCATCTGACGGAAATCCTCAAGGATAATATGCCGGAGCTTCTGTCCTATGCCGATGTCGCCAAGCTGTTGCGCGATGCCCCAACCGATCAGAAAAAGCTGATCGAAGACCTGATCCCGTCCGTAGTGACGGTGGCTACCCTGCAACGGGTCTTGCAGGCCCTGCTGAAAGAGCGTGTCTCCATCCGTGACCTGCCCGCCATTCTCGAAGGTCTGGGTGAGGTCGCGCCGCACACCAAGAGCATCTCGCACATGGTCGAGCATGTGCGTGCGCGTCTGGCACGGCAACTGTGCTGGCAGAACCGGGCCGAGGACGGGGCGCTGCCGATCGTCACCCTGTCGAACGACTGGGAAAACGCCTTTGCCGGTTCGCTGGTCGGGGCCGGTGAGGAACGCCAGTTGAGCATGGCCCCGTCACAGCTTCAGGAATTTATCCGTGCCGTGCGCGACACCTTTGAGCGCGTCTCGATGAACGGCGATGTGGCGGTGCTGCTGACCAGCCCGGCCGTGCGCCCCTATGTCCGTTCCATCGTTGAGCGGTTCAGAGGCAGCACCGTGGTCATGAGCCAGAATGAAATCCACCCCAAGGTGCGCCTGAGAACCGTCGGTCAGGTATAGCCCTTACCCGCCACGCTACGCTACGCCAATTTAGGTTATGAAGGCGCGTCAAAACAAATTAAGAGCATTGTTCCGATTCATTTTGAACGGAACATGCTCTAGGGTCCGGACTCACAACCACCAGATGACGGCTGCGGCGAGAGCGACGGCGGCCATGAAGGTCTTGATGTTGCGGTCGAAGCGGGTTGCGATCCGCCGCCAGTCCTTCAGGCGGCAAAACATGCG
>Ga0222423_1001415_pt1 | contig 10907 bp, 9 predicted proteins | sample 3A0metagenome_FD_182472 | JGI IMG/M metagenome (GOLD analysis project Ga0222423, IMG submission 182472) | Enriched microbial communities from leaf-cutter ant dump, University of Wisconsin, Madison, United States - 3A0 (version 2) | ecosystem: Environmental > Terrestrial > Nest > Insects nest >...
GAAGGCCTTCGACCGCACGCTCGACGCGCTCGGCTCGGAGTACGTCGACCTGTTCCTCATCCACTGGCCGCTGCCCGGCGTCGGCGACTTCGTCGAGACCTGGCACGCGATGGAGGAGTTCTACCGCTCGGGCCGCGCCAAGGCGGTCGGCGTCTCCAACTTCCAGCCGCACCACCTGCGGCGCCTGATCGAGGCGTCCACCGTCGTCCCCGCCGTCAACCAGGTGGAGGTCCATCCCTACCTCCGCCAGGACGAGGTCCGGGCCTTCGACGCCGAGCACGGGATCGCGACCGAGGCGTGGTCGCCGATCGCGCAGGGCAAGGTGCTGTCCGACCCGACCATCCGCCGGATCGCCGAGTCGTACAGCGTCACACCCGCGCAGGTCACGCTGCGCTGGCACCTGCAGCGCGGCGACATCGTCTTCCCCAAGTCGGTGACGCCCGAGCGTATCCGCGAGAACCGCGACGTCTTCGACTTCACGCTCGCCGAGGTGGACATGGCCGCCATCGACGGGCTGAACCGCGACGAGCGCACGGGTCCGGACCCGGATACGTTCAACTACGTGCCCTGAGCCTGTCGATCTGCGGTCGCGTCGCGCGTCATCCAGGCATCGCCCGACGAAGGAGGAGCCATGCCGAAGTTCGTGCTCAACGTCATCCAGCCCCCGGGTCCCCCGCCCGCGGACATCGACCGGATCATGGCCGACGTCGACGCCCTCGACCAGGAGCTGCGCACGGCGGGCCTGTGGGTGTTCGCGGGGGGCCTGGCGCCCGCGACCGCCGCCAAGCTCGTGCGGCCCGGTGAGGGCGACGTGACCGTGACCGACGGGCCCTACGTCGAGACCGCCGAGCAGATCGGCGGGTTCACGATCGTCGAGGTGCACGACGAGGCCGAGGCGCTGGCCTGGGCCGGCCGCTTCGCGCTGGCCACGGGCCTCCCCATGGAGGTCCGCGCCTTCCAGTGACGAGGCACCCGGGGTAGACAGGGGTGGTTGACTGGTACCCATGAGCCTCAACATCAAGAACCCGCGCGTCCATGCGCTCGCGCGCGAGGCGGCCGAGCGCACTGGCATGTCCCAGACGAGCGTCATCGAGGAGGCGTTGCAGCGCCTGCTCGACGACCTCGGGCGGACGGGACGTCAGGATCGCGAGGCGCGCATCGCTCGGATCCTCGCCGATGTGGACGCGACGCTCTCCGACGCCGATCGCGAGGCACTTCTGGCCGACGACCTCTACGACGACGCCGGCCTCCCGGCATGATCGCGGACACCTCCGCGATCGTCGCCGTGCTTGCGGGGGAGGCAGAGCGGGAACGCCTGCTCACGGCACTCCTCGAGGCCGATTCGATCAAGATCTCAGCGGCGACCCTGGTCGAGCTCGGCATCGTCATCGACCGTCGTCGCGATCCGCGCCTCTCCCGCCGCCTCGACGAGCTGCTGGCCGAGCTGGCTGTCGTGGTCGTCCCCGTCGACGCGACGCAAGCGTCGACCGCCCGAGCCGCATACCGGGACTACGGCAAGGGTTCGGGTCATCCGGCGGGGCTGAACCTGGGCGACTGCTTCTCGTACGCGCTGGCCTCCGTCACGCGCGAGCCGCTGCTCTTCGTCGGGAACGGCTTCGTCCACACCGATCTCGAGCGGGCCTGAGACGACGACGGGCGGGTGGCCCGGTGGCCGCCCGCCCGTCGTCGTGCTGCGTCAGGGCTGCGGGTACTCCGCCAGGTAGGCGGTGGTGGACCCGCCCGGGGCGGCGGCCGCCGGGCCACCGACACCGTTGACGACGTGGTCGATCGTGCCGGCGTCGTTCAGCGACACGATGATCATGTTGTGCAGCTTCACGCCGCTGCGCTGCGGCACCTCGAACGCGTTCGTGGCGTGCAGCGTCGGGTCGACGTTGGTGTAGATGTAGCTGCCCAGACCCCACGCCTCGTGCGTCCTGACCGAGTCGGCGACCTTGTAGCCGGCGTAGCCGAGCGTGCTTCCGTGCTGCCAGGCGGCCTGGTCCGGCGCGTCGTAGGGCAGCTCGTTCTGGAAGAAGATCGTCTTGCCGCGCTCACCGTTCCAGACGACGTTGTAGCCCTGGTAGTGCTCGGCAAACAGGCCGGTGGCCAGCACGTCGTTGCCGTTGACGGTGACGCCCGTCTTGGCGGTGTTGACGGTCCAGCCGACGCCGTCCGTGCCGTGGTCGGCACGCCAGGCCCACGTGTGGTCGATGATCACGTTGTTGGCGTTGACCACGAGCGACTGGGTGGCCTTGCCGACGTGGGCGCCACCGACGCGGAAGAACACGTCGGACAGCGTCGTCGGGTCGGTCGCGCTGCTGAGCACAGGCTTCTTGAGCAGTCCGTCGATCTTCGACACCGGCGTGCCGACGGTCAGCAGCGACGGCGAGTTCTTCGCCCCGGCGTCGAACATGATGCCCGCGATCTTGACGCCCTTCACATCGAGGGTCTGCAGACCGATCGAGCCGTTCTCCGGGACGATCGTCGCGAGGCCCAGACCCAGGACGACCTGGTCGGGGCGGACCACCGTGATCGGCCTGCTGTTGTGGTAGATCCCGGGTGTGAGCAGCAGGTTCTTGCCCGCGAGCAGCGCGAGGTTGATCTTGTTCACGTCGTCGCCGGGCTTGGCGACGTAGAAGTCGGACAGCTTGACGGACTTCCCCGCCGTCGTGCCGCTCGTGAACGAGGTGCCCGACGAGTCCTTTACGGCGTCCGGCACGAAGACGTTCCACTTCCCCTTGCCGTCGACGTACAGGAACGGCTTCTCCCGCGACAGCGGCGTCGCGGCCAGCGTCGTGTACTTGTTGTCGTCGGTGAACGGGCCACCGGCCGGCGCACCCTCGACACCCGAGAAGACCTGGTTCCAGACGAAGTTGCTCCAGCCCTCGACCGAGCTGTTGCGGGTGATGAACTGCTGCTGGCTGCCGCTCACGACGAACGGGAGCTTCGAGTCGGCGATGAACCCGCCCGACGCGTACTGCGGGCCGGCCGTGCAGTAGTCCATGAGCGAGAGGTTGGCGCCCGTCAGCTCCACGCGGCGCATGGGCGCGGCCTGGGAGACGGCCCAGAAGTTGGCGCTGTCGCGGCAGCCGTCGCCGCCGCCGACGAAGTTGATGGACAGGTTGGACAGCGAGCGCCAGAAGTTGACCAGCGCGAGGCAGTTGGGCTCGGCCCCCTCGGCGACCGGCAGGCAACGGTTGTAGACCTCGATCGCGCCGTTGATCTTCACGTCGCCCGGGTTCAGGCCCAGGCCCGCGACCTCGGTGTAGTAGCCGACCTGGAAGCGCAGAGGGTGCTCGGTGGTGCCGTAGGTGCCGGGCTTGAACAGGATCGCGTAGCGGCCGTCGCCCATCTCGGCGTCGACCTGCTTGGCGTGGATCTCGTCGACCTTCTTCTGGATCTGGTCCACGGGCATGCTCGGGTCGAACACGACGGTGTTGGGGCCGAGGTTCGGGTCGTTGCTCGTGGCGGCGCTCGCGGGGGTGGCGAACGCGGCGACGCCCGCCGTGAGGGCCAGCGTCAGGACGGCGGCGCCGAGGCGCCGGGCTGTCCGGGGGCTGTGCATCCGCCGGTGCGGGCGGTGCGTTCTGGGCAGCATGGATCGACCTTTCTGCAGGGGAGGTCACCGCGAGCCCCGCGGTCGTGTCGCCGCACGTCAGGCGCCCTCGTTGGCGCCTCGTTCGTCGCGGCGGCGGTGACGCGAGGTAGGACAAAACGTACCTGTCGCGCGACCGGTGTCAAGGGTTACCGACCAGAAAGTCGGGATGGGATCCGTCCACGACTGGACGCGCTTCCAGATTGCGGTGGGAAGGCCGCCTACAGCCGCGGGTCGACCGGGTCCGACTCCATCGCGAGCACGGCGAACACCGGCTCGTGGACACGCCAGAGCGGCTCGTCCCGCGCCAGTCGATCGAGCGCCTCGAGGCCGAGGGCGTACTCGCGCAGCGCCAGCGAACGCTTGAGTCCCAACCGCCGCTCCTTGAGGCGTGCCAGGTTCACGGGGACCGTGTAGTCGGGGCCGTAGATGATGCGCAGGTACTCGCGTCCGCGCACCTTGAGGCCCGGCTGCACGAGGCCGCGGTGGGTGCGGGTGAGGTTGGTCAGCGGCTTGACGACCATCCCCTCACCACCCGCGTCCGTCAGGTCGGACCACCACGCCACGGCGTCGTCGGGCGACGCCGTGTCGACGACGACGCGGCGCGTGGTGCGGAACAGCGCGGGGTCCGCCGCGACGAGCCGGTCCGCGACCGACAGGTGCCACAGGTGGTCACGGTCGTGGAACGTCGCGCCCTGCGCCGCGAGCACCTGGAACACGGCCAGCTCCACGCCCTCCAGCCCGTCGGTGTCCCAGCGGTAGCGGCGGTAGGCGTCCGCGTACGCGTCCGCGTCGGCTCGGCGCACCGTGGTCCGGTCCGCGAGCGCGGTCACGTCCAGCCCGCGGGAGGCGGCCGACGACAGCACGTCGAGTGCGGCCGGCAGCGCGAGCCGGGCCGCCGCGCCGACCGCCGCGTACTGCGTGCGCAGCAGCGGGTCGGCCTTGAGCGACCAGGGCAGCAGCTCGGTGTCGAGCAGCAACCAGTCGGTGCCGAGCTCGTCGAACAGGGGCGCGGCGGCCGCCCGCACGCGCGCCAGCAGCGCCTCGGTGAGCTCGGCGTCCAGGAAGGAACGACCGGTGCGGGTGTAGACGGCGCCGGTACGGCCCGGCTCACCCCCGAAGCGGCGGGCCGCGGCGGCCTCGTCGGCGCACACCAGCACGACGGCCCGTGAGCCCATGTGCTTCTCCTCGCACACCACGCGCGGAACGCCGACGGCGGCGAACGCCGCGAACGCCTGGTCGGGGTGCTCCAGGAAGTCCGGGCGCGGGGAGCTGGCCACGGGCGCCATCGTCGGCGGCAGGTACGGCACCCAGCGCGGGTGCAGCGCGAACCGGCTCATCACCTCGAGCGCACCCGCCGCCTGCTCCGCGCGTACCGTCACGCGCCCGTGGTGGGCGGTCTCGACGACACGCGCGCCCAGGACGTCGGTGATGGCGAGGTCGTCGTCGGCCCGCGGTGCGACCGCCGGGAACGGCCGGGCCGGCTCGTACCAGACCTGGTGCGCGTCCACCTGGACCACCTCGCGCTCCGGGTAGCGCAGTGCGGTGAGCCGTCCGCCGAAGACGGCGCCGGTGTCCAGGCACATCGTGTTGTTGACCCACTCGGGTTCCGGCGTGGGCGTGTGGCCGTAGAGCACCGTGGCCGCGCCGCGGTAGTCGTCGGCCCACGGGTAGCGCACGGGCAGGCCGAACTCGTCCGTCTCCCCGGTCGTGTCCCCGTAGAGGGCGAAGGACCGGACACGACCCGACGCGCGCCCGTGGTAGGCCTCCTTGAGGCCGGCGTGCGCGACGACGAGACGGCCGCCGTCCAGCACCAGGTGCGCGAGCAGGCCGTCGCACCAGTCCAGGACCGCGCGGCGCTCCTCGTCGGACGCCTCCTCCAGCTGCGCGAGCGTCGTCTCCAGGCCGTGGCTGACCTGGACCTGCCGCCCCCGCAGGGCGCGGACCAGCTTGGCCTCGTGGTTGCCGGACACCGCGAGGGCGTGCCCCGCGGCCGTCATGCCCATCACCAGGCGCAGCACACCCGGGCTGTCCGGGCCCCGGTCGACGAGGTCGCCGACGAACACCGCCGTGCGACCGTCCGGGTGCACGGCGTCGATCGGGCGGCCGGCCTCGTCGCGCGTGACCTCGTACCCCAGCCGGTCCAGGAGCTCCAGCAGCTCGGGCAGGCAGCCGTGCACGTCCCCGACCACGTCGAACGGCCCGCTCAGGTCGCGGTGGTCGTTGCGCAGCCGCTCCCGGACCACCTGGGCACCCTCGATCGCGTCGAGGTCCAGCACGTGCACCGTGCGGAAGCCCTCGCGCTCCAGCCCCCGCAGCGACCGGTGCAGCTGGTCGTGCTGGCGGCGGACCACGTGCGCACCGAAGTCGCGGTCGGGGCGCGCCTCGTTGCGGGCCACCGCGACGGGGACCGGCACGTCCAGCACGATCGCGACGGGCAGCACGTCGTGCGCCCGGGCGAGCTCGACCAGCTGCTTGCGGGCCTCCCGGCCCACGTTGGTCGCGTCGACGACCGTCAGGCGGCCCCGCTCCAACCGCTTGCCGACGATCGCGCCCAGCACCTCGAACGCGTCCTTCGACGCCGACTGGTCGTTCTCGTCGTCGGCCACGAGACCGCGGCAGAAGTCGCTCGAGACCACCTCGTACCGGCCGAAGTGGCGGGCGGCGAAGGTGGACTTGCCCGAGCCGGACGTCCCGACGAGCGCGACGAGGGCGAGCTCCGGGATCGCGACGCGGCTCATGCGGCCGCCTCCGCCCGGAACAGCGCCAGCTGCGTCGGGCTGCCGTACGCCTCGTCCGCGTCGCCGACGCCGCGCAGCTCGACCGAGTAGCCGTGCCGTGCCGCCGTCGCGTCCGCCCACGCGGCGAACTGCGCCCGCGTCCACTCGAAGCGGTGGTCCGGGTGCCGCAGACCCCCCGGCAGCAGGCGCGGGTACAGCGCGTTGTGCTCGATGTTCGGGGTCGTCACCACCACCGCGCTCGGACGGGCGTGCGCGAACACGGTCGCCTCCAGCGCGGGCAGCCGGTCCGGGTCCAGGTGCTCGATCACCTCCATGAGCACGATCGCGTCGAAGCCCTCCAGGGCGGGGTCGCGGTAGGTGACCGACGACTGGCGCAGGGTGACCCGCTCGCGCTGCCGCTCCGGCAGCCGTTCGAGGCGACGCTCGGCCCGCGCCAGCTCGCCGGCGGCCACGTCCACCCCGACCAGCTCGGTGTAGGACGGGTCGGCCACCAGCTCGCGCAGCAGCGAGCCCTCGCCGCAGCCCAGGTCGACGACCCGTCGGGCGCCCACGTCGCGCAGCGCCGTCGCCACGGCCTCGCGCCGGGCGCGCACGAGCGCGACGCGCGGGGCGGGCTCGTCGTCGCCCTCGTCGGGCTGGACCGTCCCGTCCAGCGCGACCAGCCGCCGGGTCGCGGCGTCGACGTAGGCACGCTGGTGGACCAGGTAACGACGCGTGATCAGCTCGCGCTCCGGGTGGCCGGCGAGCAAGTCGGCCGCGCGGACCAGCTTGCCCACCTCGTCGGGCCCCACCCAGTAGTGCTTCGCGTCGTCGAGCACGGGCAGCAGCACGTACAGGTGCGTGAGCGCCGCCGCGAGGGTCAGCGTCCCGGCGAGCGTGACGTCCGCGTACGGGGCATCACCCCAGGCCGGCACCTGTGGGTCGACCGGCGGGACGGTCGCGGACACGCTCCAGCCGAGCGGCTCGAACAGGCGCCGCACCAGGTCGGGACCCTCTGCGCACGGCAGCGCGGGCACGTGCACGACGAGCGGGAGCGCGACGCCCTCGAGATCCGGCCGGGCGGCGCACCGGCCCGCGCGCGCCGTCGAGAAGACCTTGCCCAGCGCGACCGCGAGCAGCGACGACGCCGCGTACGGGCGGTCGTTGACGTACTGGTCCTGCGTCGACGCGTGGCCCCGCACCAGCGCGACCGGGTCCACCTCCAGGAGCAGGGCCGCCGTGCAGCGCTCGTCGGTCGCCTCCGGGTAGAACACGTGCGCCGTGCCCACGGCCAGGTCGAACGCCTGCACCCGGCCGGGGTGCTTGTGCAGCAGGAAGCCCAGGTCGGACGCCTGCGGCGCGGTCGAGGTGATGGTCAGGAGCACGGTGCCATCCTGCCGTCCCCGCACGGCGGGCGCGCCTGGATTCTCCGGCAGACTGGCCGGCATGGACGATCTGTGGGGCGCGGACCGGCTCGACCTCGATGCCTACCTGGCGCGCGTGGGCGTGGGGCGCGACGTGTCGGTGGCCGAGCTGCACCGCGCCCACGTCGCGGCCGTGCCGTTCGAGAACCTCGACGTCATGCTGGGGCGCGGGGTGCGGGTGGACCTGCCCGACGTGGCCGCCAAGCTGGTCGACGCGCGGCGCGGCGGCTACTGCTACGAGCACGCGGTGCTGCTGGGGGCGGCCTTGGAGCGGCTGGGCCATCGGGTCGAGCGGCGCCTCGCGCGCATCGGCGACCCCGCGGTGGAGCCGCGGTCGCGCTCGCACCTGGTGCTGCTGCTGTCCGACGACGACGGCACGTGGCTGGCCGACACGGGGTTCGGGGCCGGGCTGCTCGAACCCGTCCTGCTCGTCGACGGCGCGATCGTCACGCAGGGCGCGTGGTCGTTCCGCACCGATCGCACCGAGCACGGGTGGCGGCTGTCGGAGCAACGGGCGGGCGCGTGGGTCGCGCTCTACACCGTGCCCGACGAGACGACGTTCCCGCCCGACGTCGTCGCCGCCAACTGGGTCACGTCCACGCTGCCCGCGTCGCACTTCACGCAGCGGGTGCTGGTGCACCGCAAGGACGGCGAGCGCCTGCGCGTGCTCGTCGGCCGCACCCTGACCACCGACACCCCCGCCGGCCGCACCGACGAGCGCACGATCAGCGACGCGGAGCTCGGCCCGACGCTGGCCGACCTGGGCCTCGACCTCCCGTCGACGGACGTCACCGCCCTGGCCGCCACCCTCGCGACGCCCTGAGCGACGCGGCGCTCGTGTGCCGCCTCTCGGTCGCACAGCGGCAGGAGTGCGTCACGCGAACACCTTCGCCGCGGATCAACAGGCTGGGCTGCGCAGTCTGCGCTGATCGATGTATCGTGCAGGTATGGCTGAGGATGTGGCGGGGACGAACGCCACCGTCGTCGCCCGGGATCTGCGGGTCGTGTTCGGGCGGTTGCGGCGGCGGCTGCGGGAGGTTGCACAGGCCGACGACCTGACGTCGTCGCAGATCGCCGTGCTGATCCGGCTCGGGAAGGGCGAGGTCGGGACGGCGAGCACGTTCGCCGCCGCGGAGGGCGTCCGGCCGCAGTCGATGGCCGCGACCATCGCGGCGCTCGAGCAGCACGGCCTCATCCAGCGCACCCCCGATCCCGACGACGGCCGGCGCCAGCTCGTCACCCTCACCGACGCCGGGCGCGAGCGCGCCGCCGGCGACCGGGAGGCCCGCGCCGAGTGGCTCGCGGCCGAGATGGCCCACGCGTACACGCCCGACGAGCTCGCGACGATCGCGTCGGCGATCCGGCTGCTCGACCGCGTGGTCGGGGCGTGACCGCGACGACGGACAAGCCGGGGCACGGTCGGGCGAACGGCCCGACGAAGGACGTCCCTGACGACCCGACGGGACGCTCGTCGGAGACGAGACCCACGGCCGGCGGCCGGCGTCGCGCGGACGCGTTCGACCGGCGGCTCGTCGCGCCGATGATGCTGGGGTCGCTGCTCAACCCGGTGAACTCGGCGATGCTCGCGGTCGCGCTGGTGCCGATCGCCATCGCGCTGGGCGCCCCGGCCGCCGAGACCGCGTGGCTCGTGACCGGGCTCTACCTGGCGACCTCGGTGGGGCAGCCCGTCGTCGGCCGGCTCGTCGACACCTACGGACCACGACCGCTGTACCTGTTCAGCACCGCGCTCGTCGGCGTCGCCGGGGTGCTCGGGGCGATCGCGCCCGACATCGGCACGCTCATCGCGGCGCGGGTGCTCATCGGGTTCGGCACGTGCGCCGGCTATCCGGCGTCGATGTACCTGATCCGCCGCGAGTCCCGCCGCACCGGGCGGGACAGCCCCGCAGGGATCCTGTCGCTGCTGGCCGTCACCAACCAGGTGGTCTCGGTGGTCGGCCCGACGCTGGGCGGCGCGCTCATCGCCGTCGGCGGCTGGCGCGCCATCTTCACGGTCAACATCCCGCTGTCGATCGCCTGCCTGGTGCTCGGCACGCTCTACCTGCCGCGCGTCCCCCGGCCCGAGGGACCGCGGCGGCCGCTCGACCTGCTCGGCATCGCGGCGTTCGCCGTCATGCTCGTCGCCGCGATGCTGTTCCTGATGAAGCCGCAGGCTGCGCGCTGGTACGAGCCCGTCGCCGCGGTGGTGGCCGGCGTGTTCTTCGTCTGGCGCGAGCGCCGCGTCGACGACCCGTTCATCGACCTGCGCGTCCTGGGCGGCAACCGCCCGCTGCTGGCGACCTACGTCCGGCAGGTGCTCGCGACGACGGTGTCCTACTCGCTGCTCTACGGGTACACGCAGTGGCTCGAGGCGACCCGCGGCCTGTCGGCGTCGCACGCCGGGCTCCTGCTGCTCCCCATGTTCGTGTGCGCGATCGCGGCCACCACGATCGCCGGCCGACGGCCCGAGGTGCGGCCCAAGCTCGTGGTCGGGGCCGTGACGCTCGTCGTCGCGTGCGCACTGCTGCTGACCGTCGACGCGGCCACGTCGATCGCTGTCCTCGCCGGCATCGCGCTCGTCGCCGGCGTGCCGCAGGGGCTCAACAGCCTCGCCAACCAGAACGCGCTGTACTACCAGGCCGACCCCGACCGGATCGGCGCGAGCGCCGGGCTGCTGCGCACGTTCACCTACCTGGGCGCGATCGCCTCGTCGGCCGCGACCGCCACCTTCTTCGACGACGGCGCGACGACCGCCGGCATGCGGGACCTGACCTGGTTCATGCTCGCGGCCGCCGTCGCCCTCGTCGTCGTCACCTTCCTCGACCGCTCCCTGCACGGCACCGGCGCACGCACGTCGCGCGCCTGAACCACCCCGAAAGGCGCCCCATGGCTCTCACCACGCTCGACCCGAAGACCGCCCTCGTCCTCATCGACCTGCAACGCGGCATCGTCGGAGGCAACGCCGTCCCCCACACCGGCGCGGAGGTCGTCGAGCGATGCGTGGCGCTGGCCGACGCGTTCCGCGAGCGCGGCCTGCCGGTGGTCCTGGTGCACGTGACGTCGCGGCCGGACGGCTCGGACTTCGCGCGTGGGCGCACCGAGACGCCGCGCGGCGGCCCGCGGCCCGCGGACTGGGACGTGCTGGTCGACGAGGTGACCGGGCACGACGAG
>Ga0222423_1001417_pt1 | contig 10892 bp, 21 predicted proteins | sample 3A0metagenome_FD_182472 | JGI IMG/M metagenome (GOLD analysis project Ga0222423, IMG submission 182472) | Enriched microbial communities from leaf-cutter ant dump, University of Wisconsin, Madison, United States - 3A0 (version 2) | ecosystem: Environmental > Terrestrial > Nest > Insects nest >...
GGGAGGGCACTCGGGGTGACGGCCCCCGGGACGCGAAAACGGCCCGACGCTGTAGCGTCGGGCCGTAGCCGTGGCGGGTGAGGGATTCGAACCCCCGTAGCTCTCGCAGCTGATTTACAGTCAGCCGCAACGGGCGTACCGTGGAACGTGAAGATGGCAAAGTGCCTGGTATTTTGGTCTCACGCCATGCCGCATGGCACCATATGGCACCATGGCCTCGGCTTAGGTAATGGCTTAGGTAGGAGGATTCGCGATGGGCAAGCCATATTTTCGCGAGCGCGACGGGCTGTGGGTCGCCCAGATCGAGCTCGCACCGAAGCCAGACGGAACGCGCCGCCGCAAGTACGTGACTGGCAAGCGCCGAGCCGATGTTGTCGCCAAGCAGCGCGCTGCGCTCCAAGAGATCGCGCGCATGGGAGACGCCACCACCAACGCGCCGACCGTCGAGCAGTGGCTCGCGACGTGGCATCGCGACGTGGCATCCAGGCGCGTTCGGCCCAAGACCGCCGCCAACTACGCGCATATGGTCGCACTCATCACGCCGGTGCTGGGCAAGGTGCGCATCGACAAACTCAGTGCCCCACACGTTCGCCGACTCCACGCCGAACTGCTCGACGTGAGGGAGCTGTCCGTGTCTACAGTGCGCAACGCCCACGCCGTACTGCGCGCCGCACTCGCGGACGCAGCAACGGAGGGGCTGGTGCTGCGCAACATCGCCGAGATCGTCAAGCCACCACCGCCCTCGCGCACTGTAGTGAACTACCTCGACGCCGACCAGGCCCAGGCACTCCTGCTTTCCGTCGCGGACGACGAACGCGCCGCGATCCGCTGGTCGCTCGCCCTCATCATGGCGATGCGTCAGGGCGAAGCGCTCGGCTTGCGGGCTGACCACGTAGACCTCGACACAGGCACCATTGACGTGGAGTGGCAACTGCAGGAACTCGCTGAGCCGCCACGCAAGGGAGAGAAGTTCGTCGGCATGGGCGACGGCTTCTACCTCACCGAGCCAAAGTCTGCCCGCGGTGAGCGACTGCTGCCCATGCCGGATGCGCTGTGGGAGATGATGCGCCGCTACATACCCCGGCTAGAGTCAGACGCGCTCGTGTGCGGCCCGGGCCCCGTCGCGTCGCACGTGGACTATCGAGCATGGCAGCGAGCACTCAAGGCGGCAGATCTGCCAGCCGTGCGCCTGCACAGTGCGCGACACTCCGCGCTGACGCTCCTTGCGAAGCTGGACGTGCCAGACGCGACGCGGCAACGCATCGCCGGCCATGCGTCGGTGAAGGTCACGAACACCATTTATACGCACGCCGAGTTGGATGACGCTCGATCGGCGCTGGGGAAACTCAGCGACCTCGTCTCGCCGCGTCCCGCGCTCGACGCAGGCGCCCCACCGTCATCGGATATTCGGCCATCGCTTCCTCGCGATCAATGAGGGCGTTGAGCGCCTGGTAGTACTGCGTGGGCGACCATTCGAAAGCCATGCGGATGGCGTCTTCCTTGGCGGCGACACGCGTCCACAGCCGCGCCTCAATGTCGAGAATCGCCCGCTCGGACGCGCTCAACTCGCCCACGTGTCAGCCCTCCACTGCTCCACGGTGGCGAGAATGCCCATGTCGCGCGCGAAGTCGCGCCGCCTGAGTTCCACTAGCCGCCTGGTGACGCCGAGTTCCTTAGCGAGCGCGCCGAGGTGCGTGCCCACCAGCGTCTCAGCCCGTGCGTAATCCTCGACGGCGATCAGCAGGCGGGCGGCGTAGATGTCGGCGTCGAGCTCGTCTCGGGCCTTGTCATGGTCGCGCGTCCAGTCGTGTCCGCAGACCCAATGCCCCATCTCGTGCGCGAGCGTGACGCGCTGCGCTGGCAGGCCATGGCGATGGTTGAGAACGATCAGCCCGCCGCCGAATAGGTAGCCGCCGTTGCGACCTAGATCCCGGTACTGCACCCGAAGCCCCATTGCCTCGGCCTGTGCGATGAGTGCGTCCACCGCTTCCCCTCAGTCTTGTGCGTTGATCTCCATTTCGTCCTGGACGCCCTTACCTGCGGCCAAGGGGCCAACGTTGCCATCGGGGTCTGACACGAGACGTAGCGACGGTGCGGTGTCGAACAAGCCGGCCTGCCGCGCGCGCTCAGTCGCCTGCTTCACGAGAAGCCCGATCTCGGCATCGTCAAGCCCTGCCGCGCGCGCCAAGATCACGAACCGCGCGGCCGTCATGACGCGCTTGTTCGCCATCCAGTCGCTCACCTGCTGCTGAGCCATGCCCGCTCGGCGCGCCACCTCGGTGGGCGTCACGCCGCGCTCCCGGAATGCACCGGCGAGCGCGCCCATGAAGTACGCGTTGATCGCCCGATCACGGGCCTTCCAGTCACTAGCCATGGCTCGACGGTACTCGGTTCTCGCGTATCCAACAACAGACTTGATTAGAAATATCGCACTTTTGACTTGACACACATCAAATCTCATGTACGTTGGTGCCATGGACAGAGAGATCAAGGAGCCCGCGGCAACCATCCGCGCGGAGCTCGCAAGAAGGAGGAGGACGGTCGGGTGGCTTTCAGCGGCGACCGGCATCTCCGCACCAACCCTCCATCGCCGCCTGGCAAATCCCGGGAAGTTCGACATCTCCGAACTCGCGGCTATCGCTACCGCGATGGAACTTGACCCTGAGCACTTGTTCCGGGTCGCATTCCCCGTCGAGGCCACATCGTGAGCGCCGCCGACACCCTGCGAGGCGCGTACTCGCGCCAGGAGGCCGCCGAGTACCTGTCGTGCTCGCCCGAGACGCTGAGGCTCTACGTCGAGGCTGGCCTGATTTCGCCCCGCTTCCACGGCTCCAAGCCCGTATATCTGCGCGCCGAACTTGATGATCTGCTCGCGTCGCTGCCGGATGAGAAGCGAGCCTCCCGATGAACCCCGCCACCCCGCTCCTTCTCGCCGCCGCCTTGGCCGTGTGCTTCGTGGCGCTCGCGTATGCGAGGTCGCACCGCGATGACTGACACCGCACGCGAGACGTTCGTGGCCCGCTTCGGTGAGGCCAACGCTGTAGCCATTGAGGCCGCCGTCACCAAGCATCGCGCATTCGACAGCGACGTTCTGGACATCCACGCCAACGATGACCGTGGCGCGCGTCCCTTCCAATACGACTTCCTCTATGCCATCTCGCGCGAATGCGTGACACGTTTCGCGTCAGCCCACGGCATCACCGCCGAGGAGTCCGACATGCGGAAGTGGGCATGCGACCCCGACGCTGGCGATCTAGCCAGATTCGAGGGCAGCGTGCCGGACTACCTGGCCCTCATCTGTGGCGCCTATGACGGATGGTTGGTCGTGCCGAGCGAGGACGCATCATGACGGACCTGCTGGACGAACTGGAAATGTCCGCGTCCGTGTCGCTGACCACGCCGGGCGAGATTCGCGCCGCATGGCTGGAGGCGATTCAGGCCGTGGCTGACCGTGACGGCGACTTCTGCTCGGGCCGCGTCCGGGCGTGGCTCGATGCGCGCGGCATGGCCTGGGCTCACGGGCCGCAGTCCGGCTCGACCGTGGCGGGACTGGTGCGCTCTGGCGCTGCCGTGGACACCGGCCGCATGGAGACGCTGGGCAACACGAAGCATCGCGCTGGCAAGCGCAAGACCCCCGTGTATGTGCTCACGGCGCGCGTGTGGCCCCTGGACGGTGAAGTGTGAAGCGGGCCGCGTTCGTCGCGTTCGCCATCGTCGCGGCCGCCGTCCTCGCCCTGCCGTGCTACATCGCCAACGCGGTCGGGAGGCAGCGATGACCGCCCCCGCCATCACGCCCGTGGATGAACTTGAGGGCCTGCTCGACGAGTCCGTGACGTGCCACGTCGCCGAGTGCGACCGGGCAGCCGTCTACTACGTCGTCATGCCGTGCGGCGCTGGCGTCCACGCCGGTCCCGCGTGCGCACCCTGCACGGCAGTCATCGAAGCAACGAAGGGCGAGGCCATACGCGCGGGACGAGAGCTGGGATGCCGCGAGCACCGGACAAACATCGACCCCTACGAGATTCGCGTGAGGCCGCTGTGAGCGCCATGACTGAGGCCGAGTACCGTGCGCTACCGGGCGTGAGCGGAACCGCCATCGCCGACCTGTTGCGCTCCCCCGCCATCTACGCATGGAAGCGCGCCAACCCGACCGAGGCGACACCGTCGATGCTCCTGGGCACGCTCGTGCACGCGTTCGTGCTCGACCAGCCGCGCACGTTCGCGGCGAACCTGCACGACTACAAGACGGAGCGTGCCGCGTGGGAGGCCCGCAGGAAAGAAATCGTGAGTTTGGGCCACACCCCCGTGCCTGGTGACGTGTGGCGAGAAGCGGCCGCCATCGCTGAGGCCGTCACCGAGCATCCCGATGCCGCCGCGCTGCTGGCCCTGCCTGGCGAGTCTGAATGGGTGGTCACGTGGGACGAGAACGGCACGCCCTGCAAGGGCCGCATTGACCGCCTCGCCGAGTCGGCCAACGGCCCGCTCGTGATCGACCTCAAGACCACCAGAAGCTTGGACGGATTCGACAAGTCCATCGGCGAGTACGGGATCCACTGCCAGACGATGCACTACTGGCGTGGCGTCGCCGCCGAGCGCGGCATCGAGCCGCCCCTGCCACTGCTGATCGCGGTGGAAACGTCCGCGCCGTATCGCGTCCAGGTGGTGCGACTGTCTGCCGCCGACGCCGCGCAGGGCAACGCCGCGTGCGTCGCCGCGTACCGCGTGTGGCGTGACTGCACCGACGCGAACTCGTGGCCGTCGGGCCTGCCTGATGGCGTCACCGAATCGAACATCCCGTCCTGGGCCGCGAGGGCCTGGGATGCACGCATCGACCGAGTAGGAGGAATCGGACAATGAGCACGGAACTCGTGACCCAGCGCCCCAGTGAACTGGCGGTGCAGATGGAGTACGCGAAGATGCTGACGACGGGCGACATGCTGCCCGCCGAGTATCGCGGCAAGCCCGGCAACGCGCTGATCGCTATCGGCCTGGGCCAGTCGATGGGACTGTCGCCCGCCGAGTCGCTGTATCGGATCGCGGTCATCAAGGGAAAGCCCACGGCCAGCGCGGAACTGATCGCATCGAACGTGCGCCGCGCTGGACACCGCCTGCGCATTGAGCTTGGCGACGACTATGCCGTGGCACGTATCTGGCGGCACGACGACCCCGACTATGCGTTCGAGGTGCGCCGCGACGCCGCGTGGGCCAAGAGCATGGGCCTGGACGGCAACGACAACTATCGCAAGCAGCCGGTCACGATGTACGGCAACCGCGCCATCACCGCGTGTGCTCGCCTGGCCTGCCCGGAGGCGCTCTACGGCGTCGCCTACGTGCCGGAGGAAATGGCCGACGTGCGCGCCGAGACGGTGAGCATCGAGGACATCATCGGCTCCGACAGGCCCGAGAGCGCCGAAGCTGAGCCGCTCACCGTGGCCCCGCTTGTCGCTACGGACGAGCAGATCGCGTCCATCAAGGAATGGGTCGCGACGCTGGGCCTGTCCGCCGCCGCCGCGAAGGCCATGATCTGCCGCGTCACGGAGCGTTACGGGGCGACCACGCAGAACCTCACCAGGGACGAGGCCGACGACGTGCTGGCTGAACTTGCCACGCTCGCTGAGCCTGCCGACACCCTGCCCATCGATGGGAGCGACGCATGAACGCCCTGACCCCACAGACCACCGGGGACGCGGTCCCTGCCAAGGACACGCACACCGCGGACCCGGTTTTCACTCCCCGCATCGCCGACCGCCGCAACCCGTCCGATGCGGCGCTGGAACTCGCCGACCTGCTGGGCTCGATCCGGGCAATGCGCGTCGCGGCGTTGAGCGCGGCTCTGGACGCTGACCCGCTTGATGCCGAGCAGCGCTTCCACCAGGGCCGTCTCGACGCACTGCGACTGCTCGATGAGCGCGTCGCCGACCGTCTTGCGGCACTCACGGCAGGTGTGCGATGAACCCCGACGCCACGCCCACCGACCGCCCCCGCCTGCGTGCCATCCGCACCGCGCTGAGCGGCTGGACGGCTGTCGCGGCAGGCTTCACATGGCTGCTCATGCTCGTGGTGTCCATGGCACACCCTGCGCCGTGGCTCGCCGCACCCGTGAGCGCCCTCGGACTCATCGCGCTGTTCACTACCGCCGTCGCGCTCAATGACACCGAGGACGACGAACAAGCCATCGCGGACGCCGTGATCGTGACCGTCGGCATCGTCGTGTGCTTCGCGGCAGGCGTCGGCATGGGCTGGGTGTGGTGGGGACGATGAGCGAGAGCATCACCCTGACCGACATCGTGAGCGACAACGGAGTAGGACTTCCGCCCATGTTCGGTCCCATCCCTGAGCCGCCCGCTGACATGGTGCGCGTCATCGATGCATGGGCTCGTGCCGTGGAGGCGCACCAGGGGGACGAGGAATGAGCCACAACCTCACCATGACCGACCTGTTCTGCGGTGCAGGTGGAAGCTCGACCGGCGCAGTGGCCGTGGGCGGCATCAAGGTGGTGCTCGCCGCGAACCATTGGGACCGTGCGATTGAGACGCACAACGCGAACCATCCCGACACGGACCACTTGCAGGCCGACATCTCACAGACGGACCCGCGCTACCTGCCCACCACAGACATCCTGTGGGCGTCGCCTGAGTGCTTCACGGCAGGGCAGCTGGTGACGACCACAACCGGGCAGGTGCCCATCGAGCAGGTGCGCGTCGGCGACCTGGTGCTCACGCACCTTGGCCGCTGGCGTCCCGTGGTCCGCGTCCAGTCGCGCGAGCAGGAAACGGTGATCGTGAAGGGCCAGGGGCACCCCGGCATTCGCACCACCGCTAACCACAAATTCTGGCTGCGCGACTCGCGGCAGGTGTGGCACAACGACATTCGCCAATACCGGCGCGAGTACGGCCAGCCGGGATGGGCGCCCATCGCTGGCGCGGTCGAGTCTAAGTCGCTGTGGGCCACCCCCGTTCGAGTGCCGTCCATCCCCGCCCCGACGTTGCCCGCCGCATTCGGCGCAGATCGCCTCGCCGCGCTGTGGCTCATCGGACGATGGGTCGCGGACGGGTCGCTGACGTTCGGTCGGAATCACGAAGTGCTGCTTGCGTGCGGGTTCCACCAGGCTGACGAGCTCGCAGAAGTGCTGGACGCAACCGGGGTCTCCTGGGCGCGCTCGGACAAGCGCACGGCGGCGGTATTCAGTATTGGCGACGAGTCCGCGCGAGACTGGCTTCACACACACTTTGGTCACGGGGCCGCGGCGAAGCAGATCCCGCCGTGGGCACTTGGACTGTACACGGACGAGCGCCGAGCCCTGCTCGACGGTTACGTATCAGGCGACGGTTATGTGAACGGTGCACGCACCTACGTTTCCACCGTCTCGCGCGCCCTCGCCATCAGTGCCCGCCTGTTGGCGGAATCGCTCGGATACCGCGTGTGCATCGGTACTGACAAGCGCACCACGTACACCATCGAGGGCCGCACGGGGACGGCATTGCCGCAGTTCATCCTCAACTGGACCAACGAGCCATCAACTAAGCGCACGCCCGAAGCGTTCGAGGACGGCATTCACTCGTGGTCGCGGGTGCGCTCGGTCGAGCCGACCGGTCAGACGGAGACCGTCTACAACATCGAGGTCGCCGATGATCACTCCTACGTGCTCGACGGGATCGTGGTCGCTAACTGCACCAACCACTCCCGCGCGAAGGGGCGCAAGGCGCACAAGCAGCCCGACCTGTTCGGCGAGGTGCTCCCGGACGAAGCCGCCGAGCGCTCGCGGGCGACCATGTGGGATGTAGTGCGGTTCGCCGAGGCGCACCACTACCGCGCTGTGCTGGTTGAGAACGTGGTCGAGGTCGTGGACTGGTCAAGCCCGTGGGGCATCAAGGGCGGCCTGTTTGATTCGTGGATCACCGCCATGCACAACATGGGCTACCTCCACCAGATCGTGTCCATGAACTCGATGCACGCCCACGCCTACGGACTGCCCGCGCCACAGTCGCGTGACCGTGTGTACATCGCGTTCTGGCGCAACGGCGAGCGCAAGCCTGACTTCGAGCACATGCAGAGGCCCTACGCCCACTGCCCGTCGTGCGATGAGGTGGTGCGCTCCGTGCAGTCATGGAAGCGCCAGGGCCAGCGCACGGGCCGCTACCGCTCGCAGTACGTGTACCGGTGTCCGAAGCACTCATGCAAGGGCCAGATTGTGGAGCCGGCGTGGCTTCCCGCCGCATCCTTCATCGACTGGTCCAACCCGGGCGTGCGCATCGGAGACCGTGACAAGCCGCTCGCGGACAAGACGATGCGCCGCATCCAGGCAGGCATCGACCGCTACTGGTCGCCCCTGCTGGTGGAGCATGGCGGTAACCCGTATGACGCCGCCGACCCGAAGCATCCGCAGTTCGGCAATCCCGACTCGTACTACCGCGCGTGGCCCACGTCGGACCCATCGCAGACGATGCATACGCGCGAGTCGAAGGCTGTCGTGTCGCACCCGCTGCTGGTTCCGGTCGAGGGCCGCGAGGGCAAGGCGGCGACGCTGGCCAACCAGGCGATGCGCTCGCAGACGACGCGCAACGAGACCGGCGTCGCGTTCCCGCCACTGGTGTCCGAGTTGCGCGGTGGTGGTTCGATTGGCCGCCCCGCATCGGAGGCCTTGTCTACTGTCTCGGCGGGCGGCAACCACCACGCACTGATGCTCTCCTACTACTCGCGCGACGACGCAGTGAGACCCGCGAAGGAACCGGTGGCGACCGTGACGACGGAGCCGAGGCATGGCGTTCTGAGCCGTCCGAGCGTGGACATCAACGACGTGTACTTCCGCATGTTGGAGCCGTCCGAGATCAAGCAAGCGATGGCGTTCCCCGCCGCGTACATCATGACCGGCAACAGGCGGGAGCAAGTCCGCCTGTCAGGGAATGCGGTGACTCCGCCCGCTGCTCGTGACCTCGTGGCAACAGTCGCGGCCGCCATCACCGGAGAGGCGGTGGCCGCATGAGCGACACCCGCCGTTGCGCCTACCTGGTCCACCCCGGCTCGTACCACGTCGACCCTGAGCCGCCCGAGTACTGCGATGAGGACGCCATCGACGGCAGCGACTACTGCCTTGCGCACGCCGTCATGGTGGGAGAGGTGGAGGAGTGACTGACACCCTGTTCGATGTGGCGGCACTCACGCCACGGCCAGCACCCGGCCTCAACGTGTGGTGCTCGTGCAACCTCCTGCTCCAACACATTCCGGCGCACGTGACGTACTCAGCCGCCGAAGTTGAGGCCATCCACGCCGAGCACACGAACGCCGCTGGGTGCGACCTGCGGATCGAGGCCGCACCGTGACCCGCTACAACGGCCCCATCCCGTCCACGCAGAACCCCGCCGCGACTGTCGGTGGGCCTGCCGAGCCGTGGATGCGTGACGCACGATGCCGAAGCTTCACACCCGAGCAGGTGGACGCCATGTGGTTCGACGACACCCAATCAGGGCAGGGGCGCGAGAAGGCCAAGGCTGTGTGCAACGCGTGCCCCGTCGTCCGCGAATGCTTCGAGTTGGCGCTGGACACCATCCCCGCACCTGCTGGCGTGTGGGGAGGCGTCGTGATCTCGTCCTACCGCGGCCACAATCGGCGCCGGTCAGCCAGGGCGGCGTTCGAACGCGCGAGGGCAGGTCGGCCATGACGACGCTCAGCACAAGGATCCCCGTCGCCGTTCGCCCGAGCGAGCGCGCCAACGGCGTGCGCTACCGCGACCACAAGTACTGGACGACATGCACCATCTGCGGCGTCGAGGTGCAGATCAGGTCTGGCAAGGATGCGCGCGGATTCGAGTGCGCCGACTGCCGCTACAAGGGGCCGATTGCGCGCGAAGTGTCCATCGACCATCTGTGCGAGGACGACTGCCTGTCACGGTGCACCAAGTGTGGCGACTGGCGCATCCATGGCGACTGTGCCACATGCGCACGGGCCATTGCGCTGCGTTACGCGCGGATTCAGAGGCGGTCATGACCACCGCCAGCGTCAGTCTCACGTGGCCCCTCGCCGCGTGGCCGAACTCGAACGCCGACCGGCGCAAGCACTGGACGCGGCAACGCCGTGAGGCGCGCGCCATTCGCCAAGCCGCGCGAATCGAGGCCGCGCGACTGAGGGACGTGATCGCGCCCGCAGTCGTCCAGCTTCACGGCCCCGTCGCGGTCACGCTGCGGTTCGCGTTCCCTGACGCCAGGCATCGCGACCTAGACAACTACTCAGCGAAGGCCCTGATCGACGGCCTGGTCGATTCGGGGATCCTTGCCGACGACGACCACCGCCACATTGCGAGCGTCACTCGGACGCTCGACCCCATCAAGACACTGCGCGGGCATCTGCGCGTGACCGTAGAAATCGAGGAACTGGCATGACCACCACAGCAACGATTGACGTGACGTTCCAGGTGACCGTCGAGGGGCCGGACGAGGACGGGCGGTATGAGGCCCTTGACTCGGGCTGGCTTCCCCGCACCCTAAACGGATGGCGCGAAATGGCTGCAAACGAGCGCCTTGACGTTGCGAACCGAGCCCTCGCCTCCGCTGTCGTCAAGCACATCGAGCCCACCCGGCCGCCCGCGTGGGAGGACGCCAGGCCAGGCGATGTCATCGACGTGCGCATCAACGGTGGCGAGTGGGAGCGCACGGTCGTCAAGATGGACAGCGACGGTGACCGGTTCTTCGACCTAGGCATCGCTGTCCGGTGGCACCCCTGGTTTTTCCCTCACCACGCCGTCCACATCACCGACTCCCGCATCGTCCTGCGCGCAGGGGAGGTGCCCGGTGAGTGAGCGGATTGACCACGTGGCCCGAGCAATGAAGGCGCAGAACACCGTTCTCAACACCTACGAGGTGGACGAGAACACGGGGGCGCTGACGGTGATGCTTGCC
>Ga0222423_1001420_pt1 | contig 10873 bp, 10 predicted proteins | sample 3A0metagenome_FD_182472 | JGI IMG/M metagenome (GOLD analysis project Ga0222423, IMG submission 182472) | Enriched microbial communities from leaf-cutter ant dump, University of Wisconsin, Madison, United States - 3A0 (version 2) | ecosystem: Environmental > Terrestrial > Nest > Insects nest >...
ATACAGGGTACGCTCATCACGGTTGTTTCTTCTGTAATGCCGCCCGAATCGGTAACTACGCCTTTGGCCCGTTCTACCAAATAATTAAATTCTAAATAGCTGAGCGGTTCTATCATGTGAAGGCGCGAATGGCTGATGCCCATTCCCTGTAATATTTTTGCTGTGCGGGGATGTACCGGAAACACCAGGGGCAATTGTTCCGAATGATGAATCAGTTCATCCATTAAGGCTTTCAGTTTTGAGCCTTCGTCCACATTAGCCGGGCGGTGCAGGGTCATTACTAAGTATTCTTTTTCTTTAAGCCCCAATTCGTCCCAGACTGCCGGTTTTTGAAAGCGCGGTCTGTTTTTCAGGAGCGTATCAATCATGGTATTGCCTACAAAAAAGATACGGTTTTCTTCGACTCCTGTTTTTATGAGGTTGTTATTGGCATGATCGGAGGTGGTAAAGAAATAATTGGTAATGCTGTCTGTAACCATTCTGTTGATTTCTTCCGGCATGGTCCAGTCGCCGGAACGGATACCGGCCTCTACGTGGGCTACTTTTGTATGTAATTTTTGTGCTACAATGGCACATGCCATAGTGGAGGTAACATCTCCCACAACCAGCACCAGGTCGGTAGGATGTTCCAGCAATTCTTTTTCAAAACGCACCATAATAGCGGCGGTTTGTTCTGCCTGAGAGCCTCCGCCGGCTTCGAGGTTGGCATGAGGAGCCGGTATGGCTAATTGTTCAAAAAAGTCGTCGGACATTTTTTTATCATAATGTTGTCCGGTATGAATCAGGCGGTAGTCCAGATGTTTTCCTTCGGCTTTGGCTTTTTGCAGGGCATGGATGATGGGTGCAATTTTCATAAAATTGGGCCGTGCGCCGGCGATGATGGTAATCAGCATAAGTTATTTTTTATCAAGCTCGTAATATTTTTGCATTCTGTTTGAAACAATTATTTTCATTGGATTGCCAACAACAGTACAATTAGCCGGGATACTTTTATTAATCAGGGAATTGGATCCGATAATTACATTGTTTCCGATTGTTATTTCCCCAAAAATCACACTCCCCGTTCCCACATATACATCATTTCCAATAACCGGAACTTTTGTATCACCGAAGTTTCTTCCGATAGTTACATTTTGAGTTATCAAGCAATTATCACCTATTTCCGTATTAGAATGAATCACCACACCTAATCCCCAGTATCCTAATGTAAAATTTTTTCCGATCTTGGCAGAGGATGGCACCCATACAGAAAAAATCAATCTGTTTAGATAAGAAAAAAGTTTCCCTAAAAATTTAAATCCTTTTTTATGAAACCAATGACCTATACGATATATAATTACTGGAGGGGAAGGCATATTTATTTTTTTATAGAATAATTAATTGCATGACCAAGTGCTGCATAATACTTATCGAAAGTAAACTCTTTCGTGATCCGGTGAAATGATACAAGTCCCATTTTTTTTCTAATTTCAGGATGGGTGTATAAGTATTCTAATTTTTGATATAGTATGTCTGCGTTTATGTTCGGTAATATAAAGCCGCAGTCATCGTTGATCAAATCATTTTCGGTTCCATCGGCAAGACCTGTAATTACAGGCAAGGAATTGACCATTCCTTCACATATTGCCAAACCTCCAAGGCCGGGTAATACCATAACATCGCAGTGCTGAAGAATTCTGCTTGCTCCTTCATTTATCCTGCCATGATAAACAACGGCGGTTGCCAATCCTTTCTGATCAGTATAATTTTTTAAGGCATCAAGATGCTGACCATCTCCTATTATATGCAGCTTCCCGACATCTGCATATTTTTCATTAAAGATATTAAGCGCGTCTATTAATACTTCAAGTTTTTTTTCTTTGGTAATTGACCCTATAAATACTAAATTAAAGTAATTATTATAACCAAATTCAGTATGGGCGTATTGAGCTACTTCTTTTAGTTTTTTTGTGGTTTCCAGCACATTTATACCTACAAAAATTTGTTCTGGAGGAACGCCTTCTGAAATAAAATATTCTTTTCCCTGCGTACTATAGGTAAATATGGCATCGCTTTTTCTTTCAATATACCTTTCCCAATATGCAATAATTTTCCGAAAGCCTTTGTTCTTGTGGTTTTTTAGCTTACCCAAGCTCCACCAAATAAATTTCTTCCGGAATATCTTAGCATAGAGGAAGGCTATGGCAGCATTTAAAAAGGAGGATGTACCCTCTGAAACGATTACGTCAGGGGACAATCTGATCAGGTTAAAAAACAGGAAAGGGTAAAACGGCAAGGAGCTGCTATGATTGCTTGTTTTAAACGGAAGTCGAATGGTAAAATGTTTTTTACTTTTAATGATATCCGTTGGAAAGTCTGCATTTTTTAGTTTAGTGTTGAGCTCACCGTCTCCGTAAAACAGGATAAAATCAAGTTCGGAATCTTGTGCAAGACGTAAATAAAGAGGTACACGATAGTGCATCACCACCTGATATAAAACAACTATTTTAGTTTTCCCCATATTCAAATGGCATTAATTCAATTATTTACTTTTCAGGCTTCACATTATTCGCCTATAATAACAGATGCTGTTTCAATGGTTTTTGCCAAGGCAAAAATAACGCTAAATATTTTTAATCAACGGAAAATCGGATATTCTTTGCCTTTTCCGGCTGTTCATTATAGTCTGCCAGTGTTTTTTTATAACTCATTTTATGCTCAGTATTCCATTTCAGATTAACCGTTATATTGTTACTTTGCTGAAAGTCGTATATCCGCAGGTTTTTCTTATACCGTTGGTTAAGGAATATGGGGTTGTTGATATTGATGTAGCCGGTTAATTGATTTGTGGATTGTTGAGATTTTTGATCATCTCCGGTAAGGGTCATGTGCAGGCCTCTTGCGGAATAATCATCAATCGGATTATTTATGGTTATGCCGACATTTCGGGTTAATAAACCCCATCTCAGTTTTACCAGATTAATAGCAATACCCATAGCTTTATTGTTAAAAGTAATAGGCTCGTTAATAGTAATATTTTCGGCCCAATGAAAATTTACGCCTGGTTCTATATCTATTCCGGATTGGGGATCGGTACCATAAGTATTGGAACAGAGTATTCCGTTGACTATCAGATTTTTGGCAGTAACGACCGACATTCCGTTTCTTCGGTTTTTATCTAAAAAAGCTTTTTCAATATAGATGTTGGAAGTATTAATAGTATCTGTTTTGGTAGAATAGCTTCCGAGATAAATACCATCTCCCCAGCAATCGGATATTTTAGGTTTAATTAATTTGATATTATCCGATCCGGCAATAGAAATGCCCATTCCTCTTTCGCCTGCTGTACCTTTATGCTGCTGCCGGTCTCCTTCGATATTAGCAAAATATATCGTGATGTTTTTTCTATTCCATAGTAAAATTATTTCATAATCGGTTAGATTGCTCGGCTCCATTACTATTTTGGAGTTTTTCTGAAACAGCATTTTCGTATTGCTTTTCATGGTAATGCCAAAGCTGGATTTCATGCTTACTTTTACCGGGAAATCGGGCATGATAATGTCGTTATGCTTTTCAATAGCAGCTCTCAGGTAGTCGGTATAGTCTGTATGTCCGGTGGTATCATAGCCTGAAGGAAGCGCATTGGTCAGATCATAAGGATTAACCAGCGAAGCCCGGGCAGCAGTTCTTTCGGCTTCGGTTATTTCATAACCGGTCAGGTATTTTGCCGGTATTGGGCGAGTTTGAAACTCTTGGGCTGCACTATGAATATTTGCCATAATACCGGCAAGCAGGATTATCAGCTTAAACAATTTCATGTATTATTTTTGTTTTAAAGTTTTTTATTTTATATATAATTTTATAGAAAAATTCAATTAAATCAACGCATTGTCAATTTACTTGCTTCAATATTTTAATCAGATTCAAATAATTTTTATCGGCATTAAATTTTTCTTGCCAAATTTTTCTTGCATTTTTTCTTTTGTTGGCATAATCGGTACTATTGGTTTGTAATATCAGGCGGCTGAGTTGTTCCGGTTCAAATGTACCGGGGATGAGGTATCCATTCTGCTGATTTACTATTTCACGTGTAGCGCCCACATCAGTTGCAATTACGGGAATTCCATAAGACATGGCTTCCATAATGCTGACGGGGACGCCTTCAAATTTACTGGCATTAATCAGCCAATCAATAGAAGTATGTTCATAAAAATTTAAAAGCTCTTGAGGTTTAACCCAGCCATGAAATTCGCATTGAATATGTTTAGGCAGGGCGCGAGCCTGTTGCTTCAGGTTTTCTAACAATGGGCCGTCTCCAAAATGATGCCAGACGATATCGGTGCTTTCAGGGAAAAAATGGAGTGCTGCTATTATTTTATCTATTTGCTTTAATGCTACGGCATTACTACAGGATACCAAGACCAGAGTTCGGTTGTTAGTTGTAGGAGTCGGATTGTTTTTATAAGATGGATTACTTACCCCCAAATAACTTAACTGTATTTTTTGGGGATCTATGCGATAATGTTGAATTAAGATACTTTTTATGTCTTCGGATATGGGCAAGAGCACATCACAATTATTGTATATTTCTTGTCGGAGGGGTAAATAATTATCATTACGATTCAGGTAAAAATCCCCGCCGTGCATACGTATAGCTTTTCTATATTTTTTGAAATAATTTGTAGTAAACAAAGGAGCTTCTGCCCAATAAGAATAGAGGAGGGTATCATCCTCATTAAGGTTTGCAATTGCTTTTTTGGTTTCAGCATAAAGTGCTCTGAAGACCAAGAAACTATTGATCCAGTTTTTAAGGTGGCGCTTATTAGTATAAACGCGGTTATTTATAAAATCTTTGAAATATTGTTTTACGGGACTTGAATTAAACAAGCCTTTAATTATTCTGCGAAAGCCCTGAGGGCTTGCCGGGGGCAGATAGGTTACATTTGGAGGGGTATTTCGAGCGATTTGATTTATTCCGGGATTGTACATTGGAATAATGTACAAGTGCTCAAATTCCTTTGCTAAATATTTTAATTCTGCTTCAAAGAATGCCTCCCGGTTATGGTAGGGAAAAGAAGCTGTAAAGCAAACCAAATTTTTTATCATTTTAAATAGGGTTTGATCATGACATAAATGTAAAAGGAGTAAAGCATAAATATGAGGTATTGGCCTATCAGATACAAAGTAGGATATTTTACAATGTTCTTATAATTTACTAATGGGTATCCTACAAGGATGGGAGAAAGCATCCAGCTCATTACGCCAAACCGGTCGGAGTAAGACATATTCAGACACAGAAAATAAAAAGCGGTAAGTGCAATAAAAAGACGATATATATGTGAATAATATTTATTGTTTAGGATGTTCAAGTTATAAGAAGACCATATTATTACAGCACTATGAAATACTAATTTAGACATTTGCAATCCGGATGGCGGCTGGCTGCCTAATCCTGCAGCATAGGCATCTGCCCGATCATCCAGTTCAATCAATGGCCCGATAATCGGTAAATTTATCAGCCCCAATTTCATATAGGCCAGTATAAAGGTGAGAGCAAGAATTATATAATATAAAATGTTTCCGCGAACGACCTTTGTGATTAAGAACATCACAACGATTATAATACCAGACAGATGAAATGAAACGCCCAGTACGGCCAAGATGACAAAAAGCAGGGTGTTTTTTATGCCGCCTTTTAGTGTGTAAGTAAACGACAATATGATAAAAGAGAGGCTCAGCCCTTGACGTATAACATTGATTCCCAGTGATGTAAAATTAAAAAAGCACACAAAACCAAAAAGCATGAGTGCTTTATTGATGGTTGCCATTTTGTTTACTGCGAGGTATAAAGGAAAAACGAACAAGAATGCTGTTAATGCTACAAAGGCACGGGGACTCATCAGTCTCGTAGCATAATACAGCAAAGTAGTAAAGCCCAGGTCTTTCACCGGCACGGGACTTGATTTGCTCCATGCCGTAGAGAGATGAGAAACTGTTTCCATCTGAGCGTACATTTTCAGATATGCTGCCGTATCCGTACCAATATCCCAGCCCCGGAACCCAAACAGTACAGTTGCCACAATAACAATATACGCACAAAGCACGTTATCATAAGCCTTGGCATATCTGTTTTCTATATCTGCATAATAAAACAGGGGGATCAGCATGATAACAATGCTTATCAGGAACAGGGCATACACATTGTAGAAAACGCTGTATGTTTGAAAGATGCCATTCATTCCATTATCAAGTTAATGTAGCCCGAGCAGGGTCGGGCAATATTGTTATAGGTGTGTATCAGATTTTGGTTTTCGGGCATGATATTTTATCAAACACCGGTTTATAGAAAAGCATATCAATGCTCCGGCTTCCTTTATGGATGTAGCATCAAAGCTTATAGTAAAAAGTTCGATGTTTCATTCGTTTATATATTATTTATTGAGGGTTTTTAATTCTGCTTTTTATCAATCTTGAGGGATTTCCGCCCACGATACTATATTCCGGAAAATCTTTTGTCAAGACTGTTCCCGCTGCTATTATGGTTCCTTTTCTAATATATCTTCCGGGAGTCATAATTACATGTGCGCCGATCCAAACATCATCTTCAATAATAGTTTGTTTTATTGCTGAAATGCCCTGTTGATTCATCGGAATATCCGTTCTTTCAAATGCATGATTAGAAGCATATATGGTGACGTAAGGAGCCATCATAACATTATCTCCTATAATAGTATTGGGCGGTATTCTACAATATTTACCTAATCCTGAATTATTGCCGATTTCTATTTGAGAACCGTAGCCAAAGGAAGCTCCTTTTTCTATATTCACATTAGTACCGCATTTTTTAAAAATCCTTTTGCAAAGGATATAACGAATTTTTTTACTTGTCTTTCCCAAAACCGGAAAGGTGCTTCCCGGAAAATGTGTGAATATCGTTTTATATAATAATAAGCAAAACAACCTAATCATATTGCGTTTTTTAGTTTATGCAAAGAAAAGCGATACCATATTTTTATTTTATTTTTAATTTTTCCGTATTCATATAAGCGTGGCATTAAATCAATATAATGCCGTGTTCCTTTCAATTTTGACAGTATAATTATACTCAGGCATCTGCGCTGTACGAATTTACTATATCCTTTATTATTTAAATATTTTTTTGCAAAAAAGTCAGCTATTTTAAAACTCTGCACACTAAAATCAAGCTGTTGGTTCATATCTATAAAATGGGACATAGACTCTCCTCTGATTCTATAGACGGATGTTAATAAATCTAAAAAGTGAACTTTTGAGTTAAATGCAAACCATATCCATAATGGATAATCTCCCATTTTCCATTGTTGAGCAATATGATTACCATATAAGCTATAAAATTCATCTGCCATACTTTTTTTAAAAACAGTAGTTAGTGTAGGCACTGCATTTCGGTATAAGATACTTTCGGCAGAGATGGCCTCTCCTACCTGCTTTTTAAAGGATTCCGTATCCTGATGATATGTTATGGCTCGGGTATAGCATAATCCATATTCAGGATGAGCTTCCAAAAAATCCACCTGTTTTTGTAATTTCAGCGGATCGGTCCAGTAATCATCGCCTTCGCAGAGGGCGATGTATTTTCCTTGAGCACGCGTAAAGTTATATCTGAAGTTTATTCCTCTAACTCCTTTTGACCATTGATTTTCAGTTTGAAGTATCGGTTTGATAATTTCGGGAAATTTTTGCTGATATTCTTTGATAATTTCCTGAGTTCCGTCTGTTGATGCATCATCATGAATAAGTACTTCAAAACCAAAGGAACATTGCTGCATCAAAAATCCGTCCAGACATTCTTTTATATAATTCACGTGGTTATATGTAATACAAGATATACTTACAAGAGGCTTCATTAAAATACTTTTATATTTACCACGTGATTTTTGTTGTTCTAATTTTGGAGGTTAATACCCGGCTATAATGTCGGTCGAAATTATGAAAAAATTCGATAGCATTTTTGAAAGTTTGACATCATTGATGGTATTGTTACTCCTGCTTTATTCTTGAAAAATTGCCCTAGTTTTTCTATCAAATTCAGATTATGGAAATAATCGCTTATGATTTTTTAAACGAGGTTACAAAAGCATAAGGTCATCATGGAATATCTCTTATATTCAGACTTCCTCATTTATTTATAACAATTTTTATAAATTCTTAATCATTAAATAAATGCCTGTTATGTCTTTTTCCTCATCAGGTTTGATCTGAAATCCGAGCTTATCATACAGTTGAACAGCCTTTTGGTTTTCTTTTTTTACTTCTAATTGAATAACATGGCAATCCTTTTGTTTGGCTATAGCCTCCGTTCGACTTAATAAGGCCGTGGCAAGGCCTTTCCCGGCATAAGCAGCTAAAACGCTTACATTGGTAATAAAGCCCGTATCATCATTTAAATATATGGCAACCAGTCCGGCAAGATCCTGATGATGCCAGGCTTCTACCCGAAATGCGCGGTTATGGATTTTCTGTGCATAAAGTGCTATATCCACATAGGTTTCCAATGGTGGCACAAATTGATTGCTACACCATTTCAGATGGTTGGAGATTTGTTCAAGAGTAGCGGTATTTTCTTTATAGACTATTGTCATTTTATTCCATATCGTATTCTAATAAGAGTCGGCTCATCATTGTTTTGTCATTAAAAAACATAACATCAATTATAGACAGGAAAGGGATAAAATCATTATTAAACTGCGGGTAGGGGACAACCCTGGTTTTAATGAAATGTAATTGCAGGCCTTCTTTTAAAAAGTCTTTTCGTTGGTAGAGCTCCACTCCTCCGATCGGGTTAATATATTCTGTACCGGAAAGTGCTTTACAAATAGCGAGAACTTTATCCTGTGCTTTTAGGTTTTGATGGTCTATATTAACTTGTGATGAGATAACAATCGGGGTTTGAATATTTAAGTATCGGTTAATTACTTTTATGGTATTCAGGATAAATTGAAACAGGTTTTTTTCATTAAAGTTCATGATTTCATGCAGTATGGGCATCACTTCTGGATACATCGGAGCTTTCTTATAAGCTTGATCTATCTTTCTCAGCAATTTGTTTTTGTCCGTTTCAAATGCATCTGCAAGTGATCGCTGATCCACATTCAAATAATCCGAATCTTTTTTTATTTGCAGCGTGATGTATTCATCCTTTCCGTTTATTAAAAGTCTGTTGCGATTAATCCAGCCTTTTTTGGTATATTGAATATTGTCATAAATCACAAATTGATCTACGGCATTCATCAGCTGGAAATACCCCAAATAGGGTATGAAATAAGGTTGCATTATTCCTATTTTCATTTCAGCTCATGATTTCTTTTAGAAGTTCAAAATTTTGTCTGGCTTGTTTTTTCACTTCCGGAATATTTTTTTCAAGCGTATTTTTTATTTCGGCTCTGTTATTCCAACAGGTTGTTATTTTTTGGATTAGGTCTTCTGGTGCTTCCGGATTAGCCACTAAATGCTCCATTCCGGCAGCTTTTGCAAAACCCCGGAGCTTATGTGCCTTAGGCTCGTGTCCATAATCTATAACAACCGTGGGTACGCACTGGCTAAGGCCTGCCACTGCGGCATGTACTCTTCCGCTTACCAGCATATCAAACCGGCGAATAATGGCTTTAGTAGTCCAGGTATCGTATATGCCATCCAATGCAAAATAGTTTTGCGCAATGCCTCTTTTATCCAAAACGGACTGCAATTGTTTAATCACGGGATAATCTCTTCCATGAATCAGTTGAAAAGGTTTCGGAGGCAGGTCAAAGCCATTGGAATGAGACATCAGACAAACATCCGCTCCAAGTTTCTTCTCTATAAACTCCACAGCTTCTGCAAATGGGAGGTATTCTTTATCATCTCTTGGCCATTTATCAAATGGTCCTTCTAAAAAGTTCCAGCCGCAAACGATAAATCCTACGACATTTTTCCGTTCTTGAAACCGGTATGTTTCTACAATATCCCGAATGGTTTCTTCTTTTCCGGGTTCAAATAAAAACGCAGGGCAGGTAAGGCTTTTCGTCTTAGATGTATTAAATCCATATTCCTTGAGTACATCCATGCTTATGGATTCTCTGTTGGTTACCAGATCAAAATGCTCAAATACCTCTTGCGCGAAAGGCAAATATTTTGTAGTATGGAATGGGCCGGGGGAGCCGGCCAGCATTACGGTTTTTTTGCCTAAAAGTTGGGCAACCCGGTCTTTGCACAAGCCGATAAAAAAGCGATGATCTCCTAAGAAATCGGCATTATCGCCCCATATATCACCACTGAAATCAATAACAAGATCGGCCTCTAAAACCGCATTTATATATCCTGTTGATTTAGGGAGTTTGCCTGTTAATTTAAAGACGGTTGCAGCGGCCAGCTCTTCCAAAGCAGTGTCCAAATCCGCAGAACCATTCCATCCGAAATAATAGTCCATTGGCAAAACTTCAATACGCTCCTCTTTACAAAACCGTTCCGACATCTGGAAGGTTGTTTTGATGGTAGCCCCGGGAAAAACCCGGTGTAATTCCCTGACAAAGGGTTCAATAATATAGTAGTTTCCAATGTTTCCAAATTCCATCCTTCCCCAGTGTAAGGTACACTGGCCCATGAGCAGTATATTCATATTTTGTTTTTGAGGGATTGAGAAATGATAGTACAAATAAGCGCTACATCTTCCTTTGCCAAATCGTAATAAAGCGGCAAACATAAGATGCGTTTTGCAATTGAACCTGTTACCGGCAATTCCTGAGCTTCGACATAGGGCAGGGTATTTGCCAAAGAGGGATAAAAGTAGCGCCGGGTCTGTATTTCATTTTCCATAAGTAGATTCATACAAGATAACATTTGCGCTTCGCTTTCAAAAATCACCGGATAATAAGCATAA
>Ga0222423_1001422_pt1 | contig 10858 bp, 9 predicted proteins | sample 3A0metagenome_FD_182472 | JGI IMG/M metagenome (GOLD analysis project Ga0222423, IMG submission 182472) | Enriched microbial communities from leaf-cutter ant dump, University of Wisconsin, Madison, United States - 3A0 (version 2) | ecosystem: Environmental > Terrestrial > Nest > Insects nest >...
GGCCGTTCGTCATGGCGAGCACGATGTCGAAGACCTTGAGGACCAGGATGGTGATCGTCGTCCAGACGACGGCGATCGTGCCCCAGATCTGCGGCACCATGATCTTGAAGAAGATCTGCACGCCGTTCGCCCCGTCGATGACGGCCGCCTCGATGGTCTCCTCCGGGATGCCGCGCAGCGCCGCCGAGAGGATCACCATGGCAAAGCCCGTCTGGATCCAGATCAGGATGACCATGAGGAAGAAGTTGTTCCAGAAGGGAATGGTCATCCAGGCTTCCGGCGCACCGCCGAAGGCGACGACGACGGCATTGAGGATGCCGATCTGCTCGGAGCCTTCCGAGCGGTAGTCGTAGACGAACTTCCAGATGACGGCGGCGCCGACGAAGGAGATCGCCATCGGCATGAAGATCAGCGTCTTGGCGATATTGCCCCACCAGATGCGGTCGGTGAGCGCGGCGATGACGAGGCCGAAGAAGGTGGAGAGCGCCGGCACCACGAGGAGCCAGAGGAAATTGTTGAAGATCGACTGGCGGAACTCGCCGTCGCCCAGCATCCAGACATAGTTGCTGAAGCCGACGAACTGGCGGCCGGAACGGTCGAGGAAGGAAAGGCGGACGGATTCGAAGACGGGGTAGACGAGGTAGATGGCGAGCGCGCAGAGCGCGGGCGCCATGAAGAGCCAGGGGCGGATGGCATTGGTAAGCCTGAGGTTACGCGATGCCTCTGCCCCGACCAGCCCCTTGGAGGGGAACAGCTTGTCGAGCAGCCAGTTCGTTCCGAAGAAATAGACGACGCAGGCAAGAACGCCCCCGATCATCGTGAAGATGGCGAATAACAATTGCTGCACGGCAGTCCCTCCCCCAGGAATGCGCCCCAGACGTTCTTGTCACGGCCACGATTCGCGCTCACGCGGAGCGCCCGCATGGTCCGGCTGCACTTGGCATGTTTTGGGAAAACCGGCCGGCGGGTGCCGGCCGGTTCGCCGCAATGTTACTTGATGGCGTCCCAGGCCTTCTGGACGTCGGCCGCGACATCGGCCGAGGACTTGCCGCCGACGAAGTCGACCATGCCGGTCCAGAACGCGCCCGCGCCGATCTTGCCCGGCATCAGGTCCGAGCCGTCGAAGCGGAAGGTCGTGGAGTTGAGCAGGATTTCGCCCTGCTTCTTCATCGGCCCGTTGGCATAGGCTTCCTTGTTGGCGCTCTTGAAGGGCGTCAGGAAGCTCGACTGGGCCATCCAGACCTCATGGGCGATCGGCGTCTTGAGGAACTCGATGAAGGCGCGCGCGGCCGGCGTGTCCTTGGTGATCATGGCGAGCGTGCCGGCACCGAGGACCGGATTGCCGAGCTCAGGCTTGCTGGCATAGGGCGGCATGTAGAAGAAGTCAGCATCCTCGCCGACCACCGTGCCTTCCGGGAAGAAGGACGGGATGAACGAAGCCTGGTGGTGCAGGTAGCACTTCGGCGGCGAGGTGAAGAGGCCCTTCGGGCTGTCGCGGAAGTCGGTGGAGGCCACCGCCGCCGCGCCGCCGTCGACGAACTTGTCGTTCTTGGCGAACCAGCCGAACTCGTCGATCGCGCCGATCACGGCCGGATCGGTGAAGGGGATCTCGTTCTTGACCCACTTGTCGTAGGTCTCGGGCGAGGCCGTGCGCAGCATCAGGTCCTCGACCCAGTCGGTCGCCGGCCAGCCGGTGGCGCCACCCGAACCAAGACCGATGCACCAGGGCGTGCCGCCGTCGGCGACGATCTTCTCGGTCAGCGCCTTGAGGTCCTCCATGGTCTTCGGCACTTCGTAGCCGGCGTCCTCGAAGTTCTCCGGCACGTACCAGACGAGCGACTTCACGTCGATCTTGTAGGGGAAGGCGTAGAGCTCGTCCTTGCCGTCCTTGCCCTTGTAGGTGGAAAGGTCCACCCAGGACTGGCCGGCGGCATAGTTGTCGAGCAGCCACTGCTTGGTCTCGTCGCCGAGCGGCGTCAGGTAGCCCTTGGAGGCGAGGTCGGCGATGAGGCCCGGCTGCGGCAGGATGGCGACGTCCGGCGGGCTGCCGGCCTGCGTGTCGATGACGATCTGCTGCTCGTAGTTCTCGGAAGAGGAGTATTTCAGGTCGACGCCCGTCGCCTCGACGAAATAGGCGTAGACGTTCTTGAAGAGCGCCTCGTCCTCGCCGCGCCAGGGGCCGAAGATGGTGAGCGACTGGCCCTTGAGGTCATGGCCCTTCTTGAAATCCTCGAAACTCTGCCAGTTGAATTTGGCGTCCTCGCCCGGCTTGAACTTCAGATCGGCGGCGGCAGCGCCGCCCACCATCAAAAGCGCGAGCGCGGCCGTCATCAGCAATGTCTTTTTCACCGGATTGCCTCCCATAGCAAACCCGCCTCTTCCGGGCGGGCATCCTCTAAAATAGCCAAAAATTCAAAGCGCTTTGGTTTTCCTTTCATCACACCTCACGCTCGGACTCGTCAAGTACCCCCAAATCATTTGGCCGCAAAAATGCCGCCTTTGACGCAATGCAGCGTAGTTTTGCGGCGCAAAACGGCCAAATCCGCTTTTCCTGCGGAATTCGCTGATGTTAGATGCCCGAAGCGCTTTGAAGGAAATGACGGGACAGGGAACGGAAGATTCAAAGCGCTTCGACTGTTCCTAGAAAGCTAAGCATGTGAATCTCAAGCAGTTATCGCAATTGCTGGGCCTCTCGCAGACGACCGTCAGCAGGGCGCTGAACGGCTACCCGGAGGTCAATGCCGAAACGCGCCAGCGCGTGCTCGAGGCGGTGCGCGAGACGGGATATCGCCCGAACCGCGCAGCGCAGCGCCTTGCGACCGGCCGGGCGGGCTCCATCGGCCTCGTCATGCCGACGGCCGACGGCATCGAATCCGACGTGCATTTCGGCGAGTTCCTTGCCGGGCTCGGCGACGAGGCGGTCAAGCACGACTTTCATTTCGTGATCAATCCGAGCCATCCGGACGAGGAGGTGGCGACCTGCCGGCGGCTGGTGGCGAGCGGCAATGTCGACGCGCTTTTCCTTGCCTACATGCGCGTGAAGGACCCGCGCATCGCCATGCTGAAATCGCTGAAGACGCCCTTCGTGGTGCACGGGCGCTCGATGGGCATGCCGACGGACTATCCCTATCTCGACATCGACAATACGGGCGCGTTCTACGATGCCGCGCGCCTGCTCGCGCAACTCGGCCACCGGCATTTCGCACTCATCAACGGGCCGGACCACCTCACCTTCGCCATCCGCCGCCGCAAGGGCACGGAGCGGGCGCTCGCCGAGCACGGCCTGACGCTGCGCGAGGAGTGCGTGGAGCATTCGCAGATGACGGACGAGCACGGCTACCGGGCGATGGAGCGCTTCCTGCAGCTCGAAACGCCGCCGACGGCCGTCCTCTGTTCCAGCACGGTGCTGGCGCTCGGCGCGGTGCGGGCGATCAGCCAGGCGGGCCTGACGCTCGGCACGGACATCTCCCTCATCGCCCATGACGACGTGCTGCCCATGCTGAAGCCGGAGAATTTCCGCGTGCCGCTGACGACGACCCGCTCGTCGCTGCGCGCCGCCGGCCAGCGCATCGCCCGCCGCCTCATCGCCGATATCCTGCGGCTCGAAGCGCTGCCGCAGCAGGAATTGTGGAAAGCCGACCTCATCGTACGCGCCTCGACCGGACCGGCGCCGGCGGGGAAGTGAGGGCACGTTCCGGAGTGTCTGTTCCGCCAAGCGTTGAGCGTTGAGCATCGTTTGGCGGAAACCCCATTTCCTCTCCCTCCGTCATCCTCGGGCTTGACCCGAGGATCCACCGCCGCACCCGCGGCGTGGATGGTCGGGTCAAGCCCGACCATCCACGCCGGAGAGGTGGAGGTGGGTGGAAAGGTTGCAAGAGGACGGCGGCAGAGAGGCGGCAGAGGCGCATCGCCGGGGAGGTGACAATGGGGGTCGGCGGCGGTGACAGCAGGAGGGCAGCACCGCGATGCCCTGCTGCCCCGCCCCCACAACCGATCAGAACTTCGGCGGCGTCCTGCCGGCCTTGCGGTAGGCGGCGATCACCGTGTTGGCCATCAGCATGGCGATGGTCATGGGGCCGACGCCGCCGGGGACCGGGGTGATGACGCCGGCGACCCTGGCGCATTCGTCGAAGGCGACGTCGCCGACGAGACGAGACTTGCCCTCGCCCTTTTCCGGCGCGGGAACGCGGTTGATGCCGACGTCGATGACGGTCGCGCCGGGCTTGACCCAGTCCGCCTTGACCATTTCCGGCCGGCCGACCGCGGCGACGAGGATATCGGCGTTGCGGCAGACGGCGGCGAGGTCCTTCGTGCGCGAATGGGCCGTCGTCACCGTCGCGTTGGCGGCGAGCAGCAGGGCCGACATCGGCTTGCCGAAGAGGTTGGAGCGGCCGATCACCACGGCGTTGAGGCCGGAAAGGTCCTCGCCGTGCGTGCGCCGCACGAAGACCATGGCGCCGGCCGGCGTGCAGGAGACGAGACCGCCGTCGAGATCGCCCGTCGCCACCTTGCCGGCATTGACGACATGCAGGCCGTCGACGTCCTTCTCGGGCCGGATCGACTGGATGATCGGCTCGGAATTCAGGTGCCTGGGCAGCGGGAGCTGGACAAGGATGCCGTGGATGGTCTCGTCGGCGTTCAGCGTCTCGACCAGACGGGCAAGCTCTTCCTGCGTCGTTTCCTCCGGCAGCGTGTGCTGGACGGAGTTGAAGCCGCATTCCTTGGCCATGCGGCTCTTGGAGGAGACATAGGCATGGCTTGCCGGATCGTTGCCGACGATGACGACGGCAAGGCCGGGCTTCACGCCCGCGTCCTTCTCCAGCGCGGCGGTGGCGGACTTCACGGCGTCAATCACGGAAGCGGCAACCTGCTTCCCATCGATAATGGTGGTCACGTTTGTCTCCCCGAATGAATTGCGGCCACTCTAGCGGCGGGCGGAATGGCGCAATGGCCTCCCAACGCCCTATGCTGTCCAAAACGGATAAATTCAAGCCTTGCGCGGCGGAAAGAACGCCGCATGCCTTTCCGGCCGGCCGGCGTCCCTTTCTGGAGCAGCCTGCAAATTCCTGCCGGCGCGAAAGCCCGGCCAATTGGAAATATACAAGCTGAATCAATCCATTGGCGCAAAGGTTAGCAAGCGATGAATTCCGGCGCCGGCATTTTCAGGGTTTCCTTAAACGGCCTTTCAAGCCGAGTTGCTACACCGCAGGCAACGCACCAGCTTCCTGGGAAAAGCATGAAGCCCGACCTGTTGTATCCTGCCGGCGTTCCGCGCCGCACCGTGAAGGCCCGCACCGTTCGGCGTGCGCGCAGCGCCCTGCCGAATCTCGTTTCGGGCAGCACGCTCGGCTCGCACCGCGATATCCTCGGGCTTGCGGTCTGCGATCTCGGCTGGGCGGACCTCTTCGCCTTCGCCGCGGAGGCGGCCGAACGGCCGTTCGGCCAGAGCGTCATCGCCTTTCTCGATGCGGACAAGGCGAACCGGATGCGGCGCGACGCCGACTACAGGGCCGTGCTCGAACGCCAGATCGTGCTGCCGGACGGCAAGGGCGTCGATGCCGCCTCGCTGCTGCTTCACGGCCGGGGCTTTCCGGCAAAGCTCACCGCCGCGGATTTCGTCCCGGCGCTCCTCACCTATATCGAAAGGCCGATGCGCGTCGCGCTCATCGGCGGGCAGCAGGCCGCGCTGATGCGGGCGACGGAGCGGCTGCGCCGGCATGCGCCCTGGCACACCTTCCTGCCGGTCGCCGACAGCGCCTTCGATCCCGCACAATCCGACCTGGTCATGGACCGGGTGCGCGCGGCGGAGGCGGATATCCTGCTGGTGGCGATGGACGAGCCGGCGCAGGAGAAATGGATCGACCGGCATGTCGGCCCTGGCCATGCGCGGCTCGTGCTCAGCGCCGGCGGCCTGTTCGAGACCCTGCTGGAGGAAGCCGCCGATGCGCCGCACGGCCTCGAAAAGCCGCGTCACGGCCGGCTGCACCGCTTCATGAGCGATCCCGCGCGCCGGCTTCGCCGATACGGCGCCTACACGGTTCTCCTCTATCACGCCTTCTGCCGGAAGTTCTCCTCCAGAACGGCAAAGGCCGGCCTGCACTAGGCAGCCGGCCCATCCCTGTCATCGATGCCTGGCCGGCCTCAATGCCCGCCGCTCTTGCCCTCGGTCTTCTGTGCGGGAACCTCGCCCTTCAGCAGCGTGACGCCGCGCTTGGGGGCCGGGTCCTCCACGGAGGCGGTGGTCAGATAGTCGATCTGCTCGACATAGACCTCGTCGATGACATTCGCGCCGAAGCGGCGGTTCAGCCCCTCCTTGACGACGCCCCGGAAGGCTTCGAGGTCGAAGCTGCCGACATCGGCGATATCGATCATCTTCTTGCCGACGAGAAGCGTGTAGAGCTCGTCGGTGATCAGCTCCGGCAGCGGCACGACCTGCTTGGCCGCCAGTTCCTTGTTGGCCTTGTAGGCGAGCTTGGTGAGGAGGTAGCCGTTGACGCCCCCCTCCCCGATCACCGGCACGGTCGTCGTATAGCCGCTGACGAATTCCATCGCCGCCTCGCGCTCGGCCGCGGCGGTATCGACCTTGGGGGCCGAGGCCATCTTCAGCGAGAAATAGACGGAGGCGAGCGTGATCAGGAGAATCCAGACGCCGGTGCCGACGAGCTTGATCATGTGCCGTAACCCATGCGGAACTGCTCCTGCGAATAGGTGCCGTCCGCCTCAAGGTCCTGCACGGCGTTCTTGAGGATGGTGACGACCTCGCGCACGGCCTCCAGATGCGCCGAGACGCGCTGGGCGTTGGTGGCGAGCTTCTCGCGCACCCGGCCGAGCTGGACGGAGAAGGTCGGCGGCACCTCGTCGGGGCGCACGTCGCGCGTCAGCATGGCAAGCTCGTAGAGGCAGCGGCTCTTGTGGGCATTCGAGGTCGGCAGGTCGAACTGGGGGTCGCGACCGATATTGTCGTTCTCGTTGTCGATGATCGTTTCCAGCCGGCCGAGCACGGTGCGGATCCGCAGTTCGTTGTTCGCCTGTTCCATCTTGTCGTTCTCCGCTTATGCTTTTTTCTTGTCGTCTTCCTTGACGGACGGGATGAGGTCCGCGAAGGCCTGCCGCTGCAGCGTCTCGACCATGCCGGCGGCGACGCGGTCGGTATCCCGGTCCCTCGGATTGGTGGTGATGCCGCTCTTGCCGGCGAGGCTTTCGGCGATGCCGATGCCGCCGCCCTTGGCAAGCGCCTCGCCGAGCTGGTCGGCCATCATGCCGCGCCACATCTCGCCGGCCGTGCCCTTGCCGTAGAGCTCCTCGCTCTCGGTCGGCATCATCGACTTCACGAAATTCTGCAGCACCATGGATTCGAATTTGCGCAGGTGCTCCGGAACGGCCTTCGCACTGACGGCGGTGACGCTGCCGGAACTCGTCGCGGCATGGCTTGCCGCCGTATCGCGGTTGAGAATGCCGACGGCGGCCTGGAAGCCGGCGCCGGCCTCGGCGAGGCTGTTGGCCTCGAAGGCGGCGCGGTTCGATTTCAGCTTGGCTTGCGCTTCCTGAACCTGCGCCGGGTCGGCGGCGCGCACGACATCGAGCACCAGGTCGCTGGGGGGAGAAATTGCCACGTCTCAGAGCCTTTCGGGTGGTTCCGCAAATGCCGCGCCCGTCTTCATGACGGTCTGCCGGCCTCATGACCATTCCGGACCTCGGCTGCTTTCGGCAAACCTCGTCATCGTCCTGATGCGACTATCGCTGCTCAACCTTACGGGAGGCTGGTGGCGGATGACGAAGCCGTGATGGCGGGCCTTCGGCTTTCCATTCCGGCGCAAGCCTCGCGGTCAGTCGTCGTCCTGCTTGTAGGCGATGTGCTGGTCGATGAGATCGTAGATGGAATTGTCCGCGGCCTCGCGGTCCTCGGCGCTGCGGGCTTCCTTCCGGTGCTCTTCCATGCGGTCGCCCTTGGTGCGCTCGCGCACCACGCGCATCTCGTGCATCTGCTGCACGTTGGCCAGCATCTGGTCCTGCTGCTGCAGGCGGCTGTACTGGCCGGAATAGTGGCGCGAGAAGCTGCGGTGCACGGGCTCCAGCGAGGCGATGGCCTCGGCCACCACGTCCATCGTCTCGGCCACCTCCTGGCGCTGGCGCGTCGTGTTGGCAAGGTCGATCTCGGCCATCTTCTCCAGGTGCCGCTGCACGCTCACGAGGCGCTTCAGCTTCTCCGACCGGCTCTGCGCCATGCTACTCCCCCCGGAAGACCGGCAGGAAGCCGGCGGTGAATATTTCCAGCAGCGAGGAAACGCCGAAATAGAGCAGGATCATGCCGCCGATGATGAGGAAGGGCAGCGAGATGAAGTAGATCGGGATCTGCGGCGCCAGCTTGTTGATGAGGCCGATCGTGACGTTGAAGACGAGGCCGTAGAGGATGAAGGGGCTCGCCAGCCGCAGCATGATCATGAAGGTCTGGCTCAGCGTGTCGGTGAGCGTGATCAGCGCGCTTTGCGGGTTGAAGCCGGCGCCGAGCGGCATGACGGAATAGGAATCGACCAGCGCCCGCATGACGACATGATGGAAATCGAGCAGGAACAGCACCATGAGGGCGCAGAAGGACAGGAGGTTCGTCAGCTGGTTCTCCGCCGTCTCCTCCAGCACGTCCGGCGTCGGCGGCGCGTTGAAGCCCATCATCATGGTCAGCACTGTGCCGGCGAACTGCAGGCCGAGCACGTAGTAGCGGGCGATGAGGCCGATCACCGCGCCGGTCAGCGTCTCGAAGGCGATCATGGAAAGGTAGCCGTCGAGCGAGCCGCTGGCGCGCGGATAGATCGTGTCCCACATGATCGGCAGGATCGCCATGGAAACCGCCACCGACACGAAGAGGCGGATCTGCATGGGAATGCGCGCGGAGGAGAACCCCGGCATCAGCATGAAGCATCCGCCGACACGGCAGAAGGCGGCAAACAGCGCCAGCACCGTGCCTTCGGGATCCGTGATCATGAGATGGAGCCGAGAATCTTGATCTCGATGCCCTTGGCAAGCTCGACATGCGAGAGAACCGGCAATGTGGCGAAGAGGCGCTCGATGATCATGCGCACATAAGAGCGGGATTCGGGCGAGGTGACCAGCACAAACGGCGTGCCGCGGTCGAGAAACTCGCGGATAACCCGGGTCGCCTGCTCGGAGAACTCCTCGAGCTGGCGCGGGTCGATGTCGAACTCGACGATCTCGCCCTTGGAGTCGCGCTTGAGCGCCTGGTGGAAGACCATGTCCCACTTGTTGCCGAGGCGCAGAACCGGCAGCACGCCGTTCTCGGCAAGGTCGCCGCAGATCTGCTGCGACATGCGGATGCGCACATGCTCGACGATCTGCTCGGTCTTGCGCACATGCGGGGCGAGCTCGGCGACCGCTTCGAGGATGAGGTGCAGGTTGCGGATGGAGACACGCTCGGCAAGCAGCAGCTTGAGCACGGCCTGCAGGCCCGAATAGGACATGTGCGAGGAGCAGATCTCGTCGGCGAGCTTGCGGTATTCCGGGTCGAGCCGCTCGATCAGCACCTTCACGTCCTTGTAGGAGAGAAGCTGCGGCAGGTTGTTGCGGATGACTTCCGAAAGGTGCGTCAGCACGACCGAGACGTTGTCGATCGGGTGGAAGCCCTCGCGGCGCAGGTCGTCTGCGAAGGTTTCCAGGATCGAGACGGCCGGCATGCCGAAGGCGGGCTCGCGGATATCGTCGCCCGGCACGCTCGGCTTTCGACCGCCGCCGGTGACGACCAGCACTTCGCCGACGCGCACGATGTTGGACGCGACTGTCGTGCCGTGGATGCGGATCTGGTAGGATTTGTCTGGAATGGAGATGTCGTCGGAGACCTTGATCTCCGGCACGACGAAACCGTATTGCCCGGCGAATTTCTTGCGCATCTTGCCGACGCGGAACGCCAGTTCCTGGTGCGCACCGAGAAGGCGCGTGGAGACCTGCTTGCCGAGCAGGAGCTCGATCTCCGCGGTCTTCAGCACGGACTTGACCGAATCCTTCTCCTGGTCGCGCGAGGCCTGGACCTCGCGGGCCTCCTGCTCGCGCTTGACGCGGCTTTCCTCGGCGATGCGGCGCGGAATGACCCAGCTGCCGAAGGCCATGACGCCGCCGAGCATGGCGAAGGGAATGAGCGGCAGGCCCGGCATGATGGCGAGCAGGAACATGAGGCCGGCGGCCACGAGAAGCGCGCGCGGATAGCCGGAAAGCTGGTTGACGACCGCCTGGTCGGTGGAGCCGGCCGTGCCGCCGCGCGAAACGATGAGGCCGGCGGCGAGCGAAACGATGAGCGCGGGGATCTGCGAGACAAGACCGTCGCCGACCGAGAGCTTCACGAAGACGTCGGCGGCTTCCGAAAGCTCCATGCCGTGGCGGAAATAGCCGATGACGATGCCGCCGAAGACGTTGATGGCGGTGATGATGAGGCCGGCGATGGCATCGCCCCGCACGAATTTCGAGGCGCCGTCCATCGAGCCGAAGAACGAGCTTTCCTCTTCCAGCTCGCGGCGGCGCACCTGCGCCTGCTTCTCGTCGATGAGGCCGGCGGAAAGGTCGGCGTCGATCGACATCTGCTTGCCGGGGATGGCGTCGAGGGTGAAGCGGGCGCCCACTTCCGCGATACGCGTCGCGCCCTTGGTGATGACGATGAAGTTCACCACGATCAGGATCATGAAGACGATGAGGCCGATGACGAAATCGCCGGACATGACGAGGCTGGCAAAGCCGGCGATGACGCCGCCGGCCGCGTTGTGGCCCTCGTTGCCGTGCGACAGGATCACGCGCGTCGTCGCGATGTTGAGCGACAGGCGCACCATGGTCGCAATCAGCAGGACCGTCGGGAAGGACG
>Ga0222423_1001423_pt1 | contig 10837 bp, 8 predicted proteins | sample 3A0metagenome_FD_182472 | JGI IMG/M metagenome (GOLD analysis project Ga0222423, IMG submission 182472) | Enriched microbial communities from leaf-cutter ant dump, University of Wisconsin, Madison, United States - 3A0 (version 2) | ecosystem: Environmental > Terrestrial > Nest > Insects nest >...
GCCAAGGTTGTAGTTGCTTGGACTGCTCGTGGTCATGTTGCCGGAGATCGTGCTCGAATTGGCAATGACCTGGCCGCCCGCCGATACGCCGGCGCCCTGGTAATACGCGGTGTTGTTGGAAATGGTTGCATGGTCGAGCGTCACGTTCCCGTAAAGGGAATTGATGCCGCCGCCGACGTAGTAGCCGTAGCCGTTGCTCACGGTGAGGTGATCGACGGTGACCGTGCCATATCCAGAGTGGTAAAGGACATAGTCGGTCTGCGCGCCGTCGATGGTCAGCTCGGAGGCGGAGGGACCCACCAGCGTCAGGTTGTCCACGTCGATGTGGATGGCACCCTGCGCCAACGTGATCGTGCTGCAGGTCAATGCGCTCAGGTCGATCGTGTCGCCATCCACAGCGGCAGCGACCACGCTGCGCAGCGAACCGGCGCTGCCATCGTCGTCGCAGTTGGTGACGGCCGTGGTGCCAGCGGGGCGGATCGGCATCGATTGCGGCGCACGAACGTGGTGATGACGCTGCGCCGATCCGCGATGCGGCAAAGTCGAGGCTTGCTGGCCAAAGGAGGACGCGCGCAGATGCGTGTCCGCACGCACGAGCGAAGGCAGAGTGGTTGCCAGCGCAACGGCCAGACAGACTGCCAACGGTCGGGAAGCAAGCGTTGAGCGATTCAGAGTGGATTTCATGGTGTTTCCCCGTTTCTTGAGTTGAAACTGCGCAGCGCCATCCAGCGCATGCGCAAGCCTTGCCTCCCCAGGTAGGCTCGTCGATCGTAGCAGTGCAGCCACCTTCACGGGCAGTTCGCGTGGCGGCCGCGTGGGCGAACGAGAGGGTTTGGCGTCCGTTTGCATGGGTCGATGCGCCGTGGTGGCATCGACGTGCCTGCGCACGTCGTTGCGACGTGCGTTCGTCCGTGTCCGCGATGAGCTGCGCTCAGCCTGCGTAACGACGCCGCAGGAACTCGAAATACGCGCGCAAGCCCTGTGCCTCGCCGCCGCGCGGACGGCCGGGCTTGTCGCCGTCGTTCCACGAATAGACGTCCAGATGCGCCCAGGGTTGCGCCTCGGGCACGAAGCGTTCGAGGTACAGCGCGGCGGTGATCGCGCCGGCGTGACGCGAGCCGCCGGAGTTGGCGAGGTCGGCGATGGATGAGTCGAGCATCGTCAGATAGGGCCGCCACAAAGGCATGCGCCACAGCGGATCGTGCGTCGCCTGCGCGGCGGCGAGCAGGCCGTTGGCAACTTCGTCGCGGTTGGCGAACAGCGCCGGAAGATCCGGGCCGAGCGCGACGCGCGCGGCGCCGGTGAGCGTGGCGAAGTCGAGGATGAGGTCGGGCTTCTGTTCGGCGGCGAGGGCGAGCGCGTCGCACAGCACGAGGCGGCCTTCGGCGTCGGTGTTGTCGATTTCCACGCTGAGGCCGGCGCGCGTGACCACGACTTCGCCCGGGCGCATTGCGTTGCCGGAAATCGAGTTCTCCACGGCCGGGACCAGCAGGGTCAGGCGCACCGGCAGCTTCGCCGCGAGGACGAGGCCGGCCAGCGCGATCGCGTGCGCGGCGCCGCCCATGTCCTTCTTCATCCAGCGCATGCCGTCGGCGCTCTTGATGTCGAGGCCGCCGCTGTCGAAGCACACGCCCTTGCCGACGAGGACGAGATGCGGCGCGTCGCTGGCGCCATGCGTGAGCTGCACGAGGCGCGGCGCGCGATGGCTGGCGCGGCCGACGGCGTGGATGGTCGGGAAGTTGGCGGCAAGCAGTTCGTCGCCGACCCATTCGCGGCAGTCCGCGCCGTGTTCCGCGGCGAGCGCGCGCACGGCGTCGGCGAGTTGCTCGGGACCGAGGTCTTCGGTCGGCGTGTTGACGAGGTCGCGCACGCGATAGGCGGCTTGCGCGAGCGGCTCGACGCGCGCGGCGAGCGTGGCGTCCACCTGCAGTTGCGCGGGCGCGCGAGTCGGTTTGCGATAGCGGGTGAACTGGTACGCGCCGAGCGCCCAGCCGAGCGCGAAGTCGGCGGCGTCGAGTGCGACGCTGCGCGCGTCGAGCGCATAGCGGCCCGCGGGCAGGCGTTGCGGCAGCCAGGCCAGCGCGAACACGCCATCGGCGGGGTTGCAGCCGACGAGCACCGCGGCGATGCCGCCGCCGGCATCGGGCACGGCGACGAAGCGGCCGGCTTCGCCGGCGAAATCGTGCGCGGCGCACCAGCGGCGCACCTGCGCGCCGAGCGCGTCGGCGATGGCGCCGAAATGGTCGCGATCGACGGCGACGAGCGGCGTGGCGGGGTTCTGGGAATCGGTGATCCAGGCGTCCATGACGGGCGTTCTCAAGCAGTGGTTTTCAATCGGGATGGCGCGCCGCGATGGCGGCGCTCGAAGACGGGGCCGCGGCGTCGCGATCGGCGACGTGCGCGTCGAGCCAGCGCGCGAGCGCGCCGAGGTCGGAAAATTGCAGGTCGGGTGCGGCGTGTTCGGCGTGCGGCCAGCCCTGCTCGCCGCGATTGAGCCAGGCCGCGTGCAGGCCGGCGCCGCGCGCGCCGACCACGTCCAGCAGCGGGTCGTCGCCGATGTGCAGCACGTTTTCCGGCGCGATGCGCAGCTGCGCGCAGGCGCTGCGGAAGATCGCCGCCGACGGTTTGGCGATGCCGACTTCGCGCGCGGACAGGCTCAGCGCGAAGTGCGCGTCGAGGCCGATGCGGCGCAGGTCGGCATTGCCGTTGGAGATGGTGATGAGCGGAACGTGCGCGGCGATGGCGGCGAGTGCGGGCAGCACGTCGTCGTAGAGGGTGACGCGGTTGCGCGCGGCGAAGTAGACCTCGAGTGCGTCGAGCGCGGCCTGTTCGGAGACGACGCCGCCGCTGCGCAGCGCATGGCGCAGCGTGAGCAGGCGCTGCGCGGCGAAGTCGTGGGCGAGCGAAGGATTTTCGTCGGCGATGCGCGCGCGCAAGGCGCGCATCGCGGCGATCGACCAGGTCTGCGCGATCGCGGGATGGTGCCTGCGCAGCCAGTCGTCGAGCGCCTGGTCGGCGCCGTCGATGGCCGGCTCGATCGGCCACAGCGTATCGTCGAGGTCGAAGGAGACCGCGAGGATGCGCACGGCCGGATTCCTCAACCGCCGGTCGCGCCGCCGTTGACGTTGCCGAACGAGGGCGCAGCGGCTTTCTTCGGCTCGGTGGCAGCGGTTTTCGGCGTCTTGGCCGCGGCCTTTTTCGGTTCGCCCTTGGCGACGGCGGCCTTCTTGGCGGCGGGCTTGGCCTTGGCGGGAGCCTTGGCCGTCTTCGGCGCAGCCGGCTTGGCGGCTGGCGCCGTCTTGGCGACGGCCTTCGGTGCCGGCTTGGCCGCGGCCTTTTCCTCGGCCTTCTTCGCCTCGGCGCGGGCGAGGTTTTCGCGCGCGGCCTGGGTGGATTCGGCGGCCGGCGCGATGGCAACCTTGGACGCGAGGTAGGCGCGCGGCGCCGACACCGGCTGGCCGGCCGCGGCGTTCGCGGCAGCGACGGCGTTGGCGTCGCGGCCGACGTGTGCGTCGATGAAGGCCATGCGCGCATCGTTGCGCGCGGCGACGTCGCCGGCATCGGAGTACGGCACGAGCTGGTGCTTGCGCAGGATGGCCTTGGCTTCGGGCGAGTCGAGGAAGGCGAGGAAACGGTCGACTTCGGCCTTCTTCGGCGAATCGGCGCGCGTCACCGTGTACAGCGTGATGAACAGCGGATAGCTGCCGTCGGTGACGCTCTGCGTCGACGGGGTGACGCCTTCGATGGCCAGGTTCTTCACCTTCTTGTTCGCCCAGGTGTTGGCCAGCGTGGACAGGCCCAGGCCCGCCGGGTCGAGCGTGACGGCTTCTTCGAGCTTGGTGGTGTTGAGATACAGGCGCGGCGCGGCGACGCGCTGGTCGCCATTGCGGTAGACCAGCGCGCGCAGGCTGAACTCGACGCCGTCGAGCGGGCTGGCGATGGAATACAGGTTGATCGGCTTGTCCGGGCCGCCGACGTCCTTCCAGTTGGTGATGCGGCCGTAGTAGATGTCGTAGACCTGCTTGAGCGTGAGGCTCTGCACCGGGTTCTGCGGGTGCGTGATGAGCACCGCGGCATCGAGCACGACGGGCGTGAAGTCGAGGTTGGCCTCCTCGGCGCGGCGCGAATACTTGCCGCGTGCGGAAGTGCCGAAGTCGGCCGTGCCCTGGGCGACGGCATCCAGTCCCGACAGCGTGCTGAACGGCTGCAGGTTGATCTTGCCCTTCTTCTGCCGCGCGTATTCCTTGGCGAGGTCGTCCATGATGGCGCGACCGGTCGCGTGGTCGCCGCGCCAGACCAGTTCGTCCTGGGCGGCGAAGGCCGCAGGCGCGAGGCAGAACAGCGTGAACAACGCGGAGAGCAGGCAGGCGAACGAGCGGCGCGGGGTCATGTCGGAAGGTCGGGAGAAGACAAACCCGCACATTATCATGCGCGCCGCCGGCCCGTATGACCGGCGACGCGCATCGCGTCACTGCAGCAGCAGGTAGAACGCCTCGTCGCCGCGCAGCAGGGTCAGCATGAGCTGGCGCGGCTTGAGGGCGAGCATGCGCTTGAAGTCGGACGCGCCGGAGAGGTCGCGGCGGTTCACCGCGACGATGACATCGCCCTTGCGCAGGCCGGCCTGGTAGGCGCGGCTGCCTTGCGTGATCGCGCTCACGCTGACGCCGCCGATGCCCTGGCGGCGCAGGCTGTCGGAGACGTCGCTGAACTGCACGCCGGCCATGCGCGCATCGAGCGTGTCGCCCTTGATGAGCTGCACCTCGGCGGCCTTGAGCGCGGTGTTGAGCGTGAGCGGCCTGCCGTCGCGCTGCACGCCGACGGCGACCGTCGCGCCGGGCGCGGTCAGGCCCTCGATGTTGTGCAGGTCCTGTTCGCTGGCGACCGGCTTGCCGTCGAGCGAGGTGACGACGTCGCCCGCGCGCAGGCCCGCGCCTTCGGCGGGCGAGCCGGCGCGCACGCGCGTGACCACGGCGCCGCGCGTGTTGCCCAGGCCGAGCGCCTTGGCCAGTTCCGGCGTCACGTCCTGCGCGTCGACGCCGAGCACGCCGCGCTTGACCGTGCCGGTGGAGACGAGCTGGCGCATCACGTCGACGGCGAGGTTGGACGGGATCGCGAAACCGATGCCGACATTGCCGCCCGAGGGCGAATAGATCATCGAATTGATGCCGACCAGTTCGCCGCGCAGGTTGACCAGCGGCCCGCCGGAATTGCCGGGATTGATCGGCGCGTCGGTCTGGATGAAGTTCTGGTAGCCGCTGCCGCGCAGGCCGCTGCGGCCGAGCGCGGAAATCATGCCGTGGGTGACGGTCTGGCCGAGGCCGAAGGGCTCGCCGACCGCGGCGACGAAATCGCCCACGCGCAGCGTCGAGGAATCGGCGACCGGCAGCGCGACGAGCTTGTCGGCGGGAATCTGCAGCACGGCCAGATCCGTATCCGGGTCGTTGCCGAGCAGCTTGGCCTTGACCGTGCGGCTGTCCGACAGCGTGACGGTGATGTCGTCGGCGCCGTCGACGACGTGGTTGTTGGTCAGCACGTAGCCCTTGGCGGCGTCGACGATGACGCCCGAGCCGAGCGACTGTCGCACCTGCTCGCGCGGCGCGTCTGGCACGCCGAAGAAGCGGCGGAAGATCGGGTCGTCGAAATACGGATTGCGCACCGCGATGCGCGTCTGCGAGGCGATGTTGACCACCGCGGGCGTGACGTGTTCGAGCATCGGCGCTAGCGAGGGCAACACATTGCCGTCGACCACGGGCGGCGGCGCGGCGGCGCTGGCGCGGTGCGATCCGGCGCCGACGACAACGGCGCCGAGCGCGAAGCCGGCACACAGGGGCAGGGCGATCAGGACGGAACGGCGGAGTGACAGGTTCGGCATGGGTCAGGTCCTTGGCCTTGGGTTCGTCGATGAGCTTGGCGGGAGCGTTCAGACAGCGCAAACCGGCATTCGTCGCGCGCCTGCTGCGCCGCGTGGCGCAGCCTGCAGCGGCGATTCAGTTTCGGGCCGCGCCGGCGACGTTCGCGCGCGGCCATTTCCGCTTTACAGCGACCGCGGCATGGGCGTAACGTTCGGCGCTCCGGCGTCACAATATGTTGTGGTTGCGGCCTTGGGTTGCAACTACCGATTGTGGTTCCATAGAGAGGGGACGCACCTGCTTTGGGAGAGGCGATGCGTCGTTCGAACGCCGCGCCACGCTGCGGGCGCGCAGAAAAAAAGGGAGAGCTAGCGATCCATGAGCACGGTCCGTCTTGAACAGCTCGCGCGCGGCGCGGTCCAGATCCCCATGCAGCCCGCGTCCTGGGACATCTGGGACAAGAAATACCGGCTCAAGTCCAAGCAGGGCGAACCGGTCGATCTCGACATCGACCACAGCTACCAGCGCGTCGCGCGGGCGCTCGCCGATGTCGAGGAAACCCAGGACAAGAAGACCTACTGGTACGAGCGCTTTTTGTGGGCGCTGCGCCGCGGCGCGATTCCGGCCGGCCGCATCACCTCCAACGCCGGCGCGCAGGAACACAAGCCGAAGACCTCGACGATCAACTGCACCGTTTCGGGCACGATCGAGGATTCGATGGACGACATCCTCGAAAAGGTCCACGAGGCCGGCCTCACGCTGAAGGCCGGTTGCGGCATCGGCTACGAATTCTCGACGCTGCGCCCGCGCGGCGCCTACGTCTCGGGCGCGGGCGCGTACACGTCCGGGCCGCTGTCGTTCATGGATATCTACGACAAGATGTGCTTCACCGTTTCGTCCGCAGGCGGCAGACGCGGCGCACAGATGGGCACCTTCGATGTCTCGCACCCCGACGTGCGCGAGTTCATCAAGGCCAAACGTGAAGATGGCCGCCTGCGGCAATTCAACCTGTCGCTGCTCATCACCGACGGCTTCATGGAGGCGGTCGAAAGCGACGCCGACTGGCCGCTGGTGTTCCCGGTGCACGTCAAGGAACAGCACGAGGTCGACCTGACCGACGCCAGCGCCATCGTCTGGCGCGACTGGCCCGCGCACAAGAACTACGTGAGCCGCGACGACGGCCTCGTCGCCTGCAAGGTTTACGGCCACGTCCGCGCGCGCCACCTGTGGGACATGATCATGGTCTCGACGTACGACTACGCCGAGCCGGGCTTCATCCTCATCGACCGCGTCAACGAGATGAACAACAACTGGTGGTGCGAGAACATCCGCGCGACCAATCCGTGCGGCGAACAGCCGCTGCCGCCGTACGGCTCGTGCCTGCTCGGCTCGGTCAACCTGACCACCTTCGTGCGCGACCCGTTCGGACCGAACGCGCGCTTCGACTGGGACGAATACAAGGAAGTCGTGCGCGTGTTCACGCGCATGCTCGACAACGTCGTCGAGATCAACGGCCTGCCGCTCCAGCAGCAGCGCGACGAGATCATGGGCAAGCGCCGCCACGGCATGGGTTTCCTCGGTCTGGGCAGCACGCTGACCATGCTCAGGAAACGCTACGGCACGCCCGAAGCCTGCACCTTCACCGAGGACGTGAGCCGCGAAATGGCGCTCGCCGGCTGGGAAGTCGCGCTGTCGCTGGCCAGGGAAAAGGGCCCGGCGCCGATCCTCGCGCAGGAGTTCGCGGTCACCGGCGAGATGCTGCGCAAGCGCCCGGAAATGGCCGCCGACGGCTGGAAGATCGGCGACGCGATCCCCGGTCGCGTGCTGCACGCGAAGTATTCGCGCTACATGCAGCGCGTGGCGGAAGTCGCCCCGGCGCTGGTCGCCGAGCTCGCCGAAACCGGCGCGCGCTTCACGCACCATTCCTCGATCGCGCCGACCGGCACGATCTCGCTCTCGCTGGCGAACAACGCCTCGAACGGCATCGAGCCGAGCTTCGCCCACCACTACAGCCGCAACGTCATCCGCGAAGGCAAGAAGTCCAAGGAAAAGGTCGAGGTCTACAGCTACGAGCTGCTCGCCTACCGCGAACTCATCAACGGCCGCGCCATGCCGTTCTCGCAGGAGCCGGGCGAAAAGCTGCCCGACTACTTCGTCGCCGCCGACGACATCTCGCCCAGGCAGCACGTCGACATCCAGGCCGCCGCGCAGAAGTGGGTCGACTCTTCCATCTCCAAGACCGCCAATGTCCCGACCGAATATCCCTACGAGGATTTCAAGGACATCTACCGCTACGCGCACCAGCAGGGACTCAAGGGTTGCACCACGTTCCGCTTCAACCCGGCGGCCTTCCAGGGCGTGCTCGTCAAGGAGCATGATTTGGCCAACACCACCTACCGTTTCGAGCTCGAGGACGGCTCCGTGGTGGAGGTCAAGGGCAACGAAGAGATCGAGTACGATGGTGAAACGCACACCGCGGCCAACCTGTTCGATGCGCTCAAGGAAGGCTACTACGGCAAGTTCTGAGCGCCGGCCTGCAGTCGCTGCGTCTGTCCGTAACGAGTAAGTCCGTCAAATCCACAGCCAGGAAATCCGGAGAGGGGAATCGACCATGCACAGTGAAGGCGGTTCGTTCGACAACATGAAGGAAGGCGCGGCGCAGATCGGCGGTGCGATCAGCGACGTGGCGAGCGCGGTGGCGACGTCGGTCAGCCACGCGGCAGCCGACGCAAAAGAGGCCGTGCAGCACACCGCGAAGGCGGTTGCCGACAAGACGGTCACCGTGAAGAAACAGGCGGCGCGCCGCGTGCAAGGCGTCGTCGCCAAGGCCCGCGAGCTCGTGGGCAAGGCGGGCGCAGCCGAGAAGAAGGCCGTCGCCAGCGCGAAGAAAGACGCGAAGAAGGTCGTGGCCAAGGTGAAGAAGGATGCCGGCAAGGTGGCGTCCAAGGTCAAGGCGACGGCCAAGGCCGAAAAGGGCGCCGTCAAGAAGGTTGCGAAGAAGGTCGTCAAGAAGGCCGCCGCCGCCAAGAAGGCGGTGACGAAGGCGGTCAAGAAAGTCGTCGCCAAAAAGCCGGCGAAGAAAGCTGCCAGGAAGGTCGTGGCGAAGAAGGTCGCGGCCAAGAAGGTCGTCGCGAAGAAGACGGTCAAGAAGGTCGCCAAGAAGGCGGCGCCGGTCAAGAAGGCCGTGAAGAAGGTCGCCAGGCCCGTGAAGAAGGCGGCAAAGAAAGTCGCCGCGCCCGCAAAGAAGGCGGTGAAGAAGGTCGCGAAGAAAGCCGCGAAGAAAGTCGCGCGCCGCCGCTGAGACGGCGCGCTTTTCATCCGGCCGGCCGTCGCGGCCGGCCGGAGCCCTTGGGTCGCACTGGGAGGAAAGCATGGCCACACGTAGACGCACGACGATGTACAGCAGCGCCGGCAAGAAGCTCTACGCCGTCCGCAACGCCGACGGCACGTTCAAGGACATCCAGACCTACCAGCGCGCCCACGCCGCCGACCTGCGCCACAAGAGCAAGGCCGAGCTCGAAGCGGCCGCGAAAAAGAAGACCGTCGCCAAGAAGGCCGTGAAGAAGGCGGCCAAGAAGGTGGCGAAGAAAGCCGCCGCCAAAGAGGTCGTGGCCAGGAAGGCGGTTGCGAAGAAGACGGTCGCCAGGAAGGCGGTCGCGAAGAAATCCGTCGCCAAAAAGGCCGTGAAGAAAGTCGCGAAGAAAACGGTGAAGAAGGCCGCCGCGAAAACGGTCGCCAGGAAAGCCGTGAAGAAGGTCGCGCGCAAGGTCGTCAAGAAGGCCGTCAAGAAAGCCGCGCCGCGCAAACGCAGCAGGTAACAGGCCACTCGCCGGGGCAGTGCCATCGCGCTCCGCGCGATGGCCGCCTTCGTCGTCGGCGCGATCCGCATCGCACACGCAAACAACCCGCATCGGAACGCTGCAATGAAGATCACCAAGAAGATCAAGGGCTATGCCGTCGTCCGGCCCGAAGACACCGCCACGCCCGCGCCCGCCGCCGAACCCGCGCACGAGCCGGTCGCCGAAGTCATCCAGATGCACGAGAAGGTCGAGCGCCCGGAAACGCTGATCGGCGCCACCTACAAGATCAAGTCGCCGCTGTTCGAGCACGCGCTGTACGTGACCATCAACGACATCGTGCTCAACCAGGGCACCGAATACGAACTGCGCCGGCCCTTCGAGATCTTCATCAACTCGAAGAACATGGACCACTTCCAATGGATCGTGGCACTCACGCGCATCATGTCCGCCGTGTTCCGCAAGGGCGGCGACGTGACCTTCCTCGTCGAGGAACTCAAGGCCGTGTTCGACCCGCGCGGCGGCTACTTCAAGGCCGGCGGTGTCTACATGCCGTCGATCGTCGCCGAGCTCGGCGCCGTCATCGAGCAGCACATGAAGATGATCGGCCTGCTCCACGATCCCGAGCTCGACGAACACCAGAAGAAGCTCATCGCCGAAAAGCGCGCCGCCTACGAGGCCCGCTCAAAAAAAAACAGTGACGCCGGCGACCTGAGCGTCGACGCGGCCGGCAACGGCGGCGTCAATGTTTCCCTCGGCGGCGCCGGTGCCGAAACCGCCGCCAAGCCCACCGAATCCAGCGCCTTCCCGCCCGGCGCCACGATGTGCCACAAGTGCAACACGTCCGCGGTCATCATCATGGATGGCTGCGCGACTTGTTTGAATTGTGGTTATTCGAAGTGCGGGTAAACACAGGCGCAAAGATGGAAAGCGCTGAAGCCAAAAGTATTCCGAAAGCACGTAGCACGTAGGTTGGGGTGAGCGCAGCAAACCCCAACGAACCATCCGGATCATAAATTTGGCGATTCCGCCCAGCCTGTCGGTAAGTGAGCTGGGCGAACAGGCAGGTGTTTGGAATGTCGCGCGGTACGATGTAGGGGTTCGCAAGCTCACCCCAACCTACACGCTGTGCGCTCGGCGCCGACGCTGATCCTGTTCAAACAGGGCAAGGTGCAGGCGGCGCAGATGGGG
>Ga0222423_1001424_pt1 | contig 10829 bp, 10 predicted proteins | sample 3A0metagenome_FD_182472 | JGI IMG/M metagenome (GOLD analysis project Ga0222423, IMG submission 182472) | Enriched microbial communities from leaf-cutter ant dump, University of Wisconsin, Madison, United States - 3A0 (version 2) | ecosystem: Environmental > Terrestrial > Nest > Insects nest >...
TCCTGGAGCTGTTCCGCAAGAGCCGGCGCGACGTGGCCGTCTCCAAGCAGCTCACCGGCCTGGAGCAGATGTGGGCCGACAAGGCGCGCGCCAACTACGAGCGCGCCCGCGACCTGGCCGAGCAGGCGCGCGGCATGGCCAAGTAAGCAACCAAGCAAGCACGCGTCCCTCGTATGCAAGCCGCTGCGCTGCGGCCCGGCAACGCCGGGCCGGGGCCGTGGATCGCCTTCGGGCTGATCCTGGCCTTTCTGCTGGTCTTTTTGATCCTGCCCGTGGGCACGGTGATCTACACCGCCTTCGTCGACGAGGGCGGGGTGCTCACCATGGGGCACTTCGCCAACTTCTTCGCGCAAGGCGTGTTCCGCGAGTCGTTCTTCAACAGCCTCGTGGTCTCGCTGGCCAGCGTGTTCTTCGCCAGCCTGATCGCGGTGCCGCTGGCCTACCTCACGGTGCGCTTCGAGTTCCGCGGCGCGCTGCTGATCCAGACGCTGGGCGTGCTGCCGCTGATCATGCCGCCCTTCGTGGGGGCGGTGGCGCTGCAGCTCATCTTCGGGCGCAGCGGCTCGGTCAACCTGCTGCTGAGCGACTGGTTCGGCTTCACCATCCCCATCATGGACGGGCTGGTGGGCGTGACCTTCGTCGAGAGCATCCACTACTTCCCGTTCATCCTGCTCAACCTCGTGGCGGCCATGCGCAACATCGACGGGGCCATGGAAGAGTCGGCGCTGAACCTGGGCGCGCGCGGCTGGCGGCTGTTCAGGCGCGTGATCTTCCCGCTGGCCATGCCGGGGTATCTGGCGGGCGCGGCGCTGGTGTTCGTGAAGGTGTTCGACGACCTGGGCACGCCGCTGGTGATGGGCGTGACCAACATGCTCGCGCCGCAGGCCTACCTGCGCATCACGTCCGCGGGCATCGACGACCCGCTGGGCTACGTCATCAGCGTGATCATGATCGCGTTCTCCATCCTGGCGCTGTGGCTGGCCGCGCGCGTGATGAAGGGCAAGGACTACGCCACCTTGCAAAAGGGCGGCAGCGCGCTGCAAAAGCGCCGCCTCTCGGCGTGGGAATCGGCGCTGGCCTATGGCTGGATCGGGTTCGTGCTGCTGGTCACGCTGGCGCCGCACATCGGCATTTTGCTGATGTCGTTCAGCAAGGTGTGGAGCTTCTCGGTGCTGCCCGACGCCTACACGCTGGAGCACTACGCCACCGTGTTCACCGACTCCCGCCAGATGATCGGCAACACGCTGCTGTACTGCCTGCTGGCCGCCGGGCTGGACGTGGTGATCGGCACCGCCATCGCCTACCTGATCTTGCGCACGCAGCTGCCCGCGCGCCGCTGGCTGGACTACCTGGCCTCGGCCGCGCTGGCCATTCCGGGGCTGGTGCTTGCCATCGGCTACCTGCGCATGTTCAAGGGCGTGCAGCTGCCGTTCACCGACACGCCGCTGGTCAGCACCTGGGTGCTCATCATGCTGGCCTACGCGGTGCGGCGCCTGCCGTATGCGCTGCGCTCGTGCATGGCGGCGCTCCAGCAGGTGCACGTCTCGCTGGAAGAGGCGGCGCAAAGCCTGGGCGCGAGCCGCCTGTCCACCATCCGCCGCGTGATGGTGCCGCTGATGGCGGGGGGCATCCTGGCGGGCTTCGTCACCAGCTTCATCACGGCGGCGGTGGAGCTGTCGGCCACGCTGCTGCTGGCGTCCAGCGAAAGCCAGGCGCCCATGAGCTACGGCATCTACCTCTACATGCAAAGCATCTCGGGCCGCGGGCCGGGGGCCGCCCTGGGCGTGCTGGCCGTGGTGGTGGTGGGCCTGGGCACGTATTTCTCGCACCGCTTCGTGGAGCGCTCGCGCGCCACCGTGCAAGCCAAGGAAGAAGGTTGAACGCCATGCACCTGAACAAAGTCTCCCTCGAAGCCCGGCACATCAGCCTGAGCTACGGCAGCACCGAGGTGCTGCGCGACGTGAACCTGAGGATCGAGCCCGGCGAGTTCTTCGCGCTGCTGGGCCCCTCGGGCTCGGGCAAATCCACGCTGCTGCGGCTCATCGCGGGCTTCAACCAGCACCAGCGCGGCGAGCTGCTGGTGGACGGGCAGGACATCACCGGCACGCCGCCGCACCTGCGCAACGTGGGCATGGTGTTCCAGAACTACGCGCTGTGGCCCCACATGACGGTGTTCGACAACGTGGCTTTCGGCCTGGTGGAGCGGCGCGAGACGCGCGACGCCATCCGCTGCAAGGTGGGCGCGGTGCTGGACCTGGTGGGGCTGGCCGCCTACGCCCAGCGCCGCCCGGGGCAGCTGTCGGGCGGGCAGCAGCAGCGCGTGGCGCTGGCGCGCACCGTGGTCATCGAGCCCAAGCTGCTGCTGCTGGACGAACCCCTGTCCAACCTCGACAAGCAGCTGCGCGTGCAGATGCGCGAGGAGCTCAAGAACCTGCAGCGCAAGCTGGGCCTGACCACCGTCTTCGTCACGCACGACCAGGAAGAGGCCATGACCACCGCCGACCGCATGGCCGTGCTGGACAAGGGCATCCTGCAGCAGGTGGGGGCCGCCGCGGGGCTGTACGACTTTCCGGTGAACCGCTTCGTGGCGGGCTTCGTGGGCACGGCCAACCTGCTCGAAGGCGAGGTCACGGCGGTGGGCGGCGAGACGCTGAGCTTCCACGTGCAGGGCCTGGGCAGCCTCACCTTGCCGCGCCCCGAAACGCCGCCCGCGCTGGGCGCGGCGGCGCTGGCCTTCCGCCCGCACCAGGTGAGCATCCGCGTGCGCGACGAGCAGGTGGACGCCTCGCGCCTGTGGCTCAACGGCCGGGTGGAGAGCGCAGAATTCTTGGGCGAGTTCTCGCGCTACCGCGTGCGCGTGGGCGAGGTGGCCATGGTGACGGACCAGCCGCACTACGCGGGCCTGGCCATGTTCGCGCCGGGCGCCGAGGTGCGGCTGGGCATCGAGCCCACGCAGGTGCGCTTTCTGGATCGCTGAGCGGCGGCGCAGTACCCTCGCCGCATGGAGATCTACCAGTTACGCGCCTTCGTCACGGCGGCCAAGCTGGGCCACGTGACGCGCACGGCCGAGGCCCTGCACCTCACGCAGCCCGCCATCACCGCGCAGATCAAGGCGCTGGAGGAAGAGCTGGGCGTGGCCCTGTTCGACCGCCGCCCCGGCCGCATCAGCCTCACCCGCGCCGGCGAGGCGCTGCTGCCCGACGCCGAGCAGGTGCTGACCGCCGCCGGCCACCTGCTGGGCAAGGCGCGCGATCTGCAGGGCGAAGTGACGGGCGTGCTCACCCTGGGCACCGTGGCCGACCCCGACACGCTGCGCCTGGGCTCGCTGCTGGGCGCGCTGGTGCGCACCCTGCCGCTGCTGGAGATCAAGACCCGCAACGGCCCCGCCGAAGAGCTGCGCGAGCAGGTGGCGGCCGGGCTGCTGCAGGCCGCCTTCTACATCGGCCCCAGCATCCCGCGCGAGGTGGCGGGCCTGCCGCTGCAGACCATGCACTACCGCATCGCCGGGCCGGCCCGCCTGCGCACGCAGCTGCTGCATGCGGGCTGGCGCGACATCGCCGCCATGCCCTGGATCGGCGCGCCCGCGCAGCACCACGTGCAGACGCTGATGCGCGACATGTTCGCGCGCCAGGGCCTCGCGCCGCACCAGGTGGTCGAGTCCGACGAAATCTCCCTGCCGCACAGCCTGGTGCGCGCGGGCGTGGGCCTGTCGCTGCTGCGCGAGGACGTGGCCCTGCCCGCCAGCGAGCGCGGCGAGGTCGTCATCTGGCCGCACGCGCGCGTGGGCGCGTTGCTGGGCTTCATCTACCCGCGCGCGGCGGAGCACGACCCGGCCATCGTCGCCACGCTGTCGCTGCTGCGCACGGTATGGGGGTTGCCGGCGGGGTAACTATCAAAAAAGGAGCTGCTAGCGCTTGATATACGGACTTTTCAGGTGGTTTTGTATTTGAAATGACCGAATGACAGGCGCCAGCAGCTCCTTTTTTAATAGTGCACCTCGGCGGCACGCCTGCACGAAAGCGCCATGGCCCGTACACTTGCCCGCTTCTCAACGGAGCCAGCGCGCATGAAAACCATTCCCCTGGGTCGCAGCGACCTGCACGTCACCCCCATCTGCCTGGGCACCATGACCTTCGGCGAGCAGGTGGGCGAGGCCGACGCCCACGCCATCCTCAGCCGCTCGCTGGAGCGGGGCGTGAACTTCATCGACACGGCCGAGATGTACGCCGTGCCCGCCCGCGCCGAAACCTGCGGCGCCACCGAAACCATCATCGGCAACTGGTTCGCCCGGAACCCCGGCGCGCGCCAGAAGCTCGTGCTGGCCACCAAGGTGGCGGGCCCCTCGCGCGGCATGCCGTGGGTGCGCGAAGGCAAGGGCATGACGGGGGCGGACATCGCCGCCTCGTGCGAAGGCAGCTTGCGCCGCCTGCGCACGGACGTGATCGACCTCTACCAGATCCACTGGCCCGAGCGCCACGTGCCCGCGTTCGGCGGCCTGTACTACGACCCGGCCAAGGAAACCTCGCAGACCCCCATCCGCGAACAGCTCGACGCCCTGGCCGCGCTGGTGAAGGCGGGCAAGGTGCGCCACGTCGGCCTGTCGAACGAGACGCCCTACGGCGTGCACGAATTCGTGCGCCTGGCCGAAGAGCACGGCCTGCCGCGCGTGGCCACGGTGCAGAACCCGTACTGCCTCGTCAACCGCACCTGGGAAAACGGCCTGGACGAAACCTGCCACCGCCTGGGCGTGTCGCTGCTGGCGTATTCGCCGCTGGGCTTCGGCTTGCTCACGGGCAAGTACGACCAGCACGCGCCCACCGACCCCGGCGCCCCACAGGGCGCGCGCATCGCCCGCTACGAATCGGTGCGCAAGCAGCGCTGGGGCCGCCCCGAGGCGCTGGCCGCCGCACGCCGCTACAACCAGCTCGCGTGCGACAACGGCCTCACGCCCACGCAGATGGCCCTGGCGTTCTGCTACACCAAGTGGCAGGTGGCCAGCACCATCATCGGCGTCACTTCGCTGGCGCAGCTCGACGAGGATCTGGACGCCTGGGGCACCACGCTGGCGCCTGAGCTGCTCAAGGCCATCGACGCGATCCGCTGGGAAGTGCGCGACCCGGCGCTGTAGGCCCATGGCCCGGAAGGAACACGTCTCCGAGACGCAGGCCACCCAGCTGCTCAAGGCCCGTAAGGTGGCGTTCACCGAAAACACCTACGACTACGTGGAGCACGGCGGCACCTTCGAGTCGGCGCGGCAGCTCGGGCTGGATGAGCACATGGTCGTCAAGACGCTGGTGATGCAGGACCAGGACGCCAAGCCCCTCATCGTGCTCATGCACGGCGACCGCAAGGTGTCCACCAAGAACCTCGCGCGCCAGATCGGCGCCAAGTCGGTCGAGCCCTGCCAGCCCGAGGTCGCCAACCGCCACAGCGGCTACCTGGTGGGCGGCACCTCGCCCTTCGGCACGCGGCGCGAGATGCCGGTGTACATCGAGGAAAGCATCCTGCAGCTGCCGCGCATCGCCATCAACGGCGGGCGGCGCGGCTACCTGGTGCAGATCGATCCGCAGGTCTGCGTGCAACTGCTGGGCGCGCGGCCCGTGCGCTGCGCGCTGGTGGAGTAAACAGCACGTACCCATGGCCGCGACCCTGATCGTCGGCATGCTCTGCATGCATTTGCTGTGCTTCGCGGCCATGTTCTGGCTGATCGGCCGGCGTCTACAGGGCAACCGGCTGGGCATGGACGCCTTCGCCCTCGGCAACGCCCTGCTGGGGCTGGTCTACATCCTGCAACTGCTGGGCGGCCCCCCGGCCTGGGACGCGCTGAGCGTGGCCAACCATGCGCTGACGGTGTGCACGCCCGTGGCGTACTGGGTGGGGGCGATGCGGTTCTTCGGCCGCAGCGCTCCGCTGTTCAAGCCCTTGCTCGCCCTGGCGCTGGCCTATGCCGGGGCGCAGGTGCTGGTGCAGTGGCTGGCGGGGCCGGTGGCCCGCTACGCCATGCTGTCGCTCACCATGGCGCTGATGTTCCTTGCCATGACCGTGGCCGTGGTGCATGCCATGCGCGGCATCGCCAGGGACTTGCGCGTGGAGATGGCGCTCTTCGCGCTGCTCATCGGCGGGCTGGGCGTGCTCAATGCCGTCAAGTGCGTGCTGGTGGCCCAGGGCGGGCTGGCGGCGCTGGGCATGGACAACCGCTTCCAGGTCGTGTTCTACATCTACATGTCTTTCCTGGCCACGGTGCTGGCGCCGACCATGATCTGGCTGGTGCTGCGCCGCCTGACCGACGAGCTGCGCGCCACGGCGGCGCGCGACCCGCTGACGCAGCTGCTAAACCGGCGCGGCCTGCTCGCGGGGCTGGAAGGGCATTTCCGCTCGCGCGTGGCCGGGCCCGCGCGCCTGCTGCTGCTCGACATCGACCATTTCAAGCGCATCAACGACACCCACGGCCACCAGGCCGGCGACATGGTGCTGTGCCACATCGCCGAGGTGCTGCGCGCCACGCTGCGCAGCGGCGACCTGGCGAGCCGCACTGGTGGGGAGGAGTTCGTCATCGTCTGCCTCGACGCGGACGATGAAGAAGGTGCGATACGCCTGGCCGAGCGCCTGCGCGCCGCCATCGGGCAGCAGGCAGTGCCGGTGCCGGGCGCGAAGGAACTGCTGCGCTGCACCGTGACGATCGGGCTGTCAGATGCCTTTCGCAGCCCGGATGGGTTCGACACGGCCATGCAGGAGGCCGATGCCGCGCTTTATCGGGGAAAGGCGTCCGGGCGCAACCGCGTGGAACCCACAGCGGCCCCCGCTGCCGGAGCGTCACGGGCGGTCTGACAGCCCCGGGCCGAGGGCAATGCGGGTGGCAAAATGGAGTGTTGCCATCCCTTCCAACCCGCACGCCTGCGAGAGAGTCATTCCGTGTCCTTTGCCTATTCCGCCCTGGCGGTCTTTGCCGCCTATCTGTTGGGCTCATTGAGCTTCGCCGTCATCGTCACCCGCGTCATGGGCATGGCCGACCCGCGCACCTATGGCAGCAAGAACCCGGGCGCCACCAACGTGCTGCGCTCGGGCAACAAGGCCGCCGCCGTCATCACCTTGCTGCTGGACGCGGTGAAAGGCTGGCTGCCCGTGGTGTTGGTCAAGTGGTTCGGCCAGCCCTACGGCTTGGGGGACGGCACGGTGGCGCTGGTGGGGCTGGCCGCCTTCCTGGGGCACCTGTGGCCCGTGTTCTTCCGCTTCGAGGGCGGCAAGGGCGTGGCCACGGCGCTGGGCGTGCTGCTGGGCATCAGCGGCTGGCTGGGGCTGGCCACGGCGCTGACCTGGCTCATCATCGCGTTCTTCTTCCGCTACTCGTCGCTGGCCTCGCTGGTGGCGGCGGCGTTCGCGCCGGTGTACTACCTGCTGGTCGATGGCGTGGTGTGGAATGCCGAAGCGCCCATTGCCGTCGCCATCGTGGCGATGGCGATGCTGCTGGCCTGGCGGCACAAGGACAATATCAAGCGCCTGATCGAAGGCAAGGAATCGCGCCTGGGCGGCAAGAAGCCCGCGCCCGGCAAGTAGCAGGCGCGCTACAGCGAGCCCGGGCCGGTCACCAGGCCCCGCAGCCCGGCGCTGCGTTGGGCCGCGTACAGGCCCAGTCGCACCATGGTGCGGTGGTTGAGTTCCAGGCTCACGGCAGAGCGGGCCAGGGCCGACTGGATGCGCGGCTTGCCGCTGGCGGTCTGGTACAGGCTGGGCTGGGCGTGGTGCTGGCCCGAGCGGTCCAGCAGGCTGGCCACCAGCGGGTGGTTTGCCTTTTCGCTGCGGCGCAGCACGATGGCGGTGTCTCCGTTGTCCAGCTTCACGAAGGTGCCCGGCGGGCACAGGCCCACGGAGCGCACCAGGGTGTAGCTCACCTCGTCGCGCTGGTCGATCTCCTGGCCGACGATGGCGCGCACCGAGTCCGTGGCGCTGCGGCCGGCGCGGGATTTGCGCGGGCTGATCATGGCGGCGTAGCGGTCGATGGTGCCCAGGATGCGCGTGAGCCGGTCCTCGGGCGCCTGCTGGGCCAGGGGCACGCGCTCGGGCATGTTCGCATGGTGCTGGCCCACCACGTCCAGCCACAGCGTGTCGATGATGTGCAGGCGTTGCAGCAGCAGCATGCTGTCCTCGGGGTGGCTGCGGATGGCTTCCTGCTGCGCGGTGGTGGGGCGCTCGCGCTGCTCGGCCAATTCGTCCTGCAGCGCCGTCATGCCGATGTTCATGGTCAGCGCCGCGCGCACCAGGCTGTCGCGCTCGCGCGGGGGCAGGGCCAGTTCCAGCGCCATGATGTGGCACAGCGTGCCGCACACCAGCGCGTGCGAGGCGCTGTAGCCCACGGTGGACGTGGATGCGAGCTGGAACATCAGGTACAGCGCGGCGTCGATGTCGTGCGCCACCAAGTCCTGCAGCCAGGCGTCGAACTGGCGCACCTTGCCCGGAAAGTCCTGCACCTGCAGCGGGCGCGAGAGCATCACCGACAGCGCCGACTCCAGGTCCGACCACAGGCTCAGCAGGTCTTCGTACTCGCCTTCGGCCGGCTGGTGGCCATGGGGGTGCGGGTGGGCGGACATGGGCGTTTTTCTGTTATCCAATGACGCTGCGCACGACCCGCAGCCCCTGCAACCGGCGCGCCCCAGACCAGGTAGCCGTGGAACTGGCTTTGCCAGGCCACTGGCTGCGTCCCCCTCCCACGCGAAGCGTGAGAGAGGGGGAAGGCGCCGAAGGCGACTCAGGGGGTGTCATCTCTTCTCCAGCACCATCTGATCGTTGACGCGGGTCATCTGGAACTCGGTCAGAAAGCTGTTGCCCAGCAGCACGTAGGGCATGGGCTGCGAGGTGATGACCGCCTCCACGCCGAACACCTCCACGTCGCCGATGCGCACGGAGTCGAGCTTCATGCGCCAGCCCTGGGCCACGCCGTTGGCCGTGCTCATGCGCACGGGCTGGCCGTTCTTGTAGTTCAGGCCCATGCGGTCCGCGTCGGAGCGGCCGATGGCGACGGTGGAGGCGCCGGTGTCCACCATGTACTGCATCACGCGGCCGTTGATGGTGCCGCTGTTGACGAAGTGGCCCCGGCTGTCGGCCATCAGCACGATGCGCTTGCCGCTGCCGCCCCGGTTGCCCACGCTCACGGGCGATTCGCCCAGGCGCAGCACGCGCCGTGCGCCCTGGATCTCGACGGTGGCCTCGTCCCTGGCGACGGCCAGCACCTTCACGCCCTGGAACTCGTCGCCCGCGCCCACGGCCTTGGGCGGGTGGGCATCAACCACGATCAGCGCCTTGCTGCCCAGCATGCCGGCCAGGGCCACGGCCTGGGCGTGCGCCCAGGCGGGGGCCAGAAGCGATGCGGCCAGGGCAGGGACGAGCAGGGCGCGGGCCATGGGATCAGTCGCGGAAGTTGTCGAAGGAAAGCGGCACGTCCGTCACGTCCTTGCGGATCAGCGCCATGGCCGCCTGCAGGTCGTCGCGCTTGGCGCCGGTCACGCGCACCTTGTCTTCCTGGATGGCGCCCTGGACCTTGAGCTTGCTCTCCTTGAGCAGCTTCTGGATCTTCTTGGCCAGCTCGGACTCGATGCCGTTGCGCACCTTGATGACCTGCTTGACCTTGTCGCCGCCCACCTTCTGGACTTCGCCCATGTCGAGGAAGCGCACGTCCACGTTGCGCTTGGTGAGCTTGTTGCGCAGCACGTCCTCGATCTGGGTGAGCTGGAAGTCGGCGTCGCCGATCAGCGTGATGTCCTTGTCCTTGATCTCGATGCTGGCCGAGGTGCCCTTGAAGTCGAAGCGGGTGGAGATTTCCTTGGCGGTGTTCTCCACCGCGTTCTTCACTTCAACCAGGTTGGCTTCGCAGACGGTGTCAAAAGATGGCATGGCGTACAGGGGGTAATGAGACAATTCGGCCAATGGTAGTCGAGAAAAACGCCCCTTTGCAGCCTTGGAACACCTTCGGCATCGCCGCGCGCGCGCAAACCCTGGTGCGCGTGCGCTCGGTGGCCGACGTGCTCGCCGTGCTGGCCGATCCGGCCCTGGCGCGCAGCCCCAAATTCGTGCTGGGCGGCGGCAGCAACATCATCCTGACGGGCGACGTGACGCAGTCCGTGGTGCTCAAGATGGAGATCAAGGGCCTGCGCTTGGTCGAGGCCACCGACAAGGCCTGGATCGTGGAGGCCGGCGCCGGCGAAGTCTGGCACGACTGCGTGGCCTGGACCTTGGCGCAGGGCTGCCCCGGCCTCGAAAACCTGGCGCTGATCCCCGGCACCGTGGGCGCCTCGCCCGTGCAGAACATCGGCGCCTACGGCGTGGAACTGCAGGACCGTTTCGAATCCCTGGACGCCATCGACCTCGCCACGGGCCAGCCCTTCACGCTGAATGCCGCGCAGTGCGGCTTCGGCTACCGCGACTCGGTCTTCAAGCACGCGCCCGCGCAGCCCGGCGCCATGGGGCTAGCGGGCAGGGCGGTGATCACCCACGTGCGCTTTCGCCTGCCGCGCCCCTGGAGGCCGGAGCTGGGCTACCTGGACCTGGAACGCAAGCGCGCCGAAGCGGGCGTGGCCGTGCCCACGCCGCAACAGGTGTTCGACTGGGTCTGCGACATCCGCCGCGCCAAGCTGCCCGACCCGGCCGTGGTGGGCAATGCCGGCAGCTTCTTCAAGAACCCCACGGTCTCGCCCGAGCAGTGCCAGGACATCATCGCGCGCGACCCGAAGATCGTGCACTACCCCATGCCCGACGGCAGCATCAAGCTCGCGGCCGGCTGGCTCATCGACGCCTGCGGCTGGAAGGGCAAGTCCATCGGCAAGGCGGGCGTGTACGAG
>Ga0222423_1001427_pt1 | contig 10814 bp, 6 predicted proteins | sample 3A0metagenome_FD_182472 | JGI IMG/M metagenome (GOLD analysis project Ga0222423, IMG submission 182472) | Enriched microbial communities from leaf-cutter ant dump, University of Wisconsin, Madison, United States - 3A0 (version 2) | ecosystem: Environmental > Terrestrial > Nest > Insects nest >...
CCTGCCATTGCGTCTCGGCCTCGGCGACCGCATGGGCGCGCTCCTCGCGCGTCTCGAACGGCATTTCCGAAACGAATTTCGGCTCCTCGCCGGCATAGGCCGGCTCCACCGCGAAGGCGGCGGCATCCGGCTCAGGGGTCTCCGACCAGCTGCCGAATTCGGGCTCGGCACGGACGTCCGCGACGACGGGAAGCGGCTCGGCGAAGGTCGCCTCCGCGGCGGCCTCCTCGGCAAAGCCGTCGCCGATGGACAGTTCCAGCTCGCGCTCCAGGTCGAGGCTCATGTCCTCCTCGTAGAGCGGCTCTTCCGTCACCGGCTGGAGACCGAGGAAGGCCGGCTGCGGCGCATTCTCCTCGACGTGCTCCTCGGCGCGGAAATCGGCCGCCGGCTCCTGGCGCGGCGTCTCCTCGAAGCGCGGCTCGAAACGGTCGGCGAACTGCAGGCCGGCATGGGCGACCGGCTCGGCATCGACCGCCGGCACCTCATGGACGGAGGCCTCCAGCTCGTCCGCAAGGAACAGCGACGGATCCTCCGCTTCCACCGGCTCGGAAAGCTCGGTGAAGGACGGTTCTGCGAAAGCCGGCTCGGGGTGCTGGTAGGCGCTTGCGGGGATATCGCGCGTCGGCGTCTCGTCGATGAAGGCGGCCCGGTCTTCGGCGGCCGGCAGCGGCTCCTCGAAAACGGGCTCGACATGACGCGGCATGGCCTCGGCGACGACCGGCTCGGCAACGACGCGCGCCGGCGCATCGTACTGCTCGAAGGCGCGCATCAGCTCGTCTTCGAGGGCGAGAACGGGATTTTCCTGGCGGGACGGCGCCGGGCGTGCGGCAGAAAAGGCCGCATCCGCGCCCTGAACGGGGCGCGGGTCGAAGTTGACGAGACGGGCAAGCTCGCTCAACGGATCATCGTCTGCCAAGAGGTCCGTGTCAGCGGTTCCGCTTCGCGCGAAGTTCTTGTCTGCCATACTGCTTCCCACTCACAAGCTACAAAAACGCGTCTGCCAGCTTATTGTGGGCAAATGGTGACGTCAGCGCATTTCGTCCGGTGCTGCCGTGCCTGTAATGGACAGGCCCGACTTGAGAACAGATGCGACCGCGTGCACCAGCCCAAGTCTGGCGATGCTCAATTCTCTATTTTTATCGTTAACAAACCGTAATTCCGGCTGTTCCTTACCTTTGTTCCAGTGCGCGTGGAAGGCGCTGGCAAGATCATAGAGGTAAAACGCGATACGATGAGGCTCATGCGCCAGTGCAGCGCCTTCGACGACACGGGGATATTCTGCCAGTTTCGCAAGAAGGTGCAACTCGCTCGGATCGGCGATATTGCCGGCAATCGCGCCCGCAAGGTCGAGCGAGGCGATGTCGAGGCCCGGGAAGGCCTCGCCCGCCTGGCGGAACACCGACATGCAGCGCGCGTGGGCATACTGCACGTAGAAGACCGGGTTGTCCTTGGACTGCTCCGTCACCTTGGCGAAGTCGAAGTCGAGCGGCTCGCTGTTCTTGCGGTAGAGCATCATGAAGCGCACCGGGTCGCGGCCGACTTCCTCGACCACGTCGCGCAGCGTGACGAAGTCGCCGGAGCGCTTCGACATCTTGACCGGCTCGCCGTCGCGGTAGAGCTTGACGAGCTGGCAGAGCAGCACCGTCAGCTTGGCCTTGCCTTCCGAAACCGCGCGCGCAACGGCCTCCAGGCGCTTGACGTAGCCGCCGTGGTCGGCGCCGAGCACGTAGATCATCTCGTCGAAGCCGCGGTCGAACTTGTCCTTGAAATAGGCGACGTCGGCGGCGAAATAGGTGTAGGAGCCGTCCGACTTGATCAGCGGGCGGTCGATGTCGTCGCCCACTTCCGTCGAGCGGAACAGCGTCTGCTCGCGGTCTTCCCAGTCTTCCGGGAGCTGTCCCTTCGGCGGCGGCAGCACGCCCTTGTAGACATGGCCCTTGAAGGTCAGGTCGTTGATGGCGGTGCGGATCGGCGCGCCGTTGCCGGCATGCAGCGAGCGTTCGGAATAGAACACCTCATGCGTGACGTTGAGCGCGGCCAGATCTTCGCGGATCATCGCCATCATCATCTCGATGGCCTTTTCCTTGACGATCGGCATCCACTGATGCTCGGGCATGGCGCGCAGCGTCGTGCCGTGCTCGGCCGCCAGCGCCTCGCCGACGGGAACGAGGTAGTCGCCCGGATAGAGGCCGGCCGGGATATCGCCGATGGTCTCGCCCAGCGCCTCGCGGTAGCGCAGGAAGGCGGAACGGGCGAGCACGTCGATCTGCGCGCCCGCATCGTTGATGTAGTATTCCTTGACGACGTCATAGCCGGCGAAGGCGAGCAGGTTGGCGAGCGCATCGCCCACCACCGCGCCGCGGCAATGGCCGACATGCATCGGCCCGGTCGGGTTGGCCGAGACATATTCGACGTTCACCTTGCGGCCGGCGCCGAGCGTGCCGCGGCCGTAATCCGTGCCGGCCTCGACAATCGCCGCCAGCAGCTTCTGCCAATAGGCGACGGAGAGGCGCACGTTGATGAAGCCCGGGCCGGCGACGCCGACCTCGGCCACTTCCGGGTCCTTCTTCAGTTCGGCGACGATCAGGTCGGCGAGCGCGCGCGGGTTGAGGCCGAGCGGCTTGGCGAGAACCATCGCCGCGTTGGTCGCGACGTCGCCGTGGCTCGCATCGCGCGGCGGCTCGACGCTGACGCGGGCGAAATCCACCTCGGATCGCTTCTCACGGACGATTTCAAGTCCTTCGAGTACGTTTTTGATTCTGTTGTCGAAGTCTGTAAAAAGGTTCATCTCATCCATCCGCGCGCAGTCGCCCTTCCGGGCCGATCCTGCGAAGAAGTTCAGGTGGGCGGCTGACTATCGCAAATCGGGGGTATGGTCAAACAGCCGGCGGTGCGTGTCGATCGCGTAATTGTCGGTCATTCCGGCCAGATAGTCGGCGACATGGCGGGCGCGGGCCGATTCCGGCATGGTGGAAATGCGGTCCACCCAGTAGTGGCCGCGCATGAGCTGCGGATCGTCCATATAGGCGTGGTAGAGATCCGTCAGGATCGAGGCGGCGTTGGCGCGCACGCGCATGACCTCCGGATGCCGATAGATACGCGAGAAGAGCATCTTCTTGATCTGCCGGTCCGTCACGGCCATTTCCTCGGAGAAGGTGGCGAGGCACCGGCGCGCCTTGCGCACGTCGTCGGCGCTTTCCGGCCGCTCCTCGCGGATCGCCTGCTGGGCATAGCCGATCACGTCCTCCACCATGGCGGTGATCTGCCGGCGCATGATCTCGTGCGTGAAGCGCGGCTCTTCGAGGCCCGGATAGCGGTCGTGCACCTGCCGCATCAGCCCGGCGAGGAAGGGAACCTCCTCCAGCATCGCGAAATCGAGATAGCCCGAGCGCAGGCCGTCGTCGATGTCATGGGTGTTGTAGGCGATATCGTCGGCAATCGCCGCCACCTGCGCCTCCAGGCTCGCGAAGCTCGACAGCTCCAGGTCGTGCACGGCGCAATAGTCGAGGATCGGCCGCGGCACCTCGCCGTGCGTGCCCTCGCCCGTCGGGCCGATCAGCGGACCGTTGTGCTTGACGAGGCCTTCGAGGCTCTCCCAGGTGAGGTTCAGCCCGTCGAACTCGGCATAGCGCCGCTCCAGCTTGGTGACGATGCGCAGCGACTGGGCATTGTGGTCGAAGCCGCCGAAGGGCTCCAGCACCTCGTGCAGCGCATCCTCGCCGGTATGGCCGAAGGGCGTATGGCCGAAATCGTGCACCAGCGCCACGCCCTCGGCGAGGTCCTCGTCGAGCTTCAGGGCGCGGGCGAGCGCGCGGGCGATCTGCGCCACCTCGATCGTGTGGGTGAGGCGGGTGCGGTAATGGTCGCCGTCGGCGGCGATGAAGACCTGCGTCTTGTGTTTCAGGCGCCGGAAGGCGGTCGTGTGGACGATGCGGTCGCGGTCGCGCTGGAAATCCGAGCGCGTCGGGCTCTCCGGCTCCGGGAAGAGCCGCCCGCGGGTCGCCCAGGGATCGGAAGCGTAGATGGCGCGCTGCCCGGCGCCGAAACCCAGCGCATGTCTGTCGAATGTCATTCGTCACCTGCATTCACGCCGCCCGTATTGACGCGGCCGCGATGCCTTCATACCTATAGTGTGCATAGCGGCAAGGCCGGCCGCAAGGCGCACCTGAAAAACAAGCCTTCTCAAGGGTTTGATATAAAAGGCGCGCAGGAGCCGGCCTGATGGAACACCGTTTTCCGGCCGCATGCGGCAAAGCGATTCTCTCCGGATCTTGACCCCGGCAGGAGGCAGACATGACCGACAAGTCCGTAACCATCTCCGACGCCGCCGCACGGCGCATTGCGTCGATCCTCGGCGCAGCGCCCGAAAAGCAGGCGCTGCGCGTCTCCGTCGAGGGCGGGGGCTGCTCCGGCTTTTCCTACAAGTTCGACCTCGTCGAGGACCAGCAGGACGACGACCTGGTGCTCGAGAAGGACAAGGCCCGCGTGCTGATCGACCAGCTTTCCCTCGTCTACATGGACGGATCGGAAATCGATTTCGTCGACAACCTGCTCGGCCAGTCCTTCCAGATCAACAATCCGAATGCGGTGGCAAGCTGCGGCTGCGGCACCAGCTTCTCGATCTGACCATCCCCAACCGAAAACGGAACCCGCATGCCGATCAAGATTGCCACCTGGAACATCAACGGCGTGCGGGCGCGCATCGACAATCTTCTCGCCTGGCTGAAGGAGTCCAACCCGGACATCGTGGCCCTGCAGGAAATCAAGACGGTCGACGAGGGCTTTCCGCGCGGCGAGATCGAGGCGCTCGGCTACCATGTCGAAACGCATGGCCAGAAGGGTTTCAACGGCGTCGCGCTCCTCTCCAGGATCCGACCCGACGAGGTGAACCGCGGCCTGCCGGGCGGCGACGGCGACGAGCAGGCCCGTTTCATCGAAGGCGTCTACTCCGTGGAAGGCGGCGCGATCCGCGTCTGCTCGCTCTACCTGCCCAACGGCAACCCGGCGGACGATCCCGTCAAGTACCCCTACAAGCTCGCCTGGATGGAGCGGCTTTCCGCCTTTGCCGAAAGCCGCCTCGCGCTCGAGGAGCCGCTGATCCTTGCCGGCGACTACAACGTCATCCCCGAGCCGCACGACTGCTGGGACCCGAAGGTCTGGGCGCGCGACGCGCTCTTCCTGCCGGCGACACGGCAGGCCTTCCGCCGGCTCGAAAACCTCGGCCTCACCGATGCGGTGCGCGCCACGACGGACACGGTACCGCTCTATACGTTCTGGGATTACCAGGGGGGCTGCTGGCCGAAGAACTTCGGCATCCGCATCGACCATCTGCTGCTGTCGGCGGAAGCGGCCGACCGCCTCCTCTCGACGGCGGTGGAAAAGCACGTCCGCGCGTGGGAGAAGCCATCGGACCACGTGCCTGTAACGGCGGTGCTGGATTACGCGGCACGGTAGCAGGGATTGCCCCTCACCTGTCTGCCGGCATCCTCTCCCCGTAAACGGGGCGAGGAACGATGGGCGCGCCGTCTTCCTCCTTCTCCCGGTTTACGGAGAGAAGGTCCCGGGGATGGGGGGCGGTTCTTCAACGCGGCGTCAGGCTGCCGGCATCACTCGCCCGAATTGAAGCGGATGTTGTGCGCGAGCTCGACGCCTTTGCGGCGGTCTTCCTCGCTTGCGACGGAGAAGGCCTCCTCCTGCGTCGACTGCAGCCAGCCGCAGTCCTTCGGCTGACAATGCTCGAGCGCGGCGGTCATGAAGGCGAGGCCACGGGCCGTATCGCCTTCCTGGAAGAGGATATTGCCGAAGAGGCCCATGGCGCCGGCATGGCCGTTGTTGCGGGCGCGGTTCAGCCACTTCTTGGCCTGGTGGACGGAGACCGAGCCGCCCTCGCCCGTCAGCATCATGCGGCCGAGCTGGAATTGCGCCTCGGGAATGCCGAAGGCGGAGGCCGCCTGGAAATAGAGCTGGCGGGCCTGCGTGAGGTCGATCTTGACGGGGCTGTTGGGAATGCCGCGGCGGTAGTAGCTGGCAAGCGCGATCAGCGCATTGGCGAAATAGCCGGTATCTTCCGAGCCCGGCTCGACGCCGGCCTGGGCGATCTCGCTGTACATCTTGAAGGCTTCGAGATCGTTTTCCGGCACGCCGTCGCCGTCGGCATACATGTTGGCAAGGGCCCAGCGCGAGCCGGTATGGCCCTTTTCCGCGGCGTAGCGATAGGCCTCGACGGCATCGCTCTTGCGCCCTTCCTTGTAGGAGAAGAAGCCGAACTTGAAGAGGTCGAAGGGCCCGCTCTCCTTGCTGACGCCTGCCTGGGGATCGAATGCGAGGGCCTCGGACGCCGCCCCGCAGGACAGGGAAAGGCATAGGCCCATTACCAGTACTTTCATCGGCAACAACTCGGACTTGGGCATCAGTTCTTCAGTTCCGCGCCTGGCTTTCGTCGCTGTGCCGAACCGGAAACGCACGGGTCTCGTGCGGGCTTCCGGCAGTTCCGGCGGCAATGACATCGGCTGGCTCATCGTTTCCCTGGCGCGGTTCCACGCGTCTACATGTCCTCATCGCTGCGCTCCGTTTGTGGCGGGAAATGGACATTTGGACGCTTCCCGGCTGGTGTAGCAAACTCTGGAAAAAAATGTGTTGCGATTCCGTCACATTTTTTCAGACATCGCTGTGACTCCCGCAGCAGGAGCCGAATACAGCAAGAAAACATTAACCAAACAAAAGGGCCCGACGATGACGCCGGGCCCTTTTCATGCGCGATCCCAAATTCCGGTCAGAACGAGATCTTGTAGGAGCCGGTGATGGCGTAGGCCCAATCGTTATCGGCGGTGGCGTCGAAGGACGCACCGTCAGCGACCGACTGGCTGCCCGAGGTCAGATAACTGACCGCACCACCGAAACGCAAATCACCGGGGCCGACCTTGGCCTGAATGCCCGCGCCGAGCGTCCAGGTGTCGGTATAGATGTCGGCGCCGGTGCTGACGCCGCTATCCCACGTCAGATTAACGGTGCCGGTCAGCTTTTCGTTAAAGACATGCGCGACGCCGGCCTGGAGGGTCCAACCGTCCTTCCAGTTATAGGTGTCCTGACGCGGGGTGCCATTGATCTGATAGTTCAACGCATCAAGTACACTCCAATCCGTCCACTTGACAGAGCCGTAAACCAGCCAGCCCGGTGCGACGCCGGTCTGGGCGGAGAGCTTCAGGGACTGGGGAAGCGTCCCGTAGCCGGAGGCCGGCATCATCAACAGACCGAAATCCTTGGAGTCGTAATAGCCCTCGTCGGCCTCGTGCTTGACCTTGGAGCGGTACATCAGCGAGATGCGAAGCGCATATTCGGTAATTTCATAGGCAGCGCCGATGCGATAGCCGAAGGCAGAGTCGTCTTCGAGGTGCAGCGTGCCGTAGTTCGACGCGAGCGGGTTCAGCGTATCCGCCTCATTGACGGCCGTGTAGCTGAAGTCCTGAATGAAGACGCCGCCGAGCAGATGGATCTTGCCAGCGCCGGCATCGAACTTCACGTCGCAGGTTGCGCCGTATTCGTTCGTCTCGAAGCCCTTGTCGCCATAGGGTGCGTTGGAGTTGCCGGTCATGGCATTCGCCACGGCCGTCGCCACGCGGGCATCCATGCCGTAGGTCGCATCGCCGCCAAAGGGCTGCGTATACGTCAGCGCACAGGCGAAATTCTCGGAAACGCCGATCTTGGCGGCGACGCTCGGGATCCAGTAGCCGTTCGTGTAGACGCCGTCAGTGTTGGCGGTGCCGCCGGTCGTCGCGAACTGGCGCCGCGGGGAGACGTAGGTCGCTCCCGACCGGAAGATGAAGTCGCCGCTTTCGAACAGGATGTCCGCGTCCGCCTCGCCGCGGCTGAAACCGCCGGCCTGTGCCGCGCCGGCAAGGGCCGCCAGAGCCGCCGCTGCCAGAAGTCCGTTCTTGAAGAGCGTATTGATCATTCCTATTCCCCCGAAGTCCTGAGGCGGCCTCTCCACCGCCCGATCCGACATGACTATCGGAGAGGAGAGTCGGCTTGGCAAACCCCACTTTTCGCGGATGATTTTCAATTACGCTTCAAAAAATTACGTAAGTTTTTAGTGAAGCCCCTCATCAATCGAAGCGCCTGAAATGGAATTCTCTCCGCCGCGAATTCTACCCGATACAGAGGAATTTTATTTCAGCGCCGGGAGGCCATGTCACATTTCAGACACAGCAACGATTTTGCAATCGCCGCCCCGAATAGAAAGCCGCGCCGGGGTTGCCGGCGCGGCTTTTAAGGTTCCCGAAGGGGCCTTGGCCCCTGAATCAACCCGCTTCGCTGACGCGGGCGAGTGCCACGGCAAGGCTGGCCAGTTGCTGCTCCAGTTCGGCGAAACGCTCGCGCTCGGCCTCGACGACCTCCGGCTTGGCGTTGGCGACGAACTTCTCGTTCGACAGCTTGCCCTGAATGCGGGCGGCCTCGGCCTTCGCCTTTTCGATCGCCTTTTCGAGGCGGGCCTTCTCGGCCGAAAGGTCGATCAGGCTGCCGAGCGGCAGGCAGGCGGTCGCCTCGCCGACGACGATCTGCGCGGCGCCCTTGGGTGCCGACGCCTCCAGGTGGATTTCCGAGACGCGGGCAAGGCGGCGGATGGCCTGGTCGTGCGTGGCAAGACGCGCGCGCGTCAACGGGCTTGCATCCACCATGACGAGCGGAGCCGTCGCGCCCGGCGGCACGTTCATTTCCGCGCGGACCGAGCGGATGCCGGAAACGAGATCGACCAGCCAGTTGATCTCGTCGGCGGCCGCATCGTCCGCATAGGCCGGCGACGGCCATTCGGCATGGCAGACGAGGCTGTCGCGGCTCTTGCCCTCGCCGGCCGTGTGCGCCCAGAGCTCTTCCGTCATGAAAGGCATGAACGGGTGAAGAAGCTTGTAGGTCTCCTCCAGCACATAGGCGGCGCAGGCCTGGGATTCGGCCTTGGCGGCCTCGTCCTCGCCGCCGAAGACCGGCTTCAGCAGCTCCAGATACCAGTCGCAGAACTGGTTCCAGATGAAGCGGTAGAGCGTGCCGGCCGCATCGTTGAAGCGATAGGTCTCGATCGCCTCGGTGACGTCGCGGGCCGTGCGGGCAAGCTCCGTGAGGATCCAGCGGTTGATCGTCAGCGAGGCGGTTTCCGGCACGAATTTCGGATCGCTCTTCACGCCGTTCATCTCGGCAAAGCGCGTGGCGTTCCACAGCTTGGTGCCGAAGTTGCGGTAGCCGGCGATGCGGGCCGGATCGAGCTTCACGTCGCGCCCCTGCGCGGCCATGATGGCCAGCGTGAAGCGTAGCGCGTCCGCGCCGTATTCGTCGATCAGTTCGAGCGGGTCGATGACGTTGCCCTTCGACTTCGACATCTTCTGCCCGTTCTTGTCGCGCACCAGCGCGTGGACATAGACGGTCTCGAAGGGCTCGACCGGATTGCCGTCCTCGTCCTTCATGAAGTGCAGGCCCATCATCATCATGCGGGCGACCCAGAAGAAGATGATGTCGAAGCCGGTAACAAGGACGTTCGTCGGATAGTAACGCGCAAGCTCCGGCGTCTCTTCCGGCCAGCCGAGTGTCGAGAACGGCCAGAGCGCGGAGGAGAACCAGGTGTCGAGCACGTCCTCGTCGCGCGTCAGGATCTCGCCCGGCGCGAAATTCTCCAGCTTCTCCTCGACCCAGGCCTTCCACGGGCCTTCATGGGCGATGTAGTGCTGGATGGCGGCGTGCAGCGCCTCTTCCTCGGTCTTTTCCACGAAGACCTGCCCGTCCGGCCCGTACCAGGCCGGAATCTGGTGGCCCCACCAGAGCTGGCGCGAGATACACCACGGCTCGATGTTCTCCATCCACTCGAAATAGGTCTTTTCCCAGTTCTTCGGCACGAAATTGGTACGCCCCTCGCGGACCGAGCGGATTGCCGGCTCGGCTAGCGTCTTGGCGTCGGCGAACCACTGGTCGGTCAGCATCGGCTCGATGACGACGCCGGAGCGGTCGCCGAAGGGCTGCATGACCTTCTTGTTCTCGACATAGGGAATGGCGTTGCCCTCGTCATCCTTGACGGTGACCGCAAGGCCCTCGGCGTTGATCGCCTCGACGATGCGCTTGCGGGCCTCATAACGGTCGAGACCGCGATATTCGTCGGGAACGAGGTTGATGTCGTCGACCTCGGCCTCGCTCGGCACCTCGCCGGATTTGGCAATCTCCAGCGCCTGCGCCGCATAGACGGCGTAGGGCTCGCCGTCGGCGCGCATGGCGGCCTGCGTGTCCATCAGGCGGTAGAGCGGGATGTTGTTGCGGCGGGCGACCTGATAGTCGTTGAAGTCGTGCGCGCCGGTGATCTTGACCGCGCCCGAGCCGAAATCCTTCTCCGGATATTCATCCGTGATGATCGGGATGAGGCGGCGATGCTCCTTCGGGCCGACCGGGATCTCGCAGAGCTTGCCGACGATCGGCGCATAGCGCTCGTCGGTCGGATGGACGGCGACCGCGCCGTCGCCCAGCATCGTCTCGGGACGGGTGGTGGCGATCGAGATGTAGTCGCGCTCTTCCTGGAAGACGACGTTGCCGTCGGCGTCCTTCTCGACATAGGTATAGGTGGCCCCGTCGGCGAGCGGGTACTTGAAGTGCCACATATGGCCGTCGACTTCGCGGTTCTCGACCTCGAGGTCGGAAATCGCCGTCTCGAACTTCGGGTCCCAGTTGACGAGGCGCTTGCCGCGATAGATCAGGCCTTCCTTGTAGAGCGAGACGAAGACCTCGAGGACGGCCTCGGACAGGCCCTCGTCCATGGTGAAGCGCTCGCGCGACCAGTCGCAGGA
>Ga0222423_1001428_pt1 | contig 10811 bp, 13 predicted proteins | sample 3A0metagenome_FD_182472 | JGI IMG/M metagenome (GOLD analysis project Ga0222423, IMG submission 182472) | Enriched microbial communities from leaf-cutter ant dump, University of Wisconsin, Madison, United States - 3A0 (version 2) | ecosystem: Environmental > Terrestrial > Nest > Insects nest >...
CCCTGCACTCGACCTCATCGACGCCGCACTCGTCGAGGCCTTCAACACGCGGAACGCCCGCCTCATCATCGCCATGCCCCCACAGGAAGGGAAGAGCGAACGAGCGTCACGCCGCTTCCCACTCTGGGCCCTCACCCAGAACCCGGACCTGCGGATCGCGATCGCGTCGTTCGAGCACGACACCGCCCGCCGCTGGGGCCGCGTCGTCCGCGACGACATCACCATGCACTCCGCAGACCTGGGCATCAAGGTCCGAGACGACATGTCCGCCCAAGCCGAGTGGGCACTCGACGGCCACAAGGGAGGCCTCTACTGCGTCGGCGTCGGCGGCGCCCTCACCGGTCGACCCGTCGACCTCATGATCATCGACGATCCCATGAAGGGCCACGAGCAGGCCGACTCTCCGACCTACCGGGAGAAGGTCTGGGACTGGTGGACCGGCACCGTCGCCACCCGCTTCTCCCCCACCACACCCGTGATCGTCATCCAGACCAGGTGGCACCCGGACGACCTCGCTGGCCGTCTGCTGAACGGTGAAACCGCTGACCGGTGGAAGCTGCTGTCCATCCCCGCGCAGTGCGAGGACCCGGAGAACGACCCTCTCGGGCGCACGAGGGTCGACGAGTTCATGGTCTCCGCGCGTGGACGTACCCAGGAGGACTGGGAACTCCGGAAGGCTGACCAGACGGCCCGCACCTGGGCTGCCTTGTACCAGCAGCGTCCCGCCCCCGCTGAGGGTGCCGTGTGGCGTTGGCCGTGGATCGAGGACAACCGTGGCCGCACCGGCGACGTCCTCCTCAAGCTGACCAAGGTCATCGTCGGTGTCGACCCTGCAGCCACCTCCAAGCGCACCTCGGACCTGACGGGTATCAGCGTCGCCGGCATCGACACCGACGGGGAAGCGTGGGTCCTCGACGACCGGACCATCCGCGGCACACCCATCGAATGGGGCACCGCCGTCTGGGACGCCGTCATGGACTGGGGTGCCCACGAGGTCGTCATCGAGGACAACCAGGGTGGAGAGATGGTCCTCGAGGTGATGCGGTCGGCGTGGCGGGAAATCCGCAAGCGACGTCGCATCACCCGCCTCGCACCACCCGTCCGTCGCGTGCACCCGACCGCGGGTCAGGGGAAGCGTGCCCGTGCCGAGTCGGTGGCCGCGTACTACGAGGTCGGGAAGGTCCACCACGCAGCTGACGGCACAGATCGGTTGTCGAAGGTGGAGGACCAGATGATCACCTGGACCGGCACCGGTGACTCCCCGGACCGGGTCGACGCGCTCGTTCACGCGCTGACGGCCCTGTTCCTGCCTCAGCACTCCGCCGCAGCCGTGCCAGCCCGCCCCACACGCACGAGCATGCGCGGACGGTGACCGTGTCAGACCTCTCTGGGAACGTAGAGCTGTGACCAGGGCGAAGGCGAGTCAATGCGCGAGCGGGAAGGTCCGCTATCGCGACCGCATCGCTGCGCTCCTCGCCCTGGCGAACACCGGCCGCCGAGACTCGGCACGCCGACCGAAGAACGAGCGTCGCGCCTACCTCTGCCCGCAGTGTCGGGGCTGGCACCTGACCTCGAAGGGCCGCCAACCGGCGACCTGACCAACACCAGGAGGAAGCACCATGGCAGTAACTGTTGTCCGCAACGGCGGCAAGACCTTGACGCACGACCAGGGCACGAACCTCACCATCACCGATGGGCACCTGGTCGTCCACGGCCGAGGCAACATGGGCACGGCCCACATCGCGATGTACGCCCCGGGCGCGTGGCTGCGCGCGTACGTCGATGCCGCACCGACGAGCGGAAGCGTGGCCGACGCCTCGTCCTGACTCAGCTCACTCGCCGGGTGCCACTGACCATCGACGATGGGTGGTACCCGGCGCGTCTGGCACCCCCGCGTTGACACTCCCCCCATGAACCTGGGAGGCCACGCGTGAGTCAGCCGCACATCCACGACCAGTGGGCCGCCCTGTCGTACATCCCCGACCTCGCCGGCGACCGCACCCGACCCGACGGTGCACCCACCTGGCTCGACGACTTCGACGCCCGCCGCCTCACCGCCTACCAGGTCCTGTCCGCGTACACCGACAACACCCGCCGGTACTGGCTGCCCGCGTCTATGTGGGCGCGACCCGTCCGGGCCCGGGAGATGGGCGTCACGATCGACGCGTCCTCCGCGGAGCAGCAGCGCGAGTACGGCGACCCGGCCCTCGTCGTCAACACGGCCCGGTCCCTGCTCCTCGGCGACGACCAGACCATCACCTGCGACAGCCAGCCCGTCCTGGACTTCCTGACCGAGTGGGCCACGAGGGAGCGGTTCGGGCAGAAGATCCTCGAGGGTGAGGAGCACACCATCACCCAAGGTGACGGTGTCCACGTCCTGCACCCGTCCGGGGCGAAGGGCCGGGTCCGGCACCGGGTCTACGACCCCGGGTTCTACTTCCCCGACACCCGTACCCCGGTCGACGGGTGGGATGACGACGACTTTCCGCCGATCGTCCACCTCGCGTGGGAGTGGATCGACAACGACCAGGTCACGTGGATCCGCCGCACCACGTACCGGATGACCCGCCTCGAGCAGCCGCGCGTGACGGCGTGGGGTGACCAGGCCGAGTGGACGTGCATGTACCGGGTCGTCGACTACCCCCTGGACCACCTCAAGGGCACCGTCTACTCCCCCGAGATGGGCAACCAGGGGAACGTCCTGACGGACTGGACGGACCTGCTCGTCGACTTCATCCCCGTCGTGCACGTCCCCAACGACCCGTCCACGGAACGCACGTGGGGCCGGTCCCTGCTGCTGCTCGTCGGGCAGATCCTCGACGACCTGCAGTACACCGACACCGACCTCGCCGCAGCGTCACAGACCGCGTCGCCGGCGTTCGTCACGTCCGGCGCCCCCGCCGGTGGTCCGACCGGCCGGCCGGGCGAGATGATCGGCCTGCCCGAAGGTGCGTCTGGTGGGTGGGCCGACACGTCGAAGAACCTGACCGCCCTCACCGGGTACATCACGTCCCTGATCGAACGCCTCGCACAGAACACCCGCCTCTCACAGGTGCTGCTGGGTGCGATCAGCCCAGACCAGGTGCCATCCGGGTACGCCCTGCAGCTCGGCTTCGCACCGGCACAGTCCCTCGTGCGGGAGATGCGTGCGGTGCGGGATGAGAAGTACCCGCTGATCCTGCGGTTCGTGCTGCGCCTGTCGCAGGCGTGGGGGTGGCTCGACTCCGGTCCGACACCGGAGGCTGCGGTGACGCTGGGGGCGGCGTTCCCGTCGGACCTGCCCGGTGCGATCGCAGCCGTGAAGGACCTCCTGCCAGCGCACGGCATCTCCACCCTCACCGCGGTGAACATGCTGAAGGCCGCCGGGCTGCCCGTCGACGACGCGAAGGCTGAAGTGCAGCGGATCCGGCAGGAGTCCTACGAGCAGGCGAAGGACCTCGCTGAGGCGACCGGCAACTTCGCCGCTGCCGCCGAGATGCTGGGAGTTCCGCCGGCGACCATCACCCTCAGCCCAGCACCGGTCGCCGAGTGAGTACCGTCCACGTCCTACCCGTCGACGACCTCATCGAGCACAAGGACGTCGGCGACGACTGCGTGTGCGGGCCCACGGTCGAACCGGTCGAAGGCGACGACGGGTACATCGGGTGGCTCATCAGCCACAACTCGCTCGACGGGCGCGAGCTGCGCGAACAGGGCGGGTCTGTGCCCGCCGAACTCCCCACTGGTCGGGCGTGATGGCTGGCGTGTTCGGGCTGCCTGACGAGTTCATGGCCTACCACTGGTCCCCCTCGTCGTGCCGGCAGAGCATCTTCGACGGCGGGCTGAAGATTCGGCAGCAGTCCCACTCGGCGCCGATCCGCTACCCGTACGTCGCGTTCGCCCTCGACCCCGTCATGGCCTGGGGCATGTCCGGCGACTCGTTCCCTGACGTCGAGGGCCCGTGGGACCTGTGGGGTGTGTGGTCCGGGTACGGCCTGGACGCGTACGAGGTCATCCCGAACGACGACGGCACCCAGGCCCGCGAGCTCCGCACGTATCGGTCGGTCCCTGCGCGGCATGTCCGGTACATCGCGACCCGTGACGGTTCTGTCGCACAGAACGTGTGACACCCCCCACGCGACGGTGAGCCCACCACAAACCACCGATCAGGGAGAAGTGATGGGCCCCACCCGCAAGCAGTTCCTCCGCCTCCGGTTCGTCGAGGACCCGGCCAATCCGGACCCCGGCACCAACCCGCCCGCCGGCGGCGGTGCGACGTTCACGCAGGCGCAGCTCGACCAGATCGTCCAGGGCCGTGTCGCCCAGGCAGAGCGTGCCGCCGCAGCAGCAGCCGCGACCGCGCTCGAGCAGAAGCTCGGCGGCAAGTCCCTCGACGACATCCTCGCCCAGGCGTCCGCCGCCGACGCCGCCACCGAGGCCGCGAAGACCGAGGCGCAGCGAACCCTCGACGCCGCGAACGCCACCAAGACCGAGGCCGAGAACCTGAAGTCGCAGGCCGTCAACGAGCTCCACGCGTTCCGTGTCCAGCGGGCCCTCGTGTCCGCCGGTGCGGACGAGAAGGCCACCGGTGACATCCGCGTCGACGTCCCCGTGGGTGCGTCCGTCGAGGACATCGCCACCGCTGTCACCGCGCTCAAGGGCAGGCTCCCGGCCCTGTTCGTGAAGCCCGCGACCCCGCCGGCCGACCCGGGCACGCCGCCCGCGACACCGCCTGCTGCTGGTGGTGGGTTCGCTGCCGGGCGTGACCGGGCGAAGGCCGAGCGGGCCTGACCCCACCTACCGGCTGGCGTGGGCGTCAACACCTGGAAGACGGCTTCGCATTGGTGAACCCGGTGAAGGACGACTGCGGGTCCGTGGCGGGTAACGCCGCGCCTGGCCGTCGCGCCCTTTCTGCCCGTGTAGCGGCGTACCTGCGCCCACGCCAGCCCTTCACAAGCCTGGACGCTTGTCCAGTTCGACACAAGGTTCGAGGTCACAGCCATGAAAGTCATCGGAGTCGCTGGGCGGAAGCGGTCCGGGAAGGACACGTTCGCTGCCCGCCTGACGGACGTCCACGGGTACACGCGTGTCGCGTCCGCTGACCCGCTGCGCGCCATGGCCTTGGCCCTCGACCCGCTCGTCCGCACGACCAGCGGGCACATCGTCCGCCTCGCCGAGCTCGTCGCGTTCGAGGGCTGGGAGCGGTCGAAGAGCCACGCCGAGGTGCGGCGGACCCTGCAGCGGCTCGGCACCGAAGCCGGCCGTGGCGTCCTGGGTGACACGATCTGGATCGACACCGCGATGCGGACCGTCGCCGACGTGCCCGGCCCCGTCGTGATCACGGACGTCCGCTACCCCAACGAGGCGGACGCGATCCGTGCCGCCGGCGGGCTGGTCGTGCGGATCGACCGTCCCGGCCTCGCCTTGAGCGACGTCCACCCCTCCGAGACGGCCATGGACGACTACCCCGCCTACACGGCCCGCATCGTCAACGATCGCACGATCGCGGCCCTGCAACGCGCAGCCGACCGGTTCGTGTGACACCCCCTCCCTCACGATGCACGCAACCCGGTAACCGGGGCGCTGACCGCAGGCGACGAGTGCGGGCACACCACTGGTGTGGACCCCTTCCATACGCAACCCCAGGGAGTGAACCGTGAGCAGCATCCTGCCTCCGGCCACGCAGTACACCCAGGAGGACGACCTTCGTTGGGCCGGGTCCGGCCACGGTTTCAACGACGCCCCCTCCATCACCCTCGACGGTGACCTGTTCACCGACGCCGACGACTTCCCCGACGGTCAGATCCGCTCCGGGTCGCCGCTCGGCAAGGTCACCGCGACCGGCAAGTTCGGCCCGTACGACAACACGGCGTCCGACGGCCGTCAGACCCTCGTCGGTCTCCTGCCGTTCGGTCGCAAGCGTGAGTTCGCCGGCCAGGCGATCCCCGCCGCCCTGTACGAGCACGGGCCCGTCGTCGAGTCCTACCTGCCCCTGCCCGTCGACTCCGCCGGTAAGACGGACGTCGCCGGCCGTCTCTGGTTCCGCTGAGGAGCGCCCCCATGGCTGACATCCTTTCCCTCCTGACCCCGGCACAGCTCACGGGGTACGTCCGGGAGCTGCCCGAGCCGATCCTGAACTCGCTCGAGGCGGTCCTGCCGAACCGGACGATCAACGGGCGCAAGACGGCCCGCGTCAAGGGCACCCGCCGCCCCATCACGGCGAAGTACCGTGCGTGGGACGCGGAGGCCCCGATCGAGCGTCGCCGCGGCGCCGTCGAGGTGCAGGAGATCGTCCTGCCCCCGATCGCCGGCAAGCTGCCCCTGAACGAGGACCTGCAGTACAAGCTGCAGGACGCCCCCGGTGACGTCACGACGTCGCAGATCGTCGACGCCCTGTACGACGACGCCGGGAACCTCGCCACGGGTGTCCGCAACCGTGCGGAGGTGGCCCGCGGCCAGTTCCTGCAGACCGGTGCGGTCACGATCTCGGAGAACGGCCAGGTGTACGAGGCGGACTACGGTCTGGCCGACGACCACCAGGTCGACACCTCCGACATCACCCCGTGGAACGCGTCGGGCACCCCCCTGACCGACGAGCTCGCGTGGGTCCAGAAGGTCCAGCGTGACGCGCAGGCCCCCGTGGTCCGTGCGATCACGACCCCCGAGGTGCGAGCGGCACTGCTCGGCAACGAGGAGTACCGGCAGGCGTTCTACGCCGGCGCCGCGGCCGGGACCCTGCCGACCCTGACCCCGGGTCAGCTGGACCAGGTCCGTGAGACCTACGGCCTGCCGCCGCTGTTCATCTACGACGGCTACGTGCCGGACGACGAGGACGGCGTGACCCGTGTCATCGAGGCTGACAAGTTCATCCTCGTGACGGCCACGGTCGGCGAGTCGCAGTGGGGCGAGACGATCGAGGCGATCAACCTCGTCGCGTCGAACGCGCCCGACTGGACCCGCACGACGGCTCCGGGCATCACGGTCACGCAGTTCACGGAGCCCGACCCCGTGACGGTGTGGACGAAGGCTTCGGCCGTGTTCCTGCCGGTCGCGGGTGACATCGCCGGTCTGTTCGTGGCGAGCGTCCTCGAGGGCGTCGTCAACTCCTGACCCGCCACCACCTAGAGGGCCCCGGTCGCTCCTGTTCGCAGGAGTAGCCGGGGCCCTCTAGCGTCGGCTCCTCTTGCACCCCTGACCTGAAGATGAGCGCGCGGACGGACCGCACGCTGGGCTTCGGAGGTGGGCAGTGGGTCAGGGACGCGCAGCCCTCGTCGAGTCACCCGCAGGTGACCTGATCGTCAGCCAGGGCGCGGACAACACGTACACGTACCGGTACGGCACGAACGACGGCATCGAGACGACGTGGGTCGACCTGACGACCTGGGACGCGCGCGCGCAGTTCCGGGCCCGCCCCGGCTCGGACATCTGGCTCTCCCTGACGACCGACCCCGCGGCCGCCTCGCGGATCACCCTCGACAACCAGGGGTACGTCTCGATCCACGTGCACCACACGACCACCGAGGACCCGGCCTGGAACACGCCGGCGCGGGCGAAGGGTGTGTGGGACCTCGAGCTCGTCGCACCCGACGGTGAGGTCACGCGCCTGGTCATGGGTGTCGTGACGGTCAGTCAGGACGTGACGCGGTGACCGAGGTTGTGGAGGTCGTCCAGTTCCCCCGCGAGGTCGTCGAGGTGCCGCGCGCCGTCGGGCCGGTCGGTCCGCAGGGCCCGCAGGGCGTCCCCGGCGAGACCGGGCCCGCTGGTGCGCAAGGCCCGAAGGGCGACCGCGGCGACGACGGCGCCACCGGCGCGTCAGGGGCGACCGGCGAGGCGGGACCGCGCGGGGAGACCGGAGCACAGGGCGACACCGGTCCGGCCGGACCCAAGGGGGACCCTGGGCCCGTCGGTCCGGCGGGGCTGACGTGGCGCGGCACGTGGGACGCGGACACGGCCTATTCGGCCGACGACGCTGTCTCCCACGCGGGGACGAACGGTGTCGTGTCGTCGTACTTCGCGGTGGACGCATCGACTGGGCAGGCGCCCGCTGAGGGCACGTCGACGGCCTACTGGGCGCTGCTCGCACAGGAGGGCCCGCGCGGACCCGAAGGCCCCGCCGGCGCCACTGGCGCACAGGGCCCGACGGGTGCGAAGGGCGACCCCGGGGCGAAGGGCGACACCGGCGCGACCGGCGCGACCGGGCCCGCCGGTGCAGCCGGTGCACAGGGCCCGAAGGGCGACCCCGGGGCCACCGGCGCGCAGGGCGTCAAGGGCGACACCGGGGACACCGGGCCTGCTGGTCCTGGGTTCGCGTCCCACGACACGACCCTGACCGGTGCAACCGGTGACGGCACGATCACCCTCGCCACGTGGGCGTCGCTCATCAAGGTGCAGGTGTCAGCCGCGACCCGGTTCCGCCTCTACCGCACCAGTGCGCAGCGGACCGCGGACCAGTCCCGCGCGTTCACGACGAAGCCCGTCGGTGACGTGTGCCTCCTGGACGTGAAGCTCGACGCCGCCGGCACCCTGTGGCTCAACCCTGCCCCCGTCGTCGGGAGCACCGGGACCACGTACTACACGCGCACCGACGGTGCAGCCAACGTGACACTCACCTGGGAAGGGTGACCCCATGACCACCTACACGATGAGTTCGGTCGTCGCGGACAACGGCACCGCCGGGTCCGGGACGGCGATCCGGGCGTGGGTGCAGAAGGTCCACGACGCCCTCGTCGCGATCGGGATGGTCCAGACCTCGGACACCGGTCAGGCGAACATCTCCACGCTCGTCGCACCGTCCGCCGCGGGCACGGCGGCGGGGTACGAGATCTGGCGGTTCAACGACACCCTGCAAGCCACGGCACCCGTGTTCTTCAAGCTCGAGTACGGGTCTGGGTCGGCTGGGGCGAGCCCGCAGATGTGGATCACGGTCGGCAAGGGCACCGACGGTGCAGGCAACATCACCAACGTCCTCTTCGCACGCCAGACCGGGATCTCCGGCGGTTCCACGTCAGGCAACCCATCTGGCACGGGGACGGGCTACGCAGCGTCCGGTGACGGCTGCTGCATCGCACTGCTCCCGTTCGCAGAGGGGCACACTGGCCGCTACCAGCCGGGCTTCATCCTCGAGCGTTCCCGCACCGACCAGGGCACGGCGACCGCCGACGCGCTAGTCCTGGTCACCACGGGGATCTACAACTCGCTGCCCGGGTCGCAGGCGTCCGCGGCGTCGTACCAGGCCGTGAACTATGCGGACACGTCGAAGACGAGCTCCGGGGTGCTGCCGGTTCTCGTCCCGGCGATGGTCAACGGGACGGCGCTGGCAACCTCAACGTCCGTGGCGTCGGGTTCGATCGGGCCCGTGTGGCCGTGGATCATCTTCGTCCCCGGCATCGCACCGTTCCAGTGCCTCACCGGGATGTCGTTCTCAGCCGGCGACGCACCATCCGGCACGTTCAGCCTGTACGTGCTCGGGCAGACCCGCACGTACCGCGCCATCCCCGTCGCGGAGGGCCACGCAGGTTACGGGCTCGCCACCGCCATGGGTTCCACGACGTTCACGCAGAACAACAACATCGGACTCGCGATCAGGTGGGAGTGACCCATGGCTGTCACTGAGTGGCGTGTGTGGGCTGACGTCCGCAACGCCGACCAGGACCCCGACACCATCGGCACGCGCGTTGGGTCCGCGGTCGCAGCTGGTGCCGGCGGGTCCCTGTCGTGGTGGCTGACGAAGGCTGGGATCCACGTCGACCAGCCGCCCACGACCGGGCAGGGGTGGCCGCGGTGACCCACACCCCCGACGAGACGATGAGCCCATGGACCTGACCCAGAGCGACGTCGACCACATCCGGGACTGGGTGGGCGACACCCCGGACGACGCCACCCTGTACCTGTACGGGGAGGACGCGACGTACTGGCAGGAGGTCGCCCTGCGAGTCCTGTACCGGCGCCGCGCGAACGCTGCCGCTGGCGGGTCACAGGCGTCGTCGTTCAGCCTCGAAGGCGTCCTGTCGGTCGGGCTCGCGAAGACGGACCTGTCGACCCTCGACACGCAGATCGCTGACCTCGAGGCGCAGGTCGCCGCCCTGAACGGGCACCCGACCGGTGGGGTCACGGTGTCGCGGATGCGGCGCCCGGACCGGTACCGGTGACCCAGCCGGACGCGATCGAGTCGCTGGCCGCGTCCCTCGTCGCCGACCTCACCGCGGTCACCGACCGGATCGCCCAGGAGATCGAGGACGCCCTGGTCGACTGGTTCGACCTCACCCCGCCGGCACGTGTGCAACGGCTGCAGGTGCTGCAGCGTGCGCTCGTGGCGTTGGTCGGGCAGGCGGACGCGATCGCGGCACGGCACGTCGTGTCAACCATGCAGAGCTCGTACGAGATCGGGGCGTGGGCTACGGCCATCACCACCGGCACGACTGCGACGTTCACGGGTGTCGACATCGACGCTGTCACCCACCTCGCCACCGACACGATGCAGTCCCTCCTGCAGGCCACGAAGGGCATGCGGGAGGACGTGAAGCAGGTCATCCGGGACCTCACCCGTGACCAGGTCCGGGCGAAGCTCTACCTCGGGCAGACCGCCGTCCAGGCAGGTCAAGAACTCGCCAAGGCGATGGGTGAGCGTGGGATCACCGCCGTCATCTACTCCGACGGTCGCAGGGTCACCCTCGAGCAGTACGCACAGATGGTCATCCGCACCAAGACCGCGGAGGCCTACCAGGAAGGTGGCCTGAACCAGGGCGACCGCCTGGACATCGACTGGTGGGAGGTCATGGACGGACCCGGGTGCGGGTGGACGTCGCACGACGACCCGCAGAAGGCGGACGGGA
>Ga0222423_1001432_pt1 | contig 10789 bp, 10 predicted proteins | sample 3A0metagenome_FD_182472 | JGI IMG/M metagenome (GOLD analysis project Ga0222423, IMG submission 182472) | Enriched microbial communities from leaf-cutter ant dump, University of Wisconsin, Madison, United States - 3A0 (version 2) | ecosystem: Environmental > Terrestrial > Nest > Insects nest >...
AAGGCGTCGCTGCCCGCCACGTAGTCGGCGGCGTCCTGGGTGGTGATGTGCTCGAAGACGATCTTCAGCTCAGGGAAGTCGCGGCGCAGCGGGATGAGCTGCTGGTCGATGAACACGGCCTCGCGGTCGAACAGGTCGATGTCGCTGCTGGTCACCTCGCCGTGCACCAGCAGCAGCATGCCGGCCTTCTGCATGGCCTCCAGCGTCTTGTACGTCTTGCGGATGTCGGTCACGCCCGCGTCGCTGTTGGTGGTGGCGCCGGCCGGGTAGAGCTTGCAGGCGACCACGCCGGCGTCCTTGGCCCGGGCGATTTCTTCAGGCGGCAGGTTGTCGGTGAGGTACAGGGTCATCAGCGGCTCGAACTGCACGCCGGCGGGTACGGCGGCCAGGATGCGCTGTTTGTAGTCGAGCGCCTGCTGCGCCGTGGTCACAGGCGGGCGCAGGTTGGGCATGATGATGGCGCGGCCGAACTGGGCGGCCGTGTGGGGCACGACGGTGGCAAGGGGCTCGCCGTCGCGCACGTGCAGGTGCCAGTCGTCGGGGCGGGTGATCGTGAGGGTGTTGATGGTGGGTGCGGCGGTCATGGCGCCATTGTCCCATCCGGGCCTGGATAGGCGCCGCGCGGCCGTTCTTCCTTCATTTGAAGGATGTTTTCCATTGCGGCGTTTGCAACCATCGCCGGCAATCCTGCCGGTTGTGCAGGTCGCTATTCTTTCAATAGCTGCCAGCGCTTATCCAGCAAGCGCTGGAGGCATTTTTTATTGACCATCCATGCCACACGCATTCAGACTCCTCATCGCCAGCACCGCCCTGCTCTGCGCCGCCGTGGCGATGGCCGACACGGCCGTGCCCAAGCAGGACGTGAAGGGCCTTTCCGACCCGCCCGGCCTCAAACGCTATGCGGGCTCGGTGCTGGTGTACCGCGACGACGTCGCCTACGACGAGGTGAAGTGGCCCACTGGCCGCGCCATCGAGCGCGACGGCCAGTGGCAGATGGCCCAGTCGCTGGCCCGCTCCGGCCAGCGCAGCGCGGCGCAGTACCTCACGCCCGAGGGCCGCAGCGCGCTGGAGGTGTTGCGCAACTACCAGCAGGAGATGAAGGGCGCTGGCTACGAGACGGTGTACGAATGCACGGGCGATGCCTGCGGCGATGCGCAGAACATCAGCCAGTACGGCCTGTCCTCGCTGGTGATGCCCACGACCTGGGAATCCAAGGTGGGCAACAACTCCGTGGCCGCGTGCGGCGGCGGCGGCCTGGTCAGCGACTTCCGCTACGCGGTGCTGGACAACAAGGCCACGGGCGCGGCCCTGGCGGTGCTGGCCTGGAAGCCGGGCATCCTGTCGGCCTACTGCGACGAGAAGGAGTTCCAGAAGCGCACCAGCGTGTTCGTGGCCCACGTCACCCCCAAGGCGCGCGAGCAGAAGATGGAGACCATCAGCGCGTCCGAAATCAGCAAGGGGTTGGACGCAAACGGCAAGGTCGCCATCTACGGCATCCTGTTCGACACCAACAAGGCCGACATCAAGCCCGAAAGCAAGCCCTCCCTGGAGCAGATCGGCAGCCTGCTCAAGGCCCAGGCCGCGCTCAAGCTGCACGTGGTGGGCCACACCGACAACGTGGGCACCCTGCCCGCCAACCTGGACCTGAGCCGGCGCCGCGCCGACGCGGTGGCCGCCGCGCTGAGCCAGGGCTGGGGCATCGCCCGCGACCGCCTCACGGCCAACGGCGTGGCCAGCCTGGCGCCCGTGGCATCCAACCGCGACGAGGCGGGGCGCGCGAAGAACCGGCGGGTGGAACTGGTGCTGCAGTAGCGGTCACTCTGTTTTTGATAGCTGCCAGCGCATGGTGGGTAGGCGCTAGCGGCACTTTTTATGCCAAACTCCCTTCCCGTGGTGCATGGGAAGGGATGCGATGGACCAGGACCGGGAAATCAGCGCAGAGGAGGCGGTATCGCCAGCCGCGCTCAACCGCGTGCAGGCCGCGCTCTATGGCGCGGTGGGCACGGACGCGGCCTGGGCCGAGGCGCTGCGCGTGCTGGCGCAGGAGTTCGATGCCAGCTTCGCCATGCTGGTGGCCGCGGGCCAGGGCCAGCGCGACCAGAGCTTCTACGCCGCGTGGAACCACCCCGAGGAGGCCGCGCGCGCCTATTCCGACCACTGGTGGCAGTACGACCCGTGGCTGGAGCAGGGCGTCGCGCAGGGCATGGCCGTGCAGGGCAACATCGCGCGCGGCAGCGACATCGTGCCGCCCGTGGTCTTGCGCGCCAGCCGCTTCTACCGCGACTACCTGGCGCGACTGCCCGCCGAGCACCTGCTGGTGTGCATGGTGTCGGACGGCAGCGTGCCGGGCATGGCGCCGCTGTCGCACCTGAGCTTCTTCCGCCGCCCCGACCAGCCCGATTTCAGCCCGGCGGACCTGGCGCGGCTGCGCGCCTTCTACCCGCACGTGCTGCGCGCCTTCGACCTGCACTGGACCACGCGCCGCCTGGAGGACCAGGTGACGATGCTGCGCCGCTTCCTGGACGCCTTCGAGTTCGGCGTGGTGATGCTCGACCCCGCCGCCGCCGTGCTGTACGCCAACCGCAGCGCGCTCGCCATGGCCGCCCAGCCGCCGCTGGCGCGCTGGCTGGGCGCCCTGCCCCGGCGCGTGGGGGCACACGACCCGCTGGGCCGGCTGGTGCATGCCTGCGCGCGGGGCCAGGGCGGCGGCATGGCGCTGGGGGCCGAGGCGCCCGAACTCCTGGCGCTGGCCCTGCCCATCGCCGTCATGGAGGAGGCCGGGACGGCCATCGCGCAGGAAGGCGCGCAACGGCCACCGCAACCGCAGGCCCTGCCCGGCGCCTGCATGCTGCTGCTCACGCGCCACGCGCACGTGTCGCCGTCGGTGCTCGACTTCGTCATGCGCACCTTCGGCCTCAGCGCCGCCGAAGCGCGCCTGCTGCCCCCGCTGCTGCGCGGCAGCGCCCCGGCGGAGATCGCGGCCGAGCTGGGGGTGAAGGTCAGCACCGTGCGCTCGCAGCTCTCGGCCATCTTCGCCAAGACGGGCACGCTGCGGCAGCAGGATCTGATCCGGCTGCTGGGCAGCGTGCCGCCGGTGCATCTGTAAATGAAAAGCGGCCCCAGAGGGCCGCCGGTTGGGAAACTGCAGCGGGTTCAGTGCTGCAGGATCTTGTTGAGGAAGTCCTTGGTGCGGGGCTGGCGCGCATCGGGGTTGCCGAAGAACTCGTCCTTGGAGCAGTCCTCCAGGATCTTGCCGCCCACGTCGATGAAGATCACGCGGCTGGCCACCTTGCGCGCGAAGCCCATTTCGTGGGTCACGCACATCATGGTCATGCCTTCCTTGGCCAGGCTGACCATCACGTCCAGCACTTCGCCGACCATTTCCGGGTCCAGCGCGGAGGTAGGCTCGTCGAACAGCATCACGATCGGGTCCATCGACAGCGCGCGGGCGATGGCCACGCGCTGCTGCTGGCCGCCCGAGAGCTGGCCGGGGAACTTGTCCTTGTGCGCCATCAGGCCCACGCGGTCGAGCATCTTGAGGCCGCGCGTGCGGGCCTCGTCCAGGCTGCGGCCCAGCACCTTGACCTGTGCGATGGTCAGGTTCTCCGTCACCGACAGGTGCGGGAACAGCTCGAAGTGCTGGAACACCATGCCCACCTTGGAGCGCAGCTTGGGCAGGTCGGTCTTGGGGTCGTTGACCTTGGTGCCGTTGACGATGATCTCGCCCTTCTGGATCGGCTCCAGCGCGTTCACCGTCTTGATCAGCGTGGACTTGCCGGAGCCCGAGGGGCCGCAGACCACGACCACGTCGCCCTTGTCGATGCTCACCGAGCAATCGTGGAGCACCTGCACCGGTCCATACCACTTGGAAACGTTCTTGATTTCAATCATCTTCTCAGCCATGGCTGTCTCTCCAGTCTTCGGGTATTGCGGGTCTTAGCGAATGATGGCGATCTTCTTGTGCAACCGCTTGACGACGTAGGACAGCGAGAAGCAGATCACGAAATAGACGACGGCGGCCAGCAGGTAGCTCTCGGTCGGACGGCCGAAGTTCTTGCCGGCGGTCTCGAAGCCCTTGAGCAGGTCGTAGGCGCCGATGGCGTAGACGAGCGAGGTGTCCTGGAACAGGATGATGGTCTGCGTGAGCAGCACCGGCAGCATGTTGCGGAACGCCTGCGGCAGGATCACCAGTTTCATGTTCTGGCCGTACGTCATGCCCATGGCCTGGCCGGCGAACACCTGGCCGCGCGGGATCGACTGGATGCCCGCGCGCATGATCTCGCTGAAGTAGGCCGCCTCGAACGCGATGAAGGTGATGATGGCCGAGGTCTCCGCCCCGATGGGCCGCCCGATCACGAAGGGCACGAGCAGGAAGAAGCCCAGGATCACCATGACCAGCGGAATGCTGCGCATGCCGTTGACGTAAGCCGCGGCCGGCAGGTCCAGCCACTTCTGGCCCGAAAGGCGCATCAGCGCCAGCAGCGTGCCGAAGAAGACGCCGCCCAGCGTGGCCACGATGGTGAGGAAGATGCTGAAATACAGGCCCTTCAGCACGAAGCCGCTGATGACGCCCCAGTTGTAGAAGCCGAAATCGAGTTCCATCTCAGTGCCCCCCCCCGCCGCTCGCCGCCACGAAGCCCGGCACGCGCACCCGCTTCTCGATGAAAGCCATGATGCGGTTGATGGCCATGGCGGAAATGAAGTACAGGAAGATCACGCCGATGTAGATCTCCATCTGGCGCGAGGTTTCCTCGCCGGCCTGCAGGTAGAACTGCGTGAGCTCGGCGATCGACACCGCGAAGGCCACGGACGAATTCTTGAAGATGTTCATCGACTCGCTGGTCAGCGGCGGGATGATGATGCGGTACGCCATGGGCAGGATCACGTAGCGGTAGGTCTGCGCCGTGGTGAAGCCCACGGCCATGCCCGCGTAGCGCTGGCCCTTGGGCAGCGCCTGGATGCCCGCGCGCACCTGCTCGGCAATGCGCGCCGACGTGAACAGGCCCAGTGCGATCACCACCAGCAGGAAGGGCGGAAAGCTGCGCATGGGCGGGATCAGCGTGGGCACCACGTAGTACCAGAGGAAGATCTGCACCAGCAGCGGAATGTTGCGGAACAGCTCCACCCACGCATTGCCAAGGCGCACCACCCAGGGGCTGTCGGGCAGCGTGCGCAGCACGCCGACGATCGAGCCCACGATCAAGGCCAGGAGCAGCGCGCACACCGACACCGATACCGTCCACCCCCAGGCGGACAGCATCCAGTCGAGATACGTGACGCTTCCCCCCGAGCCAAAACAGCGGGCCACGACCTCGCCGTCCACAGTGTCCTTGCAGAACACCTGCCAATCCCAGTTTGCCATCTGGCACCTCTCGCTTTGCAACCTGTTCCGGTGACCCAAACAAACACCCGCCATCGGGCGGGTGTTCGGGGTGCATTACCTGTAAGCGCTAGAGCTTACTTGTTGTACTCTTCCATGGGCTTGTCGTTGGGGTTCGCCCAGGCGTTCTTGGTGCCTTCGGAGGCCGGCATGTTCAGGTTGACGTTGTTGGGCGGGATGGGCTGCATGAACCACTTGTCGTACAGCTTGGCCAGCGAGCCGTCCTTGATCTGGCGGACGATGCTGTCGTCGATGGCCTTCTTGAGCTTGGCGTCGCCCTTGGGCAGCATGCAGGCGATGGGCTCGACCGACAGCACTTCGCCGACCATCTTGTAGTCCTTGGGAGCCTTGGACTTGGCGGCGTTGGCGGCCAGGATGGAGCCGTCCATCACGAAGGCGTCGGCGCGGCCGGACTCGAGCAGCAGGAAGCTGTCGGCGTGGTCCTTGCCCATGACTTCCTTGAACTCGATGCCTTCGGCGCGCTTGTTCTTGCGCAGGGTCTGCACCGAGGTGGTGCCCGTGGTGGTGGCCACGGTCTTGCCCTTGAGGTCGGCGATGCCGTTGATGCCCGAGTTGGCCTTGGTCAGGATGCGCACTTCCTCCACGTAGGTGGTGACGGCGAAGTCCACGTCCTTCTGGCGCGCGGTGTTGTTGGTGGTAGAGCCGCACTCGAAGTCGATGGTGCCGTTCTGCACCAGCGGCACGCGGTTCTGCGAGGTGATGACCTGGTAGTTGATGGTCAGCGGCTTGCCGACGCCCTTGCTCAGGTCGTCGATGATGCGTTCAGCCATCTCGGTGTGGAAGCCCACGTACTTGCCCCCGCCCACGGTGAAGGCCAGGCCCGAGGAGTCGCGCACGCCGAGGTTGACGCTGCCGCGGTCCTTGATCTTGGCCAGGGTATCCGTGGCCTGGGCAAACACGCTGCCGGCAGCCAGGGCGGTCACTGCAACCGCGAGCAAATGCTTCTTCATGAGAATCTCCTTGTATGGGTGAAGCGAAAGAACGGGGGATATTTCAGGGTTCGGCGCACACCGGTTTTGCCGGCGCGCCGAATGCCCCAAAAATGGGGATCATGCCACCAGACATTGTTATGTCAGAACGGCACCTGGTCGGTAGGGTATTTCCAGAAGTCCCGCAGCAAATAGCTGACGGGCAGGTTCAAAACGGTGTTTTTCGGCGGGATGGGCTTGTTGAACCACTTGTCATAGAGCGGGTAGATCTCCCGGCTGGTGATCAGGCGGCGCATCTCCTCGTCCACCAGTTTCTTGAACTCGGGGTCGTCCTTGGGCAGCGCGATGGCCAGCGGCTCGGTGGTCATGAACCGGCCCACCACCTTGAGCGCCTTGGGGTCGGGCCGCCCCGCGGCCAGGCCGTACAGCAACACATCGTCCATGAGGAAGGCGTCGGCCTCGCCCTTTTCCACCATCTCGACGGCCTTGGCGTGGTCGGACGCCTCCACGATGTTGATGCCCATCAGGCGCTCGCGGTTGGCGGCCGCCACGGCCTTGAGCGGCGTGGTGCCCGTGGTGGACACCAGCTTCTTGCCGTTGAGGTCTTCCACCCGGTCGATCGGGCTGGAAGCCTTGACCAGCAGCCGCGCCCCGGTGATGAAGTGGGGGATGGTGAAGGACACCTTCTGGCGCCGCTCGGCGTTGTTGGTGGTGGAGCCGCACTCCATGTCGGCCTTGCCCTGCTCCACCACGGTCAGGCGGTTGGCCGCCGTGACCTGCAGGAACTGGACCTCCATGTCCTTCTTGCCGGTCTTCTTGCGCACCACCTCGGCCATGCGCAGGCACAGGTCCACGGCATAGCCCACGGGTTTGCCCGACTGGGTGTCGATGTACGAGAAGGGCACCGACGATTCGCGGTGTGCGATCACCAGCTTGCCGCCGGCGCTGACGCGTTCGAGCACCGTCTCGGCCTGCACGGGCGCGGCCAGCGCGCAGCACAGGGCCACGAGGCCCCCGGCGATTTCCCAATGCTGAACTTTCATGCGATGTCTCGGTGAGTGGATGGGTTCGGGTTTGCAATGTTCGTGCCACCATGGCCCCGAGGGGCCAGCACTCCGGTACAACCGACCCGGCGATGGCGCGAACTGTACGTGTCGTTACCGTGAATTTCCAATGCCGTTTGCGGGCTCAACTATGCAAAGTGTTTATATCCGTATTTACCCTTAGCATGACGCCGCCTGCGCCTGCAGGTAGGTCCAGAGCGCCTGGGCCGTGCCCTTGGGCGCCTCCTTGCCGGCCGGCTTCTCGCGGTAGGCGCGCACGTCCATGGTCATCTGCAGGCCCTCGGTGTCGGCCAGGGCGGCGCTGACCAGGCGGCGCGAGCGCAGTTCCTTCTTCACGGCGCTGTGCGGCAGGAAGGCCACGCCATGGCCCTCCAGCGCCATGGCCTTGAGGCCTTCGGCCATGTCGGTCTCGTACACCCGGTCCAGGTGGATGGGCGTGCCGGATTCCTTGAGGATCAGCTCCGTCACGCGGCCCAGGTAGGCGCCGGGCGCGTAGCCCAGGTACGGCAGGGGCTGGCCGGGGCGGCCGGGCAGGCGGTGCAGCGGTTGCCCTTCGGCGTCGGCCTTGCTGTAGGGCGAGAGCACCTCCTGGCCCAGGCTCACCATCTCGTACCGCTCCGCGTCGAGCTGGAAGGGCTGCGAGGGGTGGTGGTAGGCGATGAGCAAGTCGCAGCTGCCCTCCACCATGCGCATCACGGCATCGTGCACGTTGAGCGCGATCAGCCGGCTCTTGAACGGGCCGAACTTGTCGTGCAGGCTGGACACCCAGGCCGGAAAGAACGTGAACGCCAGGGTGTGCGGCACGGCGAACTCGATCATGTCCTTGCCGGCGCTGGTGTGCGCGCGCAGCATGGCGCGCGTGTTCTGCAGCGACTGCAGCATTTCCAGGGCCTGGTCGTACAGGGTCTTGCCGGCAGGCGTGAGGCGGGTGGGGTAGGAACTGCGGTCCACCAGATCGGTGCCCGCCCAGGCTTCCAGGGCCTGGATGCGCCGCGAGAAGGCAGGCTGCGTGACATGCCTGAGCTGGGCGGACCGGCTGAAGCTGCGCGTTTCCGCAAGACTGACGAAATCTTCAAGCCACTTGGTTTCCATCGGCACATTATCGGCGCGGGGGCGCCGCGCTGCAGCGGGGGATATGAGGGTTTACACAGGGCGCACCGATGGTGTGCATGCTTAGCAACACATCGCATAATAGAAAGCGGCGCCTACCGCGCTTTGCGTCCGGGCCCCTGGTGCACAACACCGCCGGGCAGGGCGACCGGTACACGCATGTTTGTTCTCCTCCACCCCTGCTCCCATGTCCTCCTCTTCTCCCCAAGGGCCTGCGGCCGACGCATCGCCCGCTGCCGCCGCGAGCCCCGAGGCCGAACCCCGCTCGCTGCGCATTGAAGACTGGCTGACCGTCCTCGTGATGGCGGCGCTGGCCCTCATCACCTTCGCCAACGTGCTGGTGCGCTACTTCACCAACTCCTCCTTTGCCTGGACCGAGGAAATCTCGGTCTTCCTGATGATCGTGCTGGCGCTCGTCGCGGGCTCCGCCGCCGTGGCGCGCGACCGGCACATCCGCATCGAGTTCTTCGCCGAAGGCGGCTCGGCGCTGCGCCGCCGCCGCCTCGCGCAGCTGGGTGCGCTACTGGTGGCCGTGCTGTTCGCGCTGATCGCGGCCCTGTCCGTTCGCGTGGTGTGGGACGACTACCGCTTCGAGGAAACCTCGCCCGGCATCGGCGTTCCGCAGTGGTGGTACTCGGTATGGCTGCCCGTACTCTCGCTGCTCATCACGTGGCGCGCCGTGGGCCTGTTCATCCGCCGCACGCGCCAGCCGGATGCACAGCTGCCGGGCAGCGACGGCGAAGGCCCGCAGCCATGATCGCCACGCTGCTCTTCGTCGCCTTCCTGGCGCTGATGTTCCTGGGCGTGCCCATCGGCGCGGCGCTGGGGCTGGCGGGCGCGGCCTGCATCGCGCTGGCCAACGCGGACGCGCAGTGGTTCGGCCTGCTGGCCGTGCCGCAGAACTTCTACGCGGGCCTGGGCAAGTACCCGCTGCTGGCCATCCCGATGTTCGTGCTGGTGGGCTCCATCTTCGACCGCTCGGGCGTGGCGCTGCGGCTGGTGAACTTCGCCGTGTCCATCGTGGGGCGCGGCCCGGGCATGCTGCCGCTGGTAGCGATCGCCGTGGCCATGTTCCTGGGCGGCATCTCGGGCTCCGGCCCGGCCAACGCGGCAGCCGTGGGCGGCGTGATGATCGCGGCCATGTCGCGCGCGGGCTATCCGCCCTCGTTCTCGGCCAGCGTGGTGGGCGCGGCGGCGGCCACGGACATCCTGATCCCGCCCTCCGTGGCGTTCATCATCTACTCGGTGCTGGTGCCCGGCGCCTCGGTGCCGGCGCTGTTCGCGGCCGGCATGGTGCCCGGCGTGCTGGCCGGCATCGCGCTGATCGTGCCGGCCGTGTGGATGGCCCGCAAGCACAAGATGGGCGCGCTCGAAGCCAGCATGCCGCGCCCGCCGTTCTGGAAGAGCCTGCGCGAAGCCACCTGGGGCCTGGCCGCGCCGGTCGTGATCCTGGGCGGCATGCGCGCCGGCTGGTTCACGCCCACCGAGGCCGCCGTGGTCGCGGTGTTCTACGGCCTGTTCGTGGGCATGGTCATCCACCGCACCATCACGGTGCGCGACCTGTTCCCCATCTTGCGCGAATCGGGCGAGCTGTCGGCCGTGATCCTCCTCGTGGTGTCGCTGGCGGGCATCTTCGCGTACTCACTGTCCACGCTGGGCGTGATCGACCCGGTGGCCAATGCCATCGTGAACTCCGGGCTGGGCGAATACGGCGTGCTGGCGCTGCTCATCGTGCTGCTGATCACCGTGGGCATGTTCCTGGACGGCATCTCGATCTTCCTGATCTTCGTGCCGCTGCTGCTGCCCATCATGAACCATTACCACTGGGACCCGGTGTGGTTCGGCGTGATCCTCACGCTCAAGGTGGCGCTGGGCCAGTTCACCCCGCCGCTGGCCGTCAACCTCATGGTGTCCTGCCGCATCGCCGGCGTGCGCATGGAATCGACCGTGCGCTGGGTCGGCTGGATGCTGGTGGCCATGTTCCTCGTGATGGTGGCCGTGATCGCCTTCCCGCAACTGGCCCTGTGGCTGCCCGCCAAGCTGGGCTACTGATTTTCTAAAAGGAGACTGAAAGATGATGAAACTGCGTACCTTCCTGACCTCTGCCGTGGCTGCCGCGGCCGCCCTGGCCTTCACCGCCCCCGCGGCCCTCGCGCAGACCGCTTACAAGAGCGAATACCGCATGTCGCTGGTGCTGGGCACGGCCTTCCCCTGGGGCAAGGGCGGCGAGCTGTGGGCCAACAAGGTGCGCGAGCGCACCCAAGGCCGCATCAACATCAAGCTCT
>Ga0222423_1001434_pt1 | contig 10779 bp, 3 predicted proteins | sample 3A0metagenome_FD_182472 | JGI IMG/M metagenome (GOLD analysis project Ga0222423, IMG submission 182472) | Enriched microbial communities from leaf-cutter ant dump, University of Wisconsin, Madison, United States - 3A0 (version 2) | ecosystem: Environmental > Terrestrial > Nest > Insects nest >...
GACAGGCGCGAGGCGGGCTTGCCCAGATACGCCCACGACGCCGCCTCGACGCCTTCGATGGTGCCGCCAAACGGCGCGCGGTTCAGATAGATCGTGAGGATGTCGCGCTTGGACAGGTGTGCTTCGAGCTGCAGCGCGCGCAGCATCTGGCGCAGTTTGCCCAGCGCGCTGTGCGGCGTGCCGTCGAGGATGCGCGCGACCTGCATGGTCAGCGTCGAGCCGCCGGACACCAGATGGCGATGCACGATCCACTGCGCGAACGCGCGCGCGAGCGCGAGTGGGTTCACGCCGGGATGGCGCCAGAACCAGCGATCCTCGTAGGTGAGCAGCGCCTGCACGTAGAGCGGCGAGACGTCGTCGATGCGCGTCGGATAACGCCACACGCCGTCGCGATCCGGGAACGCGCGCAGCGGCGTGCCGTCGCGCGCGAGCACGACCGTGCTGCCGCCATTGGCGCCGGGCAGCGGCAGCGGAAACAGGCGATCGAGGGCGAAGGCGAGGGTGAGCAGCAGGAACGCGGCCACTGCTGCTCGCTTGAATGGTCGGCGCAGGCGCATGGGTGAAGTCCCAACCCTCCCCTTGAAGGGGAGGGCTGAAAGCAAATCGCGTTACGGCTCGACGACCTTCACCGTGGCCGGCGTGCTCTTGCCGACGCCGCGGATGTCGGGGCGGTACATGTCCTCGACGAGCGGCGGCGGCACCTGGAACGTGCCGGGCGTGACCGCACGGACGAGGTAGAACACGTGCGCGGACTGGCCCTTGTAGAGGTTGAGCGCGGCGACGTAGCGGTCGTCGCGGAATTCCTCGTGGCGCACGTCGGCGGCCTGCGCGCGGTCGGTGATGGTGATGCCGTCGACGACCACGTCGGCCCATTGCTTGGCGTCGGTGAGATTGAAGTTCTCGATTTCCAGGCCGCCGGGCAGCAGGTCCGTGAGCAGGCCATCGGGCATCGCCTCGCGCGCTTCGATGGCGAGGCCGACGATCAGGCTGTCGCCTTCCTTGAGCGGACCGGGTTCCCAGGGCTTGCCGTCGAGCGTGTAGAAGGTGCGCTTGATCGACACGTAATGGTCGTCCGGCGCGGGCGCGGCCTTGGGCACGCCGGCGATGTCGGTGCTCACGTACAGCGGCAGGTCGCCCTGCGGCATGAAGCGCACGCCGGAGCTGAGTTCGCCCGCATTGAAGCGGCGGCTCCACAGGCGATCGGGACTGATCTCGCTCGTCGCGCCGCCGATCGACAGCGTGCCCGACACGGCCTTGTCGCCATCGTCGATGAGCGCCTTGCCCAGCCGCGCGACCGCGATCTGTTCCTGCGTGCTGTAGTAGTGCCAGCGCTGGTCGTTGCGCGAGGTCAGCGAGCGGGCGAGATCGAACACGCGCGCCTCGTACTCGGGCTTGGACAAGCCGTACTGGTGCGCGAGCGCGATCATCAGCGCGGTGTCGCGCAGGTCCGAGCCGTAGTCGCCGAGATACCACGGGCGCTCGACCTTCCTGGCGAAGGCTTCCTCGATGGCTTTCTCCGCTCGCGGCACATCGCCCATGAGCTTGAGCGCGATGCCCAGGTGCACGAGTGGCAGCGCGGTGATGGACTTGCCGCGGTCGTTGTCGAACAGCGCGCGCAGCGTGCCGAGCGGCGCGCGGTTGACGCGTGCGAGCACGTAGCCCGAATACGCCTCGTTGGCGAAGCGCAGGTGGTCGCTGTGCTCGTAGCCGTAGAACGGATGGCCGCCGGAGAGCAGGTCGTCGTTGAGTCGCTTGAGCGACTTCTGCAGCAGGTCGTCCGGAACGAGGAAGCCGGCGTCGCGCGCGTCTTCGAGGAACTCGACGACGTAGGGCGTGATGGACTCGTTGACGTAGCTGTCGCCGCCCCACATCGAGAAATTGCCGTTGCCGATCTGCATGGAGGCGATGCGGCCGATCGCGGCGTCGACGCGCGTCTTGCGTTCGTCCGGCGTCAGTCCGTTCGTGTGCAGGTTCTGCGCGAGCTTGTCGTCGAGCAGCAGGCTGCCGAAGCCCTTGCTCGTGGTCTGCTCGATGCAGCCGTACGGATAGCCGAGCAGGTCGTGCAGCACGCTCGCGAACGGCAGCGGCGGCAGGCTCGACACGGTGAGCCGCGCGACGACCGAGTCGGCGAGCAGGCCGTCGAGCGCGCTCGCGCCGAGTGCGACGGGTTCGAGCTTGTCGAGCTGTTGCGGCGTCGAGCGCAGCACGCTCGGCCACGCGGCGCGCACGACCATCTCGAAGTGGCGATCGAGCTTGATGTCGTCGCCGGCGCCGCCGATCGACTTCGCCGACACGTCGATCTTGCCGACGCCGTAGCCGTCGAGCGCGTTGAGCGGGAAGCTGAGCGTCGTCTTGGCGCCGTCGGCGAGCTTGACCTTGCGCTCGCCCTGTTCGACGGCGAGCGGCTTCTGCGTGGCGACCTTGACCGCAAACTCGCGCTCGCTGCCGGAGAAGTTCTGCAGGTCGAGCGTGAGGCTCGACTTGTCGCCGGGCGCGAGCACGCGCGGCGTGGAGATTTCCGCGACGAGCGGCGCGCGCACGATGGTCTCGACGTCGCTGCCGCCGAACTGGTTCTCGCCGAACACCTGCGCGGTGACGCGCACGGTGCCGTTGAAGTCGGGCATCTTCAGCGCGACCTTCGCCTCACCCTTCGCGTCGAGCGCGACGGCGCCGGAGAACAGGTCGACGGTGAGTACCTTCGCGGTCGGGCGGCGCGCCTGCGGCAGCGGGCCGAGCGCCATGTCGCCGCCGTAACGCAGTTTCGCGGTCGCGCCGTCGAAGCTCTCGATGATGCGGCCGTAGAGGTCGTAGGCGTCGATGCCGAGCGCGCGTTGCGCGAAGAACCACGCGTTCGCATCCGGCCGCGCGAAGCGCGTGATGTTGAGGATGCCGACGTCGACCGCGGACACGGTCACGTAGGCCTTCTTGCCGGCCAGCGCGGGCGCCTTGATCGCGACCGGCAGGTCGGTTTCCGGCTTCATCTGCGTGGGTGCGTCGATGGCAACGTCGATCTTGCGGTCGCTGCGGTCCATCTGCACCCAGGCTTCGCCGACGGCGCGCGCGGGCGTGATCTTGTCGGCCGCCGAGCCGCCGCGGAAGACGAGCGCGGTGACGTAGACGTCGTGGCGCTCCCAGTCCTGGGTGACCGGGATCTCGAACGTCGCGCCGGGCTGTGCGTCGATGTTCTTCGTGTAGAGCAGATGGTCGGATTCGACGAGCAGCAGACCGGGACCGGCCTGCGGCGCGGTCACGGTCACTTTCAACGTGTCGCCAGCGCGATAGCTCGGCTTGTCGAGCGCGAGCTTGACCTTGTCGGGGCGCGCTTCCTTGCCGCGGTTGTCGTCGCCCCAGCTCCAGCCCGCGTAGAAGGGCAGGCGCGTGGTCAGGTGGGTCGCCGGGTCGAAGACTTCGAGGCGGTAATTGCCCCAGTCGACATTGACGTCGAAACGCACGGGCTTGCCGGCTTCGGCGTCGATCTCGCGCTTTTCCGATTCCTCGAAACGCTGCACGTAGTCGAAGTGCCAGCCGCTCTCCTTGTCGAAGGTCCAGTGGTAGTCGCGGTATTCGCGGATCAGCGCGATGCGCAGGTGGCCGGGCAGTTCGTCGCCCTTGGCGTTGCTGCGGATCAGTTCGAAGCCGGCCTTGGCGCGTGCGTCGGCGCCGTCCTTGAGGTCGAACAGGGGACGCAGGCCAACCAGCGCGTCGGCCGGCCACACCGTGCGCTTGAGCGTGCGCGTGACGGTGCGGCCGCCGCTTTCGTAGACGCTGCCGGAGACGATCGCGGCGATCGGCGTCAGCGGCTTTTCCGCGTCGGCGAGTTCGATGTCGGCGTGCAGCTTGCCGTGCTCGTCGAGCTTGTCGTCGACGACGTCCTTGGCTTCCTTGGGGATGTCCGCGGTCGGGTCGCCGAAGAAGAAATCCTTGTGCGCATCGACCGGGTGCTGATCGACGGCAAGCGTGAGGCGCGCGGTGAAACGGTTGCCCGCGGCGGGCGCGCCATAGAGATAGTCGCCTTCGACATCGACGCCGAACGGCGCACCGGGCGCGATCGTGTCCTGCTTCGTCGCAAGGTCGAGTTTCAGGCGCTCGGGCAGGAATTCCTCGATGCGGAAAGTCAGCCCTTGCGCGGCTTCGCGCGATTTCGGATCGGTGCGGAATTCGACCTGCCAGCGCCCGGTCGGCGCGTCGGCCGGAATGACATGCGACCACTCGAAATAGTTGAGGTCCTTCGGGTCGAGCTGCGCGGTGGCGAAGTCGCGGCCGTCGGGCTGCTTGAGGGTGATGAACAGCGGTTGCGGCTTGATCGGGTTGCCGTCGTGGTCGCGCAGCAGTGCCGACAGCGCGATGGTTTCGCCGGGACGGTACAGGTCGCGGTCGGACCAGGCGAACACGTCGAACCAGGTTTCCTTGCGGCCGGCGACGGCGAAGTCGGACAGGTCCAGCGCGGGCTGGTTGAACGGCAGCAGCGAGACGTCGCGGCCGCTCTTGCCGACCAGCACGTGCGTGCTGTTGAGCGAGTAGTCCAGTTGCGCGTTGCCGTTTTCGTCGGTCCTGCCGGCGACGGCGGCTTCGCCCCTTTCGTCGAGCACGGACAGGTCGACGCCGCCGACCGGCGCGCCGGACTTGAGCGAGGCCGCGTGCACGAAGGTCGTCTTGCCGTAGCTGCGCACGTGCAGGCCGATGTCGCTGACGAAGAAGAAGCTCGTCTCCATCTCGTCCTGGAACGTGCCGGCCGCCTTCATCACCGCGAAGTACAGGCCCGGTTGCGCGAGCTGCGAGATGTTCTGGATCGGGATGTAGTTGAGCGCACGCTCGTTTTCCTTGCCGGCCAGCGCGAAGCGGTTGGCGTAGACCGAGTCGGCGATTTCGGCGATCGGCGCGCCGGAGCGGCCGCGCCAGCCATAGCGTGGATCGAGGTCCCACGAGCTGCGCTTGCCGTTCTTCTGGTAGGCGGCGAAGAAGTTGGCGACTTCGCCGTCGCGCACGCGCAGGAACTCGATGTCGACGTCCTTCACATTGATCGAGACGACCGGCAGGCCGCGCGTGTCGCGCGCCGGCAGCACGTTGCCTTGCGAGGCGAACGCGACGTTCGGTTCCATCGGGCCGGTGTAGACGTCCTTGGACACGTCGTTGCCCAGCGTCTTGCCGTCGGCCGCGGCGAGCGCGCCCTTGATGCGCACCGTGTAGCTGCGGTCGGCCTGCACGAAGGGGAAGCGCAGCGTCGTCGCGTCATCGTCGAGCGACCAGCTGCCCTCGACGTTCGCCCCCTTGTCGTCGGTCACGCTGAGGAGCGTGTCGAAGGCCTGCGTGCCGACCAGCGGCTGGCTGAAGCCGAGGCTGAGCGCGAGCGAGCCGTCGTGCTGCTCGGCGCTCGCCGAGGCGAGCGCGAATCCCTCGACCTTCTTTTCGGCGGCCGGCGTCGCGGCGACCGGTTTCGCGCTGCCCTGCACGTCGGGCAGCTTGTCGCCGGACGGCTTGCAGGCGGCGAGAAGGGCGGCGAACAGCAGGCACGGCAACAGGCGCAACGGCGCGCTGGACGAACGCAATTCCATCGAGGGCTCCCCGGGGTTTGGTGCGGCCAGTATAGCGATGCACTTGTGGCGGGCCGCGGGCACGAACGTGGCGTATTTCACGCACGGATGCGGCGCCGTTCCGCAAAAGCGGAGGCCCGGCCGGCGGCGGTTGCCGACACTGTCGGTTCTGCCGGGTTTTGCCAGCGCGGCGTTGGAAGTATAAAAAGGACAAAAGAGTCCGGATGCAAAGTCGGAGGCCGCCGTGAAGTGCCCGCCCGCATTGCCAGACGAGGAAGACCGGCTCAAGGCATTGGCCGAATACGGCCTGGGCCGGGGAGACCACCGCCTGCACAGCCTCGACGCGGTTGTGCAGCTGGCCGCGCGCACGTTCGCGGCGCCCGCCGCGGCGGTGAACATGATCGGTACCGATCTCGTCCACTTTGCCGCCAGCACCGGCATCGACGACGACATGAACCTCGATCGCGACGTCTCCTTCTGCGCGCACGCGCTGGCGCAGGGCGGGGTGATGGTCGTGCCGGACACCACGCTCGACGAGCGCTTCCACGACAATCCGCTGGTCACGGGGCCGACGCAGGTGCGCTTCTACGCCGGCGTGCCACTGCGTTCGCGCGAGGGTCACGCGGTGGGGGCGTTGTGCGTGATCGACCACCAGCCGCGCCAGGATTTCTCCGAGGAGGACCGTGCGCACCTGCGCGAGCTGGCGCAGATGGCGGTGGACCGTCTCGAATTGCGCCGCGTCGAGATGACCTCGGAAGGCAACTTGCGGCCCTACGAAACCTTCGCGCGCAATTCGCCGACGGCGGTCACCTGGTTCGACGAAAGCGGCACGATCGTGGCCTGGAACGAGGCCGCGGCTGCACTGTTCGGATACACGGCCGACGAGGTCGTCGGCCATCCCGTCGAGATGTTCGTCGTCGAAGCCGACCGCGCCGTGGTGCGCGACCTCATCGGGCAAGCCGCGGCAGCGGGCTGCGTGGATGGCATGACCATGCCGGGCGGCCTGCACGGGCTGCGCGCCGACGGGTCGCAATTCCAGCTCGGCGTTTCGCTGTTCTGCTGGAAGGAAAACGGCAGGTTGATGTTCAACGTCCACCTGCAGGACATGACGGCGCGCCTGCTCCGGCGCGACGAACTGCAGCGGCTGGCCAGCATGGATCCGCTCACCGAATTGCCCAATCGCCTCGGCTTCTACCGGCGCATGGAAGACGCCATGCTGCACGTGCCGGAGGCGGCCGTGTTCATGCTGGATCTCGACGGTTTCAAGGACATCAACGACACCTTGGGCCACTTCGTCGGCGACGCCGTGCTGTGCGAGGTCGCGCGGCGCCTGGAATGGTCGGCCGGTGCGGATGGCACGGTGGCGCGGATCGGCGGCGACGAATTCGCCGTCCTCGCGCCTGCCGCGACCGAGCCGGCCTCCGCGCAGGCGCTGGCGCGCAGCCTGCTCGACCGCATCGCCGAGCCGATCCGCGTGCATGGCCACGAGGTGCGCGTCGCCGCAAGTTGCGGCATTGCACTGGCACCGCTGCACGCCACCGAAGCCCTCGAACTGGTCGGCGATGCCGACCTGGCCCTGTTTCGCGCCAAGAAGATCGGCCGTGGCCAGTTTTTCCTGTTTGTCCCGGCGCTGCGGCTGGAGGCGATGTCGCGGCGTTTGTACAGCATCGAATTGCACCGCGCGGTCGCGGACGGCCAGTTCGTCGTTTTCTACCAACCGTTGATACGCCTTCGCGACGGCGAGCTGGTCGGCGCCGAGGCGCTCATGCGTTGGCAACATCCGCGCCGTGGCCTGCTTTCGCCGGCAGCCTTCCTGCCCGCGCTCGAAGGCAGTCCGCTCGCGGCGATGGTCGGTGCCTGGGTGCTGGACGAGGCCTGCGCGCAGGCCGCGTTCTGGCGGCGGCATGGCGCGGGCGATTTCCATATCGGCGTGAACCTGTTCGGCGCGCAGTTCCGCGTCGACGATCTCGTCTCTCAGGTTGATTGCGCCTTGCAGCGGCATGGCCTGCCGGCGCCCGCGCTGGAGCTGGAGATCACCGAGAACATCGCCCTCGATTCCGATGGCGTGGTGCTGGCTGCACTCAAGCGCCTGCACGAACGTGGCGTCGGCATTGCCTTCGACGACTTCGGCACCGGCTATGCGTCGTTGAGCCTGCTCAGGCGCTATCCACTCAGCCGCCTCAAGATCGACCGTTCCTTCGTGCAGCACGTGCACGCCTCCGATCGCGATGCTTCGGTCGCGCGCGCGATCCTCGACATGGCGCACAGCTTCGGCCTGGGCACGACGGCCGAAGGCATCGAGAACGACGCGCAGTGCAAGCGCTTGCGCGCGTTCGGCTGCGAGAACGGGCAGGGCCACCTGTTCGGACAGCCGATGCCGGCGCAGGAGTTTTCCGAGCGTTTCGGCATTGGCCGCGACGGCCGGCGCGCGCAGGCCTGAAGACTGCGCCCACCACGCCGGGCGCGCGGTGCGGCTCAGGCCCCGCGGCGGATCCAGTCGACGCGCCAGCTGCCGCTGTCGTCCGCGAGCAGGGCCGTCAGCGCGGGCAGCCAGGCCTGCAGCGCCGCGTCGAACTGCCACGGCGGATTGATGATCGCCAGGCCGTTGCCGGCCAGGCGCAGCGGCGAGTTGTCGGCGTGCAGCAGCAATTCGGCGACGAGCACGTCGGCCTTGCCCGCGTGCGTGGACAGCCAGCGGTGGAAGGGCACGATCGTCTCGCGGCGCTTGACCGGATACCACACCGCGTAGACCGCGTTCGGCCAGCGCGCGAGGGCGGTCGCGAGCGCAGTCTGGATCGTCTCGAACTCCGCGCCCTGCGCCTCGAACGGCGGGTCGATGAGGACGAGGCCGCGCTTCTGCATGGGCGGCAGCAGTGCCTTGAGCGCCGCGTACCCGTCGCGCTCGTGTACGGCGCAACGTGCATCGCCGCGCAGGGCCGCGCGCAGCGTGGCGGCTTCATCGCCCTGCAGTTCGCACAGGATCGCGCCGTCGTGTTCGCGCAGCAGGTCGCGCGCAAGCAGCGGCGAGCCGGGATAGCGCACGAGCGCACCTCCAGCGTCGACGCCGAAGGCGCGGATGCGCGCAACGTAGTCGGCCAGCGCGGCAGGCAGCTCGCCCGCGTGCAGCAGGCGTTCGACGCCATCGCGGTATTCGCCGGTGCGCTGCGCCTCGTCGCCGCTCAGGTCGTAGACGCCGCGTCCGGCATGCGTGTCGACGTAGCACAGCGGCGCCGGCTTGGCGCGCAGGGCGTCGAGCAGGCCGAGCAGGGCAACGTGCTTGAACACGTCGGCGAAGTTGCCGGCGTGGAAGGCGTGGCGATAGTTCATGCGGGCTTGGCCGGCGGGCGCGGCGGGATCGGCTGGCGGCGTGGGCTATCATTGTCGGGCGTGGACTCCCTTTCCGCCAGCCGCCGTCTGTTCCTGCGTTCGCGCTTGTGCCGCGCGGCCTTGTGGCTGCTCGCGTTCTGCTTCGCGTTGAACGGTGCGATCGCGCAGCCGCTGCCGATGATGGCGCACGCTGCCGCGCCAGCGTGCGCACATCATGCGCAACAGCGCGCGCCGGCGGCCAATGCGGCAGGCCATGCGCAGGGCTGCTGCAAGAGCAGTGCTTGCGCCTGCGCCAGTGCAACGGTTTTGGCCGAAGCTGCGCCCGCGCGATTCGCCGTCGTCGCGCCGGCAGCGCGCGAGGCGGCATCCGCGCCGCCGGCCGCGTTCGCCTGCCGTGCCGTGCCGCCGCCCTTGCGACCACCGATCGCGTGAAGTCGTCGTAGGCTGGACGCGCGAATGCGCGGCCGGCAGGGTCGTGTTGGGCGATCTTCGATCGTCCAGCCCACGGTTTCCGATGCGAAGCGCGCTTTGGCGAGCCGATCGCGTCCGTCTCCTGCGAACATCAATCGACATGAAAACTTTTTCCCTCGCTCCGGCCTCGCCGTCGCGTCGCCGCTTCGTGCTCGGCGCGGCCGGCGGCGCCTTGTTCGCCGCGACCGGCTGGCCGCGTTTTGCGACGGCATCGTCATCGGCTGGCTCCGTGCTTCGCGGCACGCAATTCGATCTGTCGATCGGCGAGATGCCGGTCGACTTCACTGGCCGCGCGCGTCGCGCGGTCGCGGTCAATGGCCGCGTGCCGGGGCCGATCCTGCGCTGGCGGCAGGGCGACGAAGTGACGATCCGCGTGCGCAACACGCTCGCAGTGCCGACCTCGATCCATTGGCACGGCATCATCCTGCCGGCCGACATGGACGGCGTGCCGGGCCTGTCGTTCATGGGCATCGCGCCGGGCCAGACCTTCACTTATCGCTTCACCGTGAACCAGGCCGGCACCTACTGGTACCACAGCCATTCGCGCTTCCAGGAGCAGGTCGGCCTGTACGGCGCGATCGTCGTCGAGCCGCGCGCGGGCGAGCGTTTCCGCGCCGACCGCGAGCACGTGATCCTGCTTTCGGACTGGACCGACAACGATCCCGAACACATCTACGCGACGCTCAAGCGCCAGAGCGACTACTACAACTTCGGCAAGCCCACCGTCGCCGATTTCCTGCGCGACACCAGCGCGCAGGGCATCGGCGCCGCGCTCGCCTCGCGGCAGATGTGGAGCGCGATGCGCATGGACCCGAGCGATCTCGCCGACGTGTCCGCGCATGCGTACACGTATCTGGTCAACGGCGCGCCGCCGGCACGCAACTGGACCGCGTTGTTCGCGCGTGGCGAAAAGGTGCGGCTGCGCTTCATCAACGGCGCGTCGATGACGTTTTTCGACGTGCGCATCCCGGGACTGAAATTGCGCGTGGTCGCGCACGACGGGCAGGACATCGAGCCGGTGAGCGTCGACGAATTCCGCCTCGGTCCCGCGGAAACCTGCGATGTCATCGTCGAGCCCAGCGACGATCGCGCCTACGCGATCTTCGCGCAGGCGATGGACCGCAGCGGCTACGCCTGCGCCACGCTCGCGCCGCGCGCCGACCTGCGTGTGGACGTGCCCGCGCCCGATCCGCGGCCGCTGCTGTCGATGACGGACATGATGGGTCGCATGGACCACGCCGCACACTCGATGCCGGGCATGGACATGGGCGGCATGGATATGGCGGGCATGGACCATTCCACGATGAACCACGCCGGCATGGATCACGCCGCGATGGGACATGCGGCGATGGGACATGCGATGTCCGCAGCCAGACCGGTCGTCCATGCGCGCGCCGAATACGGCCCGCTCGTCGACATGCGCGTGGACACGCCGCGCACCAACCTCGAC
>Ga0222423_1001435_pt1 | contig 10778 bp, 9 predicted proteins | sample 3A0metagenome_FD_182472 | JGI IMG/M metagenome (GOLD analysis project Ga0222423, IMG submission 182472) | Enriched microbial communities from leaf-cutter ant dump, University of Wisconsin, Madison, United States - 3A0 (version 2) | ecosystem: Environmental > Terrestrial > Nest > Insects nest >...
CCCGCACCGGCAGCTTCGACGCCACCGAGGACTACGGCCCCACGCTCAGCGACGACGAGCTGCTGGCCTCCGGCTACGTGCAGCCCCGCGTGGAGCTGGACGAGGTGGCCGACCGCGACTGGATGCAGATGGCCTGGCTGCTGCGCTACGAGTGCCGCGATTTGTTCATCGAAATGCTGCTGGTGCTGCGCGCCAAGGCCCGCGCCCACGACATGGGCCTGGACGAGGCCGAGGAGCCGACGGAAGAGGGCGACGGCAAGTTTGAAACCAGCGACACGGACCGGGGTAAAGCAACGCCCGCAGCCCGCGAATCCGACGAGGAATCTGCAATCTGATGACAGGCACAAGCTCCGCGCTGCAGCTGCACGACGCCCGCCCGTTCTTCGACAAGGCCCTGGCCCATGGCGTGCGGCGCGGCATCATCGACGCGATGCGGCTGGCCGCGATCCACGCCGATGCGCCCAAGGGCATGGTGCAGATCGCGCGCTACTTCGGCAGCGAATTCCTGCGGCCCGAGCTGGAGAAGGCGCGCGACCGCATGGTGAACCTCATCAGCCTGTACCTGCTGGAGACCACCGGCGGCGACCTGGATGCAGCCGCCGCCTCGCTGCGCGACCGCTCCTTCCTCTCGCATTCCAAAGGCGGCTCCGACCTGCTGCGCCGCCTGATCGCGCTGCCCGAGAGCAGCAACTTCGGCATGGCCGCGTACGCCGATGCCGACACCGCCATGCTCGCCGCGTGGTCGCTGCGCAGCCACGCCGAAGTCCGCGCCGAACTGGCCCGCCGCACGCAGATCAGCGCCGCCATCGCCGCCGCCCAATGGTGGGCCGAGCGCTACGCGCTGGACACCGACGAACTGGAAGCCGCAGGCGCCGATGCCGAGGCCGTCATCCGCACCGGCCTGCTGCTGCACGCCCTGGCGCCTCAGCGCGACGAATGGCCGCATGCCGTGGCGTTCGACCAGTTGATCACGGCCCTGCGCAAGAAGAAAACCCCTGCGCCCGCCGCGCTGCGCCTGCCGCCCGGCCTGCCTGCGGACGCGCGCGACGCGGTGCAGGCCCAGTGCGCGGCGGTGCTGGCCGACCTGCCGCGTTTGCTGGATGCGTCCACGTCCCTGCGCACGCTGCTGCGCCCCATGGGCATGTTCCGTGCGCGCTACTTTCTGCTGGATGACCCGCTGGCCGAGGTGGACGGCTACCACCGCGGCCTGGACGATCTCGGCGCCGGCGGCACCGCGCCGCAACCCGCCAGCAAGACCTGGACGAAAACGGTGCAGGGCAACGACGACGAGCATTCGCTGCTGACGCTCTTCCTGTGCCTGGCCGCTGGCGTCCCCAAGAAGACGCTGCTGACCGAGAAGACCGCCGCCAGCCTGGTGCGCAAGGTCCGCAAGTCGGGCTGGCAGCCCGAGCTAGCCGCCGATTTCATAGCGGCCCACGCGCCGGAATTGCACCGGCAGGATTACCTGGCGCTGTGGACCGGCTTCGTGCAAGATGCGGAAAAGACGCTGGCGAGCGACATGGACTACCAGATGCATGACGCCCTCGCCCTGCTGCGCCGCGAGTGCAGTGTGGCGGGCGGGTAACAGGCCTTCCGAACTCCGCCGGGCGGCGGAGTTTTTGCACCGTGCCCGGTTAACATGCCAGGGAACTGACGAGCCCATAGAGCCTTTCCGTGCACAGTCCCACCCTCGTCATCGTCTCGGCCATCCTGGCCGCGTTGATCACCACCGTGCTCTACGCCGTGTGGTACTTCAACAAGAACATCCCCGGCCTGGGCCTGTGGACCCTGTCGTTTCTGGGCGCCTCGGTGGCCTGCACCAGCCTGGTGGCGCGCAATGTCTTGCCCGAGGTGCTGTCGGTGGCGCTGGCGCAGGGCTGCATGGCCCTGGTGGCCTACATCTGCCTGCTGGGCGGCCGCGCCTACATGGGCCGCCCGCCCTGGCTCCACCATGGCTATGCGGCGGCGATCATCCTGGTGCTGCTGCTCCTGTCGGCGTACTTCACGGCCGTGCAGCCGCGCCCCAGCGTCCGCTTCGTGCTGGCGGGCCTCTTCGTGGGGCCGTGCTTCCTGCTCACCGCCCATACCCTGGCGCGCGGCGGCTTCAGCCATGCGCCGGTGCGCTACCTCGTGGCGGCGGCGATGGGCGCGCACGGGCTGTTCGCGCTGCTGCGGCCCTTCCTGTTCAAGCTGGCGATGCCCTTCGAGGGGCAGACGCCCGGCAACCACCTGCTGGAGCTGGTACCGCAGATCGTGATGCTCGAAGGCACCCTGGCGCTGGTGCTGATCGGGTTCGGCGCGCTGATGCTGGCCCATGAGTACACCACGCGCGAGCTGCGCCACCTGGCCGAGGTGGACGCGCTCACGGGCGTGTTCAACCGGCGCGCCTTCCTGACGCTGCTGGACAAGGCCATCAGCGGCGCGCAGCGCACGCAGACGCCGCTGCCCGTGCTGGTGATCGACCTGGACCACTTCAAGAAGGTCAACGACACCTGGGGCCACCGCAGCGGCGACGACGTGCTGCGCCACTTCGTGCTGCTGGCCAGCCGCTGCCTGCGCAAGGAAGACGTGATGGGCCGGCTGGGCGGCGAGGAGTTCGCCATCTTCCTGCCCCATGCGGACGCCGCCGGCGCCACCGCCGTGGCCGAGCGCCTGCGGGCGCTGGTGGAAACGCAGCCCGTGGAGCCCGCCACAGGCGCGGGCCGCGACATCCGCATCACCGTGAGCATCGGCGTGGCGCTGTGCGCGGGCGGCCATTCGAGCGAGGCGGTGCTGCAGCGCGCCGACGAGGCCATGTACCTGGCCAAGCAGCGGGGGCGCAACCGGGTCGAGGTGCTGGCGGCTTGACCCCCTCTGGTGGCTTCACACTGTGCGAAGCGACCGCAATCCGTCATACGCCGCAGCCATCTGCGCGGGGTTCATTCCCTCCGCACGGCGGCGCTGCATGAGCTGGTCGAAGCGCTCGCCCAAATCCGGCACATCGGCGCCCTGCGCCAGGGCCAGATTGACAAGATAAGCCTTGACATAGATGGGATGGCGAGGCTCTGCCAGGTCATACGCGAGGAAATCCTCCAGTGTCTTGCACCGATCGAGTACGGGCACCAACTCGGCTACAAGCCAGTCGCCCAGCGCGGACAACAGACGATCCAGCCCAGCCACCCCGGAAGCGAGGTATTTGCGAGAGGTGGCCTGCTTGGGCGAGAAGCCGTGCAGGAATGCGTTCAACTGCGGCGCGTCCACCACATCGAAGATGATGCGGGTCTGCGGAGCACACACCTTGGCCACCGGCTCAGGCAACTGCGGCGCAATGCGGCAAATCACATGTGCAACAAAGTGGCTGGCCGGTTCACCCATCCACTCGACCTCGATGCGCTGCTCGCCCAGCGGCGTGTCCCGCACCAGCAGCGTCTGCACCAGATTGCCGCGCGGCGGCGGCGCTTCCAGCGCAAAGCCATGGCGTTGCAGACGGGGCAGAATAAGCGCCTGAAAGCGCCCTTGGACATCAAGCTGCCCCGATGGCGCGGGCGGGGTGGCCGGTGGATGAACCAGGCGCTCCCGGCCCGCCTCGGAAAGACGCCAGGGGCCCGGCACGAAACACTCGCCAGCCTGCTCGTCATAAACGCTCAGCCCCAGATTCACCGCTTCATCGATCAGGCGCGGATAGAAGCTGCCGGGCAGCGTGTTGGCCAAGCCCAATGACCAGACAGTTTCGTCAACGACGCCGTCCGGCGCATCCAGCGTCCAGTCAGCCGCAAGCTCCGGCATGGCGGTTTGGATGCGCTGCGCAAGCTCTACAAAACGCGGGTTGGGCGGTGCGGGCTGATGGACCCGCTGGGCGAAGAATGCCTGGGCCTGTGCCCATGTTGCTGGGGTGGGTTGGTGCCATAGGTGAATGACATAGCTCACAAAAACTCCTCTCGCAGCCTAGAACGTGTTCAAGATCTTAGGGGGAACGCTGAACAAGGCACTGATTTCATCACCCCCGCCCTGCGATGCTGCGCAGTGGCGCATGGTGAGATCGACCAAGCCCAATGTGTCGCCTGCCCGACCTTCGCGCGGGCGGGCCGCCGCCACAATCGCGCTTCTTTCCTCCGAACGAACGAGCAGACGCATGGCAGCGCAATCCCCATCCTCCGGCTTCTCGCGCCGCGCCTTCCTCACCTGGGGCGCGCGGGGCGGCGTGGTGGCGGCCGGTGTGGGCTACTGGCTGATGCAGCCGGACCACGACCGCCAACTGGTCTTCGGCACCCTGGGCGAAGCGATGCGCGAGGTGGAGCGCCTGAGCGCCGCGCCCGTGCGACCGCTGGACCCGGCCACCGCGTGGAACTGGCAGCAGACGCTGGAGCACTGCGCGCAGAGCATCGAGTATTCGCTGCAGGGCTTTCCGCAGCCGAAGTCCGCGCTGTTCCAGTCCGTGCTGGGCGCACCGGCATTCCTGGTGTTCGCATGGCGCGGCCGCATGAGCCACAACCTGGCCGAACCCATTCCCGGCGCACCCGCGCTCGACGCCTTGGCGCCCGATGCCACCGCCGCGCTGGCCCGGCTGCGCGAGGCGGTGCAGGCCTTCACCGCCCACGCCGAGCCGCTGCAGCCGCACTTCGCCTACGGTGCCTTGGACAAGGCGCAGTACGAACAGGCGCACGCCATGCACCTGGCGAACCACCTGTCCGCCTTCGATATTCAAAAATCATAGCTGCCAGCGCTTGCGGGACAAGCGCTGGAGGCTGATTTGATTCAAATCTTGCCCAGCAGGTCCGTGCTCGCGGGCCGGCCTGGCAAGTCCAGCGCCGCCACGGGCGCGGGGCTGTGCGCCAGCTTGCGCCCGCGCCGCCACACCGCCAGCCGCGCGGCGCGCAGGCGGATGGCCTCCACCGGGTCGCGCGCGTGCAGCAGCACGAAGTCCGCATGGCAGCCGGGGGCGATGCCATAGCCCTTCAGGCCCAGCAGCCGGGCGGGGTTCACGGTCACGGCGTCGAAGCACTGGCGCATGGCCTGCTGGCCCGTCATCTGCGCCACGTGCAGGCCCATGTGGGCGGCCTCCAGCATGTCCGCGCTGCCGCCGCCGTACCACGGGTCCATCACGCAGTCGTGGCCGAAGGCGACGGTCAGGCCCGCGGCCATCAGCTCGGGCACGCGCGTCATGCCGCGGCGCTTGGGGTACGTGTCGTGCCGGCCCTGCAGCGTGATGTTGATGAGCGGGTTGGCCACCACGCCGAGTTGCGCCTCGGCCATCATCGGGATCAGCTTGCTCACGTAGTAGTTGTCCATGCTGTGCATGGAGGTCAGGTGCGAGCCCGCCACGCGGCCGTGCAGGCCCAGGCGCTGGGTGTGGTACGCCAGCGTCTCGACGTGGCGCGACTGCGGGTCGTCGCTCTCGTCGCAGTGCATGTCCACGCGCTTGCCCCGTTCGGCGGCGAGCTCGCACAGGATGCGTACGCTCTCGGTGCCGTCGGCGTACGTGCGCTCGAAGTGCGGGATGCCGCCCACCACGTCCACGCCCAGGTCGAGCGCGCGCTTCAGGCTGTCCAGCCCGCCCGGTGCGCGCAGCACGCCGTCCTGCGGAAAGGCGACGAGCTGCAGGTCCAGGTAGGGCGCCACGCGCTGCTTCACGTCCAGCAGCGCGCGCACCGTCAGCAGGCTGGGGTCGCTGGTGTCCACGTGCGAGCGGATGGCCAGCAGCCCGCGCGCCACGGCCCAGTCGCAGTAGCACAGGGCGCGCTCCACGATGGCCTCGTGCGTGAGCGTGGGTTTCAGCTCGCCCCACAGCGCGATGCCTTCGAGCAGCGTGCCGCTCTCGTTCACGCGTGGCTGGCCGTAGCTCAGCGTGGAGTCCATGTGGAAATGCGCGTCCACGAACGGTGGGCTGACCAGCAGGCCGCCGGCGTCCACCGTCTCGTGTGCGGGCGCCTGCAGGCCCTCGGCCACCTCGGCGATGCGGCCGTCCTGCACGGCGATGGACATGTTGCGGCGCCCGTCGGGCAGGGTGGCGTGGGTGATGAGCAGGTCGAGCATGGGGTTCTAGAGCGTGTTATGCACTTTTACGTGCCCGCGAAAGCCGGGGAAAGGCCCGGCAACTAGGCGCAGGACACGCCGCGGTATGGATACCGCAAGCGGCCTGTAACGACGTGGCCGGGCCTTTCCCCGGCTTTCCCGAAGGGTTGGCCCCACAGGCAGGCGCTCGCCACGTTGCAGCGCTTGCCAAGGCACGGGCCTTGGCGGCGCGCTGCGCCTTGCGATCACCTGCCTGTGGGGCCAATGCGGGTACGTAAAAGTGCATAACACGCTCTAGGATGTCGGGGTGGGAACGTGACAGTGCATGCAGCTTTCAGGGCATCCACTGGATCTGCACCTGCCAGCCCGTGGCCGCGAACAGCGGCTTCAGGGCGTCCTCGGCATGGGCCCTGGCCGTGGCCAGCGTGCCGGCGGACTGGCAGCCGCGCTCCATGTCCTGCTGCGCGCGCCGCAGCGCCGCGTCGATGGCCTGGGTGCGGTTGGCGGAGCCGGGAATCAGCGGCTCGATGCCCGTGCCCTGCACGGCGTAGAAGTAGGAGCCGCCCTGGTCCCGCGGCCCGTGGTCGACCCGCGCGGACACCGTGGCGGGCGCCTGCAGCCGCAGCACGGCGGTGCGCGCGGCCGGGTCCACGGCCTGGTAGCGGGCCTGGCGCACGTCGGTGCCCACCAGGCATTCGCCCCGCGCCACCAGCAGCACCTGCGTGCCGCCCAGGCTCAGCTCCCACTGCGTCCAGGGAATGCCCTGCGTCAGCTGCTGGGTGAATTCGATGACGTTGGCGTAGCGCACCTTGAGCGACACCAGGTGCCCCATGCCCTCCAGCGACGCCAGCGCGGGCGGCGCCGCCGGCGCAGCGGGCGGACGCACCGCCCACCACATGCCCGCGGCGCCGGCCGCGGCGGCCACCGCTAAGCCGAGAAGCACGCGCAGGACGCCCATGGGCCGGCCTCCCGTCATGCCCCGTGGCGGCGGTAGCCCGCGAGCAGCGCCGCCATCACGCCCATGCCCACGGCGCAGCCGCGGTTGAGCCAGCGCAGGCCATGCTGTGACAGCCAGCGCACCGCCTGCCGCCCGGCCAGGGCGTAGAGCACCATCACGCAGGAGTCGATGGCGACGAACAGCGTGCCCAGCATGGCGTACTGCTGCGCCTGGGGCTGGGCCGGGTCCACGAACTGCGGCAGGAAGGCCGCGAAGAACAGCAGCCCCTTGGGGTTGGACAGTGCCACGCCCAGGCTGCGCACGAAGGCCGCGCGCCCCTGCGCCTGCCCGCCCGGCACCTGCGCCAGCGCTGCCTGCACGTCCAGCGGCGGGCTGCGCCACAGTTGCACGGCCAGCCACACCAGGTAGAGCACGCCCACCGCGCGCACCGCATCGAACAGCCACGCCGACGCCGCGAGCAGCGAGCCCAGCCCCACGGCCACCACCGCGATCACCAGGCTGCTGCCCAGGCTGGCCCCGGCCATGCCCCAGCCCGCGCGGCGCATGCCGCCCGCCATGCCGTTGGAGAGCGCCAGCAGCATGGTCGGCCCCGGAATTACGGCCAGGGCGACGGAGGCGGTGGCGAAGACGAGCAGGGTCTGCAGGGTGGGCATTCAGCGTTCTCCTTTGCGGTAGGGCTTCATCAGCGCTTGTGGATACGCGGCCTTGCGCGCCACCAGCACCAGCGCCAGGATGGACAGCAGGTAGGGCAGCATCAGGTACACCTGATACGGCAGCCACGCGCCGCCCGCCTGCTGCAGCCGCAGTTGCAGCGCGTCGAAAAAGGCGAACAGCAGCGCGCCCAGCAGCGCCTTGCCGGGCCGCCAGGATGCGAACACCACCAGCGCCACGCAGATCCAGCCGCGCCCGTTCACCATGTTGAAGAAGAAGGCGTTGAACGCCGACAGCGTGAGGAACGCGCCCGCCACGCCCATCAGCGCCGACCCGGCCACGATGGCGCCCGTGCGCGTGGTTGCGACCGAGATGCCCTGGCCCTCGGCCGCCTGCGGGTTCTCGCCCACCATGCGCACCGCCAGCCCGAGCGGCGTGCGCAGCAGCACCCAGGCCAGGATGGGCACCAGCAGCAGCGCCAGCAGCGTGAGCGGCGTCTGCGCCGAAAGAATCGGCACGCCCAGCCACTCCATGGGCGTGAAGGGTTCAATCGTGGGCGGCGTGTTCACCTTCGGAAAGCTCACGCGGTAGCCGTAGTACGACAGCGCCGTCGCCAGCAGCGTGATGCCCAGCCCCGAGACATGCTGCGACAGCGCCAGCCCCACCGTCAGCCACGCATGCAGCAGCCCGAACCCCGCGCCCGTGAGCGCCGCCACCAGTACGCCCGTCCAGAGGCCATGGCCTGCGTACACCGTGAGCCAGCCGGTGAATGCGCCCGCCACCATGATCCCTTCGATGCCCAGGTTGAGCACCCCCGCGCGCTCGCACAGCAGCACGCCCAGCGTGCCCAGGATGAGCGGCGTGGCAACGCGCAGCGTGGCAATCCAGAACGCGGGGTTGGCGAGGATGTCGAGCAGTTCGGTCATTCAATAACTACTAGATTGATAGCTGCTTGCGCTTACTGGATAAGCGCTGGAGGCTGATTTGGCTTGAAATCCATGCCCGTCACTTCCACCGCACCCGGTACTGCGTCAGCAGCCCCGCCACCAGCACCGCGATCAGCGACGCGGCCACGATCACGTCCGCGATATAGGTCGGCACGCCCACGGCGCGGCTCATGCTGTCGGCCCCCACCAGCACGCCCGCCACGAACACGCCGGCAGCCACCACGCCCAGCGGGTGCAGCCCGGCCAGCATGGCGATCACGATGCCGCTGTAGCCGTAGCCGGGCGACATGTCCAGCGTGAGGTAGCCGGTGCGGCCCGCTACCTCGATGGCGCCCGCCAGGCCCGCCAGCCCGCCCGAGAGCAGCGCGACCAGCGCGACGGTGCGCGTGACGGGCACGCCCGCGAACGCGGCGGCGCGGGCGTTGGCCCCGGCCGCGCGGATGTCGAAGCCCGGCACGGTGCGTGCCAGCAGCGCCCACAGGATGACGGCCAGCGACACGGCCCACAGCAAGCCCGTGTGCAGGCGCGTTTGGGGTACCAGCTTGGACAGCTCCAGATCGCCCTGCAGCGCCACGCTCTGCGGCCAGCCCATGGAGAGCGGGTCTTTCATCGGGCCGTCGAGCAGGGCGGAGACGAGCAGCAGCGTCACGAAGTTGAGCAGCAGCGTGGTGACGACTTCATCCACGCCCAGACGGGCTTTCATCAGCGCAGGCCCCATGAGCAGCAACGCGCCCGCCAGCGCCGCCGCCAGCATCATGAGCGGAAAGAGCACATACGGCGGCCACTCCAGCCCCGTGCCGCCGTGCATGCCGCCCACGGCGATGGCGGCGAGGGCGCCCGCGTAGAGCTGGCCTTCGGCCCCGATGTTGAACAGCCGGGCGCGGAAGGCCACCGCCGCCGCCAGCCCCGTCAGGATCAGCGGTATGGCGCGGGTGAGGGTTTCGGTGAGCGCGAAGACGGAGCCGAACGCGCCCTGCAGCAGCAGCGCATACGTCCGGCCCACGGGCGCGCCCGCCCACAGCACCAGCAGGGCGCTGATGAGCAGCGTGAACACCACGGCGCCCACGGGCGCAGCCACGTAGGCGGCGGGGGAGGTGTGGTTGCGTTTTTCCAGTCTCATGTTTTTGCGCCTGCCATGGCGAGGCCGATGGCTTCCCGCGTCCAGTCGTTGGCCGGGCGGGCCTCGCTCAGTTGCCCGTCGTGCATCACGGCCACGCGGTCGCCCAGGGCCAGCACCTCGTCCAGGTCGTCCGAAATCAGCAGCACCGCCGCGCCGCCGTCGCGGGCGTTGATGAGTTGCTGCTGCACGAAGGCCACCGCGCCGATGTCCAGCCCCCAGGTGGGCTGGTGCGCCAGGATCAGGACCGGCGCGGGCGCATCGCCGGGCGGTAGCAGGGCGCGGCCCAGGATGAGCTTTTGCATGTTGCCGCCCGACAGCGAGCGCGCGGGCGCATCCGCCCCGCCGCCGCGCACGTCGAAGGTCTCGGCCACGTGCCGCGCATGGGCGCGCGCCGCGCGGCGCTTGACCCAGAACGCCCGCCACCACGGATGCGCGAACCAGTGCCCGCCGCGCAGGCGCTCGGACACGGCGTTCTCCCACACCGGCAGGTCGCCCACCACGCCCACGGCGTGCCGGTCCTCGGGGATGCGGGCCACGCCCTGGCGCACCAGCCATGCGGGGCGTGCGCGCAAGGGCGCATCTTGCAGAGTGATCCGGCCGCTGGTGACGGCGCGCACGCCGCACAGCACATCGGCCAGCGCCACCTGTCCGTTGCCGGAGACGCCCGCGATCGCCACGATCTCGCCTGCGTTGAGTGTGAGTGAGACGCCTTGCAGCCGGTCGCGGCCCGTGGAGGTTGTATGAACATCGGCGAGCGCGCAGACGGCTGCACCCACGTGGCGGGCAGGACGGCGTTCAGCAGCCTCGATGGCATGGCCCACCATCCACTGCGCCAGTTGCCCTTGCGTGGTGCCCTGCGCGGGCGCCTCGGCCACCAGCTTGCCCTGGCGCAGCACGGCCACGCGGTGCGACACGCGCAGCACTTCACCCAGCTTGTGGCTGATGAACAGGATGGACAGGCCTTGCGCCACCATCTGCGCCAGCGTGGCGAACAGCGCCTCGCTCTCCTGCGGCGTGAGCACGGCGGTGGGCTCGTCCAGGATCAGGATGCGCGCGCCCCGGTACAGCGCTTTCAAGATTTCCACGCGCTGGCGCTCGCCGACCGAGAGGC
>Ga0222423_1001437_pt1 | contig 10764 bp, 13 predicted proteins | sample 3A0metagenome_FD_182472 | JGI IMG/M metagenome (GOLD analysis project Ga0222423, IMG submission 182472) | Enriched microbial communities from leaf-cutter ant dump, University of Wisconsin, Madison, United States - 3A0 (version 2) | ecosystem: Environmental > Terrestrial > Nest > Insects nest >...
ATCGCGCTGCAACAGGCAGAGCGCGCAGGGAATGTAGCCGCCGATATGCTCGAAGGCGAGCGCGCCGCCGACGGTCGCCGCCATGCCGAGGGAAAGAAGGCCGGCGGATGCCTTGCGGGAAAGAGATGCGGTCATCGGGATCGTCCAGTGAAGCCGGCGAATGACCGGCGGAAACCGCGCCGATTTCTATCAGGTGCCGCCGCATTGTAAATGCACCGCACGGATAAGTGATCGTGCCCTCCGCCGGATTTGCCGGTTGCCGCCCGCAGGTGCTTCGTGTAAACGGCGATGGCTCACAAGTGCCGTGCCCCATTGGCGGAACTGGTAGACGCGCTCGACTCAAAATCGAGTTCCGAAAGGAGTGCTGGTTCGATTCCGGCATGGGGCACCATTATCTCAAAATTTCCTCAATTATTTCAAGTAGTTGCCCATACCGCAATTGCATGCATCCACCTTTCAATCCCCCCATTTTCGTACGGTGGGGGCGTCGCTCGCAAACCTCTGAACGATAGAGACAAACCCAATTTTATTCCGATGACAATACTAGGCGCCGCTTCAATGCGCAGGAAACTCGAATCGTCAACGCGGGAGCGGAAGATTCCGTTTATTGAACTGCTGCTAAAGATTATCGTGGTTGCGTCGCCGTAAGCTTTTAGGTCGAACTCCAATGCCTGTACCCGTCGTTAAACCAAGCCCCAACACCCGAAACTGGGAAAAATTAAGCAGCTCAGACCTAAATGAGGCAACTCAAGAAATAATAGATTCCATCATAGAGGAATTTAAGAGGCATTTTCCAAACAGATCCGGATTTTTCCGTATCAGTTCAAAAAGAAAATCTCAATTATATAGAGACATCAACACAGCAATTCTAACGTATGCTCAATCTATAGAGGAAGAAATTGCGATTAACAATGATGCAGGGCGCGGTAAATACCAAGAAACCATAGGATATCTTTCAGATATACTTAATCTATCCCTTAAAATAGATGAGGAGCACGTTTTCCTCTTTGAGAGCTATTGCCGCAAGGCCGCTGACGACCATTTTTTGTCAAAGACAGGGCAAAAGGAAATATACGACTTTATCGTCCATCTCTCGTTCATGATAAAAATACCTCGTGGGAGACGCTCCAATCTCGCTGTAAATAACGTCGCGGAGCCATGCATATCAGCGATAGAGAACTTCATGGGGATTAAGTTTCCTAAAACTACCGGCGCGACTGTCGGCGAATTTACTACGAAAGAGGCACAGATATTCTTCTTTATCCTCAAGAAAATAGAAAGAAATATTACCTCTAGCATGGCTCGCACAGCTCTTAAACACGCTATTGCGTGGCGCAAAAAACTCAATTCAGAGCAAAAAAAAGGCAGCTAAAACGGAATTAAGAGTTTGTGGCGCAGAACACGGTGCGGTGTATTTCTACAGACCTTCGCCAAACCGAATGGAGGTACCAAATGGAGAAGGTAATCAACCGCTTCCTGCGACTCAACGAAATTCTCGCCCCGAACGGGCCTATTCCGGTCAGCAAGTCCAGCTGGTGGAACAAGGTCCGTACCGGAGAATACCCGCGCCCGGTAAAACTCGGGCCGAGGACGACCGCATGGCGCTCTCAAGACATTGCCGACCTTATCCGCCGCCTCGAAACGGAGGCTGGTTACAATGCCTAAGAACATGAAACTGTTGAAAAGGAAGAAGCCTCCTACCGAAAAGCTGATGGAGGTTCGGGACAAATTTGAGAAACTTTTCCGTTTGGAAGGGACGGACGCGCTTAAGAGTGGAGTGAAAATCTATCACGCCGCCTTGCAGCTCTCTAACGACAAGGATGAATGGCAGCTTTTCTGCGAGCATGAAGACTGGCAACATCATCGACAGAAGCCGCAACCTAAACCGGAATCCCAGAAAGAGGCCTTGAGCTTTGCGATCAAGTTCGCGACGGCGCTCGGCACGGCAACGAACGCAAGCTGGGGACGCAAGTTCAACGACCTGCTGCGTGACGCGTGGAACCGACAACTCCCGTCGACAGAGATCAAGGCCCATATCAAGGCGATTCAGGAGACTCAGCGAGTTAAGGCCGCAGAGACTCGCAATAAGCGCCGCGAAAACGCGCCGAAGACGGTCACGTTGACGCCCACCCAGTACTCTAAGCTGTTGCTCGCAGAGGTAGGAGAGTATCGCGTTAAGGCAGATCTGAAGGTTTTTGTTCGTCCGGGGCAGAAACCGAGTTTTGAAATCGCTGGCCTTGGGAAGAAAGCTCTCAGGCGTTTCAACATCGTGAAACCTGAGAAACCGAAGTCCGCTAAGAAGCCTACCTCGGCGGGCAAGTGAGCCATGTCGGCTGGTACGTGTGTAGTACACACCTTACCACCCGACCCTAACCAATAGCGAAAATACAAACATTGCAGCAGGTGAGCCCCCTCACCTGAACGGTGAACGCTTGCCTGCTGTAGGAGGTTGAACATGGTGCGTAGGGCGAAGAAGAAGGGACGAGAAGCTATCCGTAGTTTGCAGGCGCTGGAGAAATTCCAGCGTGACCAAGATGCGCGGCTTCGGCAATATCGCGTTTCGCGAAAACCAAATGTCAGCATTGCAATACGGGAAATGCTGGAATTGCGGTCTTCGTCGGACTTGAATTCCGTAAACCTGATTTCCAGAATTCAGGTTGGTATCTGCATATCCGAAAAGCTGAAGCGCGTTATCTCATCAACGCATTTGAGAAGGGCGACCTGAAGGCAATACAAACCATCGCTTGGGGCGAGGTGGGAGCCATCGCCGAACAGCGCAAACAGCTTTCTGAAACCATCGGTAGCGAGATTGCGGCGGGCGTACGCAGCGGTTTTGGCTTTGTTCAGATAGAGAATACAGCCGACGCGCTTTGTATGGTTATCGATCCCGCTGAGCAGTCCTTCCATGACTACGCCTTCGAAATCATCGGATCGGAGTTGGAATTGGCGGTTCCGGTGGTCAAACGGCGTGCAACTGTGTCTCTCGATCGCGGCTTGCGCCCGAGATTTTTTCTGAGCGAATGATTTCGCAGCCCTCGGCCCGAAGCCGGTCAAGCTGCCCTTCCAAATCCTGATCGCCTGTGCTGACGCGCGCGTAGCCAATTCGTGCCATGTGTGTAACCTCGACCTTTAGGCCTGAGGCTACCCTGTCACAAATAGCCGACGTCAACCCAGATGTGACGGCGGCGAGTGTAACGTCGAAGCCGTCACGCGAGGGTATACCCTAGTGAGACATAACGGGCCGGCCAGCACGTAACATTCGGGTTGACCTCTAGACGGGTCAAATCTCGGTGAAATGCCGGTGCAGTTCTTAGCGTAATCAACATGAAGGTCTATCGCATATTGAACAAAGCGAGCTCTGCGCCGTCGATAGCGACCGACCAACCGCTACCTCGCCACCCACCGGCTTTCGAAGGAACGACTGGTTTGCCAATCGGACAACACTTTATCCGACGCGCCGCACTCCACCGCCATGGCGTCTCGCCGCATTTTGAACTCGGTATCCATAAGATAGCTGGTTACGAAGCAGACTGTCGCATATTCACCTCGGACTGCATTCTTCGTGGATATCATAGCTTTTACCGTGATGGCTTCGAGCTCGCGCCCCATCCAGTTCGCAGTGCCGTAGTCGACCAGTTCGTCATCGTACTTGTCGAGTTCCCAACCGCCTGCCGCGACCTCTTGCTTCCAACGAGCAATGTTCGGAAATAGGGACGCGAACTCGCCTGCCTTGGCAGTATCATCGCTGATAAACGCCTTCTGAATGCCCGAAAGCTCGTTGTAGGCGGTGCGGGCTTCCTGCGAATAGCGATCACGAAGTTCTCGTTGCGCGCGAGCGCGAACTACAGAGGCTTCTTCGCTCTGCTTTTTGGCTAGCACAGCAGCCGCTTCCATTTCTTGCCTACGGGCAGCGATTTCCACCTGCCGCTCCTGTTCTGACTTTTCAGCCAGATTTTTCCCATCTTCGATCACCTTGGGTTCGATCCACAGGGGCAGGATTGCCGCTTCAGCGTTGAGCTTCTTCGTTGCCTCCATCAGGCGCGCCATGTTCTCCGCACTCGCATAGATGACGCGGCATGTGTTCTTCTGCGCGCCGGCAAAGCCGCGAAGGCCGTACCGAGCTCTCGACAGTTTTAGAGTTCCTTCGCCTTGGGGACGAACTGGTTGTCACGCGCTTGGATCGACTTGGTCGCGACACGCGCGACGTTCTGAACATCGTGCATGAATGTCAGGAGCGAGGCGCATTCGTGACGGTGCTCGATCCTCACGTGTCCACCCGAGGGGAGATGGGGCATATCATTCTGACAGTCCTAGGCATGGTCGCGCAGATGGAACGTCGCTTCATAAAGGAACGGCAAAAGGAGGGGATTGAACGTGCTAAATCGGCCGGAGTTTACAAGGGCGGTCACCAGCGTATTGACCATGCGTTGGTTCGGCAGCTCCATCGTCAAGGCCTAGGTGTCTCGGCGATTGCAGCGAGAGCGTCGTGCTCGCGTATGCAGGTTTATCGTATTTTGGAAGCTGACGATGAAGCTTCCTGAATAATCGTGTTATTAGGAGATTCGAGTTGAAGCGCCTCGTGGTCAGTCCGGGGCACTTCATAACCAGTTCAATATTGCGCGGCCCCAGCGGGGCGCCTGCTAGTCATCCTCATCACCGGCCTCTACCGCTCCCTGTACTAAATTGAGCGCTGGGCGGTACAAAAACGGCACGCGCCACATTTTACCAAACTTCTCCAGAAATCCCGCCTCCTCAAGCTCTCCAATGACTTTAAGAGCGGAAGACTCGTCGACACCCCAAAGGTCAGCAAGACTGCGCAAACTTTGGGTCGCTCGTCGCTCTCTCAATTTCTCAATGAATGGCTTTAGTCGCGCGTATTCAGCGTAGAGTGTCTGTTCGAGTCTGGTCTGCGATACGCTTGGCAATGCGTCTTTAAAGGACGTTTGCTCAAACAATCGGTTCTCAGGCGGTGTTTTATCACCGCGTTCCAATTTTTTAATCTGCTCGTTCCGCAGTTCATTGAGCATGTGGATTATTTCTCTAGGCGCTGCCGCCTTGGAGGCATCACTAGTTCGGGTAATCAGCCATTTAAGTGTTTCTGGTTTGTTGGGACCTGAATCAACCTGCAGTGGACATGCTTTGTAGAATAGCGCGGATTGTTTCTCCGTGTCCTTAAGTATATCATCCTTATCTGCGTTGTAGAACTCTGAGATTTGCCGATTTGACAATAGGCGCCTGACAATTAAATTGAGAATATCCTCACTCTTCCAAGTTATTGTAAGCGTTCTCTCAAGATGGCTTGCCTCACGGAATCCATCCTTAACTATTTCCTTCCAGATGTCAGTCCTTAGGAAAATCTTTGGTCGTATTGATGATAATTGCTTTGTATCTAAATAGTATTTGAAAAGTGCTCGAAGGGCATTTGCCTCTAGCTGTGGCATATTTGAAAAAGCAACATCAAGTCTATCTAATAGTATCCATATAGTCAGATTATTTTCTTTGAGGGCTGTATTCGCTTTGTCCAGCAATTCATCGATTGAGATTGCTCCCATCTTCGCGGCCGCTGCAGATGGTTCACGGAGCGATATCTTTCCTGTTACGCCCGGGATCGTAGTCGTTGGGTCAACAGTTAGGCCACCCTCAATTGATTCGACGCGGCCTGCGATATCCCTCACATAGTCGAGTGCGTATTTTAGCGCCTTGGCGAGCGTGAATGATTTCGGAAGAAGATTGGCTTCTTCCAGCGCGTCGATCACCTCTCTGCAATTTTCGCTGGAAAGCGAGTAGTCCTTGAATGCTTTCCCGCAAAGCGTAAGAATATAAAGTTTCCATAGGCTTACGAACTCAAACTCGTCTCGCGGCGGGTCATCACGAAGCGATTGGAAAGCGACTGCGCCTTGGGGATTTTCGCCCGGAATTGCTAGAATATCTCTGTCGAATAAAACTCCCTCATTCTTGACGATGAGGCTGTATATCGCGCTTTTTCCGCTACCTTTAGGGCCGTAGACAATATCTACGGCGCCCTCAAAAACTCGCCGCCAGTGCTCTGTTTCGACAAAATACTGCGTTAATTGCTCCAGTTCCTCTTCGGCGGTACGTTGCCCAAAAGAAGAATGACGCAATACATCGACTACTGTTATCGGCAAGATTGTCCTCCAGCTTCATCGCTTCTGTGTGGTACTATTAGCCTGATTCTACCTTTTGTTGAACAACGTTTCGCAAGGCAGGATGACGGTAGGCGGTAGACCAAGGGCACGGCATGCCCGTGGGGAGGCATTAGCCGATAAAGCGTTTTTCGCATTCACTGTTTTAGGGCACGAGGCAATCCGCTTCCGGCGCCATGACGGAAGCTGAAAGGAAGGCTTGCGCTAACTACGAACACCCTCAGTGATTGCGCTTTCGCCACAACTCGGTAACATATTTTCCTATCGCAGTGGGGGCGAGAGTGGCTGTGTTGCGTATTGTGCTGTTTGCATTGGCCGCATACGTGGGAATAACTCTGTCTGCGCGAGCAGCGATATCGCTTCAGAGAATCGATACGGAGCACGGGGCAATTATTCTTCTCAAGGGATCATTTGCTTTATCGGACGACCCTCAGGCGTTGGTTCACGAAGTCTCTACGACAGGAGCTAAAGTCGTAACTTTCGACAGTGAAGGTGGAAATGTTGTCTCCGCCATCGCTTACGGCCGCGTTATTCGTTCCTTAGGGCTATCCAGCATCCAACTGCGTGCGTCTCAGTGTGCGTCCGCCTGCGCCCTCGCGTTTGTGGGCGGCGTCATCCGGCACGCGGAACCGGGTGCAATCGGTGTGCACCAGTCATCGTTTTCGCCAGACGCTGCTCTTGATGGGCATGCGGCTGTCGCTGCAGTACAAGAGATGACAGCGCAGATAATGACGTATCTACTTGAGATGGGCGTCGATCCGAGACTGCTGCAGCTCAGCCTGTCGGTGCCGCCCAACGATATGAGGTATCTGACAGCCGCCGAAATGGAAGAATACAAGGTAACCGGCGGAATATCGAACCCGGTAACCGACACGCTGTCCGCAGACGAGGCCACACCTACAGTCGGAGCCACCGCGCAGGAAGAGGTAGCAACCCCTCTAACTAACGAAGGCAGGGCTCTGGCGTATGTGCTGAGCTACTATGAAGCGTGGTCTCGCGGCAATGCTGAAGCGTTGGTCTTCATGGATCGCGCATACAGCGAAACCATAAATTTTTACGGCAAGCCGAAGTCGAGAGTTTACGTCGTCGACGAGAAAGTGAAGTTTGTAATGCGATGGCCCGTGCGGGCATACAACGTGAAGCCTGGGACAGCCACGGTCTCATGCGTCACATATTGCGTTGTCGCTGGCATAGTCGATTGGTACGCGAAGCGTAACGTTGGCGGAGGAGTATCGTCGGGCTCGGCTCGCTTCCTGATCTCATGGGACCCATCAACAGGAAAGATCGTTTCCGAGAGTGGTGAAGTCCTCGATATGGACAAGGACGCTGTGGCGCCGATCCGTATCCTTTCTCAATGGTACGACCAGAACGCTCTATGTCGCGGCGCGGTCGGAAGCACCGAAAAGTCGGCGGCCGCCTGTACTCAGCGTGAAGCAATAGCAGCCAAGTTGAAGGCGGTTGGCTGGTGTTATGGTGACGAAGGGCAGGCCGGTTATCAGATGGAGTGGCATGGTTGCGGGACGGCTGAAGAAGCGCAGGGCGTTGCAAAGTTGGGGTTGTCATCGAAAGCGGATTTCCCACGTCCGGCACAGTACGCTGCGACGGAACGTTTCGCCGGACGAACTAAGCTTCCGGACTTCCGCGGCAGAGATCGCAAATTCAACTCATACAGGACACGTATCCGAGACGGCATGCGTGCGGGACCCAATTTCGCAGGGCATTTCTCTGTTATTCAGATCGGCTGCGGAACTGGGTGCTCGTTCGCTATAGTGGGCGACAATAACTCCGGGAGACCGGCAGGCTTTCCGCGTGGCGGCGAAGAGAACATGTATATGCAGCTCCAATTCAGTACCGGCAGCCGCCTTCTGGCTGCACAATGGCTAGATTACGAGGGGAACAAGTGCGTCGTGGAGTTTTTTGATTACGATCGGAAACGGTGGAGTCTAATTAGCAAGATCGAGCTTGGTTCGGCTGATACGTGCTACCGATCTGTCGCGGAAAACCTACGCTGAGTCATAGAAAATCCGGCCTCCGAACAATGCCATTTTGTTGCTATTTCGTTGCTATAAGAAATATGAGGCAATCAGAAGGCCTAGAAAATCAGCATTTTCTGCATTTTAGAAAGGGCGCAGCCAGCCCTTAGCTTCCGATCACGTTTGATTAAGGCCGATATGATTCGATTCCTTGGTGACGTGCGCTGCCCATCGCTCCAAAAGGCTTCGTCGCTGCTCAAGATAGTCGGTGCGCCGATATGCGCGTTCCACCTTGCCGCCCACGGTATGCCCCAACGTCGCCTCCGCAACCTCATAAGGCGTATTCGTCGTCTCGGCGATCCAATCACGCAGGCTGGAACGAAAGCCGTGCGGGCGAGCCGCCATCTCGCGGCGCTCCATCAACCGCGCCATGGTGGCATCCGAAATTACGCCCTTCCTGACGCTTGGAAAAAGATAGCCGTCGCGAGCGAGGGGCTTCGCCTGCTCGATGAGCGATAGCGCTTCCGATACGAGCGGTACACGAAAATCGGGTGTTTTGTCTTTGCGCCCCTTCTGCTTTTCACCGGGGATCGTCCAAACGTCACCCTCAATTTGCTCGAGCCGGAGAAAACGCAGAGGTGCCGAGCGAACTCCCGTCAGGATCAAAAGCCGCAAGGCTAGATGCGTCGTCGTGCCGTCGGAGAGGGAATTATAAAAAGCCGGCACTTCGGCCCAAGGAAGCGCCGGGATGTTCTCAGCCTTATGCCTCTGCCGCCCCAGTAGCGCCCTCGCCTTCTCGGTCGCCTGCAGGTCCACCTCATGACCCAAGGCGGCTGCGTGACGCATGCAGATGGCAAGGCGGTTCAGAGCCTTTCGTGCCGTCTCGGCCTTAGAATGCCAAATCGGCAACAAAGTATCGCGGACATCGATCTGATCGATCTCTCCCACGGGCTTCTTTCCGAGTTTCGGCAGCAGGTGGATTTCCAGCGGACTGAACCAGCGGCCAGATTTCCCATCGTTTTTGAGTTCAGCCTTGCGGCTCTCAAAGGCATCCTTGGCCACATCCTCCAGCAAGTGAAGGCGCTTTTCAGCCTGCCGGCGCTCTCGCTCGCGTTCGTTGATCGGATCGAGGCCTTTGGCAACGGCAGAACGCCATTTGTCCGCGGCCTCTCGAGCGTCCTTCAAAGATACGTCCTGAACGGAGCCCAGCCCCATTTCCCGGCGTCGACCGTGCATCGTATAACGGAGAACCCACTGGCCCGGCCCCTCGTCCCGTTTGTACAACCAGAGACCGCCGCCATCGGATAGCTTACCGGGACCGGCATTCTTTACGGCAAGCGCTGAAAGCTTGTTCAATGCCCTCGTCAATTTGATCCCCCTTTTTATCCCCCTTTCGCATTTCGCTTCAGGTGAACAAAGGCGTACTACAATGGACACGAATTGACAAGGAAATGCAGGAAAATCAGCCGAACTTCGCCCTTATTGAGCAAAATTATACCTAGCTGGACAGGTATTCAATGCTGGCATGGGGCACCATTTGGGCTTGAGAGCCGCTGAGTTCTTAACAATTTCTACATCTAGACGCCTCCCTTCGACAAAGCGAAATAGACTCAGCGTTCGACGGGTGTCACTGTCGCCTCATGATATCGTTCACCTTCGATACAAATTGTCTGATTGATGTTGCCGAAGATCGGCCAGCGGCAGTCCATATCCGGACACTACTTACCGCGGCCGAGAATGGACAAGCGGATCTTGCCCTCGTCGCCTCAAGCGCGTCAGAAAGACAAAAGGGAAATACGTTTCTCGCAAGCATCGCCATATTCGAGGAGCGTCGAGCCATCCTCGGCTTCGGCAAGCTGCCGCTTCTTCCGTCCATTGCTAGATGGGGCGTATCGTTCTTCAGCCACTCTGTCTATGCGTCACCAGAGGGAGCAGAAAGAGAAGCGCTGATTTATAGCGTACTCTTTCCTGCTTCCCCGGTTGAGTGGGCGGACTATGCAGCATTAAAGGGGGCAGACTTAGATGATCAAGCCGCGCCCGCCTACATGCGATGGCGCAATCAAATGCTCGACGCACAAGCTCTGTGGGCCCATGATTCCGCTCGGCGGGAGGTTTTCGTGACAAGTGATCAGCGTCTCGGAATAATTGACGGCCACCCGAGCTTCCCTAGGATGGTAGTTAAAACGCCAGTGGAAGCAATAGCCCTGCTCTGATGCCTGACATCATCCAGTTATCGGAAGGTCGCACTTTTCGAGATCAGTTGAGCACGAGCCCATACTTATTGGTTGCGGCACGCTCTCACCACTCATCCTCCTCATAAAATTCGCTCTTTAGCGGGAACAAATATTGCGTGGCCGCATTCCTTCTGTGCAACCGCAAACGCCCCCGGACGCGGTTGTGAGGGGGACCCGAGAGCGATGTGCACGCTCTTGGGTCTCAACCGTTTCGAGGCCTGTTTTCCCCATCCAGATCCGTCTATGCTGCGTGCGGTGAACATATTCGCCCGCTTTGCGTTTTCTCCCCGCAATTCGAGCCGAAGGAGCGCGTCATGGTCTTCAAGGAAGGTACGTTCAAGGGCGAGATGCCCGAGCATTTCGACGGGCCCCATCCGGCCTGGCTCGAAACGG
>Ga0222423_1001440_pt1 | contig 10747 bp, 8 predicted proteins | sample 3A0metagenome_FD_182472 | JGI IMG/M metagenome (GOLD analysis project Ga0222423, IMG submission 182472) | Enriched microbial communities from leaf-cutter ant dump, University of Wisconsin, Madison, United States - 3A0 (version 2) | ecosystem: Environmental > Terrestrial > Nest > Insects nest >...
AGCCCGCCCCCACCATCGGATCAAACGGTTGGCTGCAAGTAGGCGTTGAAATCTACGGCGGACCACTCCTGAACTCATGGCTGGACCGCGAACTAGAACTCGCTGGACGACTCGTCACCACCAAGGGCGACTCACACCTCGTCCGCACCGGCCCATGGCTGCGGATCCCACAGCTTGCTGTACACCTCGACCGCGAAGCAAACAACGGCCTGAAACTCGATAAACAGCGCAATACAGCTCCGGTTTACGGAATTGGAGACCTCGCCGAAGCAGACGTAGTGGGCCACCTGGCCACACTTGCTGGTATCCCTTCACAGGACGTAGCCGGCTACGACATCATCACCGTGGACACACAAGAACCCCAGCGATTCGGCAAAGACAACGCCCTATTTGCCGCACCGCGCATGGACAACCTATCCAGCACCTACGCCGGTTTGCACGCGCTGCTCGCCGCCACTGACCAGCTGGAACAGGCCGACCACATCACCGTGCTCGCCGCGTTTGACCACGAGGAAATCGGCTCCGACACCCGCTCCGGTGCCTCTGGCCCATTCCTCGCAGACGTGCTCGCGCGTATTTACGACGGCCTCGGCGCCAGCCCCGAAGAACGCGCCCGTGCACTCGCCGCCTCCTGGTGCATATCCGCAGACGCCGGCCACTCCGTGCACCCCAACTACGCAGAACGGCACGACCCCAACGTAGTGCCACTCGCCGGCCACGGCCCTCTGCTCAAGATCAACGCCAACCAGCGTTACGCCACCGACGCTGTGGGCGCCGCACTGTGGGTGCGCGCTTGCTCTGCCGCTGGCGTGGAATACCAAGACTTTGTGTCTAACAACAACTCCCCCTGCGGCACCACCATCGGCCCGCTGACCGCAACCCGGCTCGGAATCCGCACCGTAGACGTGGGCATCCCACTGCTCTCCATGCACTCAGCCCGCGAGCTGTGCCACGTGGATGACGTAGTTGCACTGTCTGCTGCAGTGGAAGCGTTCTTCCTCGGGGCGTAGATCTGAGTTCTGCCGGATTATCGACGATATGGCTGGGATCCGGCGCAACCCAGACAGCACACCCCAGACAGCGTAACCCGCCCGCTCGTCGGGAAGTAACAAAAATGCTCCACGCACATCATGACTGATGTACGTGGAGCATTTTTCGTATATATCGGGAGGCCAGGAGGAAGAGAGTATACGGCCTAGCCGCGCGCAGAAACCGGGTTGATGGGCACTTGGGCTGCCACATCCTCCGGCCCGTTCTCCCACGCGTGCTTGCCATACACCACAGACGGTCCTGTGTTGTGCTCCACCAGCCGCCAAGCAGGCCGCGCGTCAACATGCGTGTTACGTGCGAGAGTGGACCAGTGCACGTTACTCATGCCGGCAACTCCACGCCACTGCGAGGCATCATGCTCCAAGAACCCGGCAATAGCGCAAGAAATCGCTGCACCATGCGAGACCACATACAGGGTGTCTTTGGGGCCAAGATCCGCCGAAAGCTCCTCGATCGCTTCGAGCATGCGCTCGGCAACCTGGCTTTTAGATTCGATTCCCTCAACGTCAGGCTCAGCTCCCCCACGCCACTGCGCGAACTCGCTAGCCCAACCCTCGGAAATTTCCTCCCCGGTGAGCCCCTCCCACGGGCCAAAAGAGCGTTCCCGCAGGCGATCGTCGATAATCAATTCCACGCCGGGAAACCGCGCCGCAATAGCGCGGGCGGTAGCCACCGCGCGGGACAAATCAGAAGCCACAATGCGTGCGGGCGTGACGCCCGCAGCCAACACCTCAGCGCACGCGTTGACCTGCCACAGGCCCACCTCGTCGAGCTCAATATCAACCTGACCCTGCAACCGCATCGACGCGTTATACGCGGTGCGGCCGTGACGGATCAGCCGGACGTTGCCCGCCGCCATAGATCAGTCCTCAACGTCAAACTGTGGGAAACCAAACTCGTCCAACTCATACTCAGGCGCGCTGCCGTCCCCGCCACGGGCGTCCTCAGGAAGCTCGATAGCCGGGCAGTCCGCCCACAGCTTCTCCAGGGCGTAAAAGGCACGGTCTTCCTGGTGCTGCACGTGCACCACCACGTCACCAAAGTCGATGAGAACCCAGCGGCCGCTCTCCTTACCTTCGCGGCGGATCCGCTTGGCGCCAGCCTTGTGCATGGCCTCCTCAACGGCGTCCACGATGGCGCCCACCTGGCGCTCGTTGTTACCGGAAGCGATCACGAACGCGTCGGTCAAAACCAAGTGGTCAGACACGTCCAGCGCGATGATCTCGGCGGCCTTGCGGTCAGAAGCCGCGCGGGCAGCGGTGATGGCCAGTTCAATTGCGTGCTCGGTAGCAGCCACGATTCTCCTCGATCCGGCAGGGCCGGGTTAGTCCGGCAGCGCCGGGTTGTGTTCCGGCTGGGCCGGGATGATTTAGCGGTGCTCACAGGCACAGCGCGGTAAGCAGGCGCCGAGCGCCCGCAAGAAACAAAGTCCGCCCCAATTATTCCGCACTTTGCCCGCGAGTGGGGAGAGTATTTCTGTGACCTTGACGTGCGTGCTCGCCAGCTACGTCAACTGCGCAGCGGCTCGTAAACCACCGCAGCCTGCGCGCTGTCCTTGGTGTCTGGTGCGGATGCCTTGGTGCTCGGATCGATCCCCACCTTCCAAATGATCATGCCGAGTACCAGCGCCACTGCCACCAGGATGATGTAGTGCAGCCACGTGTACGAGTGGTCGACTTCAAAGTCCTCGTCATCGTCGTCCACGTGGGTCAGTCCGGCTGATTCTTCCTGCTGTCCCGGCAGCGGCCGGCCTAGTGCGCCTGCCAAGCCGGGGAAGATTCCCGACGATTCTGGCTGGCTTACCGCGTTTTGTGCGGCCGCGTTTTGTGCAGCCGCATTCTGTGTAGCTGCGGCGAGGCCGGGGAATACAGGAGACGACTGGGCTGGGTTATGCGCCAAGGCCGAGCCCGGTGGGATTGACGCTGGCGCAATGGATGGAGGCACGTCAACAGCCGCTTTGTTTGAAACTTGGGTGGCACTCTCAGCGTGAACCGAAGGGAATGGCGAGAAAGGCGCCATAGTTTCCGCTGCTGCTTCTGCACGGTTAAACCCGGACTCTGCGTGAGTAAACCCAGACTCTGAACGGTTAGGTTGCGCTTCTGCACGGTTAGGCAGTGGACGTGCGCCAAACGGTGCGTCTTGCCCAGCCTGCCCAGACAATCCTGCCTGCGCACCCTGCCAATTTTGCGGTTGGAAAGCTTGGGGCTGCTCACCGCGCAAGGCACGGGTCAAGCCCACATTTGCGGCCACATTAGGCAACAGTGCGCGCTGTTCCTGCTCACGTTCGAGGCGCTGCTGAACTTCCTGTGGATTCACTGCCTGCCAGCCGCCGCGGCCGTCCTCTTCAATACGTGGAATCTGGCTGCTCGGTGGCGCTTGGCGTAGGAATCCAGAAACGTTCTGCGGTCCACCAGCACTGTGCGGACCACCAACATTGTGTGGTCCACCAGAACCGTGTGGTCCGCTATGTACCTGAGACGCACCAGCGCCCTGGCGTGTGCTGCGGCGCTCCATTGGCTGCGCGCGCACAACATCGTCACGGATAGGTGCAAGTCCCGAGGACTGCGTGAACTCTTGGGGGTCCACAAGATTTGAAAGCCGGCCCGAATCCTGCAAGGTGCGCACTGCGCTCGCTTGTACCGGAGGGATCACGTCTGGAACTTCAGGCTTACCCGCAGGCATTGAGTACATTGAACGCCGGCTGACTGCCACCGGCTGCGCGGGCGGCTCAACCACCTGGCGCTGCGGCAAACCAACGCTAGGAACCGAGGCGGTGCTAGTGCCCACAGGCCGTCCAGCAGCGGGCTGTGCAGCCGTGGGCTGTGCAGCCATGGGCTGTACAGATTGTCGTGTTTGCACTGGCTGCGCCTGCTGAACAGCAGCCCGCGCTGATTGAACCGGAGCCTGCGCCGACTGAAGCGGTGATTGCGCTGGCTGAACTGGTTGGCGCGTTTGAGCAGCCTGTACCGGCTGCGCGCCCTGATGCACTTGAGCAGCCTGCTGCGCCTGCGCAACCTGCTGAGCCTCAAGCTCACGCATTTCCCTACGAGTCAGTGGACGGCCGTCTGGTCCTTGGGGGTGGGACATACTCATCGATTCGCCTCAGTGTCCGGTGTGGGCTCGAGCCCACTTTCCCTTGCGGGGTAGAGCCCATGCTTGGCTATGTACTGCACTACGCCATCTGGCACCAAGTACCACACGGGTAGCCCATTCCTAGTGCGCTCCCGGCAGTCCGTTGATGAAATGGCCATTGCTGGCACCTCAAGAACCTCAACTCGGTCCTGAGGCAGTCCCCCTACGTCGATCTTGTGGCCGGGCCGCGTCACTGCAACAAACCGGGCCATGTCAAACAAATGATCGGCGTCTTTCCATGACAGGATCTGCGCAATGGCATCAGCGCCAGTGATAAAGAATAGTTCGTCATCCGGACGCTGATTCTTTAGGTCACGCAGAGTATCAACCGTATATGTGAGCCCTGCGCGGTCAATATCCACACGGCTCACGGTGAATTGAGGATTAGACGCCGTAGCAATAACAGTCATGAGATACCGATGCTCTGCCTCGGTAACCTCTTGATCCTGCTTAAACGAGGGCGCGCCCGTAGGCACAAAAACTACCTCGTCCAAGTTAAAACGAGCGGCAACCTCACTTGCGGCAACCAAGTGACCGTGATGGATGGGATCAAACGTTCCACCCATCACGCCCACTCGGGCCGGGCGAGACGCCACAGCTGCAATACTCACGTCAGTTCAAAAACCGGCGAATCAGTGGCGCGTGCGCACGCTCTTAAACGCGTACGTAATAACGAGCGCAGCAGTCAACGCGCAGAAAGCAACAACACCATAAGCAATAGGCTCAATGGGAAGCTCAGTAACAACCTCGGCCTCAGCGGCCACGAGTGCAAGAGTAGACACGGGTTCCTCCAGTTTTAACAAGTGTTCCGGGCAGCAAACTCCGCGGGGAGTTTTTCACCCGAACCCTAAGTGTCTCACGTTCCGCAACTGCTTTAGAAGTCCCGCGCTCACCTTCACAGGCGCTTCACTCGCAGCGCAGAAAACCAAACACCCCCAGCCACACACAAACCGCGCGTGACCGGGGGCGTAACCAGAATCGTCGAAAATCAGGGGCGCACTTGACCTTCACCATTGACAATCCACTTGGTGGTGGTCAATTCCGGCAGGCCCATAGGGCCGCGCGCGTGCAGTTTCTGCGTGGAAATGCCGATCTCAGCGCCCAAACCAAACTGGCCACCATCAGTAAAACGAGTCGATGCATTAACCATGATGGCCGCCGAATCAAGCTCAGCCACAAAACGCTCCGAGTTCTCATATGACTTAGTCACAATCGCCTCAGTGTGGCCAGACGTCCACGTTTGGATGTGCTCAATGGCCTCATCAATTGAGTCCACCACCTTAACCGCAAGTTCAAGGGCCAAATATTCCGTAGCCCAATCCGCATCCGTGGCCGGCACAAACTGAGGTCCGCCATCGCCAAAAGTCAACGCCGTTTCATCGGCGTGCAGCGTCACATCCGCGGCGCGCAACGCCGCAAAAGCAGCCGGCAGCAGCGCATCAGCCACGCCGCGGTGCACCAGCAGCGTTTCAGCAGCATTACACACACCAACACGCTGGGTTTTGGAGTTCATGATGATCTCCACGGCCATATCCACGTCCGCAGACTCATCCACATAGATGTGGCAGTTTCCAGTGCCCGTCTCAATAACCGGCACCTTAGACTCGCGCACAACCGTTTGAATAAGGTCAGCCCCACCACGCGGCACCAGCACATCCACAAGCCCGCGCGCATGCATGAGCGAGACACCACCTGCGCGGCCATACGCGTCAATCGATAACACCAGATCGGCTGGCAATCCAACCGATTCCAGCGCCTCCCGCAGCACCTCCACAATCACCTCGTTTGACGTGGCGGCAGCGCTGCCACCACGCAAAATAACCGAGTTACCGCTCTTGAGCGTAAGGGCCGCGGCGTCCACCGTGACGTTTGGGCGGGCCTCATAAATCATTCCAACTACACCCATGGGCACGCGGATCTGACGCAGACGCAAGCCGTTTGGCAGGCGCGAACCACGGATCACTTCACCCACCGGGTCCGGCAGTGCGGCAACCTCACCGAGCGCAGATGCAATACCCGCAATCCGCTCCGGCGTCAGCGCAAGGCGGTCAAGCAGGCCTGGCTCCATGCCGTTTGCCCGGCCGCGCTCCAGATCGAGTTTGTTGGCCTCAATAATGCGCGAATCGTTGGCCACAAGCGCGTCTGCCATGGCGCGCAGCGCTTGGTCCTTTGTGCCGCGGGTGGCAGTTGCCAGCACGCGCGAGGCCACTTTGGAGCGGCGCGCAATGGCGTGCACTGCCTCATCAATCTGCGCGGAATCGAGCTGGCTAGCGTCAAGAAGATCGGTCATGCATCAAGCCTAGTTCGTTGCCGAGCCGCTGGGCACCCCCATTCCGGGGTATGGTCCCTAAGCCGGTGATACCGCAGGCCACATACAGATCAGACACGCCCGCACAACGAATTTCACTTACTTACTTGTGTAAGTTAAATAAATGCTCAATACTGGATCCATGGCAATGACGCATCGCATCGGACCAGTTGAAGGGACGCCCGCTGAGGGCGCCGTTCTCGCGGTTGTTCGGGAATCGGGACCGCTTTCACGCGCCCAGATTGGCCGGCGCACCGGACTGTCCTCAGCGGCAGTCACCCGCGCTGCGCAGCCACTGATCGATGCGGGCTTTCTCTCCCAGGTCAAGGCTTCTGCAGTAAAGAAGGCGCAGGCCGGTATGGGCCGCCCCTCCCAGCCGCTGGCTGTTAATCCCCTACGTTTTGGTGCAATTGGCATTAAGGTCACCAACGATTCGGCCGTGGGCGTGGTGTGTGACCTGCTCGGTGAGGTTCGCGCCTCTTTGCAGCGCAGCCTTGATTCTCTGCAGCCGGATCGCGTGATTTCTGAGTTGGTTGCGATGATTCAGGCTCTGCGCGGTGAGGCCGCGCGTGAGGGCTTTTCCGCCCCTATCACCGAGGTTGGCTTGAGTTTTGCCGGCGAGGTTGATTCCGATCTGGGCATCGTGCGTTACTCCCCCTTCCTAGAGTGGAAAGACGTAGTTGTTGCCCAGCCACTTGAGCAGCTCACGGGCTGCAATGTGGTGGTGGAGAACGAGGTCAAGGCCCTTGGCGTGGCTGAGGGGTTGAAGAATTTTGCGTATGTGACGCTTGGTTCGTCCATCGGTTGCGCGCTTGTGGTCAATGGCAACCCCGTGCAAGGTGCGTTTTTGGTAGCAGGTAAGCTCGGCCACCTGCCGCTGGGTGATCGCGCGCTGCAGTGCACGTGTGGTGGCTTTGGCTGCATCAACACTGAGGCGTCAACTATCTCGTTGGAGCGGTTGGCTCGCCAGGTGGCGGGCAAGCCTGATTTGCTTATCGACGAAGCAGCCGAGTTGGCCCGTAGTGGCCAGCATGCGGAACTCGCCGAATTGTTTACTCGGGCCGGTCATCTGATTGGTTTGGGTATTGCCTCGCTGGTTAATCTGCTTGGTCCCGACAACGTGATTTTTGGTGGGGACGAGACCGCCTGGCTTGACCTGATGGCCGCTCCCATCGAAGAAGCCTTTGCCTCTCAGGTGTATGGAGGCGCTAAGGAAACTGATCTTCGCTTGCGGCCAGTACTAGCCAATGAGTGGGCGTTGGGCGCCGCCGTGGTTGCTCTAGAACGAGGTGTGTTCCACACCCGCCGTTAATGTCACGCCTCAATTACCGCGAGTTGGCTTGTGCCACCGCTCGCCCTTTACCTTTTCCATCCGCGCAGGAGTAACGCAATGCCAACCACATCCGCAACGTTTGGTGCAACCCAAAATGGGCGCACTATTACCGCAAACGTCATAGATGGTGCGATTCACCTTGAGGTCTCGCACGCCCAAACCCGCGTGCGCACTTCCGCTCCGCTTTCTTTGATGACGGAAGCGGGCGATCTGTTGCGCGGTCTGAGCGTGGTTGCTGCCCGCGAGCGCGAGGTGCATGAATCGTACGAGTTGGCTGTGGGTAAGCGCATTGGTGCGCACGAGGTCACGCACACTGAGCATGCTATTGACCTGCGCAATGATGCGGGGCAGGTTTTTACGTTGATCTTGCGTGCGGCCAATGATGGTGTTGCTTTTCGTTGGGTGCTGCCGGCGTTGGGTGAGTCTGTTCAGGTGTTGGGTGCGGATGCGTGCTTTGAGGTGAGTAGTGCTGCTGCGTGCTGGCCGCTTAAGTACACGCCGTGGTACGAGGAGCCTCGCACGGTGAGTACTGTTGGCCAGCTGCCGGTTACGCAGGAGGGTTATGGCCTTCCGTTGCTTGTGGAGCTGGACGCGCAGGATGGCACGTTTGTGTTGTTGGCTGAGGCGGATCTTGATGGCCGCTATGGGGGTTCGCGGCTGCTTAAGCAGGACAACACAGCTTCATCAAGTACCAGCGCATCTAGTACCAGCGCATCTAGTACCAGCACGTCCAGCTCCACCGCGATTTCTACCCTCGCGTACGCATTGGCCGATCCGGTGCAGTTGTCTAGCGAGCCAGTATCGGCTCCGTGGCGCGTATTTTTCTTGGGTACGTTGCCTGAGATTGTGGAGTCGCATCTAGTAGAGGACTTGGCAGCCCCAGCACAGAGCGGCATTCCCGAGTGGGTTCGTCCGGGCCGTTCGGCGTGGTCGTGGTGGTCTGATTTTTATTCGGGTGCGCAGCTAGACGTGCAAAAGCGTCTTGTTGATTTTGCGGCCGAGCACGGTTGGGATCATGTGCTCGTAGACTGCGGTTGGGATCGCGCGTGGTTGCCCGAGTTGGTGGCGTATGCGAGTGCACGCGGCATCGGTATTTTTGTGTGGGTCAGTTGGGACTGGCTCAAGGTGGATACCGAGTTGGCGGAGTGGGCTGCGTGGGGTGTGGCTGGAATTAAGCCGGACTTCATGGAGTCTGAGTCGCAGGAACGCTACCGCTGGTATGACTCGGTGATTGCCGAGTGTGCTCGCGTTGGCCTGATGGTTAACTTCCACGGCTCGGTTATTCCGCGTGGTTGGGCGCGCACCTACCCGCATGTGATCTCGTATGAGGCTGTGCGCGGCGCCGAATATTACGTGTTCTATAACGACCCGTTTGATGCTCCCGTGCACAACACGATTGTGCCGTTCACCCGTAACGTGGTGGGTTCTGCGGATTACACGCCCGTGACATTTTCGGCTAAGTCTCGTACCTCGTCTGAGGCGCATGAGCTGGCGTTGTCCGTGGTGTTGGAGTCTGGCATGACCAATTTTGCCGACGATATTGCCCAGTACCAGCGCCGCCCACTTGCGCAGTTGGTTTTGGATTCGATTGTTGCGGCGTGGAATGAAACGCGCCTGTTGGGTGGGCGCCCTGGTGAGTGGGTCGCATTGGCTCGCCGTCACGGTGAGCACTGGTTTGTGGGTGTTATTTCCGCTGGCGCAGCCCGGTCGGTGACGTTCCCGGTTCCGGCTGAGCAGTTCACACTTGTTACTGACGCACCTGCTAGCCAGCAGGAGCTCGACAACAGCACCGACAACAACACCGCCAACGACAACACCGCCAACAGCACCGGCGCGTTAGTGTCTACCACTATTACCGCCGTAGCCGGTCAGATGACCCTGAATCTTGCGGCTAATGGTGGCGCTACGCTCGTACCCCCACACGCTGCCGCGCTTCACCACACACCGCAGGTGCTCGCTGCACCGCGTTTAGCCTCGGCTCTCGAGGTTGGCGAGCCTGGTCAGCGCGTGTCCGTGGAAGTAGCCGGACCAGCTAACACCCTAAGCTCGTTGGTTATCACCGGGCCTAAGGGCTGGGACATTACGCCTGAATCAAGCGGGTGGAGCATCACTGTTCCAGCTCAAGCCCGCCCGGGAAGTGTTGCCACCTTTGGTGTGCGCGTCAGTGACGCCGCCAAGCGCACTCCCCTCACACACTTCCGCATTGCGGTGGCACCATCTGTGGGTGTCACAAGCCTTGTGGAGGCACATCCCATCGCTGCCAGTAACCAGTTTGGTCCGGTTGAACGCAACCAGACCAACGGCGGCGGGGACCCATTTGATGGTCAGCCCATGACCATTGGGGGAACCGTTTATGACCGCGGGTTGGGTGTCAGTTCGCCCTCGCATCTGCGGTTCGCCGTAGGCGGTATCGCGCAACGCCTAACTGGCAGCGTGGGTATTGACTGCGAAACCCCCGCCACCCGAGCCACCGCACGGGTGGTGGGTGACGGGGTTGTCTTGGCGTCGTTCGAACTTGAGGCAAACCTGGAGCCTCAGGAACTCGACCTCGACATTACCGGCGTTCACCTTCTCGATCTTGAGACAGTCGCCACGTCCACCGATCCAGCCCATGTGGACTGGATCAATCCTCAGATCGTGCGGTCCCTTCACGGCCACACGAGCTGATTTTCCCCCGGCAGCATTTCTGCCAACCACATCAGTTACTGCACTGATTACAAAGGAGTAGCAATGACGCACCGCCCCAAGCTCGTAGCTTTGTCATTGACAGCGCTACTAGCACTGACCGCCTGCAGCGGAAACGACAACAACGCCAGCAACAACGATTCTACGAACAACGAGACAACTTCAAACGAAACCGCCAAGTCGGACGAGAATATCACGCTTGACTTTGCCATTTTCTCCCCTGACCAGGAGCCCACAAT
>Ga0222423_1001441_pt1 | contig 10737 bp, 8 predicted proteins | sample 3A0metagenome_FD_182472 | JGI IMG/M metagenome (GOLD analysis project Ga0222423, IMG submission 182472) | Enriched microbial communities from leaf-cutter ant dump, University of Wisconsin, Madison, United States - 3A0 (version 2) | ecosystem: Environmental > Terrestrial > Nest > Insects nest >...
GGGTGTCTGTGCGAAAAGATCTTCGTTCAATTTCTCCAGCCTGCTGCGATAGCGATTCAGGCTGGTTTGTACGGCAAGCAGGTTTTTGTGATATTTCATTCGGCAGGCTTTATTTGCTTTTTTATAGCCATAGTCTAGTTCAAGTATCCTGAGGTGATTAAAAATGCTGCATTAACTCTTTCAAATGGTGAATTTGCCAGTCGATATCAGGGGGGCTGGCTGTTTTTAGAGGGTTAAAAAAAATAGCCTTTAAGCCATAACCTTGCGCTCCGCGGATATCAGCTTCGACACTGTCGCCAATCATAATGCTCTCCGTTTTTGTGGCACCCGCCTTATCCAATGCGTGTTTAAAAATATCGGGGTGTGGTTTGTTTACGCCTACATCTTCCGAAATAATAACCTGATCGAAATAGGGGTTAAGGCCTGATACCCGCATTTTGGTGAGGGTGGTTTCTTTAAACCCATTCGAAATAATGTGCAGGGTATATTTCTCTTGCAGGTAGGTGAGTACCTCCGTGGCATCCTCAAAAAGGTGCGTTTTATAAGGGCTCCGGTTCACGTAGTCGTCTTCAAATTGCAGGGGAACCTGATCGGGGTGTACGCCTAATTCAATAAATGTGCTGCGGAAGCGTTCGGCACGGAGGGTCTCTTTACTGATTTCTCCGAGGTGATATTGGGCCCAGAGGCGATGATTATTTTCGGTATAGCGGTCAATAAAGGTTTCCGCCGAGGGCAAGCCAAGATCTTTTAATAGATGGAGGTCGTATAGCTCAAAAAGCGTCTCCCGCGCGTTCCGGTCAAAATCCCAAAGGGTGTGGTCAAGGTCGAAAAAAATATGTTTTATAGTGGGGTTCATTTTTTGTCACTTATGCATTATCGATTTTCGGTGAAGCGTTTGGCTGTTTGAGCGTTCTGTCAGGCTTTTTGGCCGAAGGCAAGATCGCCGGCATCGCCTAAGCCAGGCACAATATACGATTTGCTTGTCATTTCTGCGTCGATTGCACCTACCCAAATATCGGCTTTTGGGAGATTCGCTTTAATTTGCCGGATACCTTCGCTGCTGGCTATAGCCGACACAATATGTAATTTTTTGACGGCATAGTCTTTAATCAGTTCTTTAGCACATAGTACGATACTGGCACCGGTAGCCAGCATAGGATCGACCAGAATAATCGTTTTATTGTTCAGATCAGGTGCAGAAATATGCTCCATCTGAATAGTAAAATCACCACTCTTTTTTACTTTGCGATAAGCGGTAATGAAGGCGCTTTCGGCCCGGTCAAATACCTGAAGAAAACCCTGATGCATGGGCAGACCCGCGCGCAGGATAGTGGCGATAACAGGTTGTTCGGTCAGGACACTAGATTTTGCGATACCCAGCGGCGTCTGGATGTCTGCTTCTTTAAATTCAAGTGTTTCACTGATTTTGTATGCAAAGAAACTGCCGAGGCGTTCCAGATTAAACCGAAAACGCATCGGGTCTTGCTGGATGTGGCTATCGCGTAATTCCGCCAGAAAGGTATTGGCGATAGAGTAGGTTTTACTGAGGTCGAAAAGCATGCTATAAAGATAAGAAAATGCTCCTTATAGCTGTATGATTATTGCACACGAAAACATGATGCAGAGGAACTATTTCGCTGCGTTTTTGCAAGGGCTTCGTTTATTTCCCCGGCGGCGGTGGCGGCACCGTCACTTTATTGGTTTTGATTTTAGAAAAGCGATAGCTTAAGCTGAGTGCCACGTTGCTGGTATTTACTGTCGAATAATTTTGCGCAACAAAATTCAAACCCTCGTTAAAGGAACTCGTGTTTCGTTTCCCGAAAGGGTCGTTGGTGCTCACCCGCATCGTTAACCGGTTTTTAAAAAACGTTTTTCTGGCGCCAAAGCTACTCGTTACCGAACCCTTATTTCGCCCTTGTGCATTCGGCGTATTCGAATAATTGAGATGCGACTCGAAAGCTGTTTTGTATGGTAATTGCATCGAAAGCCCCATCGAGGCGGTAAATCCAATCGCATCCAGATTATTGGCCGTATTGAATAAGGATTGATAGGTTGAGCGGAAAATGCGGAAATTGCCGTTGGCAGTGATCTTGGATGTCGGTTTATAGTTTCCGATTAAAAAGAGCGATAGCGCGCTGTTTGAACCGATATTTTCAAAAGTACTTTCGGATACACCATTCGGTTTCACCATTCGGTAACGCTCAATTACCCCATTGCTCCGCGAATACGAAATTCTGGGTGTAAAAGACCATTTATTGCCAAACACACCAAAACTAATATCAAACTGATGCGTATATGCTGGCTCCAAATCAGGATTACCGTACGAAATATTGAGGGTGTCGACATTGTTCACTTGCGGATTGAGCGCATTTTCGCGCGGCCGGTTGATGCGCACGCTGTATGAGGCACCGATATTATAGCGTTTTCGGAAAAAGCGATTGACCGACACATTGGGAAAAAGTGTCAGATAGGGTGAAATGTTGTAATTTCCACCAGTAGAAAGATCGAAATTGACATCGGTAAGTTCCGCTCTTAAGCCGCCTTTCAGGCTCCAGCCATTGTTTCGATAATTATAGGTCGTATAAGCGCCGAGAATATTTTCGTTATAAAAGAATTGATTGCTTAATTTTTGATCGGTAACGTACTCTTGCTTTTTGAAATTATAGTTTTCAACTAATTGGTCATTGTCGTTTTTTCGTCGATTATAAGCTACACCAAATTCAAAACGATCCCGCTTGTTAAAAACAGGTTTATCATAGTCGAGATTAAAGTTGAATCCATTGTTGCCTGTTTCGCTTTGATTTTGCTGTAATGTGGGATTTAAGTTCTCGGGAAAGGCATAACGACGGTCGAGCAGACGGTAATTATTATTACTATTGGTATTCAGCGTAATGCCAATGGTTAACCGTCCACCGGAGGTGTCGGTCTGGAGGTTATAATCGGCATTAAACACATAGCTATTGCTCTTTCCATTCCCTGTTGTAAGCTGATTACGCAGGCGCACATCCTCCAGCTCCTGATTCACATAATAAAAGTCATTGCCCGCCCTATTTCCGTTGCGGTTTAAATTATAATTGGTCGATATCCGCAAATTTTGACGCGGGGTAATATCCCACTCCATGCCCAAGCGCGCGTTTCCGCCATTGCCGAGGTTACGATTTTCGTTAAATTGATTATAATAATAGGTAGTATCCGGGAATAAATTGGTGCGGTAGTTCTCGCTATGACTGTCGCGCACGGTATGACGATAGGCTACGCCTCCATTAAAACTAAATTTTTGCCCTTTATAAGAGGCGTTGGCATTGGAGTTTACATTTCCCTGCAAACCAGCGGTGGTACCCAAATTTCCGTTAAAGCCCACTTTAATGCCCTTTTTTAATACGATATTCAGAATACCTTCGCCATCGCCCGAATATTTGGCGGGCGGATTGGTCATCACTTCGATTTTTTCGATCGCATCAGACGGCAAGACATTCAGCAGATCGGCAATACTGGACGAAAGATATTCTGATGGTTTGCCGTCGATAAAAATCCGCGTACTCCGCTTCCCTGCAATGGTTGCATTGCCGTCAATATCGACCTCTACCATTGGTACGTCTTTTAAAATGTCGGTCGCGGTGCTGCCTTCGGCCATAATCGATGAGCCCACATTATAGGTAATTACGTCGGCGCCCATTTCAATAACCGGCTTTTGCGCGGTGACCACCACTTCTGACAGGTTACTCGCTTCGCTGCTCAATTTCAGATTGCCTAAGTTCTTTTCAAAGTCTTTTTCAGTAATGAAAATATCGTTTACAAAATAATTGGTAAAGCCAATATAGCTCACTTTAACCCGATAGGTGCCGGGCTTGAGATTGATAAACTTAAAATAACCGTTTTCGTCGCTTTGAGTGGTAAAAAGCGCCTGCTCTGCTGCTTGCTCGTAGAGCATGACGCCAGCAAAAGGAACGGGATTGGCACCATCCTCTTCCACTACCCGGCCACGGATAATACCCTTCTCCACGCCAATTCGAATTTTAGTTTCGATACCTAAATTAGTTTTCAGGACAGGAGCAGCCTGCGCAAACGCACAAAACAAGAGGCAGAAAAGAGTCGCGTAACCGGTAATTTTTTTCAATGTGTTTTTTCTTATAGTTTATGCATGAACGATAGTTTAAAAGGCCTCTTCGTCGGGACGATTGTCCTGATCATCCTGTTTTTTTGCTTTTTTATCCAGACTAAACGCCGTCTTTCCGAAGCGATATGAATAGGTCAGGTTAGCCATTGTGCCTTGCATGCGTCGGCTAAAATCAACGATCGACGTTGTCCCGTTGGTTGTCATCTTCCATTTGCGGCTGTTAAAGACATCGCGGATATTGAGACTTAAACTCGATTTTTTATCCTTGAAATCATATTTTGCACCGGCATCCATCCCAAACATAGCATTCCGTTTTCCTTGAGCCATAATTTCTGCTGCCCGGTAATCGCCTTTTACTTGTAAGGTAATGGCATAAGGAAGGACGAAGTTATTCGTTAAATTCGCGTTCCAGCTAAAACCGGAGTTCTCGACAATGCCAAAAGCGGGTACTCCTTTTATTTTACTCTGATACAAATTGACATTGGCGGTAAAATTCCATGCTTTTACGACATCATATTTTGCAATTAATTCTAAACCGCTAGATATATTACGTGTTAAGTTTTGTGGTGTTGTTAAAGTAACGCCATCCGCATCAGGCTCGGTCCGGATGCGTTGTATGACATCATTGGTTTGACGGAAGTAGAGCGAGGATACCAGCGAAAAAGTTTTCCAGTATTTGCTATAACTGAACTCAAAAGCATGTACGTCTTCCGGTTTCAGATTTGGATTTCCCTGACGCAGGTTCAGGGGATCGGAGACATCCAGAAAGGGATTGGTGTCCCAACCCCGCGGACGGTTTACCCTTCTGCTATAACTTAATTGCATTTGCTGGTCGTCATTTAATTTTTCAGTTAAATACACGCTGGGGTACAGCCGTGTATACGCTACTTTGCCCGGTGTATAACCTAAAGTAGTGCCGGTATAAGCGCCCATACGCGTGTCCAAACGGGCATTTTCGCCACGTAATCCTAACTGATAACCAAAATTGCCCATTTGATTCTGATAGTTGAAGTAAAGGGCATGTACCTGATCTTTACTCGTAAAGTCGTTACTTAGCGTGTAGCTAAAATCGTAATCGTTTATCTGCGCGTTCCATTGGTCGGCCAGCGTGTTGTTTTGCGATTGACGGATCTGACTACGATAACCCGTTTCGATCTTACCCACTTCGCCTAAGGGCAAACTATAATCCAGTTGAACATTATAATTCCGGTTTAAACCATCGCGCGTAGTGCGTTGGATGTCCAGATTATTTGTTTCGGTGCCACCAATATTATACACATGCGTGTTATATATTTGGTTGTTGTCATTATTCCCGCGCGAAAAACTCAGGCTGGCTGTTAACTCCTCCTTAGGCTTTTTAAACTTGTGCGTAAAATCTAAATTTAAATCAAAGCTGTTTCCTTTTTGCTCTTCATCATTATAACGCGAACTCAACATATACGGGTTTAGGCTGCTGTTTAATTGATTAATATCTAATAGCGTATTATTATCACCATTTCTAAAATTAACACCAGATGAGAAACTCAGCACGCTTTTCTCCGTCAGGTAATAATCGATTCCCGCTTTCAAATTGTGCCCTTTATTGGTGTTCCGGGAATCATTTAATTGATTCGCAAAGGCCAAGCCGTTGGCGGATGGGTTTAGATATTCAATATTATTATAGCCACCCCCAATCCGGTTGCCGTAGCGATAGCTATAATTCCCGTATAAATTGATTTTTTTGTTCTGGAAACTCAGACTGGTATTCGCATTATAATTATCCCGGTTACCAGCGGTAAGTGCCACTGAGCCATTAAAGCCTAATTTCTTATTTCGTTTTAAGACAATATTGATAATGCCCGATTGTCCTTCGGCATCATATTTGGCCGATGGGTTGGTAATCAGTTCGACAGTCTCGATCGAGCTGGCGGGAATTGATTGCAGAATCTGTGCCACATCACCACCCGCAATTAAAGAGGGTTTGCCATCAATCAGCACTTTAACGCCCGAAGATCCCCTTAAGCTAACATTGCCATCGATATCGGTTTGAACAGAAGGAACATTTTGTAACAGGTCGGAGGCCGATCCTCCCTCACTTACCAGGCTTTGGTCTACCGAGAAAATCTTTTTGTCGATGCCCATTTGCATCGTGGGCTTGGTAGCGGTTACAGTTACCTCATTTAAAACATTGGCCTGAGCCATTTTCATTTTAATAGAACCAAAGTTAACCTCCTTTGTCTTATCGGTGATGGCTACCGAGTCCCGAACCATCGTTTGAAAGCCCATATAACTGGCTTTAAAGGTATATATCCCGTTGGGAAGGCCGGCTAATAGGAAATTGCCGTCAGCATCGGATTGCGCAATGCGCACGCTGGCCTTGGTTTTACGATCTAAAACCTGCGCCGTGGCAAAAGGAATCCCTTCATTATTTTCTGCATCAACAATTTTACCGCTCATCTTGCCGTTTCCCGTGCTTTGGGCAAAAACTGTGACTGTAGTCATACAAAGAATACAGAATAAAAATAGAACTTTGTGTGTTATTAATCGCATCTCAACAAATCGCTTTTGTGTGTAACATATAAAGAAAGACAAAGGTCGGCTTTGTGGGTTTAAAAAAAAGGGAGTAACTATATTATTACAGCTATTTTATGCTAAATTACGGTAAAATTTTTGATAGCGAGGGGCTCAGTTATCCTCAATATCGTGATCATGTTGATCAGTTATTGGCCGAGGGAAAAACGACTGGTACAGATCATTCGGAGGGGATGTTACATTATACGAAAATGAATGTACAGCGAATGAACCGCGTCGACAAAACCACCGTGCTTAATGCGGATCTGATGGCAGCCATTGAGGCTTTAAAAGGGAAATACTACTTCTTGGTTATTACCGAGGGATGGTGTGGTGATGCGGCCCAATTGGTGCCCGTTATTCATAAAATTGCAGAGGCCCGGCCCGATCATTTTGAAATGAGACTCGTTTTGCGTGATCAGCATTTGCCTTTAATCGATGCCCATCTCACCAATGGCGGGCGATCCATTCCGGTTTTATTAGTGCTTGACGAAAATAAAGCACTTACTTTGCCCAAATGGGGCCCACGCCCTGCTGTTTTGCAGGCGCAAATGGCAGACTGGAAAAATGAGGGGATCGTTATGCCGGAATTAGCGGAGAAGATACATAGCTGGTATGCCAAAGATAAAACGCAGCATACCCAGACCGAGTTAACGGCTTTGTTAAAGCAACTGCATTAAGCGTTTGTTTTTTGAGGTGTTTATTCAACACTGACCGTAAGGCCTTCTTGTTTCAGAATTTTGCGATACACTTCCATTTCGGTAAAAGAGCCTTCTAAAACAGCGCATTTTCCTTTGTTATGTACTTCCCAAGCTATTTTTTCGGCCTGGGCTTCGGTGTAGTCGAGATATTGCATCATGCACCAGATAACATGGTTAAAGGTATTCACGTCGTCATTCCATAAGATAAGACGGTGAACGGTTTTCAGGGAGGTTAAGATTTCGTCAAGAGTAAACGTTTCTTCCTTTGTTTGTGTCGACATGCCACAAAAATACGCATAAATAATTAGATTTGTTTTCTAATCGAAATTTATGAACCGTTCAAAAATTGCCGGGATAGGCTATTATGTGCCTAAAAATCGCTATACTAATACCGATCTTTCGCGTTTTATGGATACCAGTGACGCCTGGATCAGGGAACGTACGGGAATTGAAGAGCGGCGTTTTGCAGACCGCTATCAGGAAACGACGACGACCATGGGGGTAGAAGCCGCCAGGATTGCACTGGAACGGGCGGGTATAACGCCGCAGGAGGTCGATTTTATTATTTTCGCTACCTTGAGCCCCGATTATTATTTCCCGGGATGTGGGGTTTTGTTGCAGCGCGAGATGAAGATGCGCGATATAGGCGCGCTCGACATCCGCAATCAATGCTCCGGATTTGTTTACGCGCTGTCGGTAGCCGACCAGTTTATCAAGACGGGCATGTATAAAAATATTCTGGTAGTAGGCAGTGAAAAACATTCTTTTGCAATGGACTTTAACACCCGTAGCCGGAATGTATCGGTCATTTTTGGCGATGGCGCGGGGGCGGTGCTATTGCAGCCGGCCAGCAGAGAAGGCCAAGGCATACTGAGTACCCATTTACACAGTGATGGTACCGATGCCGAAATTTTGGCGATGCTCTATCCCGGTTCGCATGCTAATAAATGGCAGAACGATAAGCCCCCCTTTCCCGATCAGGAGTTAGGCGGCCTGTTTTTAACGCCCGAGCAATTAGCCAGTGGCGCAGCTTTTCCCTACATGGACGGACCCGCGGTATTTAAAAAGGCCATCGTGAAATTTCCGGAGGTCATCAAAGAGGCTTTGGAAGCTAATAACATGAGCACCGCCGATATCGATTTACTGGTGCCGCATCAGGCTAATTTGCGCATCAGTCAGTATGTGCAGCAATTGCTGAAACTGCCGGACGAAAAAGTGTTCAATAATATTCAGAAATATGGGAATACCACGGCGGCCTCGGTGCCCATCGCCCTTTGCGAGGCCTGGGAGCAGGGGAAAATCGCCGAGGGCGATGTGGTTTGCCTTGCCGCTTTTGGTTCGGGCTTTACCTGGGCCAGTGCGCTCCTGCGTTGGTAGCGTGGCTTGAATATTAGCCATGTATTTAGTATTATCCGCCCAGCAGCACTAATCCGGGGCGCATTCGCATGTCGAATTTTGCCGTAGTCAGCCCGATGTGCTAAAGCAAAAAACGTACCTTTGCAGAATGAAATTTAAATTAGGCGATTTTGTTCGTTTTGTAGATGAAAAAAGGGAAGGCTTTATCACCCGGATAATCGATAACCTTACGGTGGGGGTTACCGATACCGATGGCTTTGAAATACCTGTCGCACTAAGCAACTTAACTACCGTACATGGGCATACGGAGACATTGTCTTATACGGCCGATGGAGGGGGTGTTCAAAAAGCACAAGGCCATCCCGCACCGCCAGCCGCACAATTTAGAGCGGAGGGCATCTTTCTATTGGTGAGCGAAACGGCAAAAGTTAGCCCCGCCGTTCATTTCCATATCCTTAACGAAAGTTCCTATCAACTTCTGCTTTCCTGGAATACCCAGCAAAAAGGGGTGTATCAGGGGGCGTTTGCCGGAATTATTCCCGCGGGTGGGCGGAGTCAGATCTTTGCTGCTAATCTGGCTGATATCGATTTATGGCCTTCGTTTACCCTGCAACTGCTGTTCTTTACCGATAGCCCTCGCTCTCCGAAAGCGCCTTTTGTCTGGGAGAAAAAATTCCGGGCTAAAGATTTCAGCGGGCCGAAAGAAAAAATAGAAAGCCTGAATCAATACGGATGGCGTATTCGTATTGACGAAGCTGAAGTACGCATTGACCCGCAACAACTAAAAGAGAGTTTTTTTAGCAGTAAGAATGAGGGCAAAGCCACGGTCCTGCGCCCGCCAGAAGAAGTTGATTTGCATATCGAAAGCCTTCGCGACGATCATCATTTTTTAAGTTCGACGGAGATATTAAATATACAACTGGCTTATTTTCAGCAAATGCTGGATGCCGCATTGGTGCACCGCTTGCCGCGGATGATTTTTATCCACGGGGTGGGGAATGGCACCCTCCGGCACGAACTGCATCGTATCATCAGTAAACATCCGCAGGTGCGCACCTTTATGGACGCACAGAAGCAGAAATTTGGTTATGGGGCTACTGAGGTTATTTTTAAGGTATAAGGCGGGTATTTAAACGATCGTTCGGGTACTGAACGATGTTCCGGCTATTATTTCGCACTTCGGGTCATTTGCTCCAATTTGTCCCACATTTCTGGTGGTACCGCCTCCAGCCCATTCATCTGGCCGGCGCCCTGCAGCCACTCGCCCCCGTCAATGGTAATCACTTCGCCGTTAATATAGGAGGAAAAATCGCTGACCAGAAACGCAGCGAGGTTAGCCAGCTCCTGTTTGTCGCCCACACGTTTTAAGGGTACGCGGTTTTTAAAGTCAAACTTTTCTGCCAGGTCGCCGGGTAACAGGCGATCCCAAGCACCTTTTGTAGGAAAAGGGCCCGGTGCAATGGCATTGGTGCGGATTTGATATTTCCCCCATTCTACAGCTAAAGAACGGGTTAAGGCGAGTACACCCCCCTTGGCACAAGCCGAGGGTACCACATAGGCCGAGCCGGTAAAGGCATAGGTGGTCACAATATTAAGTATCGTACCGGCTTGTTGCTTTTTAATCCAGCTTTTTCCAAAGGCTAAGGAACAATTGACCGTTCCTTTTAATACGATATCGATGATGCTCGAAAAAGCATTGGCCGACAGCCTTTCGGTCGGTGAGATAAAATTCCCCGCGGCGTTATTAACCAATACGTCCACCTGCCCAAACTCCTTTTCTGCCTGTTCCTGTATATATGCAACCTGTTCAGCATCGCGCACATCACAAGCCAGCGCTAATACCCTGCCGCCGGTTTCTTCCCGCATGGCGGCAGCGCTTGCTTCCAATACGTCGATTTTCCGGCTGGTAATCACCAGATTGGCACCCAGTTTCAAAAAATAAAGCCCCATAGCCTTGCCCAGGCCAGTGCCGCCACCAGTAATCACAATGGTTTTGCCACGCAGGGCATCGTC
>Ga0222423_1001442_pt1 | contig 10716 bp, 12 predicted proteins | sample 3A0metagenome_FD_182472 | JGI IMG/M metagenome (GOLD analysis project Ga0222423, IMG submission 182472) | Enriched microbial communities from leaf-cutter ant dump, University of Wisconsin, Madison, United States - 3A0 (version 2) | ecosystem: Environmental > Terrestrial > Nest > Insects nest >...
GAGTGCCGTGGCCATGTTCAGCGCTGGCCCTTGACCAGACTGAACAGCGCCAGCAGCGCCATGGCGCCGATGACCGAGGCGATCCAGCCCGCCGCCTCGCCCTGCTGGTACCAGCCCAGCGCCAGGCCCAGGTAGGTGGCCAGGAAGGAGCCGGCCACGCCGAGCAGCGCGGTCATGATCCAGCCCAGGTTGTCCCGTCCGGGCTTGAAGGCGCGGGCCAGAAGCCCCACCACCAGCCCCACGAGCAAGGTCCCTAACAGTGCCATCATGGTCGTCATCCCTTTCCGTTGGTGTTCGAGATTGTGCGTGCTGCGGTGAATGGTGGGGCCGGCGGGCGCATCGGCATGTCGGACAACATGCCTTGTGGCGCGCCGGGTGCTCAGTCGTTCAGGGGCCGCTCGAACAGGCACCGCTCCAGCCGGTGGCACGGCAGCGCCAGCCCGGAGATCTGGTGTTGCAGGGCCGCGCAGGCGTAGCGGCCCGGGGGCAGGCTGGCGTGGGCGGCGGCGGTGAGCAGGATCTCGCCCGCGCCCGCGATGTCCTCTCCCAGCTTGCAGGCGCCGTTCATCTCGGCGCCGAACAGGTCCTCGCCCGCGATCACCAGCGTGGGGCCGTAGCCGATGCCGGCGCTGACCATGAGCGCGCGCTCGGGCGGCAGCACGGCGTTCATGGCCTCCAGCGCGCGCAGCGTGTCCAGGGCGGCTTCCAGCGCCTGCTCGGCGCTGGCGAACACGGCGAACAGGTTGTCGGCCTCCTGCTTGATGACCTCGCCGCCGTTGCCCTGGATGGCGGGGCGCGCGGCCTGTTCCATCTGGTGGATCATGGCCAGGAAGTGGATGATCCCGTGCCGCGCCGTGATGCGCGAGAAGCCGCACATGTCCAGCACCAGGATGGCCACGTCGCGCACGAAGGCCGCCTCGATGGCGGCGTCGATGCCGGGCGCGCTGCCCGGCTGCTGGTTGCGCTGCGACAGCAGGAGGCGCAGGTAGGCCTTGTCATGGGGCTTGTCGGAGCGGTGCATGGCGGCGGGAGCGGTGTGGGTGCTGTCCGACATCGTAGCGCGGCGGGTGCCGGCTGCGCCCCGGCGGCGGGGTGGGCCACACTGGGTTGTCTGCATTCGAAAGAAGGAAAGACCATGACATCCGACACCCGCTTCTCCTTCCTGCGCTGGCCCTGCGTGGCGGCCCTGGCCCTCGGCGCTAGCCTGGCGGCGGCGCAGGCAGGCGACGAGGCCTCGCTGGCGCGGGGCGCGGTGCCCGACACCACGCCCCAGCAGCGTTACCAGACGGCCATCCGCGAAGCCGGCGGCGGCCTGAAGGTGAGCCTGGAGGAATGCCGCGTCATGGCGGCGCCGGAGCGCAAGAGCTGCGAATCGCAGGCCCGCGCGCGCTACCAGGCCGACATGGCGACGGCCCGGGCGATCTTGCGTGGCGACCCGAACGCCGGGCCGGTGAACGTGGTGGGCGGGCCGATCCGCAGCACCGAGCAGGTGTACGAGGTCAAGCCCTGACGCCGGGGTTATTCGCCGCTCGCGGCACTGCCTTCGGTGTCCGCGACGCGGCGCGCGCCGTTGAAGCGGCGCGCCCAATAGGACACGCCCATGTCCTCGACGCGGATCTGGGCGCCGCTGCGGGGCGCGTGGATGAACTTGTTGTCGCCCACGTAGATGCCCACGTGGCTGAAGTTGCGGCGCATGGTGTTGAAGAACACCAGGTCGCCCGGCTGCAGGTCCTTCTTGTCGATGACCTGCGTGGCGGCGGCCTGCTGGTCGGCGCGGCGGGGCAGCAGCAGGCCCACGGTCTGCTCGTAGATGGCGCGCACGAAGCCGCTGCAGTCGAAGCCGGTCTCGGCGCTGTTGCCGCCGCGCTTGTAGGGCACGCCCAGGAAGCCCATCGCGGTCACCACCAGGCCCGAGGCATGGTCGGCCACCGTGTGGGCCTTGTCGGCCACCTTGTGGCTCACGTCCTCCAGCCGCGTGAGCAGGCCTTTGTCGGTGATGAAACGGTCCATGTCGTCGGAACTCGCCGCTTGCGGCGCGGCCTGGGCGGTGGCGGCACAGGCCAGGAGGAGGATGCAGAGCCATCGGGACATGGGGGCGAAGGGTAACACGGTACGCTTGCTTACAAAAATGGGGGTGGCCGGGACCTCTTTGCAACTTGTGTACAGTTCGCCCCCGGGAGATGGTGTTCCTCCCGTTCCCTGCGAACGAACCGCGGCCACCCCGGCCGCTGATGACGCCTGCAGAACCTGACCTCCGGTCGGGGCTGTAGGCGCTCGCGTTCACATCCCTTGCCGTGGGTCAGTCCGATGGATCCGACCGTGGGTCAGTCCGATGGATCCGACTGAAATCACCCACCCATGCGCAGATACCTTTCCCGTCCCGAACAGATCGAACTCTTGCCGTACCTCGGCAAATGGCTCGTGCTCGCCAGCATCGTCGCCGTGCCGGCCGGCAGCGTCTCGGCCTTCTTCCTCATCGCGCTGGACCGGGCCACGCAGTGGCGCGAAGCCCACCTCTGGATCATCTGGCTGCTGCCGCTCGCGGGCCTGGGCGCAGGCCTTATTTATCACCGCCTGGGCAAGGCGGTGGACGGGGGCAACAACCTGCTCATCGACGAGATCCACGACCCCAAGAAGGTCGTGCCGCTGCGCATGGCGCCGCTGGTGCTGGGGGCGACGGTCGTGTCGCAACTGTTCGGCGCGTCCGTCGGGCGCGAGGGCACGGCCGTGCAGATGGGCGGCGCGCTGGCGGACCAACTCACCCATGTCTTCCGCCTGGCGTGCGAGGACCGCCGCATCGTGCTGATGGCCGGCATCAGCGCAGGCTTCGCCGCCGTGTTCGGCACGCCGCTGGCGGGCGCGGTCTTCGGGCTGGAGGTGCTGGCCATCGGCCGCATGCGCTACGACGCGCTGTTTCCCTGCGTGGTCGCGGCCATCGTGGCGGACCAGGTGTGCCTGGCCTTCGGCGTGCACCACACGCACTACGCCATTGCCCACGTGGTGCCCATCGGCGCGTGGAGCGTGCTGGCCGTGGTGCTGGCGGGCATCGTCTTCGGCCTGGCCGGCGCGGCGTTCGCCAAGGCCGCGCACGGGTTCGGCGCCTGGGTGAAGCGCCGCATCGCCTATGCGCCGCTGCGCCCGCTGGCGGGGGGCGTGGTGATCGCCACGGCCGTCTGGGCGCTCGACGCCCACCGCTACATAGGGCTGGGCATCCCGGACATCGTGCGCTCGCTCCAGGAGCCCATGCAGCCCTGGGACTTCCTGGGCAAGATGGCGTTCACCGTGCTGTCGCTGGGCACGGCTTCAAGGGCGGGGAGGTCACGCCGCTGTTCTACATCGGCGCGACGCTGGGCAACGCGCTGGCTCCGCTGCTGGGCCTGCCGTTCCCGATGCTGGCGGGCATCGGCTTCGTGGCGGTGTTCGCGGGCGCGGCCAACACGCCGGTCGCCACCACGCTGATGGCGATGGAACTGTTCGGGGCGGGCATAGGCCCTCTGGCAGCTGTCGGTTGCGTGACCGCCTACCTGTTTTCGGGCCACACTGGCATCTACCATGCCCAGCGGGTGGGTCATGGCAAGCCGCACAGGGGCCGCGCCCCTTGGGGAGATGGATCATGAATTGGATGCCAAAAAGGCCTCTGGCGCCCGTCCAGCAAGCGCTGGCGGCTATCGTTTTTACTGCACATGGCCTGGCCGGGGCGCAGCCCGCCGTGTCGCTGGCACCGGTCGCCACCGGGCTGGCCCACCCGTGGGCGGTGGCCTTTCTGCCCGGTGGGCAGTTCCTGGTCACCGAGCGGCCCGGGCGCCTGCGCGTGGTGGGCGCGGAGGGACAGGTGGGGCCGGCGGTCACGGGCGTGCCCGCCGTCGCGGCGGGCGGGCAGGGCGGGCTGCTGGACGTGGTGACGGACGCGGACTTCGCGCGCAACCGCCGCATCTTCCTGTGCTATTCCGAGCCCGGCCCGGGCGGCAACAGTACGGCGCTGGCGCGCGCCACGCTGTCGGCCGATGCGCGCAGCCTGCGGGACGTGAAGGTCCTCTTCAGCCAGCGCCCCAAGGTGGAAAGCAACCTGCACTTCGGCTGCCGCATCGTGCAGGCCGCCGACGGCAACCTGTTCCTGACGCTGGGCGAGCGCTACCACCGCAAGGACGACGCCCAGAAGCTGGACAACCACCTGGGCAAGATCGTGCGCGTCACGCCCGACGGCGCGGCGCCGCCGGACAACCCCTTTGTGAAAACGCCCGGCGCGCTGCCTGAGATCTGGACCTATGGCCACCGCAACCCGCAGGGCGCCACGCTCGCGCCGGACGGCCGCCTGTGGATGCACGAGCACGGACCGCAGGGCGGCGACGAGATCAACCTGCCCCGGCCCGGCCGCAACTACGGCTGGCCGGTGATCACCTACGGCGAGAACTACGGCGGCGGCAAGATGGGGGAGGGCACGGCCAAGGCCGGCATGGAGCAGCCGCTGCACTACTGGGTGCCGTCCATCGCGCCCTCGGGCATGGCCTTTCTGACCGGCACGCGCTACGGCGAGGCGTGGAAGGGCAACCTGTTCGTGGGCTCGCTCAAGTTCGGCACGCTGCACCGACTGGAGATCGGCCAGGACGGCAAGCTGCGGCGCGAGGACAAACTGCTGCAGGGCAACGGCGAACGCATCCGCGACGTGCGCCAGGGGCCGGACGGGCTGCTCTACCTGCTGACCGACAGCCCCCAGGGCCGCCTGCTGCGCCTGCAGCCGGGCCGTTGACCGACAATGCCGCCTTTCCGAAGAAGAACAGGATCGCCGCCATGCTGCTCGACGCCACCGAATCCCAACTCGTCCTGGTCGACTACCAGGACCGCCTGATGCCCGCCATCCACGACGGCCCCGCCGTGCTGGCCAACGCCCGCCGCCTGGCCGAGGCCGCGCGCCTGCTCGGCGTGCCCGTGTGGGGCACGGAGCAGAACCCCTCGCGCCTGGGCCCCAACGACGCCGCGCTGCGCGCCCTGTGCCAGCGTACCCTCGCCAAGATGCACTTCAGCGCCGCCGAAGAGGGCTTGGGCGAATGGCTGCGCCCGCCCGCCAAACCCCAGGGCGGCAACGCGCGCAGCCTGCCCAAGCACCTGCAAAAGCCCCAGCAGCCCGTGGACGAGCGCCCCAGCATCGTCATCGCGGGCTGCGAGGCCCACGTCTGCCTGCTGCAGACCGCGCTGCAGCTGGTGGAGGACGAGTTCGAGGTCTGGGTGGTGACCGACGCCTGCGGCTCGCGCACCGAGCGCAACCGCGACGCCGCCTTCGACCGCCTGGCCGGCGCGGGCGCCGAGCTGGTGACGACGGAGATGGTGGTCTTCGAATGGCTGGGGAGCTGCGAGAACCCGGCGTTCAAGGAGGCGCTGGCGCTGGTCAAATAGTTCATGAAGCCGCGCAGCATGCGCCCAGCCTCTCGCCACATGCCGAAGTTCGCTCCCCGCTCGCCGGGGCTCATCGGCTGGCTGTTCATTGCCTGCCTGCTGGCCTGGTTGGCGTATGGGTCAATCGCCAAGCCACAGCTACTCCTGGCAGCGCTGGGCGGGTTCGCTGTTCTCCTGGCGATTGCGCACAGGCAGGGCCAGCGCGAGGCGCGCAAACTCCTGGCGCTGGCGTCACTGCGTGAAGGTCAAACGATTTGCGAGTTCGCCCGGGATTTCAACGCCCGGGCAGTGGATACCTGGATCATTCGTGCCATATATGAGCAACTGCAAGGGCAGCTCAAGCACGTCCACCCCACCTTTCCAGTCCGCGCGGATGACCGGCTGAAGGAAGACCTGCGGCTGGACGACGATGACCTGGATATGGAACTCGCCAAAGAGGTCGAAATGCGGACCGGCAGGCCCTTGGACGACTGTGTCGACAATCCGTACTTTGGCAAGGTCAAAACCGTCCGGGACTTCGTGCTCTTCTTTCAGCATCAGCCGAGAGCAGCCAATGCAATCAGAGGGCATGCGCTCCATCATTGTTGATTGCGGTGCCGTTCGAACGGAAGCCGATTTCTGGTCGGCATACGTTGGCGCGGTTGACCCGGAAGGCGTAGGGTACTTCGGTCGTAATCTCGACGCATTTTGGGATGGCCTGAACGGCGGCCCGGGGTGGCCGGGCGAGTGCACCCTCAAGTTCATCCATACGCAGGCACTTCATGGTTTCCGTGAAGGGCTCTTCATGGAGGCACTGCGCGAAATCGCCAGTCAGTCCACGCTCGTGCAGGTCATCTTTGAGTAGCCTTCCAACCTGGCCTTCTGGCGGACTGCCTTCGGCAGTTGCTGAACTCAATGCGATGGATTTTGGGTATTTTTGGCCGTTAGCGCTTATGTAGCAAGCGCTTGCAGCTATCAAAATTGAGATAACAGGGCTTGGCGTGACCCCCAAGTGCGTCAGCTTGCCGCAAGCCCGTCATGAATAATTATGAATTCAGAACGGCGCGCCACCCCGCGCCGGGAGATCCGAGGAGACAAACCACCATGAGCAGCGCCATGACGACCAGCTACGCCGACTTCTACCGCCAGTCCATCGACCACCGCGACGCCTTCTGGGCCGAACAGGCCAAGCTGATCGAATGGCAGACTCCGCCCCAGCAGGTGTGCGACTACGCCAACCCGCCGTTCGCGCGCTGGTTCGCGGGCGGCACCACCAACCTGTGCCACAACGCGGTGGACCGGCACCTGAAGGACCGCGCCGGGCAGCCCGCGCTGGTCGCCATCTCCACCGAGACGGACACCGAGCGCGCCTACACCTTCGCCGAGCTGCACGCCGAGGTGCAGCGCATGGCGGCCGTGCTGCGCCACCTGGGCGTGAACAAGGGCGACCGCGTGCTGATCTACATGCCCATGATCGCCGAAGCGGCGTTTGCCATGCTGGCCTGCGTGCGCATCGGCGCGCTGCACTCGGTGGTGTTCGGCGGCTTTGCCTCGGGCTCGTTGGCCTCGCGCATCGAGGACGCCGAGCCCACGGTGGTCGTGAGCGCCGACGCGGGCTCGCGTGGCGGCAAGGTCGTGCCCTACAAGCCGCTGCTCGATGAAGCCATTGAACTGTCCAAACACAAACCCCAGGCCGTGCTGATGGTGGACCGGGGCCTGGCCCCCGCCGCCATGCGCGCCGGGCGCGACCACGACTGGGCCGCGCTGCGCAGCCAGCACCTGGATGCGAACGTGCCCTGCGAATGGGTGGACGCCACGCACCCCAGCTACACCCTGTACACCAGCGGCACCACCGGCAAGCCCAAGGGCGTGCAGCGCGACACCGGCGGCTACGCCGTGGCGCTGGCCGCGAGCATGAAGCACATCTTCGACGCCAAGCCGGGCGAGGTGTACTTTGCCACCAGCGACATCGGCTGGGTGGTGGGCCACAGCTACATCGTCTACGGCCCGCTGCTGGCGGGCATGACCACCATCTTCTACGAAGGCCTGCCCACGCGGCCCGACGCGGGCGTGTGGTGGAGCATCGTCGAGAAGTACCAGGTCACGCACATGTTCTCGGCCCCCACGGCGGTGCGGGTGCTGAAGAAACAGGACCCGGCCTACCTGCAAAAGCACAGCGTGAAAAGCCTCAAGGCCCTGTGGCTCGCGGGCGAGCCGCTGGACGAGCCCACGGCGCAGTGGATCAGCGACGCGCTGCGCGTGCCCATCATCGACAACTACTGGCAGACGGAGACCGGCTGGCCCATCCTGACCCTGGCCAACGGCGTGGAAAAGCAGTCCCCGCGCTTCGGCAGCCCCGGTAAGGCCATGTACGGCTATGACGTGAAGCTCATCGACGAAGTCACCGGCGAGGAGCTGACGGGCGCCAACCAGAAGGGCGTGGTCGCCATCGAAGGCCCGCTGCCCCCCGGCTGCATGCAGACCGTGTGGCGCGACGACGCGCGCTTCGTCAACACGTACTGGAAGAGCATCCCCGGCCGCCTTATCTACAGCACCTTCGACTGGGGCATCCGCGACGCCGACGGCTACTTCTTCATCCTGGGCCGCACCGATGACGTGATCAACGTCGCCGGCCACCGCCTGGGCACGCGCGAGATCGAGGAAAGCATCGCCGCGCACCCCGGCATCGCCGAGGTGGCCGTGGTCGGTGTGGCGGACAACCTGAAAGGCCAGGTCGCCATGGCCTTCGCCGTGGTGCGCGACGCGGCCAGCATCGCCGACGACGCGGCGCGCCTCAAGCTCGAAGGCGAGGTGATGAAGCAGGTGGACGGCCAGCTCGGCGCCGTGGCCCGCCCCGCGCGCGTGTTCTTCGTGACGGTGCTGCCCAAGACCCGCAGCGGCAAGCTGCTGCGCCGCGCCTTGCAGGCCGTGGCTGAGCGGCGCGACCCGGGCGACCTGACGACGATGGAGGACCCGGCGGCGCTGCAGCAGGTCAAAGACCTGGTGGGGTGATGTGATGCCGGCCGCGGCCGGGCGCGTCAGAGCTTGTCGAGCCTCAGCGCCAGCGGCTGGCCCAGCCACACGGCATGCGTGGTGTGCGCGGCCAGTTCGTCCTCCAGCAAGGGGTGGATCAGCACGGACCTGCCTTCCCGGCATGCTTCCATCACGTCCCTGACTTCCCGGGACACCGCCTCGCCGTATTCCAGCTGGAACATCGGCAGGGGCAGCGGCCCCGCTGCCCGCAACAGCAAGGGCCCCGTGAACACCATCGGCGGCAGCCGGGACACGATCCGTTCGCGGATGCGGCTGGCCGCCTCGTGCTCGGACGCGTCGAAGAACAGGTGGGCATGAAGGCGCATGGGTGATCCGGGCCGGGGGAGGGGCGCGCGGCGTGGCGGTGGCCCGACGCAGGTTGCGGTTGCTATTGGAATAATAGCTTCAAGCCGGCTATGCTCGGCCGCTGTTCCACTTCCGTAGCCCACCGCCATGCGCCTTGCCGTCGAAAACCTCGAAGCCTCCAAGATCCGCGAAGTCGCCAACGCCGGCATGGGCCGCGCCGACGTGCTGGCCTTCTGGTTTGGCGAGAGCGATGAGGCCACGCCGGATGTGGTGCGACGCGCGGCCGTGGAGTCCATCGAGCGCGGCGAAACCTTTTACGCCCACAACCTGGGCCTGCCCGAGCTGCGCGGTTCAATAGCGGCCTATGCCAGCGCGCTGCACGGCCCGGTCGATGCGGGGCGCATCGCCGTCACCTCGGGCGGCGTCAATGCGCTGATGGTCGCCATGCAGGCCCTGGTGGACGCTGGCGACGAGGTGGTGGCCGTCACGCCGGTATGGCCCAACCTCACGGCCCAGCCGGCGGTGCTGGGCGCGCGGGTGCGCTGCGTGCCGCTGCGTGCAGAGCAGGGCGCCTGGACGCTGAATTTGCAGGCGCTGCTGGACGCCATCACGCCCGCCACGCGCCTCTTGATCGTCAATGCGCCGAACAACCCCACGGGCTGGACGCTCACGCGCACGGAGCAGCAGGCCATCCTTCAGCATTGCCGACGCACGGGCACCTGGATCCTGTCCGACGAGGTGTACGAGCGCCTGTACTACGAGGCCACCCCCAATGGCTGCGCGCCGAGCTTTCTGGACATTGCTGCGCCGGATGACCGATTGATCGTGGCGCAGAGCTTTTCCAAGAGTTTTCTGATGACAGGCTGGCGCCTGGGCTGGCTGGTGCTGCCGCCCGCGCTGGTGGACGCCGTGGGCAAGCTCATCGAGTTCAACACCTCCTGCGCCAGCGTGTTCACCCAGCGCGCCGGGCTGGCGGCGCTGGAGCACGCGGGCGAGATCACGCCGCCGCTGGTGGCGCACCTGCGCCGCTGCCGCGACACGCTGCTGCCCCAGCTGGCTGCGCTGCCCACGGTGGAGGTGGCCAGCCCGCGCGGCGGCATGTACGCCTTCTTCCGGCTGCAGGGCTTCGGCGATTCGCTGGACGTGGCGCGGCGGCTGGTGGCCGAGGCCGGGCTGGGCCTGGCGCCGGGCAATGCCTTCGCGCCCGAGGCGCAGGGCTGGCTGCGCTGGTGCTTTGCGTCGAAGGACGCGGCGCGGCTGGATGTGGGCGTGCAGCGCCTGCGCGACTGGCTATCGAAACAATAGCTGCCAGCGCTTGCTGGACAAGCACTGGAGGCCGATTTGGCTTGAAATGAAATCTAGACGGGCCGCTGCCGCCGCCAGCCGGTGGGCGGCTGCCACTCCCTCGTCCAGCCAATGAAGTCTTCCAGCGGCATGGGCCGCGCGATGCAGTAGCCCTGCGCCTGGGTGCAGCCCAGCTGCAGCAGCATCTGGCCCTGCTCGATGGTTTCCACGCCTTCGGCGATCACGCGGTAGCCGAAGGAGCGGGCCAGGCCGATCACGCCCTGCACGATGGCCAAGTCGCCGGGGTCGCCCATCATGCCGTGCACGAAGCTCTGGTCGATCTTGAGCGTGTCCATGGGCAGGCGGCGCAGATAGGTCAGCGACGAGTAGCCGGTGCCGAAGTCGTCCAGCGACACCGTCACGCCCAGGGCGCGCAGCGCGGTCAGCGTCTGCGCCACGGCGGCCAGGTCGTAGAGCGCGGCGCTTTCGGTGATCTCGATCTCCACCAGGTGGCCGGGCACGGTGGGGTGGCGCGCCAGGCACTGGGCCATCCAGTCGGCGAACTGGGGGTGCTGCAGGTGCTGGGCGGCGATGTTCACGCTCAGCGGCATGGGCATGTGCTGGGCCTGCAGCTGCTCCAGGATGGTCAGGGCCGCCTCGGCCACCCATTCGCCGAAGCTCATCTCCAGCTCCGTGCCTTCCAGCAGCGGCAGGAACTCGCCG
>Ga0222423_1001443_pt1 | contig 10706 bp, 10 predicted proteins | sample 3A0metagenome_FD_182472 | JGI IMG/M metagenome (GOLD analysis project Ga0222423, IMG submission 182472) | Enriched microbial communities from leaf-cutter ant dump, University of Wisconsin, Madison, United States - 3A0 (version 2) | ecosystem: Environmental > Terrestrial > Nest > Insects nest >...
CATCGCCATTGGCACCAGCCACGGCGCCTACAAGTTCACCAAGCCGCCGACCGGCGACGTGCTGTCCATTGAGCGCATCAAGGAAATCCACAAGCGCATCCCCAACACCCACCTGGTGATGCACGGTTCCTCCTCGGTGCCGCAAGAATGGCTGAAGGTGATCAACGAATTCGGCGGTGACATCAAGGAAACCTACGGCGTGCCGGTCGAGGAAATCGTCGAAGGCATCAAGCACGGCGTGCGCAAGGTCAACATCGACACCGACCTGCGCCTGGCTTCCACCGGTGCCATTCGCCGCATGATGGCCGAGCACCCGAGCGAGTTCGACCCGCGCAAGTTCTTCGCCAAGACCATCGTCGCCATGCGTGATATCTGCATCGCTCGCTACGAAGCCTTCGGCACCGCCGGCCATGCCTCCAAGATCAAGCCGATCACCCTGGAAGGCATGTTCCAGCGTTACGCCAAGGGTGAGCTGGCCGCGAAGATCAACTGATCCCGCGCCGGCCTTGTCCCTGAAGAGCCCCGCCCTGCGGGGCTCTTTCGTATCCGCCAGAAGGAAGTCGCCGATGCTGCGTGCCTTGCTTTCTCTCCTGCTGCTGACGCTTCTCGCCGCTTGTTCGCTGCGCCCGACCGCGCCTGTCGCGCCGCCGCCCAGGCCGCCGGTGGACCTGCCGGTGGACGCGCAGAACTGCCTGACTCACCAGGAGTGCACACTGAAGACCTCGCGCACCCTGCTGTTCGTTTTCGACTATGCCGAGGCGGGCGCCGCCCTGGTGGAAAACGAGAACCGCGTACTCAGCACGCCGGAGAAGGCACCGAAGAAAGGTTGGCCGGCGATCCGCATTCAGCTCGCTGATCCGGATGGCGGTCGCTTCGAGTTCTCCAGCGAATGCCGGCAGAAGCGCTGCCGTGTCAAGGAGTCGCGCCTGCTCAGCTGCTACCGTAACTATCTTGATGGAAAGACCTGTCGGTTCCGCTGAGCGCTGGTGCTCGCGCGGGGCCGGCTCTGGAGGCACGATGACGGATGTACATGGCAGTGCGCAGGTAGGTTTCTCCCGTGAGGCGAAGGCCTACGCCCACGGGCGCCCGGACTATCCGGACGAGCTGCTGGGCTGGCTTGGCGAAGAGTTGGGCATGGGTGCCGGCAAGGAGGTGGTCGACCTCGGCGCAGGTACCGGGAAGTTCACTTCCCTGTTGCTGCGCACGGGTGCGCAGGTCACTGCCATCGAACCGGTAGCGGCCATGCGGGAGCAGCTCAGTGTCTCTCTGCCCGCTGTGAAGGTGCTCAATGGCACGGCCCAGGCGATGCCGCTGGTGGCGGAAAGCATCGATGCGCTGACCTGCGCCCAGGCCTTCCACTGGTTCGCCGACGAGCGGGCGCTGGAGGAAATCCATCGCGTGCTGCGACCGGGTGGCTTCCTCGGGCTGGTCTGGAATGTGCGCGACGAGCGCGTCGACTGGGTCGCCCAGGTGACGCGCATTCTCGAGCGCTACGAAGGCAGCACGCCGCGCTTCCACACCGGACAATGGCGCCGCGCCTTTGCCGGGGCGCGCTTCGAAGACCTGCGCTTGCGCGAGTTCAGCTACCAGCACATCGGCCCGCCGGAGCAGGTGATTGTCGCGCGTACCCTGTCGGTGAGCTTTATCGCGGCGCTGCCCGACGAGCAGAAGCAGCGCGTCGCCGAGCAACTGCATGCGCTGATCGCCACGCACCCGGCGCTGAAGGGGCGCAGCGAAGTCGCCTTCCCCTATCGTACCGAGGCCTACAGCACCCGCGCGCTGGCCTGACCGGCGAATGCGGTAGACTGGCGGATGTTTCCTCCGCCAGTCGTTTCCCATGCAGCCGCTTCGCTATCTCCAGGCCTACCCACCGCAACTCCAGGACCAGGTGCGTCAACTCATCGAGCAGGACCGCCTCGGTGAGTACCTGGGGCGCCGCTATCCCGGCCGTCATGACGTGCAGAGCGACAAGGCGCTGTACGGCTACGCCATGGATCTCAAGCAGCAGTTCATGCGCACCGCGCCAGCGGTGGACAAGGTGCTCTATGACAACAAGCTGGATGTGGTGCAGCGCGCGCTGGGCCTGAATACGGCGATCTCGCGCGTGCAGGGCGGCAAGCTCAAGGCGAAGAAGGAAATTCGTGTCGCTTCGTTGTTCAAGGACGCGGCCCCCGAGTTCCTGCAGATGATTGTCGTCCATGAGCTGGCGCACCTGAAGGAGCGTGACCACAGCAAGGCCTTCTACCAGCTCTGCGAGCATATGCTGCCCGGCTACCACCAGCTGGAGTTCGACTTGCGCGTCTACCTGACCTGGCGCGACCTGCCTCAGTAGTAGAGACGCCCCAGGTAGAACAGCCCCAGGCACCACGCCGGCAGCAGGGCGAGCCCCAGGTAGCGTAGCGCCGTGCGCGTGCCGTTTCTGCCCTGGTTCAGCCAATTGATGCCTGCCAGTGCCAGCGCATAGACAGCCAGGCCCGCCAGCAGCCCCTCGTACTGCTCCGTGGTCGGCGAAACCGGGCCGAGGTGGGTGTGGGTGAGGTGCCACGTGCAAAGGGCAATTGCCGGCACGAGGAGGGTCAGTGCCACCAGGGTTCGCCCCGCAAGCCGCAGCAGGAATGCGATGAGCAGTCCGGCGAGGCCGGCGCTGGCAATCAGCGCGGAAAATGACTGGTCGAGATACACGAGGTCGGGCGCGGGCTCGAGCGAGCGGGGCTGTGCAAGCAGGCGCAACAGGGGCGCACCGAGTAGAAGGGTGATCAGGCAGAACAGCCAGCCTAGCAGGGGGCGCGGCATCCAATGCTCCTGATGAGGTTGCTGCGGGAAGCCCCTGACGTGCCGGATGGGGTCGGTCGTCTGGGGTTGTTCACCGCCGCAAAGCCCAGATTAATCAATGATTTGGCTAAATTCCATGACTTTGTCGGGAATGATTCCCGAAAATGAGAAAGGCCCCTCCGGGGAGGGGCCTTTCTGTCAGAACAGATCGATCGGCGCTTCTTCGTCCGCCGGCATGCCGCTGCCAGGAGCGCTGCCGGGCGCCAGTTCGCTCATCGACGGCGGCGTATCTTCGTTCTTGAACAGCTCGAAGTACGCCCCCGGGGTGCCCGGGGGGGCCGCGCGACCGGTGACCGGATCAATGCGCAGGCTGATCATGCCGGGCGGCTCGGGCAGCAGGTGCGACGGCTTGTCTTTCAGCGCCGCGCCCATGTAGCGCATCCAGATCGGCAGGGCAACGTTGCCGCCGTATTCTGCGCGACCGAGACTTTCCGGCTGGTCGAAGCCGACCCAGACGGTGGTCATGAAGTCGGCGTTGAAACCGGAGAACCAGGCATCCTTCGACTCGTTGGTGGTGCCGGTCTTGCCCGCCAGGTCGTCGCGCTTGAGTGCCAGGGCGCGACGGCCGGTGCCACGCTTGATCACGTCCTGCAGCATGCTGGTCATGATGTACGCAGTGCGGGCATCGATGACACGTTCGGCTGCCGCCGGTTCGATGGTGGTCTTGGCCTGGCTCGGGTCGTCGTTACCGAAGGCATCGGTGGCGGCCGCTTGCGGCTGAGCCTGCACCTGCTCTTCGCCGCGCGGAATGCTTGGCGGGTTGGCCTGGTACAGCACCTGCCCGTCTCGGCTTTCAATGCGCTGCACGATGTAGGGCGAGACCTTGAAGCCGCCATTGGCGAACACGGTCCAGGCGCTGGCGACCTCCAGGGGAGTCAGGGTTGCCGTACCCAGCGCCATGGACAGGTTCGGCGGCAGGTCGTCCTTGTTCAGGCCGAACTTGCTGATGCAGTTGCGTGCGCGGTCCACTCCCAGCGCCTGCAGGATGCGGATCGAGACCATGTTGCGCGATTTGTACAGCGCTTCGCGCATGGGGATCGGGCCGAGGAAGGTGTTGGTGTCGTTCTTGGGGCGCCAGACCTTGTCCAGGTACTCGTCGTAGAACACCACCGGGGCGTCGTTGATCAGCGAGGCGGCGGTGAAGCCGTTGTCCAGGGCGCAGCTGTAGATGAACGGCTTGAAACTGGAACCGGGCTGGCGGCGGGCCTGGGTGGCGCGGTTGTAGTTGCTCTGTTCGAAGGAGAAGCCGCCCACCAGCGCCATGATTGCGCCGTCCTGCGGGTTGAGCGAGACCAGGGCGCTCTGCGCAGCCGGCACCTGGGTCAGGCGCAGTGAGCCGTCGTCCTTGCGTTGTACGCGGATCACGTCGCCGGCCTGCAGCACATCGCTGGGCTGGCTGGGCATGCGGCCCATGCTGTTGTTGCTCAGGTACGGACGGGCCCACTTCATGCCGTCCCAGCTCAGGGCTTCTTCCTTGCCGTCGCGCGTCATGACCATGGCGCCGCTCTTCTCGACCTGGGTGACGATGGCCGGCTCCAGGCCGCCCAGCGGGCGCTGCTGCGCGATGGCCTGGCGCCAGGCGTCGCGGGTCTTGCCGGGGAGCCGGGTCTCGGGGCCGCGGTAGCCGTGTCGCTGGTCGTAATCCTGCAGACCTTCGCGCAGGGCTGTGTTGGCGTCTTCCTGCAGGTCGCTTCGTACCGTGGTGTAGACGCGATAGCCCTCGGTGTAGGCATCGCCACCGAAGCGGCCGACCAGTTCGGCGCGGGCCATCTCGGCGATGTAGGGGGCGGCCAGTTCCGGTGTCTGCACGTGGTAGGACGCGCCGACCGGCTCCTGGATGGCGACCTGGTAGCGCTGCTGGTCGATGAAGCCGAGTTTGAGCATGCGCTCGAGGATCCAGTTGCGGCGCTCCAGGCTCCGTGCGGCGTTGGCCAGCGGGTTGTAGCGCGACGGAGCCTTGGGCAGGCCGGCGATCATCGCCATCTGCGCCAGGCTCAAGTCCTTGATGGATTTGCCGTAATAGACCTGGGCCGCGGCTTCCACGCCGTAGGCGCGGTTGCCCAGGTAGATCTTGTTGACGTAGAGCTCGAGGATCTCGTCTTTGGTGAGCGAACGCTCGATCTGCAAAGCGAGCAATATCTCGTTGATCTTGCGGGAGAAACTGCGTTCGTTGGTGAGGAAGTAGTTCTTCGCCACCTGCATGGTGATGGTACTGCCGCCAGTCTGGATGTGGCCGGTCTTCAATAATTGCGCGGCAGCACGCATCAGGCTTTTGACGTCCACGCCATAATGGTTGGCGAAATTGTCATCTTCAGCCGATAACAGTGCGTGGGTGAAATCCGGGGGGATTTCAGCAAATCGAATCGGCGTTCGGCGCATCTCGCCAAACTCTGCTATCAATTTGTTATCAGCACTGTACACGCGCAGCGGCATCTGCAACCGCACATTGCGCAAGGCCTCCACGGACGGGAGGTTCGGGCTGAGGTACAGATAGGCGCCGCTGAAACTGAGCAGCACTCCACAAATAATGGTGACGCAGGTCCACCACAGAAACTTCAGCAGGCGCATCGGGAAGGTCTTGGATTTCCAGGGAAAAGAAAGAGTTAAGCGGATGGCGCGGTAAAAAGGGAAAAGCTGATCACATTATAAGCAGTTTTTTTGCTGGCGAGCCATTTGCGAAGCTGTCAAGTCTGGTATCTAATGTGGAAAAACATAAATCGTCCGTAAGTCTCGGATGCTGATAGGAAATCAGTCGTGCTAGGGCTCTTCAATAAGAAAGCGAACACGCTGCTGGGGATAGACATCAGTTCGACTTCGGTCAAACTTCTCGAATTGAGCCGCTCTGGAGGCCGCTACAAGGTAGAGGCCTACGCTGTCGAGCCGCTCCCGCCCAATGCAGTGGTAGAAAAGAACATCGCTGAGCTGGAGGGTGTCGGCCAGGCGTTGTCACGCGTGGTCGCCAAGGCGCGCACCGCCGTGAAAACGTCTGCGGTCGCGGTTGCCGGCTCGGCGGTCATCACTAAAACCATCGAGATGGACGGTGGGCTCTCGGACGACGAGCTGGAAAATCAGCTCAAGATCGAGGCCGACCAGTACATCCCCTATCCCCTCGAAGAGGTCGCGATCGACTTCGAGGTGCAGGGTACGTCCGCGCGCAATGCGGATCGCGTCGATGTTCTTCTCGCCGCTTGCCGGAAGGAGAACGTCGAGGTGCGCGAGGCTGCGCTGGCGCTCGCGGGTCTGACGGCCAAGGTCGTCGACGTCGAGGCCTACGCGTTGGAGCGAGCGTTCAGTCTGCTGGGAGACCAGTTGGGCGGCAATGCCGACGAGCTCACAGTTGCGGTAGTCGACATCGGCGCCACCATGACCACGCTGAGTGTCCTGCACCACGGTCGCACTATCTATACGCGTGAGCAGCTGTTCGGCGGGCGTCAGCTCACCGAGGAAATTCAGCGCCGCTATGGACTGTCGGTCGAGGAAGCGGGTCTTGCCAAGAAGCAGGGCGGTCTTCCGGATGACTACGACAGCGAAGTCCTGCAGCCGTTCAAGGACGCCGTAGTTCAGCAGGTGTCGCGTTCGCTGCAGTTCTTCTTCGCGGCCGGCCAGTTCAATGATGTGGACTACATCCTGCTGGCGGGAGGCACTGCGTCCATCCCTGACCTGGATCGCCTGATCCAGCAGAAGATCGGTACTCCGACCCTGGTGGCCAACCCGTTCGCCGACATGGTGCTGAGCGGCAAGGTCAACGCCGGTGCGCTGGCCAGTGATGCGCCCGCGCTGATGATTGCCTGCGGTCTGGCGATGAGGAGTTTCGACTGATGGCACGCATCAACCTATTGCCGTGGCGGGAGCAGCTGCGCGAGGAGCGCAAGCAGCGCTTCCTGGTGATCCTGGGTGCCGTTCTGCTGGCTTCCGGGGCGATCGTTTTCCTGGGTGATCAGTACTTCAACTCGGCCATCGAGAACCAGACTGCGCGCAACGACTTCCTGCGCAAGGAAATCGCCGTGCTGGATGCGCGCATCAAGGAGATCAGCGAGCTGAAGACCCGTCGCCAGCAATTGCTGGAACGGATGAAGATCATTCAGGACCTGCAGGGCAACCGCCCGATCATTGGCCGCGTGTTCGACCAGCTGGTCCGCACCTTGCCCGATGGCGTCTACTTCACTGAGCTGAAGATGTCCGGGAAGTCCATTGCCATTGCCGGCGCGGCCGAGTCCAACAATCGCGTCTCCAACCTCATGCGCAACCTCGATTCGTCGGAGTGGCTGACTTCGCCGAACCTGACTGAAGTGAAGGCTATTACCCAGGGCGCCCTGGATCAGGCGAATGTCTTCCAGTTGACGGTGCAACAGACCCAGCCCGGCAGCGAGGAGCAGGACAAGCAGAGCACCCCGCAAGGAGCCAAGAAATGAGTCTGGCCAGTTCTCTGGAGAGCTTGCGCAAGGTCGATATCAACGACCTTGATCTGAACAACCTTGGTTCCTGGCCGGCAGCCGTCAAGGTCATCGCCTGTATCCTGCTGATGGCTGTGGTTCTGGCGCTTGGCTACAACTTCCATCTGAAGGAACTGCAGGAGCAGCTCGACCGCAATCGTGAGGAAGAGCAGACCCTCAAGCAGCAGTTCTCGACCAAGGCCTTCCAGGCGGCGAACCTGGAAGCCTACAAAGGGCAGATGAAGGAGATGGAAGAATCCTTCGGCGCCTTGCTGCGTCAGCTGCCGAGCGACACCGAGGTGCCCGGCCTGCTGGAAGACATCACCCGCACTGGCCTGGGTAGTGGTCTGGAGTTCGAAGAGATCAAGCTGCTGCCGGAAGTGACCCAGCAGTTCTATATCGAGCTGCCCATCCAGATCAGTGTCGTGGGCGGGTACCACGATCTGGCGACCTTCGTCAGTGGCGTGTCCAGCCTGCCGCGGATCGTGACGCTGCATGACTTCGACATCAAGCCGGCGAGCACGGACAGCACCTCCAAGCTGCGCATGAGCATCCTGGCGAAAACCTACCGCTACAACGACAAGGGCGTTAAGGCCCCGGCGGCTGGAGCCAAGACAGGAGCTAAGAAATGAGGGGGCGCCTGATCATTTGCAGTTTCCTGCTCCTGTCCTTGAACGGTTGTGGCTCGGGTAGTGATTTTGCCGACCTGCAGAGCTACATGGACGAAGTCCGCGCTCGCCCGAAGGGGACGATCGAGCCGATGCCCAAGTTCCAGACCTATGAGGCCTTTACCTATAGCGCTTCGTCCCTGCGCAGTCCCTTCCAGCCGCCGGTGAAGATCGACCTGGCGGTCAAGCAGAAGGGCAACAGGGTTATCAAGCCCGATGAAACACGGGTCAAGCAGTTCCTCGAGGGCTTCAACATCGAAACCTTCGAAATGGTCGGCACCCTGGCCAAGGACAGTCAGGTATTTGCTCTCGTGAAAGGTGCAGGAGGGGTGCATCGGGTACGAGTGGGTGACTACCTTGGACGCAACGACGGCAAGATCGTTGCGATCAACGAAGCCAAGATCGACGTGATTGAAATCGTTCCTGATGGTGAGGGTGGCTGGCTGGAGCGTCCGCGCAGTCTGACTCTCAAGGAACGCTCCTAAGGGCGGGGATGAACATGGATAACAAACAGCAGTCTGCACGACGGATTCAGACGATGAATAGAAAGCTTTCCCGCCTCGGCATTTCCGTGCTCGCGGCCGTATTCGCGCCGGCCCTGCTGGCCGCGAACCTGCAGAGTGTTGATGTCGCGGCACTGCCGGGCGATCGCGTGGAGCTGAAACTGGGCTTCGACGAACCGGTGGCCGCACCGCGTGGCTACACCATCGAGCAGCCGGCGCGCATCGCGCTTGACCTGCCGGGTGTGCAGAACAAACTGGGCAGCAAGAACCGCGAACTGGGAGTGGGCAATGCCCGCAGCCTGACCGTGGTCGAGGCGAAGGACCGTACTCGCCTGATCGTCAATCTGGCGACCCTGGTGCCGTACAGCACCCGTGCGGAAGGTTCGAACCTGTACGTCGTGGTCGGTGCGGGGGCAGCGACTTCCAGCTCCTACGCGTCTGCAGCGCCGGTAGCTGCTCCGGCCGCCAAGCCCGCTCAGCCCAAGCCGTACGTCCCGGCTGGCAAGGCGATTCGCAATATCGACTTCCAGCGTGGCGAGCAGGGTGAGGGCAATGTCGTGATCGATCTGTCCGATCCGACTGTCAGCCCGGACATTCAGGAGCAGGGCGGCAAGATTCGCCTGGACTTCCCGCGTACCCAGCTGCCGGACAACCTGCGCGTTCGTCTGGACGTGAAGGACTTCGCTACCCCGGTTCAGCTCGTCAATGCTTCCGCGGTCGGCGACAAGGCCAGCATCACCATCGAGCCGACCGGTCTGTACGACTATCTCGTCTACCAGACCGATAATCGCATGACCGTCAGCATCAAGCCGCTGACCCAGGACGATGCCGAGAAGCGCAAGAAGGACACCTTCGCCTATACCGGTGAAAAGCTCTCTCTGAACTTCCAGGACATCGATGTGCGCTCGGTGCTGCAGTTGATCGCTGACTTCACCGACCTGAACCTGGTGGCTTCGGATACCGTGCAGGGCAACATCACCCTGCGCCTGCAGAACGTACCGTGGGATCAGGCGCTGGACCTGGTGCTCAAGACCAAGGGCCTGGACAAGCGCAAGGTTGGTAACGTGCTGCTGGTCGCGCCAGCTGACGAGATCGCGGCTCGCGAGCGTCAGGAACTGGAGGCGCAGAAGCAGATCTCCGAACTGGCTCCGCTGCGTCGCGAGCTGATTCAGGTGAACTACGCCAAGGCTGCGGACATCGCCAAGCTGTTCAGCTCCGTTACCGGCAGCGGTGGTGGCGCTCCGGGCGTCGCGGCGGCTGCACAGAGTGATAACCGCGGCTCGATCACCGTGGATGACCGTACCAACAGCATCATTGCGTACCAGACCCAGGATCGCCTGGATGAGCTGCGCCGCATCGTCGCCCAGCTGGACATCCCGGTTCGTCAGGTGATGATCGAGGCGCGCATTGTCGAAGCCAACGTCGACTACACCAAGGAGTTGGGTGTGAACTGGAGCGGTTCGCTCTCCGGACACGGCAACTTCGATGTCTCCGGCGGCACCAACAGCACCGGCAATACCTTCGTTGACCTGGGCGCGTCGAATACCACCCCGACTTCGGGCATCAGCATCGGCTTCACCACCAACAACACCATCCTGGACCTCCAGCTCAACGCGATGGAGAAAACCGGTAACGGTGAAGTGGTGTCCCAGCCGAAGGTCGTTACCTCGGACAAGGAAACCGCGAAGATCCTGAAAGGCTCGGAGATTCCCTACCAGGAAGCCAGCTCCAGCGGCGCGACCTCGGTGTCCTTCAAGGAGGCGGCGCTGTCGCTGGAAGTGACCCCGCAGATCACCCCGGACAATCGCATCATCATGGAAGTGAAGGTCAACAAGGACGAGCCGGACTACGCCAACGCCCTGAATGGCGTGCCGCCGATCAAGAAGAACGAGGTGAACGCGAAAGTGCTGGTCAACGATGGTGAAACCATCGTGATCGGTGGCGTGTTCTCCAACACCCAGACCAAGTCCACGGCCAAGGTGCCGTTCCTGGGCGACGTGCCGATGATCGGCCGCCTGTTCAAGAACGACTATGTGACCGACAGCAAGAACGAGCTGCTGGTTTTCCTTACCCCGCGGATCATGAATAATCAGGCCATTGCAATCGGCCGTTGATCAATGTCGTGTCCAATTTGATTCTGGTAGGCCCGATGGGAGCTGGTAAAAGCACCATCGGGCGTCTTCTCGCCAAAGAGCTTCACCTCGTCTTCAAAGATTCGGATAAAGAGATCGAGCAGCGCTGCGGAGCCAACATCCCCTGGATATTCGATG
>Ga0222423_1001445_pt1 | contig 10697 bp, 6 predicted proteins | sample 3A0metagenome_FD_182472 | JGI IMG/M metagenome (GOLD analysis project Ga0222423, IMG submission 182472) | Enriched microbial communities from leaf-cutter ant dump, University of Wisconsin, Madison, United States - 3A0 (version 2) | ecosystem: Environmental > Terrestrial > Nest > Insects nest >...
CTGCTGCGCGGCCGCTGACGGGTTCATCTCACTGCGGCTTGGCCAGCCCCAGCTTTTCGACCAGCGCCTTTTCGCGGGCGAAGGTGTCCTGCGCGAACTTCCGGTAATCCGCGGAGCCCATGTACATGGGCACCATGTCGTAGCGGGCCAGGGCGGTCTTGTAGGCGTCCTGTTCCATCGCCTGCTTGAAGGCGTCGTGCAGGCGCTTGACCACCTCGGGCGGCGTGCCCTTGGGCGCGCCGATGCCGAAGGGGGAGTTCTGCACCAGGTTGAGGCCCAGCTCCTTGAGCGTGGGCGCGTCGGGGAAGTTGGCCAGGCGCTCGGCGCCCCAGGTGTTGAGCACGCGCAGCTTGCCTGCCTCGACCTGCGGGGCGAAGCCCGTGGAGTCGGCCGCCGCCATGATCTGTCCGCCCAGGATGGATTGCATGAGGTCGGCGCTGCCCTTGTAGGGCACGTGCAGCAGTTCCAGGCCCAGTTGCTGGGCGATCAGCTCCATGGTCAGGTGCGGGCTGGTCATGGTGCCGGTGGAGCCGTAGCTGAGCTTACCCGGGTTGGCCTTGGCCCAGGCCACGAAGTGGGTCCAGGTCTTGAGCGGCGAGTCGGCGGGCACCACCAGGCCGAAGGCGTAGCCGGTCACGTTCAGCACGTAGCTGATGTCCTGCACCGGGTCCCAACTGATCTTGGTGGTGTAGGGCAGGCGGAACACGCCCAGCGGTATCTGCGCCACGGTGTAACCGTCGGCCGGCGCGCTCTGCAGGGCCTGGGCGGGCAGCGTGCCGCCGGCGCCGGGCTTGTTCTCCACGACCACGGGCTGGCCCAGGGCCTTGCCGGCGTTGTCGGCCAGCGCACGCATGGTGATGTCCGTGGGGCCGCCCGCCGGGAAGGCGATCACGAGCTTGATGGGCTTGTTCGGAAAGCCCTGGGCGCGGGCCATGAACGCGGGGGCGGCGAGGCTGGCGGCTCCCCATTGGAGGACGGTGCGGCGGCGTTGCTGCATGGCGGTGGCTCCTTGTCGAAAAAATGGACCCGCCATTGAACTGCAGGCGCCGCGCCGGGTGCATGCAGGAAACCCCCTAGCGCCTGTCGCCAATGCGCCAGCGCCCCGTGAACACGTTTCTAGGCTTTGTAGGTGGAGAGCAGGATGCTGGTCTCGGTATTGGCGATGCCGGGCGTGAGGCGGATGCGGCCCAGCGCGGCGTCGAAGGCCTCCAGGCTTTCGGCACGCACCTCGGCCACGATGTCCCAGCGGCCGTTGGTGGTGTGCAGCGTACCCACCATGGGCTCGCCGCGCAGCGCACGGATGACCTCGGGCGCGGCGTTGCCGTCCACGGCGATGCTCATCCAGGCCCGTATGCGCTGGGGCTCGGAGTCGGGCCGCAGGCGCACGGTGTAGCCGACGATGACGCCGCTTTCCTCCATCTTGTGCAAGCGGTTCTGCACCGTGCCGCGCGACACGCGCAGCTTCTGCGCGAGCGTGGCCACGGGGGTGCGCGCATCGGCGCGCAGGATGCTGAGGATTTCGCGGTCGGTGTCGTCCAGCCGGGTCATTGTGCTTTTCATGGATTGGCGGATCGCCATTTTCCAGCGCATTCTGGCGGATGCAAAAGCTTTTGCCCCATCCAGGGCCCATCCCAACTCACGGCTCCCGTATCTGCACTTGCGCGTCGCAGCCCACGCCCGACGCGATCCAGCGCCGCGCCAGGGCCGACAGTGCCCGTACGGCCCAGGGGTGGGGGATGCCGGTCACGCCGCCGGGGTCGGCCACCATGCCGCACCAGTAGCGCCGGTCGGCATCGCTCCAGAGCAGGGCCGCGCAGGCGCCCGTGCGGCGGCGCGACACGAGCATGCCCAGCGGGCAGGGCTCGGCCAGGCAGCACAGGCCGCAGCCGTTGCATGGCGCACCCTCGGCAGGATTGGGCGGCGCCTCCGGGTGCAGCCACACGACGGTGCGATCGGGCGAGGGCATGGAGTGAAGTGAAGAAAAGTGCCAGAGGGCAATCCAAGGCCCCTTCCATTGTGGCGGCTCGGCGCCATGCAAAAAAGGCCCGCGCCGCAAAGCAGCGAGGGCCAATTCCGGTCCGAGGGGAGGAAGACCGGAGGGAGGGAGACAAAAAAGAAAAAGGGGGCGGGTCAGCAGCCCGAGGGCCGGCCGGGCCGCAGGGGGATGATGCCGGTCACCCGCAGAGTGGCATCGGAGCCGTCGGTGGCAAACAGCTTTTTGCCGCTGAAGCGCACCTGGTCGCTCTCGCGCACCACCGCAGTGTCGTCGGCCGTGTCGCTGCCATATTCCTTGCCGTCAAACGTCAGAAAAGCCTGGTGCAGGCCGGAAGCATCGGGGCGATAGCGGATGTCGCCGAACGCGGTGGCGGGCGAGCCGACCTTGTTCGCGCCATCGAAGCGGAAGGTGCACAGCTCGGGCACCTCGCCGATGGGGTTCTTCTTGTCCACGTCCGTGAGGTTCATCCCATCGTTGCCATACACGCCGTTGAGGCTGCTGAGGGTGGCTTCGGTCACGGTGAGCACGCCGGGCTCGTTGCTCGGCGAGGGATCGTCGTCATTGCCGCCGCCGCAGGCGACCAGCAGCACGGAGGTGGCGGCCAGTGCCGCACAGGTCTTGATGAGGGATGTTGTCGTTGGCATGGTGGTGGGCGTCCGTAGAGGTGGATGGGAGGAAAGAGCGGGGAGCCAAGCCCCTGCAGCCCATCGTAGGAAGCCCCCCTGGGGCCGCACGTGCGCCATGTTCCGCGCTGTGCGTAGGACACGGGCCGACAGCGGTGTGCGCCCTTGCCACCCCTCCTTGCCCACCCGGCCGTCAGCGACCCAGCACCGCCGCCAGCGCAGCGCCCGTATGCGTGCCCTGGCGCACCACGTCCTCGGGCGCGGCTGCCGCCACGATGCGGCCGCCGTCCTTGCCGCCCTCGGGGCCCAGGTCGATGATCCAGTCGGCCTCGGCGATCACGTCCAGGTCGTGCTCGATGACGACCACGCTGTGGCCGCCGTTCACCAGCCGGTGTAGCACGCGGATGAGCTTGTCCACGTCGGCCATGTGCAGGCCGACGGTGGGCTCGTCCAGCACGTAGAGGGTGTGCGGCGCCTTCTGGCCGCGCCGGGTCACGTCGTCGCGCACCTTGGTCAGTTCGGTGACGAGCTTGATGCGCTGGGCCTCGCCGCCGCTGAGCGTGGGACTGGGCTGGCCGAGGGTGAGGTAACCCAGGCCCACGTCTTTCAGCAGCTGCAGCGGGTGGGCGATGCTGGGCATGCTGGCGAAGAATTCGACGGCTTCATCGACTTCCATTTGCAGCACGTCGCCGATGCTCTTGCCGCGCCACGTCACGGCCAGGGTCTCGGGGTTGAAGCGGGCGCCGTGGCAGGTTTCGCAGGGCACCTTCACGTCGGGCAGGAAGCTCATCTCGATGGTGCGCACGCCCGCGCCTTCGCAGCCGGGGCAGCGGCCTTCACCAGTGTTGAAGCTGAATCGGCCCGCCGCGTAGCCGCGTGCCTTGGCCTCCAGCGTTTCGGCGAAGAGCTTGCGGATGGTGTCCCAGAAGCCGATGTAGGTGGCGGGGCAGCTGCGCGGGGTCTTGCCGATGGGGGTCTGGTCCACTTCGAGCACGCGGTCGATGGTCTCGAAGCCTTGAAGGCCCGTGCAGCCGACCAGCGGAGGGGCCTTGCCCGTGTCCATGGCGTCGCGCCCGGCCTTGGTGGCGCGCTGCTGCACCCAGGCCTGGACGTTGGCCAGCAGCACGTCGCGCGCCAGGGTGGATTTGCCCGAGCCGCTGACGCCGGTGACGGCGACCAGGCGGTTGAGCGGCACGCGGGCAGTCACGTTCTGCAGGTTGTGCAGGTGGGCGCCGAGCACGGTGAGCCAGCGCAGGGGTTCTGGGTCTTTTTGGCCTCCAGCGCTTGCTGCGCCTGCGCCAGCAGCTTCTTTTCCGATAGCAACCGGGCGGCGCGCCTGCAGCGGATGGCGCATGGCGTGCAGCAGGTAGCGGCCCGTCTGCGAATCCTGGGCGCCCGTCACGTCGGCCACGCTGCCCTGCGCGACGAGGCGACCGCCGCGCTTGCCCGCGCTGGGGCCTATGTCGATGATGTGGTCTGCCCGGCGGATGGTGTCCTCGTCGTGCTCCACCACCACCAGGGTGTTGCCCTTGTCGCCGAGCTTGTGCAGGGCGTTGAGCAGGATGCGGTTGTCGCGCGCGTGCAGGCCGATGGTGGGTTCGTCGAGCACGTAGCACACGCCTTGCAGGTTGCTGCCAAGCTGCGCGGCGAGGCGGATGCGCTGGGCCTCGCCGCCGCTCAGGGTGGGTGCGCCCCGGTCGAGGGTGAGGTAGGACAGGCCCACTTCCTCCAGGAATTCGAGGCGGCTCTGGATTTCGGGGATCAGGTCGCGGGCGATATCGGCCTCGCGGCCCGAGAGTTGCAGGCCCTGGATCCATTGGCGCACTTCGGCGACGGACAGGCGGGCGACTTCGGTGATCGGCGTATCGGCGAACAATACCGCCCGCGCCACGGGGTTCAGGCGCGTGCCCTGGCAAGTGGGGCAGGCGGTATCGGCCACGTCTTCCACCTCGGGTTCGGCAAAGGTCTGCTCGCGGCCTTTTTCCTTGTCGGCCTGCACGGAATCGTCAAAGGCTTTGCGCTGGTCCTTGGTGAGCTTGACGCCCGTGCCCACGCAGTCGGGGCACCAGCCGTGCTTGCTGTTGTAGGAGAACAGGCGCGGGTCCAGTTCGGCGTAGCTGGTGGCGCAGACGGGGCAGGCGCGTTTGGTGGAGAAGGCTTGCAGCGTGCCTATACCCGCCGTGGGCGCGCCCATTTCCATGGCGGTGCGCAGGGCGCCGATGTCACTCAGCACATGCACCACGCCCTTGCCGTGCGTGAGCGCCTCGGCCAGCGCGGCGCGCAGTGGCGCTTCGTTGTCGGGCGACACGTCGAGGCTGGCCACGGGCAGTTCGATGGTGTGTTCCTTGAAGCGGTCGATGCGCGGGAATCCTGTCGTGGGCAAAAAGTTGCCATCCACGCGCAGATGCGTGTAGCCGCGTGGCCGCGCCCAGTCGGCCAGTTCGGTATAGACGCCCTTGCGGTTGAGCACCAGCGGCGCGAGCAGGCCGATGTGCTGGCCCCGGAAGTTCTTGAGCAGTTGCGCGGCGATGCTGTCGGGCGTTTGCGGCTGCACGGCCGCGCCGTCATGGATGCAGTGCTGAATGCCGAGCTTGACGTACAGCAGGCGCAGGAAGTGCCAGACCTCGGTGGTGGTGCCCACGGTGGACTTGCGCCCGCCGCGTGACAGGCGCTGCTCGATGGCGACGGTCGGCGGGATGCCGTACACCGCATCCACCTCGGGCCGCCCCGCCGGTTGCACGATGCTGCGGGCGTAGGCGTTGAGGCTTTCGAGGTAGCGGCGCTGGCCCTCGTTGAACAGGATGTCGAACGCCAGCGTGGACTTGCCCGAGCCGCTGACGCCCGTGACCACGTTGAACTTTCCACGCGGAATATCCACGCTCAGGTGCTTGAGGTTGTGCTCCTTGGCGTTGACGATTTCTATGGCGTTTTTGGCCTCCAGCGCCTGTCCAGCAAGCGCTGACAGCTCTTTTTTCCGTAGCGCCGCGGCTTTCTCGTGCACCGAATGGCCGCCCACGCCCAGCGCCAGTTCGTAGTCGCGCAGGGCCTGGCCGGTGTGGGAGGTGGCGTGCTGGCGCACGTCCTCGGGCGTGCCCTCGGCCACGACGAGGCCGCCCGCGTCGCCCCCTTCCGGCCCCAGGTCGATGAGCCAGTCGCTGGCGCGGATCACGTCCAGGTTGTGCTCGATGACGATGAGCGAGTGGCCCGCGTCGATGAGCTTGCGCAGGGCGCGCATGAGCTTGGCGATGTCGTCGAAATGCAGGCCGGTGGTGGGTTCGTCGAACAGGAACAGCGTGCCCTTGCGGGCTATTGATTGGCGCGACTTGGCCGCCGTGCGGGCCGCTTCGGCGAGGAAGCCTGCCAGCTTCAGGCGCTGCGCCTCGCCGCCGCTCAGTGTGGGCACGGGCTGGCCCAGGGCCACGTATTCCAGGCCCACGTCCACGATGGGTTGCAGGGCGCGGATCACGTCCTTGTCGCCTGCGAACAATGCTGCGGCCTCGGCGACAGTGAGGGCCAGCACGTCGGCCACGTTCAAGGTCTTGCCGCCGCGCTCGATGGTGATTTCCAGGATCTCGGGCCGGTAGCGCTTGCCGTCGCAGTCGGGGCAGCGCAGGTACACGTCGCTCAGGAACTGCATCTCCACATGCTCGAAGCCCGAGCCGCCGCAGGTGGGGCAGCGCCCGTCGCCGCTGTTGAAGCTGAACTTGGCGGCGGTGTAGCTGCGCTGTTTGGACAAGGGCGCTACGGCGAAGAGTTCGCGGATGCTGTCCCATGCGCCCACGTAGCTCACGGGGTTGGAGCGGGCGGTCTTGCCAATGGGGGATTGATCGACGAACACCACGTCGCTCAGATGATCGGCACCCAGCAGGCGGTCGTGCGCGCCCGGCGATTCCGTGGCCTTGCCGAAGTGGCGCATGAGCGCGGGGGCCAGCACGTCCTGGATCAGTGTCGATTTGCCCGAGCCGCTGACGCCCGTGACGGTGACGAGGCGTTGCAGCGGGAATTCCACCGCCACATCTTTCAGGTTGTGCTCGCGGGCGCCTTCGAGGATGAGGCGTGGCGTGGATTCCGTCACCATGCGCTTGAAGCCGAAGCCCACGTGCTTGCGCCCGCCCAGGTACGCGCCTGTCAGCGTGTCCGCCTTGCGCAAATCGCCCGTGCTGCCGTCGAACACGATCTGCCCGCCCAGGCTGCCAGGGCCGGGGCCCATGTCGATCATGCGGTCGGCGGCCAGCATTACCGCCGGGTCGTGCTCCACCACCACCAGGGTGTTGCCCGCGTCGCGCAGGCGCAGCATGGCCTCGGTGATGCGGTGCATGTCGCGGGGGTGCAGGCCGATGCTGGGCTCGTCCAGCACGAACAGGGTGTTGACGAGGCTGGTGCCTAGCGCCGTGGTGAGGTTGATGCGCTGCACCTCGCCGCCGCTCAGGGTGCGGCTTTGCCGGTCGAGCGTAAGGTAGCCGATGCCCACGTCGCAGAGGTATTTGAGGCGGGTGGTGATCTCTTCGTGCAGCAGCTTGAGCGCCTGCGCGTCGCCATCGTTCGCGGGCAGTTCCATGCGTGCGAAGAACTGGCGCAACCGCGCGATGGGCAGCAGCATCAGGTCGTGCAGGGTCAGGCCGGGCAGCGCTTCTAGCTGTTTACGGCTCCAGCGCACGCCCTGGGGCATGAAGCGCTTTTCGGGCTCCAGCACCGCATCGGCATCCGCCTTGCTGCCGATGCGCCACAGCAGGCTCTCGGTCTTGAGCCGCGCGCCCGCGCAGGCGGGGCACGGCGTGTAGCTGCGGTACTTGGACAGCAGCACGCGGATGTGCATCTTGTATGCCTTGCTCTCCAGGTACTCGAAGAAGCGGCGGATGCCGTACCACTGCTTGTTCCAGTTACCCTCCTTGTAGCCGGGCGTGCCGTCGATGACCCACTTCTTCTGGTCTTCCGTGAGCTTGTACCAGGGCGTGTCGCGCGGAATGCCCGCCGTTTCGGCGTGGCGCATGAGGTCGTCCTGCGCTTCCTTCCACGCGGGGGTCTGGATGGTCTTGATGGCCCCTGCGCGCAGCGTGAGCTTGTCGTTGGGGATGACGAGGCCATAGTCCACGCCGATCACGCGGCCAAAGCCCCGGCAGGTGTCGCAAGCACCCACAGCGGAGTTGAACGAGAACATCGAGGGGATGGGCTCGGCGTAGCGCAGGTCGCTGTCGGGGCAGTGCAGGCCGGTGGAAAAGCGCCACAGTTCGGGTTCGCCTTCGTCGCGCAGGCGGTACACGTTCAGGCGACCGCTGCCGCGCTTCAAGGCCACCTCGATGGCCTCGATCACGCGGGCCTTTTCCGCATTGCTGAGACGGAAGCGGTCGGCCACCACGTCCAGCAGCTTCTTGCCTTCGTGGTCGCGCTCGGCCTGCACCTTGGTGAAGCCGCTGGCGGACAGCCATTGCTCGACCTGTTCCGCGCTGGTGTTGGCGGGCAGTTCGACGGGGAAGGTCAGCACGATGCGCGGGTCATCCGCCGCGCAGCGCTGCTGCAGCTCCGCGTAGATCGTTTCCGGCGAATCGTGCCGCACAGGCTGGGCCGTCTGCTTGTCGAAGAGCTGTCCTGCACGCGCGAAGAGCAGCTTCAAGTGGTCGTTCAGCTCCGTCATCGTCCCCACGGTCGAGCGGCTGGAACGCACCGGGTTGGTCTGGTCGATGGCGATGGCCGGGGGCACGCCCTCCACCTTGTCCACGGCGGGCTTGTCCATGCGGTCCAGGAACTGGCGCGCGTAGGCGCTGAAAGTCTCCACATAGCGGCGCTGCCCCTCGGCGTACAGCGTGTCGAACACCAGGCTCGATTTGCCCGAGCCGCTGGGGCCGGTGACCACCGTGAGTTCGCCGGTGCGGATGTCCAGGTCCAGGTTCTTGAGGTTGTGCTGGCGTGCGCCACGGATACGGATCAGTCCCTGGGTCATGGAGGCGGTCTTTCGGGTGTGAGGCGAAACATTCTAGGGACGTGCGCACCGCCCCGCCGGCCGGGCCCGATTACCCCCGGAATGCGCTCGCGCCGCGTTTGACAAGGCCCCGGCCGCGTGGGGGTTTTCTCGGAAGAAACCCTTTAGACGCCCGGGAAGCATCCGCTTAGACTGAACTTTTGCCAATGAACAGAGAGGAGACCCGCCATGAAGCAATGGCACAAGAGACTGTGGGCCGGCGCCGCCCTCGTGCTGGGCGTGTGCACGGCCAGCCAGGCGCAGATCCTGATCGGGCAGACGGCAGGCTTTTCGGGCCAAGTGGCCGCGGGCGTAAGGGAGACCACCGACGGCGCGCTGCTGTACATCGACGCCATCAACGCCAAGGGCGGCGTGAATGGCCAGAAGATCGAGCTGATCTCGATGGACGACAAGTTCGAGCCCAAGCTCGCGGGCGAGAATGCGCGCCAGCTCATCGAAGAGAAGAACGTGGCGGCCATGTTCCTCACGCGCGGCACGCCGCACACGCAGGCCATCATCCCCCACCTGGACAAGCACGGCGTGGCCCTGGTCGGCCCCTCCACCGGCGCCATGGTGCTGCACCAGCCCGTCGTCAAGTACATCTTCAACGTGCGCGCCACCTACCAGCGCGAGGCCGAGAAGGCCATGACCCACCTGGCCTCGATGGGCATCACGCGCATCGCGCTGGTCTATGCCGACGACAGTTTCGGCGCAGACGGCGTGGCAGGCGCGCAGAAGGGCCTGGCGGCCGCCAAGCTGCAGCCCGTGGTGCTGGAGAAGTTCGACCGCTCCAAGCCCGACTTCCCGCCCATCGCCGCCAAGGTGGCCAAGGCCGAGACGCAGGCCGTGCTGATGGTGGCCTCGGGCACGGCCGTGGTCGATGCTGGCAACGCCTTCCGCGCGGCGGGCTCGGCGGCACAGATCGTGACGCTGTCGAACAACGCCTCGGGCGGCTTCATCAAGAGCCTGGGTGGCAACGCACGCGGCGTGATCGTGACCCAGGTCTACCCCAACGAGCGCGCCGTCACCTATCCCATGGTCAAGGAAGCCCAGGAACTGGCCAAGGCCAAGGGCCTGGGCGAGATCAGCCCCGCCATGCTGGAGGGCTTCGCCGCCGCCAAGGTGCTGGTGGAAGGCCTCAAGCGCGCGGGCCCCAAGCCCGACCGCGCGCGCATCCATGCCGCGCTCGAAAGCATCCGCAAGTTCGACCTGGGCGGCCTGGAGGTCAACTACGGGCCGGACGACCACACGGGACTGGACTTCGCCGACCTGTCCATCATCGGGACCGACGGTAAATTCCGCCGCTGATTAGCGCTGGCAGGCTGGCGCGGCCCCGGGGGAGGCCGCGCCTACGCATTTCTACAGATGCCCTCCCCCTGCGCTCTGCCCAACACTCGTGCGTTTCACGAGAACGAGGAGACAGGCGCATGAAACCCCTTTTTGCCGTGCTGGCCGCCGCCCTGCTGGGCGGCGCCGTGCAGGCGCAGCAGATCCTCATCGGCCAGACGGTGGGCGTCACCGGGTCGGCCGCCGCCACGGTGGCCGAGTCCACGCGGGGCGCGGCGCTCTACATCGACCATGTCAACGCGCGCGGCGGCGTGGGTGGGCAGAAGGTGGAGATCGTGCTGCTGGACGACAAGTTCGACCCCAAGCTGACGCTGGAGAACACCCGCACGCTGATCGAGCAGAAGGGCGTGATCGGCCTGTTCATGACGCGCGGCACGCCCCACACGCAGGGCATCATCCCTGTGCTGGAGCAGCACGGCGTGCCGCTGGTGGGTCCGTCTACCGGCGCCATCGCGCTGCACCAGCCGGTCAGCAAATACATCTTCAACGTGCGCGCACCCTACCAGCGCGAGGTGCAGAAGGCCATCTCCCACCTGCACACGCTGGGCATCCAGCGCATCGGCGTGGTGCACGTGGACGACACCTTCGGCGCGGACGCCCTGGCGGGCGCGCAGGCCGGCTTCAAGGCCAACGGCCTCGAAGCGCTCTTCGTCGAGAAGTTCGACCGCGCCAAGCCCGACTACAGCGCCCTGGCGCCGCGCGTGGCGCAGCAGCAGCCCCAGGCCGTGATCTTCGTCGGCACCGGCGCGGCGGTGGTGGACGGTATCAAGGCGCT
>Ga0222423_1001449_pt1 | contig 10673 bp, 10 predicted proteins | sample 3A0metagenome_FD_182472 | JGI IMG/M metagenome (GOLD analysis project Ga0222423, IMG submission 182472) | Enriched microbial communities from leaf-cutter ant dump, University of Wisconsin, Madison, United States - 3A0 (version 2) | ecosystem: Environmental > Terrestrial > Nest > Insects nest >...
CGAAGGCCGCGTGTTCGAGGAGCTCGTGCCCAAGGAAAAGAACATCCTGGTGCACGAAGGCCAGGTGGTGAACAAGGGCGAGTCCATCGTGGACGGTCCGGCCGATCCGCAGGACATCCTGCGCCTCTTGGGCATCGAGGAGCTGTCGCGCTACATCGTCGATGAAGTGCAGGACGTGTACCGCCTGCAGGGCGTGAAGATCAACGACAAGCACATCGAGGTGATCGTCCGCCAGATGCTGCGCCGCGTCGTGGTCGAGAACGTGGGCGAGTCCAACTACATCGCCGGCGAGCAGGTCGAGCGCTCCGAGATCCTCAACACCAACGAGGCGCTGCAGGCCGAGGGCAAGATCCCCGCGACCTACAGCAACCTGCTGCTGGGTATCACGAAGGCGTCGCTGTCCACCGACTCGTTCATCTCCGCGGCTTCCTTCCAGGAAACCACGCGCGTGCTGACCGAAGCGGCCATCATGGGCAAGCGCGACGAGTTGCGCGGCCTGAAGGAAAACGTCATCGTGGGCCGCCTGATCCCGGCCGGCACGGGCCTGGCCTACCACCAGGCACGCAAGGCCAAGGACGCCATGGACGACGCCGAGCGCCGCGCCATCGCCGAAGCCGAGGCCGCCGAGATGGAAGCGCAGGCGGAAACGGTCGAAGCCGTCGATGGCGGTGCCGCCACCGATGCCGCTGCGGATTGAGCGCTAGCGATTAGCCAGCGCTGAACGCAAAAGCTCCCGCCCTGTCCCTGGCAGGCCGGGAGCTTTTCCTTTTCTGGCAAGAATCCTTGTATGTGGTCGTCGCCCCTTTTCTGGATCGTTTTCGCCATCGTGCTGTTCTGGGCCCTCGGGGCCTACAACCGCTTGATGCGGCTGCGCTCGGCCGTCGTGCAGGCCTTCGGCGGCTTCGATGCGCACATGGTGCGGCTCGTGGCTCTGCTGGGTGAGTTCGGCGTGCAGGCACAGGACGGCGCGGCGGCCCTGCAGGGCGCCACCACCCAGTTGGGCGCATCGCTGGCCGTGGCCCGCGCCCGCCCGCTGCAGGCCGACGCCGTGTCCGCGCTGGCCGCTGCACGTGACGTGCTGCACGCCACCTGGGCCGCGCAGGGCCCGCAGGACGACAGCCCCTGGCAGGCGCGGTGGAGCGAGCATGTGCACCAGAACGCGCAGGCGGCGGTGCTCTTCAACGAGGCCGTGTCGCAGTACAACGCGGCCATCGCCCAATTCCCGGCCAACCTGCTGGCCTGGGTATTCGGCTTCAAGGCAGGGCGCGGACTATGACCGCGGCCCCGCCCATTGCGCTGTGGCGCCAGCTCATCGCCGTGGCCGGCGCGCTGCAGGCCATTCGCGGCGGGAAGTCCGGAACGGCCGCCCTGGCGGCGGTGGATGCGGCCCTGCGCCCTGGCGTGCAGGCCCTGCTGTTCCAGGTGCTGCGCCAGGCGGGCCGGGCCGAGGCGCTGCGCCGCCGCCTGGCCGCGCGCACGCCGCCCCCCGCCGCCGACGCCCTGCTGTGCACGGCCCTGGCCCTGTGCTGGAACCCGCAGGAATCGCCCTACGAGCCCTTCACGCTCGTGAACCAGGCGGTGGAAGCCGCCAAGCACGGTGCCGCCACCCGCGCGCAGGCCTCCTTCATCAACGGCTGCCTGCGCCGCTTTTTGCGCGAGCGCGATACGCTGGTCGCCGCTACCGACGCCGAGCCCCTGGCCCGCTGGAACCACCCGGCCTGGTGGATCAAGCGCCTGCGCCAGGACCACCCCCGGCACTGGGAGCAAATCTTGCGGGCCAACAACGCCCATGCGCCCATGACGCTGAGGGTTAACAAGCAAAAAAGCACTCCAGCGCAATACCAGCAAGCGCTGGCAGCTATTAATTTGGAAGCGAATGCTGCAGGGGATTCAGGTCTTAGCTTGAAGCAGGCCGTGCCCGTCCAATCCCTGCCCGGCTTTGCCGAGGGCTGGGTGTCGGTGCAGGACGCCGCCGCGCAGATCGCTGCGCCCCTGCTGCTGCAGGGACTGGATTTGTCGCAGCCCCTGCGCGTGCTGGATGCCTGCGCTGCCCCGGGCGGCAAGACGGCCCACCTGCTGGAACTAGCGGGGGCCGGCGCGCCGCTGCAGGTGACGGCGCTCGAAATCGACCCCGCCCGCAGCGCCCGCATCGGCGACACCCTGCAGCGCCTGGGCCTCACCGCCCAGGTGCTCGTGGCCGACGCGGCCCGCCCGCAGGACTGGTGGCGCCCGCACTGCGGCGGCGAGCCGTTCGACGCCATCCTGCTCGACGCGCCCTGCACCGCATCCGGCATCGTGCGGCGCCATCCCGACGTGCGCTGGCTGCGGCGCGAGAGCGACATCGCCCAGCTCGCGGCCCTGCAGGCGCAGATCCTGGCGGCCCTCTGGCCGCTGCTGCGGCCGGGCGGGCGCCTGCTGTACTGCACCTGCTCGGTGTTCCGCGCGGAGGGCGACACCCAGGTCCAAACGTTTCTTGCGCACAACACCGACGCCCGATTGCTGCCTTCGCCCGGCCATTTAATCCCCGGCGGGGCGGACAAGGCCGGGGCTGTCCCGGACAATCCATGGGGTGATCACGACGGATTTTTTTACGCACTGTTGCAAAAATCGCCGCAATGAGCCCCAGGGGGCTCGCTGGTGGTTGATTGGCGGTGTTTTTCTGTTGTTGTGGGGGCTGTGGGCCTCTCCGGTGATGGCAGCGGGACCGGCGGGCGCCTCCGAAGTCAGTGAGCTGCGGCTGGAGCGCGAGGACGACGGGTTGTACCTGAGTACCACGCTGCAAATTGCCCTGCCCGAGCTGGCGGAAGACGCGCTGTACAAGGGCATCCCCATGTTCTTCGTGGCCGAGGCCCAGGTCACGCGCGACCGCTGGTACTGGTATGACCGCCAGGTGGCGGAAACCACGCGCTACCTGCGCCTGAGCTACCAGCCCCTGACGCGGCGCTGGCGCCTGAACATGTCGCCCGTGCCGTTCACCAACAGCGGCCTGGGCGTGGTGCTGGGGCAGACGTTCGACGACTATGCCGACGCGATGTCCGCCGTTCAGCGCTTTTCACGCTGGAAGATCGCCGACAACGATGTGATCGAGCCCGATGCGGCGCACACCGTCCATTTCCGCTTCCGGCTCGACATGTCCCAGTTGCCGCGCCCGTTCCAGATCGGCGCCGTGGGGCGCTCCGGCTGGAACCTGTTGGTCTCCCGCAGCCAGCGCTTGGGCGCAGAGCCCGCCGGTAAATGAGCACCGATCCCCGGGCTTCCGTCTCCGCCTCGGCCCATGCGGCCGCGCGCCAGTCGCGCGCCGTGCGCTGGGCCGTGGGGGTGGGAGCGGCCATCATGTCGGCCATCGGTCTGGTGCTGCTGTTTCTGCTGACCCTGGCCACGAACAACCGGGCGCTGTACGAGCGCAACTACGCCTGGCTCTTCGGCGTGAACGTACTGGTGGCGCTGCTGCTGCTGGCCGTGCTGGCGTGGGTGGCTGTGCGCTTGGGGCTGCGCCTGCGCCGGGGGCGCTTCGGCAGCCGCCTGCTCGTCAAGCTGGCGGCCATCTTCGCGCTGGTGGGACTGCTGCCGGGGCTGCTGATCTACGTGGTGTCCTACCAGTTCGTCACGCGCTCCATCGAGAGCTGGTTCGACGTGAAGGTCGAGGGCGCGCTGTCGGCCGGGGTGAACCTGGCCCGCGTGTCGCTGGACTCGCTGGCGGGCGACATGGCCGCCAAGACGCGCAACGCCAGCGGCCAGGTGGCGCAGGTCTCTGACGCGGCGGCCGGACTGGTGCTGGAGCGCATCCGCGACCAGCTCGGCGCTACCGACGTGGTCCTGTGGAATGCGGCGGGGCAGGCGGTGGCCAGCGCGGGCCAATCGCGCTTCACCCTGAACCCCGAGCGCCCCGCAGCGGCCCTGCTGCGCACCGTGCGGGAGCAGCGCGCCATCACGCAGATCGAGGGGCTGGACGATATCTCCGACCTTGCCGGTGTGCAGGCGGCGCAGACCGCGCGCGTGAAGGTGCTGGCGCTGGTCAGCAACCCGAGCGTGGGCCTGCTGGTCGAGCCCCGCTACCTGCAGGCCACCTTGCCGCTGCCCACCGCGCTGGTCGCCAACGCCATCGCCGTGCAGGAGGCCAACCGCGAATACCAGGAGCGCGCCCTGGCGCGCGGCGGCCTGCGGCGCATGTACGTGGGCACGCTCACGCTGAGCCTGTTCCTCGCGGTGTTCGGCGCCGTGCTGCTGGCCGTGCTGCTGGGCAACCAGCTGGCCCGGCCCCTGCTGGTGCTGGCCGAAGGGGTGCGCGAGGTGGCGGCGGGCAACCTCAGCCCCAAGGCGGCGCTGCAGGGCAAGGACGAGCTGGGCGGGCTGACGCGGTCCTTCGCCCTCATGACCCAGCAGCTCGCGGACGCACGCCAGGCCGTGGAGAAGAGCATGGGTGAGGTCGATGCCGCACGGGCCAATCTGCAGACCATTCTGGACAACCTCACGGCGGGGGTCATCGTGCTGGACGCCCAGGGCCTGATTCGTTCCTCCAACCCCGGCGCCACCCGCATCCTGCGCGCGCCTATGGCTGCCTACGAAGGGCGGCCCCTGTCCGAGGTGCCGGGCCTGGCCGAATTCGCGGCCGCCGTGCAGGGCCACTTCGACGCCTTCCTGGGCGACAGCGAGCGCCACGGGCTGGACCACTGGCAGCAGCCGTTCGAGTTGCACGCGGCGTCCGCGGGCGGGGTGGGGCAGCAGCACGCCACCAGCCTGGTGGCCCGCGGCGCTGAACTGCCCGGCCTGGCCCGGTTGTTGGTTTTTGACGACATCTCGGAAATCGTCTCCGCGCAGCGGGCCCAGGCCTGGGGCGAAGTGGCCCGGCGCCTGGCGCACGAGATCAAGAACCCGCTCACGCCCATCCAGCTGTCGGCCGAGCGGCTGGAAATGAAGCTCGAAGGCAAGCTCCCCGGCCCCGAGCAGGCGGTGCTCGCCAAGTCCGTCAAGACCATCGTGGAGCAGGTCGATGCGATGAAGCGGCTGGTCAACGAATTCCGCGACTACGCCCGCCTGCCCGCCGCCGAACTGCACGCGCTGGACCTCAACGCCCTGGTGGCCGACGTGCTCCATCTCTATGGCGAAGAAAACGCCACCGTGCGCGTGGAGGCCGAGCTGGACCCACGCTGCCCCCCGATCGCGGGCGATGCGCAGCAGTTGCGGCAAGTCGTGCACAACCTGCTGCAGAACGCGCAGGACTCCACCGAGCAGGCCCGCGCGGGCAGCCCGGAGCCCCTGCCGCCCGTGCGCATCAGCACCCGCTGGAGCCAGTCATCGCGCCGGGTGCGGCTCACCGTGGCGGACAGCGGCGGGGGCTTTCCGGCGCACATCCTGCAGCGCGCGTTCGAGCCCTACGTCACCACCAAGCCGCGCGGCACCGGCCTGGGCCTGGCCGTGGTCAAAAAGATCGCCGACGAGCACGGCGCGCGCATCGACCTGTCGAACCGCACCGAAGACGGTGTGGTACGCGGAGCCCAAGTGTCGCTATCATTCGCCCCTGAACCAGCGGTGGCGTTATAACAACACCGTCCCGCAGTACCCTCCCAAGGCGTTTCAAGCAACACACATGGCAAACATTCTGGTGGTCGACGATGAGCTCGGCATTCGTGATCTGTTGTCGGAAATCCTGAACGACGAAGGTCACAGCGTGGACCTCGCAGAAAACGCCACCCAGGCACGCGCCGCCCGCGCCGGCAGCAGCTATGACCTGGTGCTGCTCGACATTTGGATGCCCGACACCGACGGCGTCTCGTTGCTCAAGGAATGGGCCACGGCCGGAACGCTCACCATGCCCGTGATCATGATGAGCGGCCACGCCACTATCGATACGGCGGTGGAGGCCACCCGCATCGGCGCCTTCTCGTTCCTCGAAAAGCCCATCACCCTGCAAAAGCTGCTCAAGGCCGTCGAGCAGGGCCTGGCCCGCAACACCGCCCAAGCGCCAGCCCCCGTGGCACCCACACAAGCCCCCGCCCAGGCGCCGGCCGACCCCACGTTCGCGCAGCTGCCTGTGGCGCCCACCGTCCTCGCCGGGGTGGACGCCGGCCCCCATGCCCACCAGGGCTTCGACCTGGACCGCCCGCTGCGCGAAGCGCGCGACGGTTTCGAGAAGGCCTACTTCGAATTCCACTTGGCCCGCGAAGGCGGCTCCATGACCCGCGTGGCCGAGAAGACCGGCCTGGAACGCACCCACCTGTACCGCAAGCTGCGCCAGCTGGGCGTGGACCTGGGCCGGGGCAAGCGCGGTTAGGCGAGGCGGGCGCGCCCTAAATTTCCGCGTGCTTCTGGAAAGCCCGTTTTTCTGGTTATAATTTAAGGCTTAGGCCCGGTAGCTCAGTCGGTAGAGCAGAGGATTGAAAATCCTTGTGTCGGCGGTTCGATTCCGTCCCAGGCCACCAGTCAACATGCGCCCCAGCGCCCGAAAGGGTTCTGGGGCGTTTTGACATCTGGGCCCTGCTTGCTATCGGGGCGAAGCGCCCGCATCTTCACCTTCTTGGGCAGCGCCTTCACGCTTCCACTCCAGGGCCGTGTCGTACAGCCCATTGCGCGACGCGCCCGTGATCTCTGCCGCCAGCCGCACTGCGGTCTTGAGCGGCAGCTCCTGCACCAGCAGGCGCAGCACCCGCAGGCTTTCGCCATCGTCGCTGGCCACGGGCATGGGATGCAGCAGCACCACGAACTCGCCGCGCGAGCGCTGGGGAGCGCCGGCTAGCCATGCCGTCAGGGACTGGGCGGGCTGGGTGGCCACTTCCTCGAATTGCTTGGTCAGTTCACGGGCCAGGGTCACCGGGCGGTCGCCCAGGACGGCCAGGGCTTGTGCCAGCTCGCCGATGCGGTGGGGGGCTTCCAGCAGGATCACACAGCGGGGCTCGCTGGCCAGTTGCTGCTGGATCAGGGCCGCGCGCTCGGCGCTCTTCGTGGGCAGGAAACCGGCGAACACGAAGCCGCCTTGCCCTGCGCCGTGGGCCACCGCGCCAGCCACGCTGAGGGCGGCGGTGATGCTGCTGGCGCCGGGCAGCGGCACGGCGCGCAGGCCGGCGGACTGCACGGCGGCCGCCAGTCGGGCGCCGGGGTCGCTCACGCCGGGGGTGCCGGCATCGCTCACATAGGCCACGCGCTGGCCTTGCTGCAGGCGTTGCACCACGGCCTCTGCCGCTTCGGATTCGTTGTGCTGGTGCACGGCCAGCCATTGCGCCGTGCTCTTGTCGATGCCATAGGCACGCAGCAGGGCCTGCGTGTGGCGTGTGTCTTCGCAGGCCACGGTGTCGGCCAGCTGCAGCACGTGCAGCGCGCGCAGCGTGATGTCGGCCAAGTTGCCGATGGGCGTGGCGACCACGTACAGCGCACCCTGCGGATAATGCTGCGCAGCCGCTGCGTCGCGTGCGGCATCGAGGGCTGATGCGAAAGATGCGCTCAATGAATTTCCTTGGAAAGAGAAAACCGGCTGCGGTGGCCACCGCCCCCACCACGCGCGAGCGCGGCATGGTGGCGGAGGACGGGGCCCTGGCCCATCTGCAGGCGGCGGGCCTGCAACTGGTGGTGCGTAATTATCGGACGCCCGGGCGTGGCGGCGGCGAGATCGACCTGGTGATGCGCGACCGGGACGGCACGCTGGTGTTCGTGGAGGTGCGCAGCCGTGCCGGCCCAGGCTTTGGCGGGGCCGGCGCCAGCATCGGCGCGGCCAAGCGGCAGCGCATCGTCTTCGCTGCGCGGCACTACCTGCTGCGGCTGCCTTCGCCGCCACCATGCCGTTTCGACGTGGTGTTGGTGGAAGGCGGCGGCATCCAATGGCTCCAGGCGGCCTTCGATGCGCAATAGGCACCGTCGGATTCCACAAGCCTTTTGGGCCGCCAGCGCAATGTGGGCGGCAACGGATTGCTACAAAAGCTGTAACACGCGGCGGGTATCATCGGGCCTCCATGCTTGAGCAACGCATCCAACAGCATTTCATCGACAGCGCCGACCTGAAGTACCAGGCCGCGCAAGCCCTCAGTCACCCCATTGCCGCGGCGGTGCAGGCCGTGCTGGCCTGCGTGACCAGCGGCGGCAAGGTGTTGGCCTGCGGCAACGGCCCTTCGGCCGCCGAGGCGCAGCAGTTCGCAGCTTTCTGCGTGGCCGGTTTCGAGCGCGAGCGGCCCGAGTTGGCGGCGCTGGCGCTGTCGTCCGACGGCAGCCTGGGCAACGGCCATGATGCCGCGCAGCAGTTCGCCCGCCAGCTGCGCGCGCTCGGCCAGGCCGGCGATGTGTTGCTGGCCCTGTCGGTGACCGGCAACGACGCCAACCTGCTGGCCGCCGCCGAGGCCGCCCACGAGCGCGACATGACCGTGGTGGTGCTGACCGGCCGCACCGGCGGCAAGCTGGCCGCCCTGCTGCGCGAGACCGATGTGTTGATCAGTGTGCCGCACGACCGCGCCGCGCGCGTGCGCGAAGTCCATGCCCTGGTGCTGCACTGCCTGTGCGACGGCGTGGATGCCCAGTTACTTGGTGAACAGGAGATTCCGCTATGAAGCAAACCATGAAGAGCCTTCGTACCCCGCAACGCACGGTGTGCACCGTGCTGGCCGCAGCCGCGCTGGCGGCGGGCCTTTCGGCCTGCGCGCCGCTGATCGTGGGCGGCGCCGTCGTGGGCGGCGTGATGGCCATCGACCGCCGCACGGCCGGCACCCAGATCGAGGACGAGGGCATCGAGCTGCGCGCTGCCAACCGCATCCGCGAAGCCCTGGGCGACCGTGTCCACGTCAACGTGACCAGCTACAACCGCCAGGCGCTGCTGACCGGCGAAGCGGCCACCGAGCAGGACCGCCAGACGGTGGAGCGGATCGTCTCGCAGGTGGAGAACGTGCGCTCCGTCGTCAACGACTTGGCCGTGATGCCCAGCAGCACCCTGAGCCAGCGCTCCAACGACACCTTCATCACCGGCAAGGTACGCGCCAGCTTGGTGGATGCCAAGGACATCTCGGCCAACGCCTTCAAGGTGGTGACCGAGCGCAACATCGTTTACCTGATGGGCCGCGTGTCGCAGCGCGAAGCCACCCGTGCCACGGAGATCACGCGCGGCGTGGGCGGCGTGAGCAAGGTGGTGCGCGTGTTCGAGATCGTCTCGGAAGAAGAGCTGCGCCGCATCGCGCCGCAGCCTGCGCCGGTGACCACCGACAGCGCCCCTGCCGGGGGCTAGGTCAGCCGCTTGATCAGGCTGGAGGTATCCCAGCGGTTGCCGCCCATCTTCTGCACGTCGGCATAGAACTGGTCCACCAGCGCCGTGACGGGCACGCGCGAGCCGTTGCGCCGGGCTTCGTCGAGCACCAGGCCCAGGTCCTTGCGCATCCAGTCCACGGCGAAGCCGAAGTCGAATTTGCCCTCGACCATGGTCTTGCCGCGGTTGTCCATCTGCCAGCTCTGGGCGGCACCCTTGCCGATCACCTCCAGCACCTGGTTCATGTCGAGCCCGGCGTTCTGGCCGAAGGCCACGGCCTCCGACAGGCCCTGCACCAGCCCGGCGATGCAGATCTGGTTGACCATCTTGGCGAGCTGGCCTGAACCGCTAGCGCCCAGCAGCGTGAAGGCGCGCGAGAACGCCAGCGCCACGGGCCGGGCCGCGTCGAACGCCGCCGCGTCGCCACCGCACATCACCGTGAGCTGGCCGTTCTGCGCGCCGGCCTGGCCGCCCGAGACGGGCGCATCCACGAACTGCAGGCCCAGCGCCTTGGCGGTGGCGTAGAGTTCGCGCGCCACCTCGGCCGAGGCCGTGGTGTGGTCCACGAAGACCGCGCCGGTCTGCATGCCCGCAAAGGCGCCGTCGGCGCCCAGCGTGACGGAGCGCAGGTCGTCGTCATTGCCCACGCAGCAGAACACGATCTCGGCACCGGCCGCGGCTTCGCGTGGCGTTGCAGCATGTTTTGGGGCTCTGGCGCTTGCGTACTCTGCGCACCAAGCTATGGATTTGGTAGCGGTACGGTTGTAGACCGTGACTTCGTGCCCGGCCAGGGCGAGGTGCCCTGCCATGGGGTAGCCCATCACGCCCAGGCCCAGGAAGGCGACCTTGCGCGATGGGGTGGCGTCGTAGTTGCGGGGGTTGGTGCTTGCCATGTGGAATGTCCTGGTGAAATGAAAACCCGCCCAGAAGGGCGGGCGAAAAGGCCGGGCGGCGGGCTCAGACGATGGCGAAGTGCTCGGTGCCTTGTGCAAGGTCGGGCGACTTCGCGCGCTGGCTGTTGAGCTTGATCTGCAGGCGCAGGTCGTTGAGCGAGTCGGCGTTGCGCAGCGCGTCTTCGTAGCTGATGACGTTGGCCTCGTACAGGTCGAACAGCGCCTGGTCGAAGGTCTGCATGCCCAGGTTGCGGCTGCGCTTCATGATTTCCTTGATCTCGGAGACCTCGCCCTTGAACACCAGGTCGGCGATCAGCGGCGTGTTCAGCATCACTTCCACGGCGGCGGCGCGGCCCTTGCCGTCCTGCTTGGGGATGAGGCGCTGCGACACCATGGCGCGCAGGTTGAGCGACAGGTCCATCAGCAGCTGGGCGCGGCGCTCCTCGGGGAAGAAGTTGATGATCCGGTCCAGCGCCTGGTTGGCGCTGTTGGCGTGCAGCGTGGCCAGGCACAGGTGGCCGGTTTCGGCGAAGGCCACGGCGTGCTCCATGGTCTCGCGGTCGCGG
>Ga0222423_1001450_pt1 | contig 10665 bp, 10 predicted proteins | sample 3A0metagenome_FD_182472 | JGI IMG/M metagenome (GOLD analysis project Ga0222423, IMG submission 182472) | Enriched microbial communities from leaf-cutter ant dump, University of Wisconsin, Madison, United States - 3A0 (version 2) | ecosystem: Environmental > Terrestrial > Nest > Insects nest >...
CATTGGCATCAGAAAACCCCGAATTACGCAGTAATTCGGGGTTTTCTGAGTCGAGATAGGGTATAAGTGTAATATAAGTTTTAGTGCCTTCTTTTTACCTCCTCAGCAATTTCCATTTTGATACTTGTCCGTTTTGTTTTTCCTGAGGTTGGCGATGCGTCTTTTGAGCATCCCAGGCAAAAGCGGCTAATGCAGCGGCCACAGCAGCTTCTCGTTCCGTTCCGGCTGCATTCAGCAATTCGGGTTGGAAATATTTTTCTATAAATTTAGTATCGAAATTTCCCTCCGCAAATGCCGGTTGCCGAACGGCCCATTTCCCAAAAGGCAATGTCGTTTGAATCCCTTGAATATGATATTCATCAATAGCACGACACAGGCGGTCAATAGCCTCCGCACGGTCGGCTCCCCAGGCTACTAATTTGGCAATCATTGGATCGTAAAAGATAGGGATATCCATACCCTGCTCATAGCCGTCATCCACGCGCACTCCGGGTCCCTGAGGGCGTTTATACAAGCGGAGCTTTCCGGTGTCGGGCATAAAGTTATTAGCAGGATCTTCAGCGCAAACACGCAGTTCGATAGCATGACCATGAATGCTCAAATCTTCCTGCGAAAAAGACAATTTTTCTCCGCGAGCTACCCTGATTTGTTCTTTTACTAAATCTTTTCCCGTTATCATTTCCGTTACACAATGCTCTACCTGTAGGCGGGTATTCATTTCAAGAAAATAAAAATTAAGCGCTTCATCAGCCAGAAACTCTACCGTGCCTGCTCCGTAATACCGGCAGGCTTTAGCTACATTTACAGCACATTCGCCCATAGCCGCTCTGATATCAGGGCTAAGACAGGAAGAAGGTGCTTCTTCAATCAATTTTTGATGGCGGCGCTGGATGGAACATTCCCGCTCGAACAGATAGACATAATTACCGTGCTGATCGCCCAAAATCTGAATTTCGATATGCTTCGGCGATCCGACATATTTCTCCATAAATACATCATCGTTACCGAAAGCGTTCAGCGCTTCACTTTTTGCCATACGCATCTGATCTTCCAGTTCTTCTTCCGAGCCTACCACACGCATACCTTTTCCGCCGCCGCCTGCTGAAGCTTTGATTAATACCGGATAACCTACCGTTGCTGCAATTTCCCGCGCTTCTTCCATACTTTCTATAGGTTTATCAGTACCCGGCACCATCGGAACACCAAATTTTTTGGCCGCCTGTTTGGCTGCAATTTTACTACCCATCATTTCGATAGAATAGGAAGATGGACCGATAAAAATAAGACCGGCATCCGTTACAGACTTGGAGAATGCAGCATTTTCACTTAAAAAACCATAGCCCGGATGAATGGCATCGGCACCGAGGCGCAATGCCGTTTCGATAATTACATCCGCACGAAGATAAGACTGATTGGAAGGAGCAGGGCCGATACAAACCGCTTCGTCTGCATACTGTACAAAAGGCATATTGCGGTCTGCTTCTGAAAATACAGCAACGGTGGCAATGCCCATTTCCCTTGCGGAACGCATAATCCGAAGCGCTATTTCGCCACGGTTGGCTACTAAAATTTTTTTCATCTGAAAATATAGATTTGTTTAAACGATCAGACAAGACATACCCGATACCATTATTAATGGTTTCTAAATGCGGTATGCTATTGCCCTATCATATTGAGTATTGTAAATAATAATGTTATTTGTCTAAAAATCAAGCGCCATACCTTCGAATGTACCTGAACTCATCAACAGCAGACATACCGGATGTTCGGTCAAGTGCATACTGTCTGTGATCCATTGGCGTAATGCCTGAGGATCGCTGGTAACGAATAGGCGATCATTTTGAAAACTGTCCTTAATTACGGTTTCATCAAGATGTGGCAACCCTTTCAGGTGAAGCGCATGAGCGCTGAAAAATACGGCGCCCCGATCGCAATCGTTCAGTGCATGAGCATATTCGCTAAGGAAATTTTCCTGTAAGCTGCTGTAAGTATGCAGTTCGAAGCAGGCCATCAGAAAGTGTGCGGGAAAACGTTCCCGTACTGCTTTCAATGTAGCTTTCAGTTTGGATGGTGCATGAGCAAAATCACGAAATACGATTAAGCCTTCCCGTTCTGTTATTTTTTCCAGACGTTTGGCAGCACCTTTAAAAGAAACAATGGCTTTATAAAAATCGAAATTGTCTATGCCCAGTTCGTTACAGGCTTTCCGTGCGGCTTCCATATTCTGCAGGTTGTGGTCGCCGAAAATCTTCAGCGTGATATTACCTTGTGATGTGGGCAATATCACTTCATCATCAGCAATCTTATAGTTGGGGGTTGCATAAGGAATTTGCCGCAAGGATGCAGCTTCCTGCTCTATCAGCTGCACAACTTCCCGGTCTTCTGCATTATAGATGATAGAAGCGCCGGCCTGCATGTTCCGGAGGTAGAGGGCAAATTGTTCTTTGTAAAACTCATAAGTAGGAAAAACATTCACATGATCCCAGGCAATGCCGGTAAGTACGGAGATATGCGGGTGGTAAAAGTGAATTTTAGGATGTTTTTCTATTGCCGATGCCGGATATTCATCGCCTTCGAGAATGATAACCGGAGCATCTGAAATTTTCACGGAATGCTCAAAGCCTTCAATTGATGCGCCCACGAGGTAATCGAAATCCATGTTGCAGTATTTCAGCACATGCATGATCATGGAAGTGGTTGTGGTTTTGCCATGGCTGCCGGCAACTACAACTCTCTTTTTATCTTTACAGGTTTCGTAAATATATTCAGGGAAAGAATACACCGGAATATTCAGCCGGAGCGCCTGCTGTAGTTCCGGATTGTCGGCTTTGGCATGCATTCCCAAAATAACGGCATGGGTGTCGGCTGTAATTTTTTCCGGAAACCAGCCTGTTTTTTGGGGTAACAAACCGGCCTGTTCCAGATTGGATTTTGCCGGATTAGCAATATCATCATCGCTACCGCTAATGAGGAAGCCTTTATTTTTTAGAGCAATAGCCAACTGGTGCATGATGGCGCCGCCAATGGCTATAAAATGGATGTGCATTATTTGGGTATTTCTGTTTAACTTTGGCAAAAATAACAAAGCGTTTTATAAATAGGATTTTTATGAAAAAACATTTCTACACATTCACGCTTGCACTGGCATTACTATCCGTATGTTTGGTTGCACTTCAAAGCTGTGGTTCCAATAATAAATACGGATGTCCAGAAAGAATTGAATCAGGCAGATAAATACATTTTTACCGTATTGCTCTTAAAGGATATTTCATTCAAAACTCCTTACCCTGCGGATACATTCGTTTTTATTTTGCTAAAGGATGCTTTAAATACCATCCTTAACCCTCGTTTAACAGCGCGATATACGCCCTACCTAATATCTTTGTGTCATTCAAAAAATAAATAATTATACAATGAAAAAATCTTTGCTGACCTTAGCCATATTGGCAATAACAGGTGGTGCAGTTTTTGCACAAGGAAAAAAATTAACACCGGCTCCGGATAAAAAAGCGACTCCTGCAACTGTAGCTCCGGCTCCTCAGGCTACCAATCAGACTGAGAATACCATGAAGTTTAAAGAAGAAAAACACGACTTCGGCACCGTTCAGGAAGGCGATCCCGCAGTTTATGAATTTACTTTTACCAATACCGGTAAAGAACCTATTTTGATTCAAAATGCCAAAGGAAGCTGCGGCTGCACCGTTCCTTCTTATTCTAAAGATGCCGTTCCGCCCGGAAAAACCGGTACTATCAAAGTGAGTTATAATACCAAAGGACGCCCCGGCCCGATCAATAAAACGGTAACCGTTCAGTCCAATGTTGGTACTACCGTACTGCATATTGGTGGTAATGTGGAAAAAGCTCCGGCTACTTCCGTACCGGAAAACAATTCCATGATGAAGTCTGCTAATTAATAGACACCTACCGGAGCAAAATCTCCGTCATCTCCCGGCATTCATACTGTTTCAAATTTAACCTTTCGGGTTTGTTTCGGTCTGAATGCCGGATTATTTTATCGCATTTATAAAAACATGAATTATGGTTAAAAAAATTTTCTTCCTGCTGTTAGTAGCCCTTGTGCCGGCTACTATGGTTTTGGCACAACAGTCCGGCGCACAACTTACCGTAACCTCATCAACACATGATTTTGGCAATATTAAACAAGGCGTGCCCGCGGTGTATGATTTTGAGGTAAAAAACACCGGTAATCAACCGCTGATCATTCAGGATGTAAAGCCTTCCTGCGGCTGCACCACTCCGGAATGGCCCAAAACACCCATATTGCCGGGCAAAACGGCTAAAATCAAGGTGTCTTATGATGCAGCATCTGCCGGCCCTTTCAATAAAAGCATTTTTGTAAAATCAAATGCCGCTAATGTTGAAAAAGGTGATCGCTATGAATTACGAATCAAAGGAACCGTAAAAGCTTCATAAAGCACAAAGAACTAACGAAAAAAAACGCTGTATTTTTTATACAGCGTTTTTTTTGTTGCTGCTTTCCTGTAAATTTGCGCACAAAAAATAAAAATTATATGAGTTCTATTACAGCAGTACATGCACGTCAGATCCTTGATTCCCGAGGCAACCCCACCGTGGAAGTTGATATTGTTACCGACATGGGCTCTTTTGGCCGCGCTGCGGTACCGTCCGGCGCTTCTACCGGAGTACATGAAGCCGTAGAATTACGGGATGGTGATAAAAAGAAATACTTAGGCAAAGGAGTTCTGAAAGCCGTCAAAAACATTAATGATGTGATTGCTAAAGAGCTTTATGGCTTTGATATTTATGATCAAAGAGGCTTGGACGAATTGCTGCTGCAATTAGACGGCACACCCAACAAAGGCAAATTAGGTGCTAATGCCCTTTTGGCCGTAAGTCTGGCCGCAGCCAGAGCTGGAGCAGAAGAAGCCGGACTGCCTTTGTATCGTTATATAGGCGGTACTAATGCCCGCACTTTACCTGTGCCCATGATGAATATCCTCAACGGCGGTGCTCACGCGGACAATAAAATAGATTTTCAAGAATTTATGGTGATGCCGGTCGGTGCTGCTACCTTCAATGAAGGGCTGCGCTGGGGTGTAGAAATTTTCCATGCATTAAAAAATGTATTGAAAGATAAAGGTTATAGCACCAATGTAGGTGATGAAGGCGGCTTCGCACCCAATATTCAAAGCAATGAAGAGGCTATTGAAACCGTATTGAAGGCTATTGAAAAAGCAGGTTACAAACCCGGTGATCAGGTAGCCATAGCTATGGATGCCGCCAACAGCGAACTGTGGGATGCCAAAAGCAAAAAGTATGTTTTCCATAAATCAGACGGGAAAAAGATGAGCAGTGCAGAATTGGTTGATTATTGGACTGCTTGGTGTAAAAAATACCCGATCGTCAGCATTGAAGACGGCATGGCTGAAGACGACTGGAAGGGCTGGAAAGCGCTTACCGATGCTTTGGGAAATAAAGTACAATTGGTGGGTGATGATTTATTTGTAACAAATGTAAAACGCTTAGAAGAAGGTCTTGACAAAGGTGTGGCTAACGCACTATTAGTAAAAGTAAATCAAATCGGGACATTGTCCGAAACGATAGATTCAGTGCATCTTGCTCAGCACAATCGTTATAATACCATTATGAGCCACCGCAGCGGCGAAACGGAAGATACTACCATTGCGGATTTGGCTGTGGCGCTGAACTGCGGTCAGATTAAGACCGGTTCCGCTTCCCGCAGTGACCGGATGGCTAAATATAATCAACTGCTGCGTATCGAAGAAGAATTAGGTAGCTTAGCCTTTTATCCGGGCAAAAAACTCCAATTCGGAATCTGAGAATCGCAATAGAATAGTTGCGGCAGGTAAATACATCTGTAATCGTTATGAACAATGTATAACCTCCGTTTTAAAAGGATCTGCCGGGCTTTGGTCAGGCAGATCCTTTTGGAATTTATAGAAATCTACCGCCAACCGCCACTCCGTTGTGGTGATATTGATCCGGTTTGGATGAAAAAAAATGTACCGGCTATTTACCGGTACATTTTTCGAATAAAATAAGATATTCTGATTCAACTATTCAGACGATCCTGCAAGCTTCCAGATGTAAGTACCATTTTCATTTACAATACCCCAATAATCAAAAATAGCTGTAGCGCGGTCTCCGTTCTCATTGAGTGCTGCGGATCCCGTAACGCCATTGTATCGGGCAGCTTCTTGCTCAAATGCAGTTCTTACGGAAGCAGCATCGAGATTATCTACATCTGCTGCTTCATAAGTATTAGCAATAGTCCATAAGGCATCATAGCAAGCCAGCGCAAAAGCGCCTGCTTCAACACCACCGGTACGTGCTTTAATTTCTTCGATCAAAGGTGTCCAAAGCGATGCTGTTTCTTCCGGAAGTCCAAATTCGGGAGCAAAGAAATGAGTTGTAGCGGCAAATGCAGCAGCATCAGTATTGCTGACGAAGGCATTACTTTTGGTTATGCCATCTCCGCCATACCATTGTACAGAGCTGAGCAACGCATTGTTTTTTGCCTGAGCAAACAGATCGGCACCTTCGTCAAAAGCTGCGATATATACAGCCGTTGCAGCAGCACCGAATTGACCGGTAGCCGTATTGATTTTATTTTCAATTTCAGTAATAACCGGAGTAAAATCGGATGTGCCGGAAGCATAAGCCGCAACGGTATAAACGGTGCCTCCCAAATCGGTAAAAGCAGAAGTAACGCCATTTATCAATCCGATATTGCCTACATCATCCAGACCGGCTGTAACCAATCCTCTTATTCCGGAATCGTAGATGGTTTTTGCCAAAGCCTTGCCTTCTAATTTATCATCAGGGCAAAACCGGAAGATATTGTCTCCGGACAGGCTCAGCGATCCTGCAGTGCTCCCCTGACTTACCACGAACATATCATTGGCATCTGCATAAGGCTTAATGGCGGCTACTTCCGAGCTGCTTTGCGGCCCTATCACAAACCGGATACCTTGATCTTTTGCGGATTGAAGATATTCCAGAGCTAAAGAAGGTTCCATTTTGGTATCATACACATCTACTGCGAAACGATACCGAGAACCATTACTTTCCATTTGTCGGTTGATATCTTCAACGGCTATTTCAAGAGCACTTTGAGAGCTTTGTCCCAGTGTAGCCCAGTTGCCGGTAAGCGAGAGCAAAGCTCCTACGTGTATGGTTTCCGTATCCGTTTCCTTTTCTTTGTTGCAGGCGGAAAAAATCAACAATCCGGCAAAAAGAGCGATCCAAAATGAAGTTTTCTTCATGTGTTATTCTTTTTTTAGTTAAAATGTTTTTGTAAAATGCCGGGCAAAAGTATTAATAATCCGGGAAAGCTCATAGGAAACGCCCTTTGAATTATTGTAATCCGTAACAAATTTGCTGAAAGCCTTTTTGCTAAGACAATTTCTATGGATGTTCCGGCAAGTAACAACATGATTTTTTTCTACACAATAAACCAACAGATACCGGTTCGGGAATTGCCAAAGGCAGGGATTTTTAGCACAAACGTTCAATCGAAGAATTCCATATATACGGAATTGAAACTTGCACCAATGTCCAGCCGGAACTCCGCTCTTTTGCGACAACTGCTTGTTAAGCGATACATATATATCTTTTTAGTTTAATCTGAAATTAAACTATCTTTCTTAGTACTTTTGTGAGTTGTAAAAGGGAATATTATGGCTCAAATCAAAATAAGAAATTTTGGTCCAATTAAAAATGGATTACAAGAAAATAATGGTTTTATAGATGTGAAAAAAGTTACCGTTTTTATAGGTAATCAAGGGTCAGGAAAAAGTACAATTGCGAAGTTGATTTCCACTTTAAGTTGGCTTGAAAAAGCACTTATAAAAGGACAAATATCAGAAAAAGAAATCAGTACACGTAAACAATTTATTAAATATTGCGAATACCAAAACCTGGCGGAGTATTTTGACAAGGATGTGTCTGAGACAATTGAATACATTAGTAATACTTTTCATTTTAAACTTGATAAAGGTCAGGTTTATATTAAGATAAAAGAGGTTGCAGAGTTTTTTCTACCTAAAATAATGTATGTACCTTCTGACAGAAATTTAATTAGTGCCGTTAGAAATGTTAGAAACCTGAAAGGACTACCTGGTACATTATATACCTTTTCAGATGAATTTTTAAAAGCGGTTGAACGTTTGAAAGGTGGAATAATTCTTCCTATTAACGGTGTGAAATTTGAATATCAACAATTAAATCAAATATCTTATATAATTGGTAGTGATTACAAAATAAGGTTATCCAATGCTTCAAGTGGCTTCCAATCGTTAGTCCCTCTTTATATAGTTTCAAAATATCTTTCAGAATCAATAGGGAAAAAGAAAGATAGCCCTTATTTACAATCAACGGTTGATTATAGTATTGAAGAAGAAGAACGATTAAGAAGAGAAGTTGATTTAATTAGGAATAACCCTAATCTTTCGGATAAGCTAAAAATGATATATTTAGAGAGGTTGTCTTCGAAAGAGGATTACTCCTCGTTTTTGAATATTGTAGAAGAACCTGAACAAAATTTATTCCCGAGTTCTCAAAGACATATTCTGAATAGCCTGTTCTCTTTTAACAATCTAATAGATAAAAATAAATTAGTTATTACAACGCATAGTCCTTATTTGATTAATTACATTACTTTATCAGTTAAGGCAAATGCTGTGTATGCTGATTTATCTGATGATAAAACCAAAAATAATGTATTGGAAATAGTGCCTTTTGAATCATTTTTGAGTAGTGATGATTTGGTTATATATGAACTTGATGAAACTTTTGGAGAAGTTAGCGTTTTGAAAAACTATAAAGGAATTCCTTCTGATGACAACAGACTGAATGTTGAATTGGGTGAATTTAACGATTTGTATGCTACTCTATTAAGTTTGCAAAAAACAATTGCCCAAAAATGAGTGTAAATTTTTTCAAAGAGAATTGCAAGCACTCATCAATGAAACCTGTATTTGGAATTTGTGATGATGTGGCTGATCATGGAGACACTTCCCAACCCGCATATTTAGATGAAAACAATGGAGAGAACTGGATAGCAACGGTTGATAATCATTATAGAGAATCCATTTGCTTTTATGCTGTTGATAATTGTGTAACATTTCCCGTTAGAGAAGATGGTACATCATTGAAAAGATGTGATGGCTTTTTGTCTTGCAATGATACCATTGCTTTTTTAGAACTCAAGTCAAGAAATGAGTATGGAGCAAAATGGATAAAAGATGCTGAAGAACAATTGAGAAGTGCTATCCATTATTTTGAGAAAGAACCAGTTTCTCTAAAATTCCAAAACAAAAGAGCTTATGCAGTTAATAATATGAGACCTCAATCAAGACTTGGACAAGCGGAGCGAATGGAACGATTTTTAGAAGAAACAGGTTATTTGTTGTTTATTAAGGCAAGAATTGATATTTATAGTTTAGAGGGATGATTTTGCCGTAGTATTATGGAATAAGTCTTTTATTTCTTCTGCTTTTATGATAACAATACAGCTATTTCAACAAATTTGCAAACATAATATTGATTTGAAACTGATGGTTGTTTTGAGGTGTATTTCAAGCCTTCGCATCCATATACCTCTTCTTGTCATACCGCAGGAATCTAAAGAACGTGTATAGGTGCTTTCAGCATGACATGAGGATTGCAGGGGCATTCTGTTAGTGAAAAAATGAAATGCGCCCGTTGTTGCTTTGTTACTCTTTCCGATAACGCTTACACGTTATTGTGTATCGCACCGGAATAAGTTTTATCCAGCCGGCAATTGTTATCGCACTGAGATCAAGAGAAAACGTGTTTTTCCATTACAAAATTATTGTGCATTTGCTGCACTTATCCAGCCGGAAAAACGGACTCGAATCCCGACCTGAATACTGATCCAGTTTTTCCGGAATGAGGCATTGTTTTCATTGAAATTATTGGATAGATTTAATGTGGTATTCAGCCCGTCAAAATCTTCCCGGCGAATAGGAACAGGGGCAGGCAACACGTCCCGCGGGCTTTTAGGCTCGCCGGCATCGGTAAATTCGCTGCGCATAGTATTGAATACGGGAGCAACGAATATTTCCATCCAGGGTCGTATTTTATATTCAATATGCAATCCGATTTTCAATAAATCGTTTTTAGTTTGCAACAATCCCGAATAAGTAACCGTATCATACGTTACGATGCCTGAATCCACGGAATCCACGGTGATGGTTTGCCCCGAATAGGAAACATTTCCCTGAAATGTTCCGTAACTGCCGGACAATCCGAGGCGCACTTTTTCATTAAGCGGGAAGGTAAGCCCGCCGCCGAAGCGCCAATGTGCAGCCGTAGGATGGAAGGCGTAAGCTGCGCTTACATACGCATATTGATAGCCCAAACGTAAATCGGCATTCATATAATGGGGCTGATCAGCATAAAGACCAGCGGTAGCGATCAGGTTACGAAACACCGTTTGTTTTCGTTTTTCAATTTTATTTTCTGTTTCATAATGTACATTATCCACGCTGCCGCCTGCCGCTCCGGCGCTTCCGGCAGAAATGTCCGCACTGCTCATACTGTCGAATGCGGTGAGCATTACCGGCATATCCTCTGTTGCCGTACTGTCTTCTTCCGCAGTGGTGCTATTTCCAGTTTGCTGTTTTACTTCCGTGGTGG
>Ga0222423_1001452_pt1 | contig 10658 bp, 7 predicted proteins | sample 3A0metagenome_FD_182472 | JGI IMG/M metagenome (GOLD analysis project Ga0222423, IMG submission 182472) | Enriched microbial communities from leaf-cutter ant dump, University of Wisconsin, Madison, United States - 3A0 (version 2) | ecosystem: Environmental > Terrestrial > Nest > Insects nest >...
GCGAAAAAACCGTTGGATGCAGGTCATGCGGCGGTGCCGCCGACGGTCATGCTGTCGATGCGCAAGGTCGGCTGGCCGACGCCGACCGGCACGCTCTGGCCGTCCTTGCCGCACACGCCGACGCCTTCGTCGAGCTTGAGGTCGTTGCCGATCATCGACACGCGCTTGAGCACGTCCGCACCCGAGCCGATCAGCGTGGCGCCCTTGACCGGGCGCGTGACCTTGCCGTTCTCGATGAGGTAGGCCTCGCTCGCCGAGAAGGTGAACTTGCCATTGGTGATGTCGACCTGGCCGCCGCCGAAATTGACCGCGTACAGGCCCTTCTCCACCGAGGCGATGATCTCGCCCGGATCGCGCTGCCCGGGCAGCATGTAGGTGTTGGTCATGCGCGGCATCGGCAGGTGCGCGAAGGACTCGCGGCGGCCGTTGCCGGTGGACTTCTGCCCCATCAGGCGCGCGTTGAGCTTGTCCTGCATGTAGCCTTTCATGACGCCGTTCTCGACCAGCACGGTGCATTGCGTCGGCGTGCCTTCGTCGTCCATCGACAGCGAGCCGCGGCGGCCCGCGAGCGTGCCGTCGTCGACGACGGTGACGCCGTCGGCGGCGACCTTCTCGCCGAGCATGCCGGCGAAGGCCGAGGTTTCCTTGCGGTTGAAATCGCCCTCGAAGCCGTGGCCGATGGCCTCGTGCAGCAGCACGCCGGGCCAGCCCGGGCCGAGCACGACGGTCATGTTGCCGGCCGGCGCGGGGGCGGCCTCCAGATTGACCAGCGCGGCGCGCACCGCCTCGCGCGCGAAGGCGTGGGCGCGGCCGTTGGCGAGCAGTTCCTCGAAACCGTAGCGGCCGCCGCCACCGGCGCTGCCGCTTTCGCGGCGGCCGTTGGCCTCGGCGATGACCTGCACGTTCAGGCGCACCAGCGGACGCACGTCGGCGGCGAGCGTGCCGTCGGAATGCGCGACGAGCACGGTGTCGAGCGTCGCGGCGAGACTGACGATGACCTGCGACACGCGCGGATCGGCCGCGCGGCAGGCCGCGTCGACTTCGCGCAGGACTTCGATCTTGCGTTCGTTGGACAGCGTGTCGATCGGGTCGATGGCCGGATACAGCGCCCGCGTCGTCGCGATCGCCAGCGGCTTGCCGACGCCATTCGCGCCGGCGCGGGCGATCGCGCGCGCCGAGCCGGCGGCTTCGAGCAGGGCCGGCAGCACGATCTCGTCGGAATAGGCGAAACCCGCCTTCTCGCCCGCCAGCGCGCGCACGCCGACGCCTTGTTCGATCGAATGCGAGCCGTCCTTGACGATGCCGTCCTCAAGCAGCCACGACTCGCTGCGCGAATGCTCGAAATACAGGTCGGCCGCGTCGATGGACGGCCCCATGAGCCGCGCGAACACGCCATCGAGATCGCCGGTGGCGAGACCGGCGGGGCGGAGCAACTGGCGTTCGGCGGTCTGGATGAGGTCGGTCATGGATACGGAGAGCTGGGAATGGGGAATCGGGAATCGGGAATGGGAACGGCGCGCACTGGCGATTCCCCATTCTCCATTCCCGATTCCCGGCTCAATGGGGCCGCGCATGCTCCGATACAACCGCGGGCTTTGCAAACGTGCGTGGCGTCAGGGATTTCCGGTCGGTGCCGCGCCTTGCGCCGGTTTGCGCGCAGGCGCGCCCGGGCGCACTGGCGCCTTGGCGCGCGGCCGCGCGAGGGTCGTGAACACGGGCTTTTCCCAGGTGCCGGTCACCGAATACTGGCGCGCCACGGCCTTGGCCAGCGGCTTCTTGAAGATGCCCTGCACAACCAGCCCGGCGGCGGCGCCGACCGGGCCACCGGCAATCGCGCCGACGATCGGCAGCGTGGCCCCTGCGCGTGGCTCGACGTCGAGGCGCTGGTCGTAATCCCTGGCGCGCAGGCCGGTGCGGCCGCTGACGACGATTTCCGCCGCCGGGCTGTCGATGCGCAGGCCGTCGGTGAACGCATTGCCGTCGTCGAGGCGGAACTTGCCCTTGATCGAGTTGAAGCCGAGCCCGCTCTGGAAGAAATCGCTGAAATCCAGGCTCAGGCGGCGCGGGATTTCGGTGATCGAGAGCAGGCCGAAGATGCGCCCCGCCCCCGGATGCGCGTCGGGAATGCGGCCCTCGGCGATGTCGATGTCGAGGCTGCCATCGAGATTGGCCAGTGCGAACGCCGACGGCGGGCCCGGCCAGCTCGCGTCGATGCTCGCCTTGGTCGCGCCGCCGTCGATGAGGCCGGGGAAACCGAGCGCGTCCATCATGCGGCCCAGGCTCTGCGCCTTGAGCGAGATCGCCATGTTCGAGCGGTTCGCCGCGGCATTGCCGACCCAGTTGCCGCGGGCGGTCATGGTCACGTTCGGCGAATGCGTTTCCATCACGTCGACGGCCATGCCGTTGGAGGTCGGACGGCTCTCGAACTTCGCCGAGCCGAAACTCGCGGTGCCGAGCTGGAAGTCGTCGACGCTCAGATGGATCGGCGGCAACGAGGCCGGCGCGACGTCGGACAGCGCGCTCGCGTCCGCCGCACCGGGCGGCGCCTCGGGCCAGTGCACGCGCGCGAACCTGGCCGTGATGCCGCGCGCGGCGTCCACGCGTGGCACTTCGACCTGGCCGGCGATGGCGGCGCTGTCGATGCCGATGCGCGTCATCGCCGGCAGGTTGTCGATGGACAGGTGCGCATCGGCGAAATGGCGGCCGCCGAACAGCACGTCGTCGCCACGCACGTCGATCGAGCGCACCAGCGTGCCCGAACCGGGCGGTCCGTCGAGGATCTGGTTGAGCCAGGCGCCGGCGTCGAGGAACGCCGCGCGGCCGTCGATGAGGATGTCCGACGGCGGCGGCGTGCCGGCATCGTCCGCGCCGAAACGCAGGCGCATGCCGAAGGCCTTGTCCGGCGCCGGCAACTGCGCGGCGACGGCGAGCACGTCACCCAGGCGCACGGCCACGCGCTGGCCCGCGTATGGCAGGTCGAGGCCGACATGCAGCGGCCAGCTCGCCGCGGCGGGCTTGGCCAGCGGCGCCGGCAGGTCGATGGCGACGCCGGCCAGATCGCTGTCGAGCGTGAGCCGCGCGGCGGCGACGCCGTCCTTGGGTTCGTCGATGCAGACGAGCGCGGTCCATGCCGATTCGCCCTGCATGTGCGCGACGACCGGCGCCAGCACGGGCACGTCGGAAAACACGAACTGCGGCGGATACATGCCGTCGAGCCGGGCCTCGAACACGTGCGCGGGCTCTTTGGCGAAGCCGCCGATGCCGATGGAGAGCTTCGCCTTGCGGCCGCGATAGGTCACGTCGAGCGCGTCGGCGGCAAAGCCGCTGCGGCTGAAGCGCAGCTTGCCGCTGGCATCGCTGAAATGCTGGTCGTAGCGCAGTTGTTCGAGCTTGCTCGCCTGCAGTTCGCCGCTGCCGTCGAGCGTCATCGTGTCCATCTGCTTGATCGGCAGGTCGAGCTTGAAGGCGACGCTGGCCTTGCCGTCGACGACCAGGTCCTTGAGCGGATCGGCGTAGCGCTTGCCGACCGGCGTCGCGCGCAGGAAGGCGAGCAGGTTCGATGCGCTGCCCTCGCCTTTCACGTCGAGGTCGAGCACGAGCGGGCCGAAGTCGGCGATGGTCGCGCTGGCCGATTGCACCGTATTGCCCATCGACGTGGCCGAGGTCGCATCGACCTGCATGCCGTCGTTGATGAAGTTGGCCACGGCGTGGACGTTTTCCGCGCGCGGCCATTGCGGGTGGTAGTCGAGCACCGTGTCGTCGATTTCGCCGCGCGCGACGAAATAACCGGCGTGGTTGTGGAACGGCCAGTCGGCAAGATCGCCGCGGATCGCCACGCGGCCGTCGACGAGACGGCCATCGACAAGCGCCCGGTCGAGCCAGTGGACCGCCGGCGGCGGCATCACGTTGACCGGCCAGAACAGCTTGGCCGCGGGTACCTCGCCGTGGCTGGTCACCGCGTACAGGTCGAGGAACGGACGATGGCCGGGCGTGATTTCCACGCCGCCGCGCAGCTCGCCGCCGTAGCCGTCGCCATCGAACACGAACTGGTCAGTCTCGATGCGCCAGGGGCCGTCCTCGCTGCGGCGCACGACGACGTCGCCGCCCAGCCTGGACAACGCGAACGGGCGCCGGAACACCTTGGGCAAGTCGATGCTCGCCGCCTGCTCGGGCAGGTGCAGCAGGGTCGCCTGCGCGTCGCCGGTCACGTCGGCGTCGAGATGGTCGATGCCGGGCGCGAAGCCGGCGTTGTCGACCTCGCCGCCACGCAGCGAGGCGCGCAGGTCGTAGTCGGCCACGCCGTTCCAGCGCAGCGCGACGTCGTCGAGCGCGCCGCGCGGATGGGCGAGATAAAGCCAGCGGCGCAGGCCGTCGGGGACGCCGGGTGCGAGCATCGCCAGTGCGCCGAGCGGTTCCAGCGCAAGGTTGCGCGCGGCAGCATTCCACTGCGGCGCTTCGTCGCTGCCGTCGCGGCGCAGGCGCAGCCGCGCCGGCTTGGCCGCGGCATCGGCTGCGCCCGCGTTGAAGTCGGCGAGGTCGAGCGTCCAGCCGTGGCCGTCGCGCAGCCAGCGCGCGGCGAAGGCAAGCCGGTCGAACGCGGCGCGCGCTTCGACGGCAAGTTTCGGTGCGACCTCGAACGGCGCCGCGGCGGCGAAGCGCGCGTCGCCGAGATCGACGCGCGCACGCACGTCGTCGATCGCTCCGGCGTGGACCTGCAGCCACGCCTGGACGACGCCGTGGCCGCCGAGCACGCGCAGGCCGGCGGGCGCCTGTCCGGCGAGGAGGTCGGCGAGGTCGATGTCCTTGCTGCCGGCGTAGACGCTGCCGGAGCGCGCGGCGACGTCGAGGTCGGCGACGACATCGAGCAGGGCCGTGTCCGCGGCGCTCGGCGCGATGCGGGCGAGCACGCGCGTGAGCTTGCCGCGGTCGAGCACGCGCAGCACGGGCACGGCGAGGTCGAGGTGCAGGTCGCGCTGCGCGTCGTCGATGCGCAGGCGCGTGCGCGTGAGTTCGAGCGCACCGAGCGCGCCGAGCGAAGGCGGCTCCTGCGACTGCGTCGGCCCACCGAAATCGAGGCCGTGCAGCTTCCACTGCCCGTTCTCGTTGGCCAGGCGCAGGTCGAGCCCGTCGATGCGGAATTCGGAAAACGCGCGGCCGCGGCGCAGCGGCGCGAGCAGGTCGAAGGCCAGTTGCGCGCTCGGGATGGTCAGCGGCGGCTGCGCGGCGTCGTCCGCGCCGATGCGCACGTCGTCGAGCGTCAGTACCGGTCCGCCGCCGTGCCAGGCGCCGTCGAGGTGGCCGATGCTGACCGGACGGCCGATGCGCTCGCCGAGCCAGCGCGCGACCGTGCGCGGATGGCTGGAAAACCACGGCATCGCCAGGTGCGTGAGCCCGGCCAGCACGCCGAGCACGATCACGCACGCCGCCGCGACGCCCAGGACGGCGAAACGCAAGCGGCGCAGGCGCGCCCGCCACACTGGATTCACGACGCCTCCGGTCCCGCCGACGGCTTACAGCAGCACGACATCGTACTGCTCCTGCGAATAGTGTTCCTCGGGCTGGAAGCGGATCGTCTTGCCGATGAATTCCTCGAGTTCGGCGACGGCGGCCGAGTCCTCTTCGAGGATGCGGTTGACGACCTTGGGCGCAGCCAGCACGAGCAGCTTGTTGGCCTCGAACTGGCGCACGGCGCGGGTGATCTCGCGGAAGATTTCGTAGGTGATGGTCTCGGCGGTCTTCATGCTGCCGCGCCCCGAACAGGACGGGCACGGTTCGCAGAGCTGGCGTTCGAGGCTTTCGGTGGTGCGCTTGCGCGTCATCTCGACCAGGCCCAGCGGCGACATGTCGTAGACGGTCGCCTTGGCGTGGTCGCGCGCCATCGACTTCTGCAGCTGGCGCAGCACCTGGCGCTGGTGTTCCTCGTCGACCATGTCGATGAAGTCGATGATGATGATGCCGCCGAGGTTGCGCAGGCGCAGTTGCCGCGCCGCGGCCTGCGCGGCTTCGAGGTTGGTGCGGAACACCGTTTCTTCGAGGTTGCGCGTGCCGAGGAAGCCGCCGGTGTTGACGTCGATGGTGGTCATCGCCTCGGTCTGGTCGACGATCAGGTAGCCGCCGGACTTGAGCGGCACGTTCTTCTTGAGCGCGTTCTGGATCTCGTCCTCGACGCCGTACAGGTCGAAGATCGGCCGCTCGCCCGGATAGTGCTCCACGCGTTCGGCCAGTTCCGGCATGAACTGGCCGACGAAGCGCTGCGCGCGCTCGAAGGTCTCGCGCGAGTCGAGGCGTACCTTCTCGACGCTCGGCCGCATGAGGTCGCGCAGCGCGCGCAGCGGCAGGCTCAGGTCCTCGTAGATGCGCTCGCCGACCCGGGCTTTGGCGATGTTGTCCTGCACCGCGGCCCACAGCTTGCCGAGATAGCCGATGTCCTCCGCCAGCGCCTCGCGCGCCGTGCCCTCGGCATTGGTGCGCACGATGTAGCCGAGCCGCGTCTCGCCAAGCAGTTCGGCGAGCAGTTCCTTGAGGCGCGCGCGTTCGGCGTCGTCCTCGATGCGCACCGACACGCCCAGCGCCTTGCTGTAGGGCAGCAGCACGAGATAGCGCGACGGGATCGACAGGTGCGTGGTCAGGCGCGCGCCCTTGCTGCCGATCGGGTCCTTGACGACCTGTACGACGATCTCCTGGCCGTCGCGCACGAGTTCGTTGATCGGCGGCATCGGCGCCGCCGCGCTGTCGCCGCCGTCGTCGGCGATCTGTGGGCGGACGATGTCCGATGCATGCAGGAAGGCGGCACGATCGAGGCCGATCTCGACAAATGCCGCCTGCATGCCGGGCATGACCCGACTCACCTTGCCCTTGTAGATGTTGCCGACGTAGCCGCGCCGGCTGGCGCGCTCGACGTGCACCTCCTGCAGCATGCCGTTTTCGACCACCGCGACGCGCGTCTCCCGGGGCGTCACGTTGATCAGGATTTCTTCGGACATGGAAGGACTTGGCGCAGGACTTGGCAGCGATTTATAGCTTTCCGGGCGCGTTCTTGTCGAATGCGGGAAGGCCACGACCGGCGGCAAAGGGCGCACCGCGGCGAAGTCCTGCCCGCCGCGCCGGACTGCGGCGGCCGCCATTGCCGCCAACCCCGCGTCAATGCACGAGCGGATAGGTCTTCTCGCCCGCCTCCACGCGCACCGGCAGGCGGTTGCCGGCGGGCGCGGTCGGGCAGACGACGTGGCCGTTGAGCGCGCACGGCGGGTTCTGCGCGCGATTGAAGTCGAGCACGACGCGGCCGTCCTTGGGCGGCGCCGCGTACAGGAAGCGCGCGCCGCCGTAGGTTTCCTTGCCACTGGTGCGGTCGGCGATGATGAAGAACAGGTCGGTTTCGCCGTCCTCGACGATGGGCTTGAGCGTGAAGTGCCGGCCATCGCGGTCGAAGCTCGCCTCGCCGGGGATTTGCGCCGATTCGGTCGAGCCGTTGGATGTCACCAGCTCGATCTGCAGCGGCTGCGCATACGCCGTCCACGTCGCCTCGATGCGCCACGACGGGTCGACCGGGAAATGCGGCACGCCCTTGAATGCGGCCAGCGCGGGCGATTGCGGATCGCGGAAACGCCAGCCGTGGACGTCACCCGTCCTGACCACGTAGAAGCGCTGCCGGCCGGCGTAAATCGCGGTCGGGCCACCCTGATCGAGCTGGGTGAGCAAGGTCGCCGACTCGAACGCCTTGCCGTCGACGGTCAGGCCGCTGCCCGGTGCCGCGTCGAAGTGCACGACATTGCCGGCGAGCTTCAGCGTGCCCCAGTGCGCCGGCCCCTTGGGCACGACGATGTTGTTGTCCGGCGCGCTGCCGACGCTCGATTCGCCTTCGGCGACCTGGCCCGAACCGGTGAAACCGAGCCAGCCGTCCGGGTTGCGCAAGCGCTGCTCGCGCTCGCTGCGCCATTGCTCGACCGAGGCGAGATAGGCCACGTCCGCGCCAGTCGCGCTGGCTGCGTCCTTGCGCGCGGCGCCGTGCCCGGCGGAGCAGGCCGCCAGCGTGGCGGCGAGAATGAACAGTGCGATGCGCTTCATGGGGATGTCGCCGTGCGATGGAAAACCGCATCGTGACGGCTGCGCGCGCCGAAGTGAAATGCCCCGGCGCCGTTTCGACATGCCGCGCGCCGTCAGCCGATGCCGAACGCGGCCAGCAGGCGCGCGGTCTCGTGCAGCGGCAAGCCCATCACCGAGGAATGGCTGCCCTCGATGCGCGGAATGAATGCCGCCGCCCGACCCTGGATCGCGTAGGCGCCGGCCTTGCCGAATGGTTCGCCGGTGGCGACGTAGGCGGCGATGCGCGCCTCGTCGAGCGTGTCGAAATGCACGGTCGTGGCCTGCACCGCGCTTTCCTCGCGCGCGGCCGCGACCAGCCACAGGGCCGAGATCACCCGGTGCGGGCGGCCGGACAGGCGGCGCAGCATCGCCGCGGCAGCGGCGGCGTCGGCGGGCTTGCCGAAGACTTCGTCGTCGAGCACGACTTCGGTATCGGCGCCGAGCACCACCGCGCCTTCCACCGCCGCAATCTGGCGCAGGCCGGCGCCGGCCTTTTCGCGGGCGACGCGGCTGACGTAATCGACCGGCGACTCACCGGGCGCGCGCACTTCGGGCAGGTCGAGGTCGAGAATGTCGAAACCGATGCCGAGCTGGTGCAGCAGTTCGCGCCGCCGCGGGCTTTTCGAGGCGAGGAACAGTCGGTTTTTCATGCGCAGTCCGGGCTGGCGCGCCAAGGCGCGGGGCGGCGCACGATAACGCGCCTGGCCTGCGCCCGCATGACGGCGCTGCGACTGCCGCCGATCAGTGCTCGCGCGATTCCGCGTGGACGGCTTCGCGGCCTGCGTCCTCGGCCTGCAGGCTCTGCAAGGCCTCGCGCTGCATGCGTTCGAGCGTGCGGATGAAGTCCGGCGAATGCGTGTCGAGGTGGTCGAGGCCGAGGTTCTTGAGGATGTCGTAGCTCATTGCCGCACGCGCGATGAAATGTCTTGTCACGGACAAAGCAATGGCCGTGCCAAATCCTTCGCATGCGGCATGCTGACATTCATTGCGCGAATCTGACATCGGGCCGCGGTTGCGGCCAGTTTGCGCACCTGCGAAAGCCCCGCGAAAGACGCGCCGACCATGCTTTCGGCTGAACGATGCTGTGCGCGCCGCTGCGGCGCCCCTTCCGGTCCATGATCAAACCTTCCGAATTCCACCTGCGCGGCGGCCGCGCCGGCGTGCTCCTCATCCACGGCCTGACCGGCACGCCCACCGAAATGCGCTACGTCGGCAACTGCCTGCAGCGCGCCGGTTTCAGCGTGCTCGGCGTGCAGCTCGCCGGCCATTGCGGCGACGTCGACGACCTGCTCGCCACCGGCTGGCACGACTGGGCCGCGAGCGTGTCGGCCGCCGCCGACCGCCTGCGCGAGGACGTCGACCACCTGTTCGTCGCCGGCCTGTCGATGGGCGCGGTGCTCGCGCTCAACCTCGCCATCGAGCGACCGGCCCAGGTCGACGGCCTCGGCCTGTACGGCACCACGTTCTTCCACGACGGCTGGGCGACGCCGGCGATCGGCCGTCTCGCCTTCCTGCTGCCGCTGCTCACCGCGCTCGGCATCGGCCGCAACAGGATGTCGGAGGAAACCGAGCCCTACGGCATCAAGGACGAGCGCATCCGCGCGCGCGTGGTCGGCGCGATGTTCGCCGGCGAGAGCGACGTGGCCGGCCTCACCGGCTTCCCGTGGCCGTCGCTGGCGCAGTTCCAGCGCCTGTCCGCGCATGTGCGCCATCGCCTGGGCCGCGTGCGCGCGCCGTGCTTCGTCGCGCATTCGTCCAACGACGACATCGCCAGCTTGCGCAATGTGCGCGTGGTCGAGCGCGGTGTGCGTGCGCCGCTGCGAAAACTCCTGCTCGACGACAGCTACCACCTCGTCACCATCGACCGCGAGCGCGCCAGGGTCATCGACGGCACGATCGCGTTCTTCCGCGACATCGTCGCGCAACGCGAGGCGGCGTGGTCGCAGCACGCGCCGCTCGTCGCCGCCAAATGACGGCGGACGCGCCGCGCGCGCCTGCCGCCGCGCTGTCCAACCTGCTCGAACCGCGCGCGCTCGTCGAGCAGTTCCTCGCCTGTCCGCCCGACGACTTCACCGCGCTGGTCACGCGCTCGGGCACGCCCGCCTTCGTCGCGCGCTTCGACCTGCTGACCACGGCCGACGCGCCGCTGCGCCAGCGCGTCGCCGCCTTGCCGCTGTATCGCTGGTGGAGCCGCCTGCTGCGGCCGCGCACCTGTTTCATCGGCACCACCGTGTCGGAATACGCGCTGTTTCCCGCGCAGGCCGACGCCGCTGCGCTCGTGCGCGAATGGCTCACCGATCACGCCGCGCAGCCATTCCTCATCGCCAAGGACATTCCGCAGGCCTCGCCGCTGCTCGACGCCGCCAGCAACGCGCAAGCGCAGGCGATCGCCGACGCCGCCACGCGCGCCGGTTTCGTCCTGCTCGAAGGCCAGGCGCTGGCCTGGGTGCCGATCGACTTCGACTCGGCCGACGAATACCTGTCGCGCCTGTCGTCGTCGCGGCGCAAGGACATCCGCCGCAAGCTGCGTGCGCGCGATGCGCTCGACATCGAGGAAATCGCGACCGGCGACGCGT
>Ga0222423_1001456_pt1 | contig 10643 bp, 15 predicted proteins | sample 3A0metagenome_FD_182472 | JGI IMG/M metagenome (GOLD analysis project Ga0222423, IMG submission 182472) | Enriched microbial communities from leaf-cutter ant dump, University of Wisconsin, Madison, United States - 3A0 (version 2) | ecosystem: Environmental > Terrestrial > Nest > Insects nest >...
CGGCGCAGGAAAAAAAAGCAAGAATAGCCAAAACCCGCGCCAGCGGCGGCCGGTCTTCGAAAAAGCGCGGCTAAAATTCAGAAAAACCCGCAACACAGAATCGTAAACCCGCGACACGGAATCCTAAAATCCCGGATCGAAAACCGAAACCACGAACCCAAACCGAAACCACGAACTGAAACCGAAACCACGAACTGAAACCGAAATCCCGAACCGAAACCGAAATCCCAAGCCGCCAAATCGAAACCAGAAACCACGACCCTAAGCCGAAACCGAAAACCCAAGCCGAAAAGCCAGGCTATAACCGCCGGATCGAAAACCGAAACCCGGATCGAAAACCGAAACCACGAAATCCCAAGAAAAAATGCAAGAACGACCATGAAAAAGACCATGAAACTCCGGATCACGCCTCTTAATCTCATTAGCGCTGCGGCATTAGTGCTCCTGATCCTTACCTTATTACAGGGTACGCCGGTGCAACAATTGGGTCGCATTGTCATGAGCCCGCTGTTAAAAATTTTGTTAGGCTGTCTCGTTTTGGTCAGCCTTATCACCGATTTAATTTTTCGCACCATATTTCAATCTTTAAAGCGGGTGTGGATAATTGAGTTGGTTTTTATCGCCCTTACGCTCGTGTTTTTTTTAATTCTTAAAACTTATCTCTAAGTTTGCAGCGGACGAAAGCCCTAAAACGATTTAAATGAGACAAGCCGAAATAAAAATTGCCGTTGAACTCGACGACAACAACATGCCCGAAACCATTCTTTGGGAAAGTACTGATGCACAGAATAAGGATCAGGTTCCTGTAAAATCGATGTTTTTGGCATTATGGGATCATAATTATAAAAATTCGATGCGTATTGATCTTTGGACAAAAGATATGCCCGTTGACGAAATGAAGCGTTTTTTTTATGAAACCCTGCAAACCTTGGGCGATAGTTTTCTAAAAGCCACCGGTGAGAAAAATATCGTAGAAGATTTACGTGATTATTGCGCGCATTTTGCGGATAAAATGGGGATCGATACCCGTAAATAGGTATATCCCCTAAATAATAATTTTTGCATAAAAAGCCTCACTATGCTCATTGTTAATAAAATTAACGCTTACATTGGCCTGCTTTTGGCCTTGTTGGCAATTGGTATTTGCCCGATGATTAAAGTGCCATTAAAGGGCAACTGGACGCTGTATCAAACCGATAACCGCCTCTTTTTTATCAGTTTGGCAATTCTGGCGATTACGGCGCTGTGCCTTTATGTCCGTCAGCTTGGTGCTTTCCGCCGCCTCTCTTGGGTGTTTTTCCTATGGAGTTTACTGATGGGGGCTGCGGTTTATTTTAAATCGAACCATTATTTTAATTCCCGTTTTTTTGATAGGATTTTATCTAAAACCATTCATTATCAATGGGGATGGCTGGTGTTGCTGGTGGCCGCTTTGTTGCTCATAACCAGTGCACGAAAGTCGGTAACGCTTCATCCGAAAGTGCCATTTGCTGCGGGAAACGAATAATAGCGCTGCTGAAAACGAATAATAGCGCTGCTCGGAAGCGCAAGAATGCGGCTGGAAACAAGTTAACACGAAAACACGCAATAACCAAAAAAGGAAACACCGTAAATGCCTCAGGATATACCCATAGCACATCAGGTAAAGTACCTTATAAAAAAGGAAATACAATTAGAATGGCGTTCTAAATATGCGCTTAACGGTGTATTGCTATATGTCGTCTCCACCGTTTTTGTCTGCTTCATGTCTTTTGTGACGATGCCCGATATTACATGGAATGCGCTTTTTTGGATTATTATGCTTTTTGCCTCCATCAATGCTATTGCCAAAAGCTTTCTTCAGGAGAGTAAGGGGCGGCAATTGTATCTATATACCTTGGTTAGTCCCGAAGCACTCATTTTAGCCAAAACACTCTATAATATGGTGTTGATGACGGGTCTCACCCTCATTGCCCTGCTTTTTTACAGTATTGTTTTTGAAGCACCCAAGGGTGTCGATTTCCCAATGTACTTCGTGGCGGTCTTATTAGGCAGCATGAGTTTTGCGTCGATTTTTACGATGGTGTCGGCCATTGCATCAAAAGCGGGCAATGGCGGCATGCTGATGGCGATATTGAGCTTTCCGGTCATTATTCCGGTGCTCATTGTCTTAATAAAATTAGCTAAAAATGCCATCGACGGGCTGGATCGGAGTGTAAGTTTGGACGAAATTGGTCTTTTAATTGTTATAAATATCATGGTGATGGCAACGTCTCTGATATTATTCCCATATTTGTGGAAAGATTAATGTGATATATAGGATAAAATAACGCGACATATCATGAAAAATAATTGGTGGAAAATTTTGGGCAGTATCTTTCTGCTATATTCGGCGGTAGCGGGCTTTTTAATGCACGTACCTCGTTTGCCTATTTTGCACGAATCGATACGGAATCTTTATTTTCATGTGCCGATGTGGTTTGCTATGATTTTCTTGTTTTCGCATTCGGTCTATTTTAGCATCCGTTCATTAAGCACGCAAAGCCCCGTAGACGATCGCAAGGCGGTAGAAAGTGTGAATGTGGGGGTTATTTTTGGGATACTTGGCCTACTGACCGGCATGGTTTGGGCTAAGTTTGCCTGGGGCGAGTTTTGGAGCTTTGACCCTAAACAGAACTTCTCGGCGATTTCACTTTTGCTGTATTTTGCCTATCTGATTTTGCGTAATGCTATCGAAGAGGAGCAAAAACGTGCTAAAATAGCTGCCATCTATAATATTTTTGCCTTCCCGATGATGATTGTATTGATTTTCGTACTTCCTCGTCTTCAGGATTCTTTGCATCCGGGTAATGGCGGTAATCCGGGTTTTAATATGTACGATCTCGACAGTCACATGCGGATGGTCTTTTATCCGGCCTGTGCGGGCTGGGTTTTAATCGGGTATTGGATATATACCCTGCGTTTCCGGATAAGTTCTTTAGTTTATAATCAATTATAATCATGACAAAATTTGCTTTAACTGCATTAGTATGGTGTTTGGCTAGCCTTAGTGTATTTGCACAGGGAAATGAAATTGAAATGGCCGATGCGCTGCGTAGCAATGGTAAAATCTACATTGTGGTCATCTGCGTAGCGATTATTTTACTCGGTTTATTGATCTATTTATTTCGCATCGATCGACGTGTTAAAATGTTAGAAAATAAATCGACGCACAAAAACTAATTTTAAATCGTTTAAACCCATCTTTTTGCGTTTTTGTCTTGGTGTTTTAGATACACTAAGCATTTTTGCATTTGCAATAATGGCTTTTTTTGGAAAATTTTGCACCCACAGAAAAAAATCAACTAAAATTTAATTATAATGGCTAATACAGCAAACACAACGAGTTTCTTTGCCGATGTATGCAAGAACTTTGATAGTGCAGCGCAATTTACCTCACATCCCGAAGGTTTATTGGCGCAAATTAAAGCATGTAACAGTGTGTACCGTTTCCAGTTTCCCATCCGCAGAGGAAACGGATTTGAAGTAATTGATGCCTGGCGTGTAGAACACTCGCATCACATGAGTCCAACCAAAGGAGGGATTCGTTACAGCGACATGGTAAACGAGGATGAAGTGATGGCCTTAGCGGCATTGATGACCTATAAATGCGCCATTGTAAATGTGCCTTTTGGCGGTGCTAAGGGCGGTATTTGTATCAATCCAAAAAACTATTCGGTGGCAGAATTAGAAACGATTACCCGCCGCTATACCACCGAATTGATTAAAAAGAATTTTATTGGGCCCGGCATCGATGTACCTGCTCCTGATTATGGATCGGGCGAACGTGAAATGAGCTGGATTGCCGATACGTATATGACCATGAATCCCGGTTCTTTAGACGCCTTGGGCTGCGTTACCGGAAAACCGATTGCGCTGCATGGTATCCGCGGTCGTAAGGAGGCTACCGGACGTGGTGTGGCTTATGCAGTAAGAGAATGTGTTAGTTTTGCCGAAGATATGGCTAAACTGGGACTCTCTGCTGGCTTAGGCGATAAAAAAGTTATTGTACAAGGCTTGGGTAACGTAGGTTATCATTCGGCAAAGTTCCTGGCCGAGTTTGGCGCAACGATTGTGGGTATCTGCGAATTTGAAGGCGCAATCTACAATGCGAATGGCCTAAATGTGGATGAGGTTTTTGCACATCGCAAAAATAATGGCAGTATTTTGGGCTTCCCAGGCGCTACCGATTTCAAAAACTCGATGGAAGGCTTAGAGCAACCATGCGATATTTTGGTGCCAGCGGCTTTAGAAAATCAGATTACTATCGAAAATATCAAAAGAATTAAAGCCAAAATTATTGCCGAAGGTGCTAACGGGCCTTGTACGCCAGAGGCGGAAGAAGCCTTTACTGAAATGGGCGGTATTATTATTCCAGATATGTATTGTAATGCCGGTGGCGTAACCGTATCCTATTTTGAATGGTTGAAGAACCTATCGCACGTGGCTTTTGGCCGTATGGAAAATCGTTATGCTGAAAACTCCAATGCGAATTTAATTAATACGCTCGAAAGTTTAACAGGAAAGCAAATTCCGGCCGAGCACCGGTTAATGATTGTGAAAGGTGCTTCGGAGATGGAACTGGTTAATTCCGGTCTGGAAGACACCATGATTCATTCGTATCACGAAATTCGTGAGACCCTGTTGCACAAACCAGAGGTGAAAACCCTGCGTACAGCAGCTTTCGTGAATTCGATCGATAAAATCGCCGTTTCTTACATGAATCTGGGTATCTGGCCATAAGCCAGCCCGGCTCGGTACCGGTAAGGAAAGAGGCTGCATCACAGATAAAATGATGCAGCCTCTTTTTTGTATCAAACAATTGTCATGATATGCAATCCTGACACCCGAAAATGTCGGAGCTATTGATGTTTTTTTATCTTTGTAAGCGAAGTTTTTAATCCACATTGAAATGAAGAAAAGCGCTATTATCGGTCTGATTACCATTGCCATTTGTATCGGCTTTTTGGTGAGCCTGAATGCCGACACCGATACCTATTCTAATTTTACAGAAGCCGCTACTTCACAAAAAGAAGAGCATGTAATGGGCTATTGGGAAAAAAGTAAAGGCATGCATTATGACGCGGCAAAAGACCCTAATCATTTTTCTTTTTTCATGAAAGATGAAAATGGCCTGGTAAAAGAGGTGGTGCTGAACGGTACAAAACCGCAGGATTTTGAGCGTGCCGAAAAAATTGTGCTGATTGGGAAAATGGATCAAAACAAATTTTACGCTTCCCGGATATTAATGAAATGCCCTTCAAAATACAATAACGACCTTGTCGAAATTAAGCAGGACGGACAGGTAGAACGCTACAATTAATTATACATGGAGACAAATTTTATCGGAGAAAACCTTCTTCCCGGACAGGTAGGGCAGTTTTTTATTGTGCTGGCGCTGTCGGCATCGCTACTTTCGACCATCGCTTATTTTTTTGCAACAAAAAGTAAAGACGCAGCTGATTTTTCCTGGACGCGTTTAGGTCGTATTGGCTTCCTTATTAATTTTGCGAGTATTATAGGTATAGGTGTTACGCTGTTCTATCTCATTCTTTCGCATAAAAATGAATATTATTATGTATGGTTTCACTCCTCCAAAGCCTTGCCCGTATACTATATTGTGTCGGCCTTTTGGGAAGGGCAGGAGGGCAGTTTTTGGCTTTGGGCCTTTTGGCAGTCGCTTTTAGGTGCAATTTTAATCTGGAAAGCCAAAAGTTGGGAAAATGGCGTGATGACAATTATTGCTTTCTCGCAGGTATTTTTAACCTCGATGATATTAGGCATCGAGATTTTCGGCCAGCACATTGGCAGTTCGCCTTTTGTGCTTTTAAGGGAGGTTAAAGACCTAAAAGAACTTGCACCGGCGCTGTTTAGCGATCCCGAAAATCTAAAAAATTATCTGAAATTTATTGTCGATGGCCGGGGATTAAATCCTTTGCTTCAAAATTATTGGATGGTGATCCATCCGCCCACCTTGTTTCTGGGCTTTGCGAGTATGGTGGTCCCTTTCGCCTATGGTATTACCGCCTTATGGCAAAAGCGTTATAAAGAATGGGTAAAACCGGTGATGCCTTGGGCACTGTTTGCCGTAATGATTTTAGGAACAGGGATTATCATGGGCTCTTTCTGGGCATACGAGGCACTGAACTTTGGTGGCTTCTGGGCTTGGGATCCGGTCGAAAACGCTTCCGTTATCCCTTGGCTAACCCTTATTGCCGGCGTTCACGTAATGATTGCCTATAAAAATACCGGTCACGCCTATTTCACGGCAATGGGGCTCATTTTGGTAAGCTTTATTTTGGTGTTATATGCCTCTTTTTTAACCCGAAGTGGTATTTTAGGCGAAACCTCGGTACACTCCTTTACCGACATGGGGATGTTTGGTCATTTGGTTTTATACATTCTGGTCTTTTTGGTTATCGCGGTATATTTGGTGGTGAGCCGTTGGAAAGAGCTGCCTATCACACAGAAAGACGAAGAAACCTATTCGCGCGAATTCTGGATGTTTATTGGTGCGCTGGTACTCACGGTGGCCTGTTTACAAATTATATTTACCACATCGGTGCCGGTATTTAATAAAGCTTTTGGTACGCGTTTTTCGCCACCTATTGATGCGGTAAAATATTATAATAAATGGCAGGCACCTTTTGCTGTGCTGGTTACGCTGATATCGGGCTTTTCGCAGTTTTTAAAATACAAACGTACCGATCCGCGCAAATTTTATAGCAGCCTGATTTCGTCGGTGGTGTTTGCATTGGTTATTACCGGTGGTTTCAGTTATCTGACAGGGATTTATACCAATCTGATGTATATGATCCTGACGTTTAGCTGTGTTTTTGCGATCTTATCGAACGCCCGTTTATTAACCGGAAAGGCAAATAAAATGGCCGGTGCAGCCGTGGCGCATATTGGTTTCGCCTTGTTATTAGTAGGTGCCCTGGTGTCGGCGGCAACGAGCAAGCCTATTTCTATAAACGAAAGTAATTTTATACCGGTTAAGGATTTTGCCCAAGCCGCTAAGCCGGGCGAGAATATCATGCTATATAAAAATGAGCCTAAAAATATGGGCCAGTATACTGTCACTTATGTGAGTGATACGACTATTGCGCCTAATATTTATTATAAACTCAATTTTAAGCGCGTAGATCCTAAGACGGGCAAGGTGAAAGAGAATTTTGACCTTAATCCGAGTATTCAGGAAAATGGAAAAATGGGACTGATTGCATCGCCGGATACCAAGCACTATCTCACTTCCGATATTTATACGCATATCACGGCAGCTGCCGAAAAAGAAGATGAACATGCCGCACACGACGGTCATAGCGAGGAGGAAAATTATAAAGCGCCACGTATCCTGACCGTAAAAGCAGGCGATACGGTACATACCAGTAGTGGTGTTTTAACAGTTAAGGCTTTAAATACGAAGCCGGTGGTGCGTGATTTAGTATTAACTCCCGGCGATTTGGCAGTGAGTTTGCCTGTCGAAATTAGTGTGGGTGGAAAAACCTATCAGGCCGAGCCGCTCTTTATGGTAAAAGGGAATAATACCTTCGATTTTGCCCGTAATATTAAAGATCTGGGTTTAAGATTGCGTTTTACCAATATTTTCCCTGAGCAGAATAAGGTCGAATTGCAGGTTTACGAAAAACCGCAACAGGCTAAAGAATGGTTGGTATTTAAATCCATTGAGTTTCCGTATATTAATTTATATTGGGCCGGAACGGTGGTCATGGTCGTTGGTTTTATCCTGTCTATCTTCCGCCGACGTAAGGAAGTGGCGAGCAGCGTTCGATGAATGTTATACTCATAGGATCGGGAAATGTTGCCAGTCATTTGGGCAAAGCATTACAAGCAGCCGGTATTTGTATCTTGCAGGTTTGGAGCCGGGATGCGATACATGCTGAAAGCCTGGCATCTGCACTCGATGCAACAGCTATCAGCAATATCAATCAGGTGCGGCGTGATGCAGATATTTACATTCTTTCTGTTAAAGACGATGCGCTGAGCGATATGTCGGAGGCGCTGATGCGCGCACTTTTAGCGCCGAAATCATCGGATACGCCTTTTAAAGGCCTCGTTGTCCATACTTCTGGGGCAGTGGGGATGGGGCTATTTGCCGGAAAATTTGAACATTACGGTGTTTTTTATCCCCTGCAAACTTTCTCGAAAAGCAAAGTTGTCGATTTTGGCCATATTCCGCTTTGCCTGGAGGCCGCTGATACCAAAAGCTTTGCCCAATTGGATGGATTGGCTCATCGCCTCAGTACACGGGTAGTAGCGGTAAACAGCGATCAACGTCAAATATTACATCTGGCGGCTGTATTTGCCTGCAATTTTCCGAATTACCTCTATGGCCTGGCAGCGGATTTGCTTGAAAAAAATGGCCTGTCTTTTGATATGTTGCGACCCCTCATTCTGGAAACGGCTATGAAAGTACAGGACGCTGACCCGCAGGAAGTACAAACAGGGCCGGCTATTCGACATGACGAGCAGACCCTCCTTAAGCACCAAACGCTTCTCAAGAATATGCCCGAATGGGCCCTGCTCTATCAATTATTGAGCGACAGCATTAAAAAATCAAAGAAATAGCGGGTTTTATAGTTTGGGCTATGTATTTTTGTAAACGATTATGAGCTTATTTAGATTAAAGATAAATTTCGAAGAGGAAGGGAAAGAAGCGGTAGAACTACCCATTGCTGCCGGCGAAGATGTGTTAGATGTGGTATTAGACAATGGTATCGCATTGCAACACAATTGTGGCGGCGTTTGCGGATGCAGTACCTGCCATATTTATGTAAATCAGGGGATGGACAATATTCAGGAAATTTCGGACAAGGAAGAGGATTTTATTGACCGTGCCGTGCGACCGAAAATTACCTCAAGACTGGCCTGCCAATGTGTGGTAATTGACGGCGATATTGAAGTTACCATCCCCGACCAATCGGCCTTTTTAGGTCATTAGTACCCTATTTTTCATTAAGATTAACATATAGCATGAATACTGATAAGTTTGCCTTACCGATATATTGGAACGACCACGAAGACATTGCCCAGGAACTATACGAGAAATTTGGCGATGATTTTAACGAAGCTAAAATATACCGGATTCGCTTTACTGAACTGATTGAATGGGTATTAAGCCTGCCCAACTTTAAAGGTACCCGCGAAGAATGTAACGAAGGGCATTTGGAATTGATCCAATCGGCCTGGGTGTACGAATGGCGCGATAATCAATAAAATCTTTAAAGAAACCACGTCTTATGTTAGAAAAATTAAACGATATCACCACTTTTATTTTCGATGTAGACGGTGTTTTAACCGACGGAACGGCGCTGGCTTCCGACACGGGCGAATTGTTACGCGTTTTTAACATAAAAGACGGTTATGCCATGCAATTGGCGGTTAAAAAGGGCTACCAGCTATGTATTATTTCAGGTAGTTCGGGGCAAGCGATGCAAAAACGTTTTGCGGGGCTGGGCATTCAGGATGTTTATCTCGCCGTGGGTAATAAAGTTAGCGTATACGAAAAATACATCAAAGAAAAGGGTATTTCTCCGCATCAGGTATTGTATATGGGCGATGATATTCCTGATTTAGCCGTGATGCAACTGGTTGGACTGGCGACCTGTCCCCGCGATGCCGTCGACGAAATAAAACAGGTTGCACATTATATCTCAACGCATAATGGCGGAAAAACAGCCGCTCGCGATGTGATCGAAAAGGTTTTGCGCACACAAGGGAAATGGTTTGATGAAAATCCCTTAGCTCACGATTCCGGTATTTAATTCTGGTTTAAGACTTTCTTTTTTGTAACGATTAAGTTGCATTTTAGCAATTAAACTAAGCGCGTATTGATATGCTCTAAATGGCATTAAAATCACAAAAACCATAACCGGAGCAAGGATTTTACCAATGCTTCAAAACAAAAAAACAACATGAAAAAACTATTAATTTTCTGCGGATTATTATTTGGCGTCATCACATTCGCCAATGCGCAACAAGGTGGTGGCCGTATGGGTGGAACACCTGAGGAACGGGTTAAAAGACAAGTTGACCAATTAACTGAGCGTTTAAAATTATCGGATGAGCAAAAAACCAAAGCGACCGAAGTATTTAAAGCACAAGTAGACGCACAAAGCAAAATGCGTGAAGAAATGCAAGGTGGTGGTGGCGACCGTCAGGCGATGATGGAAAAAATGCAAAAATTAAACAGCGAAACCGAAACCAAAATCAATGCCTTTTTAACCGACGATCAAAAAAAAGAATATAAAACAATGGTCGAAGAACGTCAAAAAGCAATGAGAGAGCGTCAAGGTGGTGGCGGTGGCCGTGGTGGTCAATAATAAGAACCCCAAAAAATATGATCAAAAGCGGCTATATGCCGCTTTTGTTGTTTTATCGCCCCGAATTGCTATTTTTACGCCTTATGACAGCTGTTTCTTCTTCGCCCGCGGCTTCGCCGCTGATATGGCCTTCGTCGCTTCCTCTGGTACTCGCTTCTAAATCGCCGAGGCGCCACGAGTTGCTTGGTTTAATGGGGCTGCCGTTTAGCGTTGAGCTCAAAGACACCGACGAAAGCTATCCTGAGGGGCTTTCTCCTGCCGATATTGCCCTTCATATCGCAC